>Ga0310786_10011746_pt1 | contig 10899 bp, 21 predicted proteins | sample AusTroGonzalo_MG_FD_203881 | JGI IMG/M metagenome (GOLD analysis project Ga0310786, IMG submission 203881) | Bovine rumen microbial communities from tropical cattle in Woodstock, Queensland, Australia - Gonzalo_03 (v2) (version 2) | ecosystem: Host-associated > Mammals > Digestive system >...
CCTCTGGGACATCACTGAAAAGCAAATTGAAAATTGATAATTGATAATTCAAAATTATACGACTATGGCAAATTACATTATTTATCGGGACGTTTACACACAGAATGAGGCGACTGGCCTCTGGACAAAGAAGGTAGGCAGGGAATATCTGCGCATCACCAAATCTCGACGCTACGTCTGGCAAGACAATCAGCAGGCCGCCTCAGAACTACGCATCAATGAAAGTTGCAAAGTTATGGATAACTTGCAGCGAGTAATCAGGACTAAATATAACTACGGAAAAATCTATCTGCACAAATAATCTACATTATAACGACCATCTAAAATTATACGACTATGTTTAAGAGAATGACAAAGAAGGGATATCGAGAGGCCGACAGGCAGCTGGAGAATGGCATCAGGGAGTTCGAGCAGGCTTGCAAGTTCAGAGATGCTATGACAAACATCTTCGCAGTCAAGACAAAGTATCAGGACGTGCTGGAGCGGGTACACAGCCGATTGATGGAAGGAGAGCGTAAAGTGGCCGACGTGAAGGGTGCGCCCTTTGCAGAGATGACCATCAAGGGCAAAAAGCAGACAGTGAGAGTCATGCAGATTGGAGCCAATAGCTGCGGGCTGGAAGTGAAGATAAGCAGGCAGGGCGATTGGGAATGGACTGCCCTGGAACAGTTCGGCAAGCATCAGCAGAGAGCTATTGCAGCAGGTATCGACTGGACTACATTACAATAATTATAGCATCGTTATAGCATCACAGAAAAATCACAGAATATGGAATACAAGGTTTATAGAGTTCATGTTCAAAGAACAATAACCGACGTGGAGGACTACATACCTTTCGACAGGGATGAAACTATCTACAACGACACTATGAGTTCGCGCAAGGAGGCCATCAGAATGGCTCAAAAATACTTTTCTCGACAGCCAATCAATAACTGCGTGAGCGACGTCTGGGCAGCCGTCTATGCTGCAACCATCGGTCCTACCGGCACCCGTACCAACAAGCGAATCTATAACCTTTATAAGAACAACAAATAATTATAGGAGATTAAAAATATGGCACAAATCACAGTAAACAACGAGCAGGTGAGCATCTTTACCAACGAATCAAAGGAAGAGTTCATCGAGAAGGCAAAAGGGCTGGCAAAGCACTACGAGGCTTTGAAGGAGTTCTATGCAAAGGTATTCCGTCCGACCATTACAGCGTATCACGGCAAGCCGGCAAACAATCGTTTCGTGCTGGCTCTGCAACAGGGAGCAATGGAAGTGGACGAGAATATCATGGTAGGCAGCCTCAATAACTACGAGGATGGGCATAGCACGCTGACAATCTCGACGACCTATGCAGACTCCGGCAGTCACTGGCTCCTATTGGGCATCGAGCAGAAACACGCCGACACAGACGAGCGTACCATCAATTCTGCTGCGACGCTGCACTACAACAGAGGATGGAGAACAGACAGCAAGGAGCAGGAGCTTCAGAACATGGCCGACGGGTGCCGCGACAGCATCGAGCACTACGACGAATATATGGAGCAAGTGGCAGAGCTGAAACAGCGCATCGACAAGTACAACAAAATTTCGTCGTGCTTCCATCAGCACATCTCGAAATACGTCCTGGACACATATTAAACCTACGTTATAGCATCGGAAATAAATCACAAACTTTTAATTATAGGAGACAAGAATTATGGCAGCACCGAATTTTTACAAGCGAAACGCATCACGCTATTTCTGCATGGGCAGACAGCACTACACGACTCAGGAAGAGATCGACGCTAACGAATGGCCGCAGGAGCTTCTGGGAGAGCTGGACGTGGAACAGACTCAGTGGGACTACGAGACATCGAAAGACTACCTCATGGAAGAACTGGAGAAGGCTGGCTATTGGAAGCCTACACTTGAAGGCTACAACCGTGACCGTCTGGCCTACGAGACAAGCTACGGCAGCGCATTTCTGGCTAAGACGCGCATCGAGTTCCAGTATGCAGGGGCAAACTTCTATATCTGTATCAACGTGAGAGAGAATGGCGGCTATTACAGCGGATCGTGTCTGGACTACGACATCAGCGTCAGCGGCGATAACTACGAGGAGGGCGACTTCGACCTTTGCGACGACTACACGGACGACTTCTATTTCGACAAGGAGGACATCATCGAGAAGAACGTCTGCGGCAATCAGGGCATGACCAAGTTACAGGCTAAGAACATCATCAAGCGACTCTACAAGGAGCTGAATGAGGCCATCGACGAGCTGGAACTGATCTTCTCACGCTGCTGCCAGGACGAGCTCTATCTGGACTGGGTATGCGACTACGGACACGGATTCTTAGGCGAGGCTGGCTACGACAAATATCCCAAGCGTCTCTACGAGGAGCGCGAGGCTGCGTAATACCTTTTATATATATTATAGACTACGATTTACATCACAAACTTTTAATTTATAGGAGATAGAATTATGGCTACAAAGACAAACAACGAGACCAAGAAGGTCTATGTATCAAACCGACCAAACATCAGCATGAAGGAGCTGAAAAAGATGTTCCCCTACATGACGGAGGACGAGTTGGGACGCGATATGCAGCACAACGAGTGGATCAAGCTGGAGAAGTTCTTAGAGCAGGAGCGCAAGACCAACGAGGGCTACCGGGCAAGGGCCGAGCGACCGGACGTGAAGCGGCTGAGAATACATGTGCAGTGGAAACGGAGCGCAATGTGGGGACATAATCCGCACGCTCACTATTCTTGCCACTTCCAGGACGGCACCTATGCTTCAGGCGACGAGACCTGCGGCGGCTGCGGCTACGACAAGGAGAGCACCGTTATAGCAACCATTTTCAATCAGTGCTGTTCTGGTATGCTGTGGCGCAAGGCCCACAAGAGAGGCGGCTTGAAGAATAAGCCCTACGGCATCTACGAGGGCTACTTTCCATACTTTGACGGTGGCATCGGCACCAACTGTTACGTCAGCATCACACAGTGGCTGGGAGGCCAGTGGGAGCGCGTGGACTCAGGTAAGGACTACGACAGCTACGAGATCACCTTTCCAGTAAAGAAGTAATCTATACGTTATAATCATCAGCAGTAATCACTAAACATAAAGGAGATAAAAGTTATGAATAAGCAGACCATCATTATAAAGGACGTGAAATATTACTGTGCCTACATTCCATCGGCACGCAGTCAGAAATACAGCTTCGACGAGGTGAAGGGCGACATCAGCGTGAGCATCCCTTCGCTGGCATCGGACGAGGCACCCGTGGCCTTCCGTCTGACGGATTACAGCCACACTGAGGACAAGCAGACGGAGATACGCTTCTGGCAGGGTAAGCTGTGGAAGCAGCACACCGACTGGGACCGTAGCGGCGAGCAGGCCGTGAGGGTGAAGGACTTTGGTCCTGACTATCTGGCCGACCACTTGCTGCATCCAGGACTGCCCTACGGTTACAGCCGCAATCGTGAGCTGTGCGTGAAGAAGTATCGCAAGGAGGCAGAGCGTTATATCCTGATAGACGGCTATATCTGGGAGCGTGCTGGCGAGCCTCGCTACGTGGTGAACACCTTCGGGCTGGGACATAATCACGGCGGCACGGGGCTGTTTGTGGAAGAGTTCTACAATAGCAATATCGCCAACACCAACTACTTCTCAGCACTGGACGGCGACGCGGCTGTGGCCTACGCTAACAAGGTGGCCGAGCGTCGTGGCGACACCAACGACGTGGGTAAGTTCAACAAGATGATTGAAGTACTCATCCCGGAGGCCGTCACCATCCGACCTATGCAGGAGCACGGCGAGGGCGACCCGTTCATCAACAAGATCAACGCCATCACCGAGGCAGCACCCGACAGCACCACCGCCGGCCTGCTGGCTATCATGGCAACGGCACAGGAATTAGGGAAGTAAACCGATATGAGGGGACGGTTGCCAACCGATATGAGGAATCGGTTGCAACCCGAACCGAGGGAACGGTTTGAAACCATATTATTATACGTTATAGACAACATCAAAAATTGAGCGATATGGAAATCAAGAGCTATTTAATGAGCAACAACGAAGTGTTGAGTGCAGCGGAAATGTTCATCACTGACGAACACGAAAAGTATGGCCGCACGCTGGAGGACGTGAGCGACATGGATATAGAGGACCTGACTGACCGCATCAGGAGCATCGACACTATGATACCACAAGACATCATGGTGCAACTGGAGAAGTTCAGGATGCAGTTTGAAAGCGAGTGGACTATCTGCCTACTTTATCTGCCTAACGAAGTCTGCGGACTGATAGCCTTTACGGACTGGGCATAAAATCACCTACGTTATAATCATCATTAAACATCACTGAATTATGATAACCAAAGTTGTATTTCGCAAGACCAAGAAAGGCGGTCATGTTATCGCCGTGTTCCCTCAAATATCGTGGAACTATACACTCTATATGGCTTACACTCCCGAGACTGGTCATTACGGCGTTATTCCAGAATGGGTGAGACGCAATACTAAGCCTGTGAAAAAAGAGGAATGCCAGAACTTCATCCAGCACTTAATGAATATCGGCTATTACAATCTATGTGTCATGCCGAGAGTGTATGCCTACAATAGACTGAGCTTCTGCAAGTATGGCAACAAAGAACTGCCGTATGCCATTAGCGCATGGCCTGAGAGACCATTTTTCCCATCATGGATGCAATAATATACGTTATACATTCGTTATATAATTGACAAACTTTTAGCAATAGGAGATTTTCAATGAACATACGGAAACTAACCAAAGAGGAACTTGGCGCGATTGTCGCCCTGCCAAGAACGCAACTGAAAGGGCTGACCTGCGAGGACGCAGAACAGATGCCCGCACGTCAGGACTTCACACTGCAAATCGTACAGGACGTGCCAAACATGGGAGAGGCAAAGCTCATCGAGCAACTCAGCAGCCCTCACATGGTGTTCCAGTTGATAGAAGCAACGACGGAGCAGGAGTTCGACCTTTTTCTTGGCATCCTGCTGGGTATGCACCAAAGCCCCATATACATCGAAGGACGCACAGACTTCATCGTCGTGTTCCAGGGCTGCAAGGACGACATAGAAGCCACACAGGAGAACTACAAAGAGAAGGTGCAGCTCATCTATGAAGTCCGCGACCAAGCAGCCCGCTGGTGGCACTTGTATGGAGTGTAGAGACAAAACATAACTATGTGCTGTAAGAGCAGACATAGCAGCAATGATAGCCTGGGTTTTCTCCTATAGCCCGACTATCTTTTTTCAAAAAGTTTGTTTGGAGCCTGCTGCCTGTGAAGGTCGCAGGCTCTTTTTATGTCCGAGCGGGCTTTTGCAAAAGCACTACTTTTGCACAGAGTTAAGAATTAAGAGTTAAGAGTTAAGAATTAACTATGCCAAAAGTAGAGCCAACGATGTCTTGGCAAAATTTGCGCCAAGTATGTGAGCAATGGACGTGGAAAGACCCGCGCACCGGCTGCGAGGTGACGGGCTTCAACCCGCCAGAGAAAGCGAAGGACAAGCGGCAAAAGCCGTTCTACTTCCGTGCCATCACCGGCAAAGGCGAAGTCATCAGCGGCGAAGCCATCTGCCTGAAAGTGTTCCTGAACGAGCATCAGCGCATGGTGCAGTTCACACAGTCGAAACAAATCCGCAGAATACGGGATTATCTGGTAATGGAAGTAAACGGGATTCGCGTCGTCACACATTGACAGACCCCCTCTAACTCCCCCGTAATGGGGAGAACAAATAATTTTGAATTTTGAAATTATAATTGATATGGTGCAGCATTTCTTCGACTATGATTCTCACGGCTGGTTAGACCCTGACATGAACAAGGACTTGACTGACGAGGAACTTATGCGTATGTTCTTTGTCCGCATTGTCGCCCTCCTCGTACTCATCGCCATCATCGGCATCGTCTGCGTGGTAATACATTTAGTCCATAGTGCATAGTGCATAGTGCATAATTAAAAATAACAGACCCCCTCTAACTCCCCCGTAATGGGGAGAATAAGGATTTAATTTTGAATTTTGAATTTTGAATTTTGAATTGAAAATGACATTGTATCGTGAGGGTTCCAAGGGAGCCATAGTAAAGCAGATTCAGAAGGTTGTCGGCGCTTATCCCGATGGTGTGTGGGGTAAGGTGACGACGGAGTGTGTGAAGGCGTGGCAGAAGGCGCACTCGCTGACTGCAGACGGCATAGCTGGCCCCGCTACGCTTGCCAAGATGGGCATCGCTGCTTCTGGTGCGGTGTTCCAGGATTCGAGCGTCGAGAGCCTGACGTCGCACTTTGGCGGAAAGGCCATCAAGCTCCGCAGAAGCAAGCGCAAGATAAACGAGATTATTGTCCACTGCACAGCAACGCCAGAAGGTCAGGACAGGACGGTGGATCAGATCAGGGCTGGACACATAAAACCCGTCAGCAAGGGCGGTCGCGGCTGGAGCGACATCGGATATCACTATGTCATATACCGCGACGGCACTGTGCATGAAGGCAGGAACGTCGATATTGCGGGCGCTCACTGCACGAACCACAACGCGCACAGCATCGGCGTGGTGTATGTGGGCGGCGTGGAGTACCACCCAGGCGTGCCGTACTGCCAGCTGAAAGCGAAGGACACCCGCACCGACGCTCAGAATGCTTCGCTATTGTGCTTGCTGTTGGACTTGCGCAGGCTCTATCCCAATGCTAAGATATACGGCCACCGAGACTTCGCCCAAAAAGACTGCCCCAGCTTCGATGCGACATGGGAGTATAGACACATCTGAGAAAATTGAAAAATTGAAAAATTGAAAATTAACTATGGACTATGCACTATGGACTAAAACGACTATGAACTATGAATTATGAACTATGCACTAATTCTTACCCCCTTAAACTTTTATTTATTAACAATTAAAAACTTAAAAACAATGGAAGTAACTGTAATTGACCTCCTGAAGCAGATGGCGATAGCCGTCCCTTCTATCCTCGTTGGCACTCAGGCCATCACCGCCGCTATTCATGGCGCATTCAAGATTGAGAGCAAGAACTGGGTCCACGCTATCTCGTGGATTGTGGCCGTGCTTGCCGGACTTGGCTTCGTGGCCTTCAACGGCCTTGACTTTGGTCTGCCCGTCGTCTGGAACTACGTCCTGGGCGGCGTGTGCGGTCTCATCGTAGGCGGCTGCTCTAACGGCTGGTACGACTGGCCATGGGTCGAGAAAATCTTCGACGCCATCACTTCTTTATTTGGGAAAAAAGTGAAAAATTGAAAAGGTGAAAAGGTGAAAACCCAAAACCTCAAAAGACAAGCAACGTTAAATGGTTAATATTCGGTAAGGTTATTTAATTCGACTGAAAGAAAGGGTAAATTCTCTTTTTCTCTTGGTTAAGTTTAACTGGAAATGCGGCTGGCTGTGAAGCTCGCCGCATTTTTTGTGCGAAGAAGCGGAACACTTGCTATCAATAGCAACTTTGTTTGCTTCAATTCTTGATTGTTTTTCCACTTGTTGAAGCAATCAGGCGCAAGTGTTCACCTTTTCCGCACATTATAATATATTATTTAGGGGCTTTTCAGTGTTGAAATGTTAAATTATGTATTATTTGATATTTTTTTTATGTATTATTTGGTATATTCAATAATTTGTCGTAACTTTGCATCGCAAACACAAAAGAAATAGTGAAATGGCAATTATCAAAGAAGAAGAACGCCTGCGCATCGGCAGAAGGATTGCAGAAATGCGAAAGGAACAGGGCTTGACCCAAACCCAACTGGCTGAACAATGCGGATTGCAGCAGGCTCACATCGCCCGCATAGAGACGGGCAAGTACAGCGTCGGCATCGACACACTATCACAGATAGCCGATGCCCTGAACGCAAAAGTGGACTTAATCATTAACCAATAATCATATTTTTTATTAACCTTTTAATACTTAGAAATTATGGCAACTAAGATTTTCAAGACTAAGCAGGTTATTTACCGCGTTGAAGTGAACGAGAACGGTACGCTCGACATCTACCGTGAGTATTACAACTTGAAGAACATGGACTCATGGCAGCACGACGGGCGAAAGTTCGACAATGCGGGTTCGCTGATTATCAATGCCGGTGGCATAGAAGGACTGCTGCGCCAGTGCGAGGACGTGGAGGACTTGGAAGGCATGATTGCGCGGATGAGCGAGGAGAAGGCCGAGATTCGCCGCAAGACTATGGCAGAGCGTGAAAATCGGGCGAAAATCGTTAATGAGGAGTACGAACAACTGTTCGCCAATGATGTGACCGAGACAAACGCCAAGACGGTGTATGCTTTGCTGCGTTACCTGAATACGCAGAATTGGGGATTATGGCACCTGCCAAAAATGACTATCGGCTACCAGTGCAACCAGTACGACTGCGACGGCAAGACTGCCACGACCATCATCCTCGACGAGCCTATCAAGGTCGCTGGAGAAATGGGCACTATGTTTGAGTATGGTGCGCCATTCGGCCATCTGAACAAGTACAAGCCCATCAGGTATTGGGAGTAATTATAGTTACTATATAGTTATTATAAGCAATCACTAAAATTATAGGAGGCGATATGGCAAATAATGTCCTGCGTTTGCCGATTTGTTTTGTACCTTTGTGCAGCAAAACCAAAGCAAACGAGGATATGGAAAAGAAACAAGCACCATGCAACAGGAAGACAGCAAGAATCACAAACATGTCGGGGTGGATGTACGACCTGCCAATGACGGAGGAACAGAAGCAGGAAATGGAACAGGCCACGGAGCGGATGCGGCAAAGATACATCGCCGCAGGTATGAGGACTTCGCTTTAGTGCTGAATGATTCCTGCGAAGTAATGTATCTGAGCGGCTTGCAATGGAACATGGTGGCAACGGATAATGCCTTATGGGACACTGGAGCTGTCACAACGACAATCACCAAGGAACTTGCTGACAAGATAGGCGTGGAGCCAGAAGGCATCGTCAAGGTTGGCTCAATGGGCGGCAACTCGGATGGCTACTGCGCCCATGTAAACTTGAAATTAGGCGACGTGGTGATACCATTCCTTCGGGTGAATGTGCTTGACCTGACGAAGCGTGAGGAGGAAGCAAGGCGTGAAGGATTGCCATACCACCACCCCGATGTTTGGATAGGAATGGATGTAATCAGCCAGGGACGCTTTGAAGTGAACTCGTCAGGCAGCGAGACGATTTTGACCTTCGAGATACCAAACTAACGGATTAAACGAATTACACGGATTATAAGCGGGAGCAAATAGCTCTCGCTTTTTCTTTCCAATTCTTGCTAATGTTGAAAGAATTAGCAAGAATTATTCTACCTTTTCAACCTTCGTTGGATTGAGTTCTATTGACTGATGGCAATAAGGGCATATAATAGACTGACCACTTGGAGAAAAATTTCCAGTTAATTCTTGTTCCGGCGCAAGTAGTCGCCACTCAGGAACATCCAAAGCCTTTGCCACTGACTGAAGAGTGTTCATTGAGAGGTTTTTGCCACCATTCACAAGATTGCCTATATACTGCGGTGATTTATTCATTCTTTTGGCCAGCTCCTTTGATGTGATGTCAAGCCTTTTCATTTCTCTTTTTATATAGATATTCATAAAACTCTTTTTCTTTACTTTTCGACTGCAAAGGTAATAAAAATAAACGTATTTTCTTTGTCTTAATTGTGAAAAAGAGTTAAAAACACCTATTTTCTTTATTTTTATTCTTATTTTCTTTGGCTGTTACACTTATTTTCTTTACCTTTGCAGCAGATTTAGAACAAACAAATAAATTTTAAGACTATGGCAGACATGAAGAAGATGCTGGCAGACCAGCAGAAGATTAACGAGGCTGTGAAGTACATAATGACCTACTTCGGCGAAGAGAGTTGCTACTGCAATCATATCAAACAGATGCTCGACGCACAGACGCAAATCATCGGACTGATGGAACTGGCAAAAGAGAAGGTTTTAACCGACCCTTCGCGGGAGTTTGAGTGCTCGACCGACAAAATTATCTGGTTCCTCTACGATGTGAGGCAATATCTGAAGATGCTGGAGCCGTTTGCAAACCTGCTTGGACAGACTGGCTACGGAAGACCAAACGAATAACATAAAACTGGAGTTCTCTACTTTATTTATATTGCACACGGCAACATTTGTGCCTGACGAGGAGCGGGACGCTCCTGCTCCTCGTCTTTCAATCAATCAACATTTCAACATTTACACATTTCAAGAAATTTTGAAATCAATCAACAAACAAATAAATAAACATTACAATCATGGAAGCAACAATTCAACAAAACAACATTTCAAGAAATGTTTCAATCAACATTGCATCATTTGTGGCAAGCGTTCAAAACGCATTGAAAACAATCAAGCAACGTGCATTGAAGGAATTATCTCTGCCGCGTCTGTATCGCCGCCAGTTGCGGATGATTAACGCACTGGCACGCGGCATCGAGGCACATCCTACGCTGACGAACGTCATCCTCATTGCAATGTGCGCGATGCTGGCGTATGAAGTCCTGAATTATGAGTTTACAACAAGTCTTTAATTATACATTATAATATATTATATAGGAGGCAAGATCATGACACAAAAAGAATATATCGCACTGGTTGATAGAGCAAAAAGATTGAGTTACGAATACTACGTGCTGGCCCAGCCATCGGTGAGCGATGCGCAGTTTGACGCGCTGGTGACGGAGATTGAGCGGGCAGAGGCGGAGCATCCTGAATGGGTGCTGGCAGACAGTCCTACGCAGCAGGTTGGCAGCGACCTGCAAGACAATGGCCGCAGACTTATTCGCCACCGTACAAGAATGTTAAGCTGCCAAAAGGCACAGACGCAGGAGGCGGTGACGAAGTGGCTGGTGCAGACTGAAAAGAAGCTGCACGGCGCACAGGTGTATGCTTTGGAATGGA
>Ga0310786_10011747_pt1 | contig 10898 bp, 7 predicted proteins | sample AusTroGonzalo_MG_FD_203881 | JGI IMG/M metagenome (GOLD analysis project Ga0310786, IMG submission 203881) | Bovine rumen microbial communities from tropical cattle in Woodstock, Queensland, Australia - Gonzalo_03 (v2) (version 2) | ecosystem: Host-associated > Mammals > Digestive system >...
CATGATGTTGATCTCTTCGAGACCGTGGCGCTTGCCGACGAGGAAGTCGTTGGGGTCGTGCGCCGGCGTGATCTTCACGATGCCGGTGCCGAACTCGCGGTCGACATAGTCGTCGCTGATGACGGGGATCTCGCGCCCCGTGAGCGGCAGCACGACTGTCTTGCCGACGAGGTGCGCATAGCGATCGTCCTTCGGGTTCACCGCCACCGCCGTGTCGCCGGGAAGAGTCTCGGGACGCGTCGTCGCGACCATCACGTAGTCCTTGTAGGGCTCGCCCTTCACGCCCTTCGCGCTGCCGACGACGGGATAGCGAACGTACCAGAAGTGGCCGTGGTTGGGCTCGTGCTCAACCTCGTCGTTCGCAAGCGCCGTGCCGCACCGCGGGCACCAGTTGACGATGTAATTGCCCTTGTAGACAAGACCCTCGTCGTAAAGCTGCGTGAAAACCTTTGCAACGGCCTTGGAGCAGCCCTCGTCAAAAGTGAAGCGCTCCCTGAGCCAGTCGGTAGAGTTGCCGAGCATGCGCTGCTGGTGGACGATCGTCCCGCCATACTGCTTCTTCCACTCCCAGACGCGATCGAGAAACGCCTCGCGCCCAAGATCCTGGCGGCGCTTTCCTTCCTTCTTGAGCGCCTTCTCGACTACATTCTGCGTCGCGATGCCCGCATGGTCGGTACCGGGGAGCCACAGCGTGTTCTTGCCCTGCATGCGGCGCCAGCGCACCAGGATGTCCTGGATCGTCTGGTTGAGCGCATGGCCCATGTGCAGAATGCCGGTGACGTTCGGCGGCGGGATTACGACTGAATACGGTTCACGCCCGTCGGGCTCTTGGTGAAAATATCCGTTCTTCTCCCAGATCGGGTACCACTTGGCCTCCGCGGCCTTCGCATCGTAGTTCTTGTCCATCTTATCTTCCGTTGCCTTTTGAATGAATATTATACCATATTCGCTTTGCCAATGCGCCCCAACCCTAACACGAAACTTGCCAAGTCAAGATTTAAGTATCTCGGCGAGAGACGCGGCGGCGGCGCGAAGCTGTTCTTGCGTGTGGGCGCTCATAATGGCGACGCGAAGACGCGCAGCGCCGCGGGCGACCGTCGGGTAGCGGATTGCAGGCACGAGAAAGCCGAGTTCTTCAAGTGCCGCGCTCGCCGCGAGCGCCCTTTTCTCGTCGCCTACGACGATTGGGACGATTGCCGTCTCGCCGCGAACTGAGATACCGTGGTGCGCAAGTTCCGAGACGAAAAGCGCGACATTCTCCCGCAGCTTTGCCACGCGCTCTGGCTCGGCCACAAGGACTTCGAGCGCGGCAAGCGCTGCAGCCATAGCGGGCGCGCCTGGAGCCGTCGAGAAGATGAAAGGCCGAGACATGTTGCGAAGATACTCCACAAGAAGTTTCGACCCGCAGACAAAACCACCCTCCGACCCAAGCGCCTTGGATAGAGTCCCCATTAGGACATCAGGAAGCTCGCAGCTAAAATGCTCCGCAAGGCCGCGCCCCGTGGGGCCTACAACACCAGTCGCATGCGCCTCATCCACCATTGAGAACGCGTCGTGGCGACGCGTCACCTCCAAAAAGCGCGGCAAATCGAGAATATCGCCGTCCATCGAGAATACGCCGTCGGAAACGGCGAGGCGACGACGATGTTCGCGGCAGGCGCCAAGTTTGCGGTCCAAATCATCCATATCGCCGTGGCGGTAGACAAGCACATCTGCGCCAGAAAGTCGGCAGCCATCAATGATCGAAGCGTGGTTCAATTCGTCGGAAAGGACTGCATCCCCCTTCCCGACAAGCGCGGAGATCGCGCCCACGTTCGCCATGTAGCCAGTTCCATAAAGGAGCGCAGCTTCCGAGCCCTTAAACTTGGCAAGCGCGTTTTCAAGCCGCACATGCGGCGGCTGCGTGCCAGTCGTAAGACGAGCACCGCCCGACCCTGCACCAAATTCATTCGCGGCATCCGCCGCCGCCTTGAGGACGCGGGGATCACGCGCAAGATCGAGATAGTCGTTAGATGCAAAAACGACGAGCCCGCGACCGTCAACAACAGCCGTCGGGCCTGTCGGTCCTTCCAACGTCCGACACTTGCGCGAGAGCCCGGCCGCCTCACGTGCGTCGAGCGCATCCGCAAGACCGTCGAATCGGCGCGGCGCATTTGCCGCGCACGAAAGCGTCGGGACGCCATCGACGAGGACAGGTGTCTTTTCAAGAAACTCAATCGTCTTTGCGACTTCGTCGCGCGGGCCGCGATAGAGGAAGATGCGTCCGCCGTTCGGGTCACCCTTCTCCTTGAGAACGGTGATTCGCCGATAGCCGAGCTCGCGAGTCGCGACATAGCCAGTCACATAATCAGGATCGTCCGACACGCAGATTTCGGCGATTATGTTAGGCGCGTTCTGGACCTTTGTCGCAAGGACGATTGCTTCGGCGTAGTGGTTCTTTACGCCCGCCGTTCCCTTTGCAAGCGCCGCGGCGTCGTCCATGTATGTCGCACGCACGCCGCGCGACTGATCTGGCTCAAGCCGTTCAAGCGTGTCGGCATCGAGCAGCATCGCGCCACGAAGCGAATGTGTCTCGGAAAACCGCGCCATGATTTCGTCGGCATTGGCAATTCCAGATTCGGCCAAGAGCCGTGCGGCAAGTGCGCGGCCTTCGGCGGGCGTCGAAACGACATGCGTCTTGACAGGAAGCGACTTGAGACGAAGAATGTCTACGGGAAGCGACTCGATCTTGACATTGATGAAATCAGGAGTGCCGCGCTCGTGCGCCAATGCGCGTTCGACAAGTCGTGACGCAACCTTAGAAACCGACGATACGGGGACAATCTTCTCCGCGCCGGAAACATGATGCCCGTCGCTCGACGCGCGCATCTTTACGGAGTAGATCTCACTCATGGAAATCACCATCCTCCGGCGGCGGACCGGGCGGCGCGGAAGCAAGGTCTACAAGTGCGCCAACAATGCGCTCTACCGTCGCCTCGTCTGAGACGAGCGGTGGCATAGAATATATGAAGTTCGCAAACGGACGTAGCCACACGCCATGCTCGCGGATGACGCGCGAGATTTCCGCCTGCACCGGAAGCCGCTCCACTTCCACTACGCCTGCCGCGCCAAGAACGCGCACGTCTCGAACGTTCGGCCGTCCGCGCAGGAGTTCCAGTCCTTCGCGGAACTGGCTCTCGACCCGCGTCACATTTGCCGCGTAGTCCGCCTTCACAAAAAGATCGAGCGACGCACAGGCCGCAGCGCATGCAAGCGGATTGGCCATATAGGTGGGCCCGTGCATGAACGCCGACGGGCGGCCGTTGGAAATCGTGTCCGCGACTTTCCCGCTCGCAAGCGTCGCCGCAAGCGTCATGTGCCCGCCAGTCAGCGCCTTGCCAACGGTCATGATGTCAGGCACGATGTTTGCGCGTGAATGAGCCCACAGAGGGCCTGTTCTGTAAAACCCCGCCGCAATCTCGTCGAAGATGAGCAGAATCCCGCGCTCGTCGCAGAGGCGGCGCATCTCGCGCAAGTAATACGGGTGGTAGAAGTTCATCGCGTTCGCCGCCTGGAAGACCGGCTCGCAGATGATCGCGGCAATTTCGCCGGCGTGTTCGTCGACTACTCGGCGAAGAGACTCAGCGTCCGCGTCATTCCACTCGCCCCATGTCGGGATGGACGGCTTCTCCGCGAAGAAATGCTTCGTCATTATCCCCTTGAAGAGCGTGTGCATTCCGTCAGGATCGGAGAGCGCCATTGCAAGCGAGGTATCGCCGTGGTAGCCGCCCTTCAGCGCAAGAAGTCGGTTGCGCTCTGGGTGCCCAAGCGCGTTCTGATACTGAACGGCCATCTTCGCTGCGACCTCTACGGAGATTGAGCCAGAGTCCGCGAAAAACACACGATCAAGACCGAGTGGCGCAATCGCCGCAAGCTTCTCTGCAAGTTCTACGGCAGGATCGTGGGTGAATCCGCCGAACATAACATGGCACATCTTCTCCGACTGACGGCGTATCGCCTCTACGATTGCAGGGTGGTTGTGACCATGCGCGACGCACCACCAACTTGAAACTGCATCAACGAGCTTCAAGCCGTCGGCAGTCTCTATCTCCACGCCAGACGCCGATTTCGCGTGAAGGACTGGCGGCGGATTTTTCAGCGAGGCATAGGGGTGCCAAATTCTCGCGCAGTCGTATTCGAATAACGTCATTTCCGCGAGAACTGAACCGACAGCACACCGGACGCCTTGTTGGAATGCACCACAACCGAGGTCTTCTTGCCTGTGAAGTCGATCTTCGACGACGTAACCGCGAACTCTACGCCAAGCTCGCCTTCAAGCGCTCGCACTAGCTTGCAGGTCTCCAATTGAAGGTCCTCGTCCGTCATTGCCTTGACGGCGCCTGCATCTGCGACAAGCGTGAAACCCGTAAGCTTGTTGGCGGCGTACGAAGTCTTCGCCACAGCCGTGAGAAGGCGATAGGGCTTCTCAAGTTTCGGCGCACCATCGGCCTTGGCCCTGCCAAACTTTATGCCCGCAAACTCGTCGAGCTCAAAGTCATTCTGAGCATTCGCCTTGCGCTTCTTGGACTCGCGCGACGCGATCTTGCCCTTTTCGGCGGGAGCGAAGAAAAAGCGGTCGTCCTTTTTCGCCTCATCGTCGGAAATCTCGACCACACCCTTAACGCCGGCGGCATCCGCCACCTCGTCGAGCGCCTTTAGGAAGCCGTCCACGCCACTTCTCTGGTATCCGCCGAAGCGCCTGACTTCCTCGCCGGAAGGACGAACTATGACCGTGGACGGGAATCCGCGGACATTGTATTTGCGAGTCAATTCACTGTTCTGCTTCGCGGCAAGCGGTGAAAGTATCGACTTGTTCTGCGGGTTGTCTATCATGAGAAGAACAAATTTCTTCTTGGCCTCCGAGATGAACTTCTTGTCGGAGTAGATTTCCTTTTCCATCTTGACGCACCAGCCGCACCAGTCCGAGCCGGAGAACGCCAGCAGGATCAGCTTGCCGCTTTTCTCCGCCGTCGCCTTTCCGGCCTCGAAGTCTTCGTCCCATCCCTTCGGGACGCTTTTCGACAGCTCTGCGCCGAGCGCGGCAGATGCGACAGCGAGTGAAACCGCAAATGACATTGCCTTCCCAATGATGTTCATGGTTTTGCCCCTTTCCTGGTTTTGTGTAAAATTTATCAAAGTCTAGCGTGGAAATCAAGTGCTTCAGAGCCACGAGCTGCGTCAAAAAGCCCTGACAACGAAATCTCTGGATATGGCCCTCCAACGTCGAAGCGCGGGATGCGGACAACAACAGGCGGGAAGCCCCAACGAGAAAGGTAACGGCGAATCGTCTCGCAAGAGTCGTCGTCGATTCGTGAATCTGCACCCTCGCACCAGTTCCACACAACGCCGGCAACAGACATCCCGCGCGCCTTTGCCGCTTCGAGCGAAAGAAGCGTATGGTTGATCGAGCCAAGCCGTCCACACGAGACGAGCACAAGCGGCCACCCTTCGCGAGCGGCAAGATCGACTGAGAGGAGCTCGTCCGTGAGCGGCACGTCGAGGCCGCCTGCGGATTCAATGAGGACTATTTCGTGACATGCGGCACATTCCCGAACGGCACGCGATATCGCCTCGACATCGACTGCGCGCCCTTCTAGCGCAGCGGCGAGAAGCGGAGACGACGGGAACTTGAAGATCTGCGGAGCTGTCAGCCCTTCGTCGTCTTCAGGGAAGCGAGCGCCGCCGCATATCACGCGATGAGCGTCAATGTCTTCTGAAAAGCCATTGTTGCCAGTCTGGACGAGCTTGACGGTTATGACATCGCGACCGGCGGCGGCAAGCGAACGCGCCATAAGCCCAGTCGCCATTGTCTTGCCGATTCCGGTATCGATTCCGGACACGAAAAACGCCTTGCCGTCCACCGGTCAAACCTTAGTCTTCGATAAGCTCGCTGAGGTGCATGCCGTGCGATCCCTTTAGAAGCACGAGATCGCCGGCAGAGACATCGACGCGAAACTTCTTCTTTAGCGTCCTTAGCTCCTTGTAGACGAGGTGGCAGAGACACTGCGACGACATCTCGCCTACTCCGATTACGAGCGGAATCTTTAGCGCCATCGCATGATCGAAGACTTTTTTGTGGAGCTCTAGCGATTTATCCCCAAGCTCAAACATGTCGCCAAGAACTGCGACGCGCTTGCCGTCGCAGGGAGTCTTCACGAGCGTATCAAGCGCGGCGATCATCGAGTCGGGATTCGCGTTGTAGGAGTCGTCGATGAAAGTCACGCCCCACTTCTCCGAAATACGCCACCGCGCGCCGGGGAGCGAGAATCCGGCGAGTGCAACCGCGCAGCCTTCGCGCGTGGCACCAAAACGTTCTGCGAGCGCGAACGCGAGGCAGGCATTGGAGAGGTTGTGGTCGCCGGGGAGAACACCTTCAAGAGCTTTCGCTAGCCACGCCTGGCGGGGATCTGCCTCAATGAACTCGCCGCGGCACATTTCGCGCAGGATGCCGAGGCGCACGTTCTCCTTGGAGACGACGCCGAATTCCTTTGCGCGTTCAAGGACGACGCCCTTCTCGCGCGCAATTCCATCTTGGTCGCCGAAGAACTCGATATGCGCGGTGCCGATGTTTGTAATGAGCGAGCAGTCGGGCTCTGCGATGTCGCAGAGGTGGGCTATTTCACCAGGGTGGTTCGTGCCCATTTCGAGTACGAGGAAATCGGCGTCTTTCGGGCAGTTGAGGATCGTGATTGGAAGCCCGATGTGGTTGTTGAAGTTCCCATCAGTCGCGTGAACCTTGCCGATGGTCGAGAGGAACGCCTTGACGAGTTCCTTCGTGGTGGTCTTGCCGGCGGAGCCCGTGATGGCGACGACCTTGGCCTTGAGAGAGCGGCGATACTCCCTCGCCACGCGGTCGAGCTCATCATAGCCGTCGATGATCCCCGCCGCGCCCTTCTCAAGCGCCTGCGGAATGTAGTCGTGACCATCCGCCTTGTCGCCTTTTAGCGCGACAAAGAGCATTCCAGGCTTCACATTGCGCGAGTCAAATGTCGCCCCGCTGAATATTGTACCGTTCACCATTCCTCCTGCAAATGACTTTTCGACAAATGAAGTTTTGCTAGATTCATTCATTATCCCCATTCCCACATTTCAATGTTTTTACACCCCAACTAAATTTTCTGTGAGATATTATACCAAATCTTCTCACCCGCAGACCGCCACATTCAAGAAATCCTTACCCCCTCAAGATTTTTCCGCATAGAATTCTCATTTTATGGTATAATACCCACTGCCGCCTGGGAAAGGGGCAAAGACATTCGACATGACCCGCAAGACATACGAGCATTCAGCATACTGGTACGCCTACCACTACGGCTGGATATACAGCGAGGCGAAAACCTACACAGGCAAATACCTCGACATCCACACCTACCGCCCGCGCATGAGGGAGGTCGCCGAGGGCGAGTCGTACGGCGACGCCTGGTTCGAGCGGCAAAACGCCAGCACATACCTAGACTCGACCTTCAACCCCCTCCTCCTCGGCGTCTGCATCGCGATGGACATCGGGGTCCTCATGCGCGACGAGGTGAAGAAGCTCTCAAACCCGAGGGAGCTCGATCGCATGAAACGCGAGCTCATGCGCGACCTGCGAATAGTCCGTCGCCCCTTCTACTACGCCCGCGAGAAGGCCCGCCGTCGCGAACTCGCGGCCGCAAGGCGCAAACTCTCGCGCCGCACCACAACCGCGCCAATGCCCACCCCCGACGCCCTTCTCGCCGCGTGGAGCAAGCGCAAGGACTCGCGCGAGGCGATGATCCGCCTCGGCGGGATGCTACACGACCTCGAGTGCTATGTCGACAACTGCCTGAGGTTCGACGAGTCTGGCGACGTCGTCGGGCGCAACGGCGGAATCCGCGGATGGCTCAAGGAGAACCTGCCGGAACTCTCGCCCAAGTACAAGACGCTCATGCGCTACAAAGCGATGGCGATACGCCTCCGCCAAGCGACTTGCACAAAAGACCCTACTCCCACCGCAGCCCTTCTCGACGAGACGCCGCGGCACACTGTGGTGGAGGAAATACTTTCGGGACCCGAGCCAATCTTCGACCGCGTGTTCAAGAAGCTCGACCACATCCTCTCCCCGGAGACGGTGTTGCTCGACGAGCCGAGAACACTCAAGAATTTTCCGCTGATGATTCTCAAGAATGGCAACGGCAGGAATCTGCGCAAGACGCCTAAGCGACAGCGACGCGACTCATAGACGCAACTTATAGATATGCGCTACCAGTAGACGCCACAAAAAACCGCGGAAATCTTATTTCGAAGATTCCCTACCGCCAGGGATAACCCAGCTGATGCTCCTGTTGCATGGTTTGAAGATGGCCTTTGCGACTGCTTGCACATCAGCAGCGGTGACGGCCTTTATTTCCGCGACCTGCTCGTCCGGCGACATAAGGCGTCCGAAAGACAACATTGTCTGCCCGTAGAAGAAAAGCTTCGACGTCACCCTCTCGTGCGAAAGCCTGAAGTTGCCGACAAGAAATTCCTTCGCGCGGGCAAGTTCGGCGGCGGGAATCTTCTTCTCGCACACCCGCTTGAGCTCGCGCTCGATTGTCGAAAGCGCAAGCTTCGCCTTGGAAGCGTCAAGCCCCGCCGTCACGGTGAACATGCCCGCGTCCTTGAAGAACTGCATCCGCGAGGCGATGTCGTAGCTAAGCCCCCTCTTCTCTCGCACTTCCTGGAAGAGCCGAGAGGACATGCCGCGCCCGAGAATCGCGTCAAGCACTGTTGCCGCGTATTTGCGGCGGTCGCGAATGCCGAACGTGCGGTAGCCAAGCGCGAGCTGCGTCTGGTGGATGTCCTTCTTCGCAGTCACGGACGGCACGACCGAACCGAGCGAATCCTTGCCAGCGGCGGCGCGGCGCATTTGCCGCGCTTTTAGCGGCTTAAAGGACTTCTCGACTAGCGCGAACGCCTTTTGCGCGTCGAAGCTCCCCGCGATTACGACCACAGTGTTGTCGGCTCGGTAGTGCGACTTTATGTAGCTCTTAAGGTCGCCCGGCGTCATCGGTCCGAGCGACTTTTCGCTCCCGGCGACAGGCGAGCCAAGCATCGACTTCGGGAAGAGGTTGCGCTGCAGGTTCTCCATCGCGACGGCATCGGGCTCGTCGGCATACATCTTGATCTCCTCGATCACGACCTGCTTCTCGCGGGCGAACTCGTCGGCCGGAATCGTCGCGCGCAGATACATGTCGGAGAGTATGTCGACAGCTTCGCCAAGATAGTCGTCTGGAAGATGCGCAAAGTAGCACGTCGCCTCCTCGCCAGTCATCGCATTGAAGTTACCGCCGCGCCCCTCTATCGCGCGGGTGATGTCGATCGGCTTTCTCGTCGGCGTTCCCTTAAAGAGCATATGCTCAATGAAATGCGATATTCCTGCCGTCTTCGCTGTCTCGTGGCGCGAACCACTCGCCACAAACACCCCGACTGCGGCGCTCTCGGCCTCGCACGGCACGAGCACGAGCCTGAGGCCGTTGGCGAGCGTGTAGAGTTTAGCTGAATTCATTGTCATGCCTCAACTGCGCAATCTGCTATTTCCTGCGGTCAAGGACCTTGATCTCGCAGGGAGCAAGCGTCATCTCGGAACGCTTGCCGTCGATTTCGTACGCGAACTTCCGCTCGCGGCGGGTGTCCATGTTGAGGAAGTACATCTTGTTCTGGTAGACGGCGTAGGTGATGCAGTCCGGCGGCGGCAGATCGCCCTCGCCGAGAAGACGCACCGTCTGCTTCACTTCGGACGCGAGACGCCTCACGAGCGCTTCATACGCGGCACGCCCCTCCTTCGTCGCAGCGGGGAACTTGCGTCCCGTGAACAGGAAATAGCGGCCCTTGCCAAACTGCTTCTCGATGAACTCGTCGTCCTTCCCCTCTGGCGGCAGGAATCCAAACAGCGCCATGAGGTCAGCATCTGTATAGCCGATGAAGTCGCGGTCTAGACGCGTCGTAAGCTCGGGGCGCGACAGGACGAGAGTGCCGCCTGCATTGACATAGCGCTCGAGCAGGTCCTTCACGTGCGGCGTCATCGTATTCCACCCGCCAAACACAAGCAGATCGTAGCGTTTCAGGTCTGCAATCGAGGAATCGTCATCGATCTGCATCACGTCGGTCTGGCCGTAGGGCGTGCCGGCAAGCCAGCAGTTGCCGAACGGCTCGACGAGGTCCTTTGGACGCGGGAAGAAAATGTCCTCGATCAGTGCCTGTGTCTTCTCAGGCGCGCCGTACTTCCAAAGCGCAGAATTCGTCTTGGCGTTGTCGTGCTGGCTCCATACGGTGAAGCCACCGTTCTGCCCGAGATAGGCGTCGAGATTGCCAAGCGCCATCGCGATTTTCGACTCGGGCGTGCCCTTGTCGCGCGGATTCGCCTTCACCCATTCGTAGAATTTCTTCGTCACGTCGCGGTAGTGCTGCGCGACATAGCCGTCATACCCCTCCTTCGCGCGCTCTTCTTTCGGCTGGCCGCGCACGTCCGAGGTGTACTGCCACGCCTGCTTGCCCTGCGCACCCGACTCCAGCACGATCATCGACGTGCCGAAGACGTATTCCTGCAGAAATCCAACGAGACATGAGTCGTACTTCTGCTCGCTGCGATAGGGAAGTCCGCACGTCTGCCACTCGTGGGCGTTCCATGCACACCAGTACTCGGGGCCCCACTTGCGGGCCGCGCCGCGGGCCTCAGCAGACGTATGGGCGATGTTCATCGCGCCAATGGCCCACTGCTCGTTGCAGATGAAGTCTATTCCGCCCGCGAGCTCGTAGCACGAAAGCGCCGCGCCGCACGTTGAGAACACCCACGGGAACTTCGCAAGCCATCCAAAGCTGGCCTTGCCGCAGTAGCGGTTTACGAAACGGTCCCTCGCCGA
>Ga0310786_10011748_pt1 | contig 10898 bp, 9 predicted proteins | sample AusTroGonzalo_MG_FD_203881 | JGI IMG/M metagenome (GOLD analysis project Ga0310786, IMG submission 203881) | Bovine rumen microbial communities from tropical cattle in Woodstock, Queensland, Australia - Gonzalo_03 (v2) (version 2) | ecosystem: Host-associated > Mammals > Digestive system >...
TTCAAACGTCAAACATCAAATTTCAAACAATATGAAGAAGCATTATTTAAAACCAACAACGCGTGTAGTGAAGCTAAGGCAGTGTAGAATCCTTGCCGGTAGCCCCGTTGCCAGGAGCCTCAAAGGTGCCCCTGAAGGAATCGGCTGGGCTGAAAATGGCATAGGCGAAGACGACGTCCTGAGATAAACACGTAACATTCTCTCATCGTCCCACCGACCTGATCCGAAAATGACATCAGGGACAGGCACTGAGTCACACTATGGCGAACAAACCTTGGGAACACTCCGCCTCAATGCTAGAGCAGACGGCATAGGGGCGGAGTACCTTATTATTTAGAAAATCACAGGGTCGGTTCTAGTGATCACTTGTAAAGATGAATGAGAAAGGACAGTGCTCGTTTTTTCCAAACAAGTAATGAACAATAGATTTTTTGTTTATCGGCCAAAAGACACCAACATATTGTTTAATCCGAGTGGAGTGAGAGTCCTCTGAGGTGAAAAGCTAGCAATCTTTCTCTTCTCACAAACACTTGGAAGAAAATGAAACAAGTTGTATTGCGTATTGACGACGGGTGAGATTGATGAAGGCTTAGCCAAGTCCGGCCAGATATAAAAATGAGTCCATCGTAAGGTGGACTCGTTTTTATATAATGATATTCCCTTAATTCTTCAGCAGGTATTTGAGAATGAGGTAACCACCAACGATTTGGAGTAGCAGGCCGGGCCAGCCGATGGTGAAGTCGGCGATAGTGGCTGCAATGCCACCTGTGAGGAGGAGTTCGCCGAGGGCTTCGAGGGCTTTGGTGACAAGAACGACGCCGATGATGAGCGGCAGGCTGACGGTCTTGAAGCGCTGGGCAGCGAGTCCGGCGACAAGGGCGAGGATGGCGAGCTTCATGGTCATTACGGGCATCACCTCCCATGCGGGCATTCCCGTCAGCAGATGGTTCACCAGCGGTGATGCCAGCGCAGTGAGCAGTCCCGTTTTCCATCCGAACTTATACGCTCCGACGAGGATGACCAACGACAGCGGCGAGAAGATGATGCCGCCTTGAGGAATGAGGTGGAACACTTGAGGTAGTACCAGATTGCAGGCTACGAATATTGCCGCCCACAGGTAGGTCTTCGCCTCGTCATAATTCAATGTGTAAAGTCTTACTGTTGCTTCCATATTTCTTTGAGTTTTTGAGTTTACTTTTTTACCTTTTTATTTTTTCCTTTTAAAACTTCACGCTTACGCCGCCCATGAACGTAGCGCGAGGCATGGGATAGCCGAAGTTGATCTCGTACTTCTGCGCAAGGAGGTTCTCGCCACGAGCCCAAATGCTGATGTTGCGGGTGGCAGCATAGGTGACCGAGGCGTCGAGCAGCACGAAACTTTCCTTCTTTTCATCGGCACCAACGGCAGTGTAGAGGTTGTTGATGTACTGCAGGCCGAGCGTGGCGAGCCATTTGCCGTAGCGATAGTTGGCACCTGCATAAGCCGTCAGTTCGGGCGCGGCGAGCACCTTGTTCTTCATGTGCAAATAGGCACCGTTGGCTTTCATACTCCAATGACGGTCTATGTGATATGCTGCCTCCAACTCGAAGCCCCAGTTCTCAATCTCGCCTGTGTTTACATTGCGGGGCTTGCCATCGACTTGCTGGGTCTGAATCATGTTATCACCTTTAATAAAATATAGGTTCGCGCCGTAGGTAAAACTGCTCAAGCGATGTTTCCACGACAGCTCATAGTTCCACAGACGTTCCGGCTTCAGGTCGGTGTTCGAGGGCGGATAGAGATACATCTCGCGCATCGTTGGATTGCGGAAACCCTTGCTGACCATCGCCTTGATTTCGCCCGTCTCGATGGGACGGACGACGACGCCAGCCTGTGGCACCCATTCCGTGCCTGTGATGGAGTGATGGTCGAGACGGATACCTGCGTCGATGGTGAGCCAGTCGAGCAGATCCTGACGGAAATCGACATAGCCTGCAATCTCGTTGCGATACGACTTGCCGCTCTGTTTGTTGGGCGTGTCGAGCACTTCGCCCGTAGCCTTCGACGTGTAGTAGGCGTTGCCGTAGATATGCATATAGTCTATGCCTGCCGTCACGCGGTTGCCTTCAAAGAGCTGGATGCTCTGATAGAGTGACACGCCCGTCAGCGCATCCTTCGAGCGGAAGTAACGCTGTGTGGGAGTGTTGGGATCGGCTGTACCGTCATCAATCTTATGGCGTCCGAAGTTCGAATAGACGGAGAGTGCACCACTGGTCTTGCCGTAGTGATTTTCGAGTGCTGCCGAGACCACGCCACGCGTAATCCACTGATCTGCATCGTACATCGGTTTTTCCGTCGTTCCAGGATAGGAAGCATTGAAATGAGTGATATCCGCATCAATGTAGGCATTCCAATGGTCGTTGAAATCGTAGCCTAATTTCAGATAGCCGCCATACTGCTCGAAACCCATGCGTGGACGGTGGTTGTCCGTGCGGTTGTATTGTGCCGAGACGATGCTGCTGAACTTGCCGCTACGCACCTGATTTGAGGCTTCGGTCTGGATGGTACCATAGCTGCCTGCGCCCAGCAGGATATCGGTATTGACGAAATTACGACCCACAGGCCCCTTACGCGTCACGATATTCATCACGCCACCCATCGCATTGCTGCCATAGAGCACCGATGCTGGTCCGCGCAGCACCTCCACACGCTCGGCCATCAGTGTTTGATAGCTGTCGCTGATGGGGTGGCCGTAGATGCCCTGATACTGCGGATGACCGTCGATGAGTACCAGCAACTGACCAGCGCCACCCGTGATGCCACGCAGGTTGATGCCGCCTGCTGCACCCGTCGAAACGCCGTAGCCCATCATGGCGCGGCTCGTGACGAACAGTCCAGGTACCTCGCGCATCACCGTTGGTAGTACGCTCGTCTGGTGCTCTGCCGTCAGCGTTGCTCGGTCGACAATCGTCACCGTCATGGGCAGGTGGCGCACGTCGGTAGCATTGCGCGTTCCTGTCACCACGACCTCGCCGATTTCCAGTGAGTCCGCCAGATTCTCTGCAAACATCTGTCCAGATGGAACAAATGTCATCAGCGTTGTCAGCAGGAGGGAAAATGTCTTCATTTTTATCATTTTCTTGTTGTTTAGTTTTGTGTTAAAAGTGTTATTGAGCGCAAAGATACACATTTTTTGTGAAAAAGCATCTATTTTGCATATAAAAAAACGTAAAATTACCGCATTCCGTTAGATTTCTGAAATATAATATGTAAATTTGCAAACGAATTGAAGGATTTGCAATATGGAAAATAACGAGATGATACCGACAACAGAACGCGTGTTCCAGATATTCAAGGAACTGAACCAGATTCCCCGTCCGTCGCACCACGAAGAACGTGTGGCCGACTATCTTTGTCATTTTGCCGAACGCCTCGGCCTGACGTATAAGCGTGATGCCGAGAACTGCGTCGTCATCAGCAAACCTGCCACACCTGGCCACGAGGGCGCAGAGCCTATCGTGCTGCTGAACCACATGGATATGGTGTGCGTGGGCATGAGCGACCCACTTCACGACCCCATAGATGCCTATGTGGAGAACGGCTGGATGCGGGCAAAGGGGACATCGTTAGGGGCTGACAACGGCATCGGACTGTCGATGGCGCTGGCCGTGTTGGAGAGCAAGGACGTCGTACACGGTCCGTTAGAGGTGATGACGACCACCAACGAGGAGGACGGTATGTCGGGTGCTTCGCAGTTGAGCAAGGACTTTCTCGTTGGGCGTAAGGTCATCAATCTCGATTCCGAGGATTACGACACCATCACTACGGGAGCCGCTGGCGCCTGTCTGCAAGAACATCGTATTCCATTGAAGCGACTGCCTGCCCCTGGCGGTAAACATCGTTGGTATCGCATTACCTTCGAGGGTGGTCTGGGCGGCCATTCTGGCGTTGATATCAACAAGGGACGGGCCAGTGCCGTCGTGCTTGTATGGGCAATGCTGGCCGCTATCTATAATGAGTACGACTTTGACTTGGCATCGTTGAAGGTGGGTGAGGCCAACGCCTCCATCGCCTCGTCGGCAGAGATTGTTGTCTGCGTGCCTTCTGGCGAGGCTGCCGAGTATGTCAAGTCGCAACAAGACATGATGAACGAGTGGATCAAGGAAGAGTATGGTGCGAACGACCCTGGGATGCACTGTACGATTACGAAATGCGAACCCCTGCCCACCGTTATAGATAAGGAGACGTTGGAAGCGCTTCTGACCAGTCTGGAACAGATTCCGCAGGGCGTTGTGAAGATGAGCGAAACGATGGAAGGGACGGTGGAAACCTCGAACAACGTTGGTCGCATCGTGACGGAAGAGGACCACATCTTTATATCTACGCACACGCGAAGCTTTATCGATAGTGATATGGAAGACCTGAGCCGCCAAATTGCCAGCGTCTTTGCTACCAGTGGTGCCCAGAGCACTACCGTCATGTCAGCTCCCGCCTGGCAGGAGGATCAGCAGTCGCCATTCTTGCTGCTGACATCTGACACCTTCCATGACGTGTTAGGCTGGCGTCCACGTATGGTCGCTATGCACTTCGTGTTGGAGGCAGGATTCTTCGTCCGCCACTATCCAGGCATCCAGATGGCCAGCATCGGCCCGCGTATTGTCGAGCCACACTCCACCAGCGAGCGCGTCGAACTATCCACCATTGATGACATCTGGCGCGTGCTCGTCGAACTCCTGAAACGCCTTGCGTGAAACTCTTTTATTTCTCCTGCTCGACCTGTTGACGGACGACGGCACCAGTAGCGGGATGGAGCTGTAGGTGAGTGACGTAACGACGGAACAGATCGCCGTCGCGCAGTTCGGTGAAGCCAAACTGTGCCAGGGGAACGTCAAACTGTGCCAGCGGCTGGTCCTCTTGGCTGATGGTGAGCTTGGCGACACCAGGGACGTTGACATAGAATCCCAGCAGCTTCTTGTTTTCTGGCGTAGGATGTTCTACCGGGTTGAGGTTTTTCAGGTCTATATAATAAGGTATGCCTGAAAGGTCGTCTTTATCAACGAGTCCTAATCGTCGCGAGATGCGGAACAGTACTTCGTGCTTCATCTCGCGTTCAGGGCAGAGCGTCAGCACATGCTGTGTGGTGTCGCGACGGACGGTGCCAGTAAAATTGGTCATCAGCTGGGCTGTCTTCTGGTCTATCTCTTGGAGCATCAGACGGAGCTGTTGCTCGTCCTGGGGCATCTCGTCAGCCTCGCCAGTGATGAGCTGTTGGCGACGCTCCTGGAGTTCCTGGATTTGCTGTACCGTCAGTTCGGCCGTCTTTGCCGTACTGCCTGCCAAGAGTGCTTCGGAGGGCAGTAGCGAAGTGACGGGAGGCATGGGATTGATGGTGAGCACGGGCTGGATGGGCTGGGGTAAGGCGAGCGGCTCGTCATTGACAGCCAGCAAGGTTCCTTGGTCGCTGAGGCGTATCTCGGCAGTCTCTGCTTTTCCCTTCAGTCGGACGGAATAGCATTTCGACGTGTCGCGAACACCCAGGATGCTGAGTTCGCAGCTGACGATGCGCTGGCTGATTTGTTCTTGCTGCTGGACGCCCTTCAGTCGGAGATAGTGTTCAGCATAGCGTGCGAACTGGCCAGGGGTGTAAGCTTGCTTCTCTATGAGCAGATGGATGCGGACAGCCGTCTTGGGCAGGTAGTAGACCACTCCGTCAGCCGTCTGACCCGGTTGCAGCTGCGTCATCTCCGGCTGTGCCTTTATATAAATAGGTATAAAGGCAAAAAGAGAAACAAGTATAACCTTCAGCAAGTTTTTTATCATATCATAAACTTCAAATTTCAAACTTCAAACATCAAACTTTCTACTCTTTCAGTCGTTTAAAGGCACGAGGCAGATAATTGATGATGTCGCTGGCAGTGACGCACTCTTCGCTCAAGTCGTGGGCAGCAATGTCGCCAGCCAGGCCATGCAGGTAGACACCAACGACGCAAGCGTCCTGAGGTTTGTAACCACGAGCGAGCAGGGCGGTGATGATACCTGTCAGCACGTCGCCACTGCCTGCGGTGGCCATTCCCGCATTGCCAGTAGAATTAAACAGGATGTGTCCGCCAGGACAGCAGATAGCGGTATGGTGTCCCTTCAGAATGACGTACCCCTTCAGACGCTCTGCCAGATTGCGGGCCTTAGTGAGCCGTTCGTAGCTGTCGGCAGAATGGCCTTCCAAACGGTCAAGTTCCTTGGGGTGGGGAGTCATGATGATGCCTTGTGGCAACTGTTGCAACCACGCCCGATGGTTAGCCAGAATGTTGAGAGCATCAGCGTCTGCCACGATGGGACACTGCGTACGGCGCAGTTGGGCAATCAGGGCAATGGCTGTCTGTTCGGCCTGTCCCAGTCCTGGCCCGATGCCCAGTGCGTCGAAATCTTCCGTTTCGACAGCTTCGGCAAAGTAGGTTTCTTCCGAGCCTTTCTGGACGATGGCTTCAGGAACAGAAATCTGCAACACGGGGATGTTGCGCTTGGGGGTATTGACGGTAACCTTACCCACACCAGCCCGCATACAAGCGCGAGCGGCCAGGACTGCAGCACCAGCCATGCAGTAGCTGCCAGCAATGAGCAGCGCGTTGCCCATCTGTCCTTTGTGGGCGTATGGACTGCGTGGGAGCAGCAGTTGGCGCACGTCGTTTTCCTCTACAATGGTGTATTGTGACTCCAGTTTCTTCATGCCCTCTTCGCTCAGTCGGATGTCAAGCACACGGAGGTTGCCTACAAACTGCTGGTTCTCAGGGAAAAGGAACGACAACTTGACTTGCTGGAGCGTCAGCGTATGGTCAGCACGGATGATGTTGGCACGTACATTGTATGTGTTGTCCTCTGTCATCAGGCCAGAAGGGATGTCAATGGCAACGACTTGGGCAGGCGACGAGTTGATATACTTGACCAACGAGGCAAAACCACCTGCCAGCGGTTTGTTGAGACCAGAGCCGAAGAGTCCGTCAACAACCAGCATATTGGCTTCGAGGACGGGGGGATTGAACTCCTCAACGACTTCTACGAACTTCTGGACGTGCTTGTTGTCCTGAAGGCGCTGCTTATTGGCTGCACAGTCGGGTGAGAGACTGCCACTAATATTAAAGAGGTATACGCTGACCTGATAGTTCTTTTCAGCTAACAGACGGGCAACGGCCAGCGCGTCGCCGCCATTGTTGCCAGGTCCGGCAAAGATGACGACAGGCGTCGTGACGGAATACATTTCCGTGATGGCCTGCGTCAGTGCCTTGGCAGCACGCTCCATCAAATCGAGGCTGGGAATAGGCTCGTTTTCGATGGTGTAACGGTCTAACTCATGTATCTGAGTACTTGTAAATATCTTCATTTGACTGCAAAAATACGAAATATTTCTTAATTCTTAATCCTTATTCTTATTTTTTTCGTAAATTTGCAGCAAATTAGTGTTTTTGCAGCATGAGTATCGTTAAAATCAAGGACAAAACGTTTCAGACCTTCATCAGTGAGGCAGAAATTAAGGAACGTGTAAAGCAGTTGGCTGCTCAGATCAGCCATGATATGGAAGGAAAGAATCCGCTATTTCTTGGCGTGTTGAACGGCGCATTTATCTTTGCTGCTGATTTGATGCGCGAGATGACCATTCCCTGCGAGATATCGTTTGTCAAGCTGGCATCCTATCAGGGAACCATCTCAACGGGTAAAATCAAGGAAGTCTTTGGTATCAACGAGGACTTGACGGGCCGTACGGTGGTCATCGTGGAAGATATCGTTGATACAGGTGCCACTATGAAGAATATGATTGAGTCGTTGGGTACCCGCAACCCTGCCTCCATTCATATCTGCACGCTCTTTGTCAAGCCCGACAAGCTGAAAGAGCCGCTTGATATTGAGTATGCCGCTTTTGAAATTCCCAACGATTTCATTGTGGGTTATGGACTGGATTACGACCAAAAAGGCCGAGGACTAAAAGAAATATATACGCTTTATGAGACAGATTAAACTACCCCATGTTCCCAGTGACGTAGAGGCGCGTAAAAGTGACCTCATGACGGACTTATGGTATAAAGGAAAAGAGACAAAAATCAAGCAGGATAAACAAGAAAAAAGAATTCATATGAAGAACATTGTTATTTTTGGCGCTCCCGGCTCAGGAAAGGGAACGCAGAGCGATTTGATGATAGAGCACTACGGTCTGGGACATATCTCGACTGGTGACGTGCTGCGTAATGAGATCAAGAAGGGTTCCGATCTGGGCAAGACGGCACAGGGCTACATTGATAACGGCCAACTGATTCCCGACGACCTGATGGTATCAATCCTGGCTAAGGTGTACGACGAGTTCGGACGTGGTCACAAGGGCGTTATCTTTGACGGCTTCCCACGTACTATCCCGCAGGCTGAGGCTCTGAAAAAGATGCTCGACGAGCGTGGTGACAAGGTGGCGGCGATGATTGAACTGGACGTGCCTGAGGACGAGCTGATGAAGCGTCTCATCCTGCGCGGACAGCAGAGTGGCCGTGCCGACGACAACGAGGAAACCATCAAGAAGCGCCTCGTGGTCTACCATTCGCAGACCCAGCCGCTCATCGAGTGGTACAAGCAGGAAGGACTGCACCACCACATCAACGGCCTCGGCACGCTGGAGCGTATCTTTGCCGACATCAAAAATGTGATTGATAATCTGTAATGGAGAGTAATTTCGTAGACTACGTTAAGATATACTGTCGTTCAGGCAAGGGCGGCAAGGGCTCGATGCACTTGCGCCACGTGAAGTATAACCCCAACGGAGGTCCTGACGGTGGCGACGGTGGCAAGGGTGGCAGTATCATTCTGCGTGGCAACCACAACTACTGGACGTTGCTGCACCTGAAGTATGAACGCCACATCTTCGCTGAACACGGAGGCAATGGTGGCAAGGACAAGTGTCACGGGACGGATGGCAAGGACGTGTATATTGACGTACCTTGCGGGACAGTGGTCTACGATGCTGAGACGGGTAAGTATGTCTGTGATATTACCTACGACGGACAGGAAATCGTGTTGCTGAAAGGCGGACGTGGCGGACTGGGCAATTTCCAGTTCCGTTCGGCCACCAATCAGGCTCCGCGCTATGCACAGCCTGGCGAGCCCATGCAGGAGATGACCATCATTCTGGAGTTGAAGCTGTTGGCGGACGTCGGACTGGTGGGATTCCCCAATGCAGGCAAGTCGACGTTGCTGTCGTCGCTGTCGAATGCCCGTCCGAAGATTGCCAATTATCCCTTCACCACGATGGAACCCTCACTGGGTATTGTGGGCTATCGCGACAACAAGTCGTTTGTGATGGCCGACATTCCTGGCATCATTGAGGGTGCGGCAGAAGGCAAGGGCTTGGGATTGCGCTTCCTGCGCCATATTGAACGCAACTCGCTGTTGCTCTTCATGGTTCCTAGCGATACAGACGACATCAAGCGTGAATACGAAATCCTGCTCAACGAGTTGCGCCAGTTTAATCCGGATATGCTTGACAAACACCGTGTATTGGCTATTACCAAGTGTGATCTGCTGGACGAAGAGCTGGTGGAGATGCTGCGCGAGACACTGCCCGACGACCTGCCCTGTGTCTTTATCTCGGCAGTGGCCAATCAGGGTCTCGACGAACTGAAGGACGTGCTTTGGCGCGAGCTGAATGCCGAAAGCAACAAACTCGCTGCAGTGATGGCTGAGGACACGCTGGTTCATCGCGATAAGGATATGACGCGCTTCGCTCAGGAATTGGAGGACGAGGGTGAAGACGAAGATATCGAATACGTCGAGGAAGATGACGTTGAGGATATTGAAGACTATGAAGATTTTGAGTATGAGGAGGACGTGTAGCATTTGGCTGATAGCCATTTGCTGTTTGCCTCTGACGCTCTCCAGTTGTGCCCAAACCAAGGACACAATCTATACGGCTCATAGTCATAACTGGTGCTATCCCCTGCCTGGTGCCAAGGTCATCAGTGCCTATGGTTCTCGTGGCGGTCGTAGTCACTCGGGGACCGACCTCAAAACCAAGCCCAACGACAATATCCTTGCTGCTTTCGATGGAGAGGTGGTGTTCTCAGGACCCTACTCTGGTTATGGCAATCTGATACGCATCAAACACGACAACGGTCTGGAAACGTATTATAGTCACAATTCCAAGAATCTGGTCAAGGTTGGTGACCACGTCAAGGCCGGTGACGTCATTGCATTGACAGGTCGCACAGGTCGTGCCACTACTGAGCACCTGCATTTCGAGACCCGCATCAACGGTCAGAGTGTTAACTCCGCCCGTTTCTTCGACCACGACCGCCATCAACTCCGCCCTGAAGCCTTCAGCAAGGATGGCACGATTAAGTCTGCCAAAACGGGTAAGAAGTCGAAAGCGAAGGCAAGCAAGAAAACTAACAAGTCCAAGAAAAGCAAGAAGACAGACAAGAAGAATAAGAAATCCAAGAAATCAAAAAAGACCAAGAAAAGCAAATGAGGTAAAAATCCATGATATGTGATAGTTGGCGTGAGACATGCGGGTAAATCGTACTTGTTATATCAGCGTGTTCGTCAACTTCAGGCTGCAGGAAAAGGGATGGGACGAGATACTGTTTGTGGACTTTGAGGATGAGCGTCTGGCGGAATTCCAGACGGAAGACTTCAACAGTCTGCTGGAGGCTCATCTGGAACTTTATGGTAAGAAGCCGGTGGTGTTCCTGGACGAGGTGCAGAACATTCCGCACTGGGATAAGTTTGTGCGGAGACTGACTGATGCTAAATACAGGGTATATGTTACTGGTAGCAATGCGAAGATGCTGAGCAAGGAGGTGGCAACTACGCTGGGTGGACGTTTCTTCATTTATGATGCGTACCCATATTCGTTTAAGGAATACTTGGCAGCGCAACAGGTGGAACT
>Ga0310786_10011749_pt1 | contig 10898 bp, 10 predicted proteins | sample AusTroGonzalo_MG_FD_203881 | JGI IMG/M metagenome (GOLD analysis project Ga0310786, IMG submission 203881) | Bovine rumen microbial communities from tropical cattle in Woodstock, Queensland, Australia - Gonzalo_03 (v2) (version 2) | ecosystem: Host-associated > Mammals > Digestive system >...
AAATGCCAGACATAATTTTGACACAATATGAAGATGGAATAAAAATGTGTCAAATATTAAAAAACTCATCAAAAATCAAAGATTGCGACAGCGAGGACAGAACTGAGGAAGTTTTCAATTCATTAGAGCAATAAATATTTAAGAAAATATAAAAAAGGCACTTTTAAATATAAAGTGCCTTTTTTTGTTAGTCTAATCAACCATATTTATTAAATATTTTTTAATGCTTCCAAAATTTTGTCTTTCTGTCGAAGACCTACAAGTCTATCCACTTCCTTGCCATCTTTAAAAATAATCATAGTTGGAACACTCATAACACCAAATTGTTTTGCGATGTCCAAACTTTCATCAATATCAAGTTTTGCGATATTTGTACCTTCATCTACTTCTTCTGCAACACTTTCAATAATTGGAGAAAGCATTTTGCATGGTCCACACCATGTTGCAAAAAAATCTACTAACGCAACCTTTGAATTTTTGACAAACTCATCGAAATTATCTTTATTAATATGTTTAACTTCCATTTTACACCTCATTTACAACTTTAATTTATCCAATTTCTATTTAAATATTATCAAAATAGATTTTTTATGTCAAAACAAAAACAAAAAATTTGGTTATAGACAAAAATATTAGTTGCTATATCCCCACTACAAAAATAGCGAATTTTTATAGCACATACTTCCTAAGGTCATGTTCCTTATTAAATTTTTCAAATGCACGGGTAACATATTCTTTATCTATCACAACATCAATCATTGGATTATCACCACCAGCATTATAACTTATATCCTCCAAAAGTTGTTCAAAAACTGTATGAAGTCTTCTTGCACCCAAGTTTTCACTTGATTCATTTTCTTCTTCAGCATACCTTGCGATCTCTTTTAATGCTTCAGTCTTAAATTCAAGATTAATGTTGTCAACCTTTAAAAGTTCTTTATATTGAAGTGTGATTGCATTTTTAGGTTCTGTTAAGATTTTGTAAAATTCTTTAGCGGTTAAGTTGTCCAAGTCAACTCTTATAGGGAATCTGCCTTGCAATTCTGGTATCAAATCTTCAACCTTTGAAACGTGAAAAGCGCCAGCAGCAATAAACAAAATATAATCAGTTTTAATTATTCCATATTTTGTGTTGACTGTGCATCCTTCAACAATCGGCAATATATCTCTTTGAACACCCTCTCTGCTTACCTCAGGCCCATTTCCACGACCAGTACTACCTGCAATCTTGTCAATCTCATCAATAAAAATGATGCCTTCTTCTTCTGCTCTTCTTATTGCTTCGGTTTTAACAGAATCCATGTCAACTATTTTTTCACATTCTTCTTGATTCAAGATTTCCCTTGCTTGTTTGATAGTCAATTTTCTCTTTTTCTTTTTTGAAGGGAAAAATCCACCCAACATATCCTCAAGATTAATTTCCATTGCAGCAGCGCCTGGCATCATTTCAAATGACTTTGGAGTATCTTTTACTTCAATTTCAACAATCTCATCGTCATATTTATTGTTTTTCAAATTCTCCATTATATATTCTTTGTATTCTTCGCCGTTTTCATCAATTACAACGTCTGTTGTGGCCTTTTTTATTGGATACAAAAGATCAAAAAGCCTCTTGTCAACTGTAGGTTTTACCTTTTCAATAACTTCAGCATATTTTTCATCTTTAACAAGTCTAACAGAGGCTTCCACCAAATCTCTTATCATGCTCTCAACATCTCTGCCAACATAACCAACCTCTGTATATTTTGTGGCTTCAATTTTGATAAATGGTGCTTTTACAAGTTTTGCAAGTCTTCTAGCAATTTCTGTTTTACCAACACCGGTTGGTCCTTTCATAATAATATTTTTTGGAGTAATTTCCTCTTGCAAACTTTTTTGGAGTTTGCTTCTTCTGTATCTATTTCTAAGAGCAACAGCCACTGCTCTTTTTGCTTTGTCTTGTCCAATAATATATTTGTCAAGTTCACTAACAATTTGTTTTGGTGTCAAATTCATTTTTATACCTCCTCAACTGTAACATGTCCATTTGTAAACACACAAATATCACTTGTTATCTTTAATGCCTTAAGTGCAATTTCCTTTGCAGACAAATTTGTGTTTTCAATTAGCGCTCGTGCAGAAGCCAATGCATAAAACTCTCCGCTACCAATTGCCGCAACGCCATATTCTGGTTCAAAAACATCTCCATTGCCAGAAACATAAAGAAGATTGTCTTTGTCGGCCACCAAAAGAAGTGCATCAAGTCTTCTAACATACTTATCTTCTCTAAAACCTATAGCAAGTTCAACGGCGCTACGCATCAAATTTCCACTAAATTTTTGCAATAATTCTTCAAATTTGTTTGACAAACTAAAGGCGTCCGCCGCTGATCCTGCAAAACCTATTACAACTTTGTCGTTATAAATTCTTCTAACTTTTACTGCGTTATTCTTTACAATAAATTTTTCTCCAACAGTTACTTGACCATCACCAGCAATAGCAGTTTTGCCATCTCTTTTAACTGCAACAATTGTTGTACTTCTCATTTCTTCCATATAAAAAATCCTTTTAAATCCTTAATATATTATCACATTTAATTGCAAAATCAAGTTTCATTAAGGCGTTTTTCTACATTTTTCACTTCACTTATCGCCCTAAGCACTAATTTTTCTTTCTTAACTTTATCGTCCTTTTCTTTATATTCAAGTGGGGATACAATTCCAAAATTGGCATTCATTGGTTGAAAATTCTTTGGTGATGCAGTTGAAATGTAATTTGATATTGCGCCCATCATTGTATTTGAACTCAACTCTAGGCAACTTTTGCCGTTAATCATTAAATATGCATTAATGCCTGCTATCAGCCCTGACATAGTACTTTCCATATATCCCTCAACCCCACTAAGTTGACCTGCGATAAAGATATTCTTATCGTTTTTAACCTGAAAATGATTATTAATGATGTTTGGTGCATTTATATATGAATTTCTATGCATAACCCCATATTTAACAAATTTTGCATTTTCTAGCCCTGGAATTAAACTAAAAACTCTTTTTTGCTCACCAAAAGTCAAGTTTGTTTGAAAACCAACCAAATTAAACAAGTTATTTGTATTATCCTCTTTTCGAAGTTGAACCACAGCGTAGTATTTTTCTTTGGTTTTTGGATTGTCAAGCCCAACTGGTTTTAGAGGTCCAAACCTAATACTGTCAACGCCTCGTTTTGCCATAACCTCAATTGGCATACAACCTTCAAAAATTTCTTTTTTTTCAAAATTTTTTAGTTCAACACTTTCTGCAGATATTAATTCGTGATAAAAATTTTCATACTCAGTTTTATTCATAGGGCAATTGATATAGTCGCCATTGCCTTTGTCATAACGATCTTTTACAAAAGCCTTGTTCATGTCTATTGATGAAAATTCAACTATAGGACTTGAAGCATCATAAAAAAACAAATTCTTGCTATCAAATTTATTTTGAAGAGTTGTCAACAGTTCACTTGTTGTCAAAGGTCCTGTAGCAACAATAACTATGCCATCTGGCAATGTTGTCACGTTTTTATTAATGATATTTATATTTTTAAAAGACCTTATTTTTTCTGTGATTTTTTTTGAAAAAAGTTCTCTATCAACTGCAAGAGCATTTCCTGCTGGAGTTCTGCACTCATAGGCCGTATTTAAAATCAAACTATCAAAGCATTTCATCTCTTCTTTTAAAAGGCCTGATGCAGTTGTAGTATCAAAAGATTTTAAACTGTTTGAACATACTATTTCTGCAAAATTTGGATTTGAGTGCGCAGGAGTAAAGGAGGTTGGTTTTATATCATACAAATCAACTTCTATACCTCTTTTTGCAAGTTGATAACTTGCTTCACATCCAGCGAGTCCCGCACCTATCACACTTATCTTTTTATCCAATATATATAACCACTTTTTATTCTTTTTGTTCTTGCTTTTCAAAATCGCAATCTTTGTTAGAACATTTATAACTTAAAGTTGTTTTCGTTTCTTTGACCGTTAAATAATTTTTGCACTTTGGGCACTTTAGATTTGTTGGTTTGTCCCAACTAGCAAACTTACATGTTGGATACCCTGTGCAACCATAAAAAGGTTTGCCATTTCTTGTTTTTCTCTCAACAACCTCTTTGCCACACACAGGACAAGAGCAAACAATTTTTTTTGGTCCATCTATGCTTTTTATGTTTTTGCAATTAGGATAATTTGGACATGCCAAAAATTTTCCATTTCTTCCCTCTCGCACAACCATTTTTGCACCACACTTCTCGCAAGTAACATCACTTATTTCAAGAGGCATAGACACCTTTTTTGATCCTCTCTCAGCAAAGTCAACTTCTTTTTCAAAGTTGCCATAAAAACTGGCAACAATATCTTGCCAATTTGCCTTACCCTCTTCCACCATATCCAAATTTTCTTCCATTTGGGCGGTAAATGAAATATCCATGATATCCGCAAAATATTTTTCAAGAAACACAGTTACTGCACTGCCAAGTTCAGTTGGCTGAAGGTATTTTGATTCCTTTGTCATATATTTTCTATTAAGCAAAACAAGAATTGTAGGAGCATATGTAGCAGGTCTACCAATTCCCTTTTCTTCCATTGCCTTAATCAAACTTGCTTCTGTATATCTCACAGGTGGTTTTGTAAATTTTTGTTCTTTTTGCAATTCAATCAAATTTAAAACGTCATTCTCTTCAAGTTTTGGCAATTTTGAATTTGATGCATCATCATCGTTTTGTACTTCTTCGTACATTTTGTATGCCATTGTGTATCCTGCAAAAATTGGGGTTTTGCCAGAAACTTTAAGTCCAAAATCACCTGCCTTTATGTTCACAACCATAGAGTCATATGTGGCCGGAGTCATTTGACTGGCTAAAAATCTTTCATATATCAGTTTGTATAATTTATAATTTTCAGCAGTAGTAAAAGACTTTATACTATCAGGTGTTATATCAAGAGAGATTGGTCTAATCGCTTCGTGGGCATCTTGAATATTCTTTTTTGACTTAAAAACATTATATGAACTTGGGACAAACTCTTTTCCGTATTTATTTTGAATAAAATTTTTTGCACTTGCTTGTGCGTCAGGAGAAACACGAGTAGAGTCTGTTCTTATATAAGTTATAAGTGCGGTTTTGCCTTCACTGCCAATTTCTATCCCCTCATACAATGCTTGAGCACTTCTAGTTGTTTGAGCAACAGAAAGTCCAATCTTGTTTAAAGCATCTTGTTGCATTGTGCTAGTTATAAAAGGTGGTGGTGGAAGAGATTTTGAAACACTCTTTTTAAAATTTTCGACTATAAATTTTTGATTTTTTAAATAGTCAATAACCTTCAGTGCTTTTTCTTCATTTTCAACAGTAAACTTTTTTTCCTTATAGGTACTAAGGCTAGTTTTAAATTGAACGTTGTCCTTTTCTAAAACAACTGAAATTGGCCAATATTCTTTTGGCTTAAACTCAGTTATTTCTTTTTCTCTATCAACAATTAGTTTTAGCGCTACAGACTGAACTCGACCAGCACTTAAATTTGATTTTATTTTTTTGCAAATAATTGGCGAAATCTTATATCCAACTAGCCTGTCAAGAACACGTCTGCCTTGTTGAGCGTGTACAAGATCCATATTAATTTTGCGTGGGTTTTCAATTGCACGATTAACAACAGATTTTGAAATTTCATTAAACTCAATTCTGCAAGGCTCATTTTCGTCTATATTAAGTATTTTTTCAATGTGCCATGAAATTGCCTCGCCCTCTCTATCAGGGTCAGTTGCCAAAAAAACTTTTTCTGCTTTTTGTGACTTTGCTTTGAGTTCTTTTATAATTGATTCTTTGTCAGGCATTATTTGATACTTAGGTTCAAAGTTTGAACTAATATCAACACCCATCTCTCTCACAGGCAAATCTCTTATATGGCCCTTTGTTGCTACAACTTCATAGCCACTTCCCAAATATTTTTTTAAGGTATCCCTTTTTCCTGGTCCTTCAATAATAACTAATTTCATTTTTTCCTTCTTTTTTATAGAAAAACTCTTAAATCAAAAAATAAACATTTCCCGCAAGTTTTTTTATTATTCCACGAATAACAAGGCTTGTCAACAAACTATTGAGGGTTTTGACTTCATATTTTGTCGCAAAAACAAGTTCTTGAAATGTTTTTTCACCTGTTTTTAAAATGTCAATTATATTATTTTCTTCAGGAGTATAATTGCTTTTTTCTTTTTTAATTTTGTTTATACTGATTTGATATTCTTCCAAAATATCTTCAGGAGTTAATACCGCTTTTGCTTGACCATTTGATATCATTCGATTTGTACCAAGACTATACAAACTAAAAATGTTTCCAGGAATAGCAAAAACATCCTTGCCATATTCTAGTGCATAATTCTTTGTATGGATAACACCTGATTTCTCTTGAGCCTCAGTAATCAAAACTCCCTCACTCAGTGCGGATATTATCCTATTTCGTATAGGAAACATATATGATTCAGTCTTCTTATATGGTCTTGTTTCAGAAATAATAAGCCCTTGTTTTTCTACTATTTGTTTTGCAAGAACTGTGTTTGACTTTGGATAAATTTCATGCAAACCACCCGCCAATACTGCTATTGTCTTCCCGTTATTTTCAATAGTTGTTGTGTGTGCTATAGTATCTACCCCACACGCAAGACCGCTGACTATTACAAACCCAACATCACTAAGTGCTTTTGCAAATTTTTCTGTAACCAATTTGCCATAATTAGTGATATGTCTTGTACCTACAATAGAAATACTTTTTTCAAGCAAAAGCGATTTGTTACCTCTGCAGTATAGCACAAATGGCGGAGTATCTATGTTTTTCAATTTTTCTGGGTAATCACTTGAAAATATTGTTATGACAAAAATATTCAGTTTTTCAAAATTTTTTTCAATTAACTCAAATGACTTTTGATTTAAGTTTTGGGACAAAACTTCAAATTCTTCTTCATCAATTACATTTTCCAAAAGCCAAACCTTGTTTTGCATCAAAAAAGAATAGTCTAATAATTTTTCTATGTTATCAAAGTGTTTTAGCAATTTCTCTTTTCTTTTGTAAGTTAAAAAATCAAAACAATCCAAAAGTACTATACATTTTTCTTTTTCAATCATAATTAACTATTAATCCTACTAAATCCAATATTTTTCATCCAAACTTCTATAACTTATAGCCTCAATAAGATGCTCTTTTTCAATCTGTTCCTTACCTTCAAGATCGGCAATTGTTCTAGCGACTTTTAAGATTCTATTGTATGCTCTTGCAGATAGTTTTAAACTATCAAATGCCACTTCTATTATGTCACGGCAGTCTTTTGTTAAGTTGCAATACTTTTTTATCATAGAGTTTGACATCTTGCTATTGCTAAATACACCACTATTTGTGCCAAATCTTTCAAGTTGCATTTTTCTAGCAGAATCGACCCTTGCTTTAACATTTGTTGAACTTTCTTCTTCAAAATTAGAACTAATATCGTCGTATGAGATGCTGTCTACCTCAATATACATATCTATCCTATCCATCAAAGGCCCACTGAGTTTTGACAGATATTTGTGAATTTGGTTTGGAGTACACTTGCACTGTTTTTTTGTCGAACCATAATTGCCACAAGGACAAGGGTTCATACTTGCTATCAATATGTAGTTTGCAGGGTATTCAATTGTTCTAGACTGTCTTGAAATAGTTATGGTTCCATCTTCAAGTGATTGTCTTAAGGCTTCAATTGAACTTCTAGAATACTCAGGCATCTCATCAAGAAACAAAACTCCATTGTGTGCAAGGCTAACTTCACCGGGCTTTGCATCTCTTCCACCGCCTGTCAGAGCTACAGTTGTTGTGGTGTGGTGCGGAGATCTAAAAGGACGCTCGGTCAAAATACCCATATTATTATCAAGTGTACCCGCTATGCTATGTATTTTTGTTATTTCAAGTGCCTCGTCAAAAGTCATATCAGGAAGAATGCTTGGAAAAGCTTTCGCAAGCATAGTCTTTCCACTTCCAGGAGGCCCAATCATAAGGACATTATGTCCACCCGCCGCAGCAATTTCAAGTGCCCTCTTTGCACTTGATTGACCTTTTATTTGACTAAAATCAACGCTTGGAGTTGCTTTTGATTTTATATATTTGTAAGATACAATTTCAATCGGTTCAAAAACTTTGTCACCATTTAAAAACTGTACTACTTCGCCTAGCGTTTTTATAGCATAAATCTCAAGACCCTCAATAAATCTTGCCTCACTTGCATTTTCAAATGGTAAGATAATTTTTTTTATACCCAAGTTTCTTGCCGTTATCAAAATTGGCAAAATTCCATTAACTTTCCTTAACGAACCATCAAGAGAAAGCTCACCAACAAAAGCATAGTCATTTATATTCTGGAAATTTTGCTTGATTTGTCCTGTTGAATATAAAATGCCGATTGAAATTGGCAAATCATAAAATGAACCTATTTTTCTTGTATCTGCAGGAGCCAAATTAATTATAATTTTGTTTACAGGAAATGAATATCCCTGATTTTTTATTGCAGGCATAACCCTTTGTTTTGATTCTTTTATTGCTGTATCTGCAAGCCCTGCAATTTCATATGAAGGCAAGCCATGGTTAACATCTACTTCAACTTTGACCAAATAACCTTTTATTCCTAATAAGCCAAACGAGTTTATAATTGAAAGCATATCTTCTCCTTATTAAAAAATTATACAAATTTTGGAAATAATTAACAAACAAAATAAAAAAAAACTTGCAATTGCTTGCAAGTTTAATCTCAAAAGAATTATCTTTGTTCTTTAATATTTGTTGCTTTTCCTGAAAGATCACGAAGATAAAAGAGTTTTGCTCTTCTAACTTTACCCTTTTTCAAAACTTCAATCTTGTCAATCTTTGGGCTATGAATAGGAAACGTTCTTTCAACACCAACGCCAAAAGAAATATGTCTAACAGTGAAAGTTTCCCTCACTCCACCATTTCTTCTTGCAATAACTGTGCCCTCATAACCTTGAATTCTTTCCTTATTTCCTTCTTTGATTTTGTAATAAACTTTAACAGTGTCACCAATGCTAAAGTCAGGGATATTCTCTTTAAGATTTTCTTTTTCAATAACATCAATAAGATTCATAATTTTCATCTCCATTAAAAATTGCAAATTATGATAACATAGGTACTTACAAAATGCAAGTGTTTTTTTTGTAATTTTAAAAGATATTTTTTATGTGGTTTATATTTGGAGTTTTGCCTGTGTCTTCATACAAAACTTCAATGCAATCAAATCTTACATCAACTTTGTCATACAACTTTTTTGAGCACAAATAGAAAGTCGCAGTTTTTTTAATCTTGTTCTGTTTGTGTAAGCTTATTGCCTCTTTTGGATAACCGAACATAAGAGTTGTTCGATATTTCACCTCAACAAAGACATAACATTTACTCGATTTTTCAGTTGCAATTATATCAATCTCGCCAATCTTACACTTAAAATTTCGTGCAATAACAGTGTAACCATTTTGCTCAAGATATTTGCTTGCATACTCTTCACCTATTGCGCCCAATTTGCTATTAAAATATTTCATAAATTTTCCTTTTATACAAAGTGACTTATAAAACTATCTCTATGAATTTCGCACATTCCAAATTTCTTCAAAGCCTCAATGTGTTCTTTTGTACCATAACCCTTGTGTTTTTCAAAATGATACTCTGGATATTTTTTTGCAAACTCAAGCATTAGTCTATCACGATAAACTTTTGCCAAAATTGAAGCAGCAGCAATATTATAACTTAGACTGTCTCCTTTTATTATGTTTTCCTGTTTTATATCTGTGTCAATTTTTACTGCATCTATTAGCACTATGTAAGGTGGCTTTTTAAGCCCATTTAGTGCGTTTTTCATGCCAAGACGTGTCGCTTGAAGAATATTTATGTCATCAATTGTTTTGTTGTCAACCTCAATAATTTTATAGTCAATAGCAGTTTCAATGATTTTTTCATACAACACTTCACGTTTCTTGGCGCTTAATTTTTTGCTGTCATTAATTCCCTCAATGATCTTGTCTTCTTCAAGTGGCATAATGACACAAGCACATACTACAGGCCCAGCAAGAGGGCCTCTACCAGCCTCATCTATACCCGCTACAAGTCCAAAATTTTTATACTTATTCTCATAATCAAACACAAAACTTTCTCCAAAGTAATCTTTTCAACATTTGTTGTTATATTTTTTATCTATCAAGTGCAATTTTTCCCAGTCTATTTTTTCTAAAATCATCCAAAATTAAAATTGCACATCTATCATAATCAAGTTCGTTATTTTTAATTTTGCATCCTCTTGACTCGCATATAGCATCAAAAACATCTATTGTTTCCTCATTTTCTTTAACAACAATATTATATCTATTCTCAATAATTGTTTTGTCAATTGCGATGATATCCTGAATAAAGTTAAACGCTAAATCATTTAGATCTAAAACATTATCTTTTATGCTCCCGATATATGCCAAATTGCGTGCCACTTTGTCGTTTTCAAATTTTGGCCATAAAGTGCCTGGCGTGTCAAGCAATAAAAAGTTTTTGTCAACTGCAACCCATTGTTTTCCTTTGGTTACTCCTGGTCTGTCACCTGTTTGAGTTTTTGCCTTTTTGCAAAAATTGTTGATAAGAGTACTTTTCCCCACATTCGGCACTCCAACAACCATGGCCCTAATAATTAGATCAATCCCTTTTTCTTTTTTTGCTTTAATTTTCTCGTCAAGGAGTTCTAATGTTTTTTTGTACAAAATCTTGCTTGAGTTAGTCTCAACGCTATTGATAAACGTCACATTGCCAAAATTATTTTTTATGTATGATATATACCTATCTAAGTCTTTTTTTTCGATTAAGTCAGACTTTGTGAGTACATAAA
>Ga0310786_10011750_pt1 | contig 10897 bp, 29 predicted proteins | sample AusTroGonzalo_MG_FD_203881 | JGI IMG/M metagenome (GOLD analysis project Ga0310786, IMG submission 203881) | Bovine rumen microbial communities from tropical cattle in Woodstock, Queensland, Australia - Gonzalo_03 (v2) (version 2) | ecosystem: Host-associated > Mammals > Digestive system >...
CCTGACACTACTATTACTCAACTTCGTATGTTTGGCACTATGAACAGTTATGCTTCACTTCATGTTGGAAATGGTATTAGAAGTGGATCAAGCGGTAGAAGTTTGATGTTAGGTGGTGGTATTACAAAAGCCAATGGTAATGACAACTGTATGATAGGACAACAATTATATGCTGACGGAAACGGAAATGCGTTATTTGGCAGACAACATATTGGTAGAAAAAATCGTTCATTTTTGGCAGGAACAGGACATGATACTACAAACGCAAGAAGTGAGGGTGCTTCTGCTTTAGGACAATGGTCTTATATTGACTCAAAAACTTTGTTTGCAATAGGTAATGGCACAAGCCATACCGCAAGAAGCAATGCTTTTGAAGTTGTTGATGATGGAAGCATAGTGTTAAGAAGTCCTAATGGAACAAGATACAAAATAGCAGTTGATAATAGTGGCAATCTAACAACAACAGCATTATAAAAAGACATTTTATAAGCTACATATGAACTTATAAAATGCCTCCTAAATGGGTAGAGAAATCTACCCATTTTTTTATTCTTGATCCTTTAACATTTCTTCTGATAATTCTGTTAAATCATCTGATAGCGTCATTAATTGTTCTTCAACATCATCCATCTTGCCTAGATATTTTTTGCCCTCTTCTGAATTAAGAAATTTCTCCATCATTTCTTTTTTCTTCAATTCCTTTTTTGCTAATCTTTCATCTTTAGTGTTATTTCTTCTGATACCTAAAAAGATAAACAAGATACCTAGAGCAATACCCATACCCATCATGCCAAAATCACTTTGTTGAATACCGCCAAATATTCCTGCAAATAAAAATAATGCACCTATAATAAAAAACAAAATAGCCATATAATTACTCCTTTTCTTTAATAATAATAGAAAAGGGGATTATAAACAATATGCGAGAAATCGCTTGATATTTAAGTTAAGATTTAGTATTATATAATTAAGGATGGTGTAATTATGGTGTATGTTAGAAGAATATGGACTAGAAGTGGTGCTAGATTTACTTTAAGGAATAGGGATAATACTTCATCTTGCTACAAGTATTTTAGAACAATTGGTCAAGCTAGAAAGTATGCTGAAGAGATAGGTAAGACAGTTATTAATTAAGGCTAGTAATAGCCTTTTTTAAATAGCACTTGCATTTATGTTAATTTTCGCATAGAATGTAATTATAGAAAAGAAAGGGGGTAATGGAAATTTTTAAAACAATCGAAGAAATAAGAAAAGAAAATACTCAACTCAATCAAACAGATTTTGCTAGAGAGATTGGACTTCCTTACAGATCATATCAAGAGAGATTGACAAAAGAAAGACCACGATGGAAGTTCACAGAGATTGCCAAAGCTTCACAATTCAACAATGGCAAAATCAGGGTAGAGATGGATGATGGTATATATGAATGTATCATCAAATGTGTGGATTAATGTGTACAAAAAAATCGCATAACATACACTATGCGATATAACGCATAATATAAAAGCGATAATATATGACACATTAGACCACACAAAACGTGTGGTTTTTAAATATTCGTACATTCTAAAGAGTGTCATTCCTGCTTAAATAAACAAACATTATTCCCATATTCAATTAAGTACACATTTATGACACAAATTAGCAATAGTTAGATCACTTCCTTTGGAATGGCACTCCCTAGAGTGTACGAGTATAGAAAGGAGAAATATGAAAAAGTTAATTGACAAAATCACAGATGTAGTTGTTGTAAGTTTATTTATCTTATTAATGTTGAGCTTTGTGTATGTGTTCTTTTATGGGTATCCATTCTAGAAAGGGGAAACATGAAAACAATAATCGATAATGATACAGGAGAAATATTAGAAGTCGAAGAAACAACAGATCTAGTTAAAAAAGAATTGAATGAAGTCGGCGTAAATTATGAGGAATATTTTGACAAACAAATTCAATTCAAAGCACTCAAAGAGCAGATGGAAATTTGGGAGCAGAACAACAGAGATGTAATTCAAAAAGTATTTGAAAAACATAATATCAAATCTTTAAAAACAGAATATGGATCAATATCTTATATTGCAGAAAGTACACAAAAAAGAGTTGATACTGACAGATTAAAAGAAGATGGTTTGTATGAAAAGTATTTGAAGATTATACCAACCAAAGCACACCTAATGATAAAGGCAAAGGAGAAATAATGAGTAATTGGGAAAATATTCAAGAGGCAAATAGCCTAATCAATACTATTCAACTAAAAGGCAAAGAATATGCCGAGGTTAAAGAAAGAGTAATCGCATTTAGAAGAGTTCATCCTTTAGGACAGATTATCACAGAGCCATCATTCACAGATAACTTTGTAATCTTTGAAGCAATAGCCTTTGATGGTGAGGGCAAGATGTTGGCTAAAGGTCATGCAAGAGAGTATCTCAAAACTGAGTTTGCGTTGGAAAAGGCAGAGAGTTCAGCAATTGGGCGTTGTTTGGGATTTTGTGGATATGGCATTAGCACATCAATAGCAAGTGCTGAAGATATTGAAAATATGGATAAACCATCAGAGATATTTGATGAGCCACCTATGAATGAATTAGTAAGCAAGTTCAATGCTTTATTTACAAATCAAGAAAAAGCTGACTTCCTTAATTGTGTTCACAAAGTAGATGTTTCAAAGGTAGGTAGCAAATTGTTGATTGCTTTAATCGAATACAAAGAAAATGAAAAGCATAATCCAAACAAATAAAGACTATTGCTATCTATGTGGTAGATTTGGTCAAACACAGGAACACCACGTATTCAATGGTACAGCTAATAGAAAGAAATCTGAAGAAGATGGGATGAAAGTATATGTTCACTTTAGATGTCATGAGTTTATTCATAATCATCAACTAACAGATTTAAACCTAAAAGCACATTGCCAAAAGGTTTGGCAGGATCATTATAAGAAGTCAAATAAGGCATTTATAAAGCGATATGGAAAAGACTATATAGAAGTATTGAATGAGAGGTTTGGTCGATGTGGAGAGAAGTAATTGAGATAGAAAGACAATTAAATCAAGCACTATCCACTTTAAGAAAAAATGGTATAGAGTGGGCAGAGGCTGAAAGACAATATCAAATGGCTAAAAGTAAAGAAATTATGGAATTAAAGTCAAAAGGCTATCCAATTACTTTAATCCCTCAAATCGTTAAAGGCATAGAACATATCGCTGAACTTGATCTAGAAAGAAACAAAGCTGAAGTGGTTTGGAGAGCAAATCAGGAAGCAATCAATATTAAGAAGTTAGAACTTAAAGTGCTAGAGGCACAGATTGAGAGGGAATGGTCAAATGCAGGAAATGAATGATAAAGAGTTGGCTATGTTCAACATATTAAAGAATAACAAGAAGTGTAGAGATAACAATTGGGAAGCTGTAAGAGAATATTATAGACAAATATATAATATATCACTTCCTGAATTAAAAAATCTTGAAACAGTATGGACTGTAGAAAGGTTAATCAGAACACTAAAATCAACATATCCTAGTCAACTCACAGACAAAGAAGAAAGGCAAATAAAAGCCGAAATGGTTGGCAAGTACAGGGAGATGGCTCTTGATGAAAATAAGCCTGTATTACCACCAAAACAGGCTGTAAGTGAACAGGGATCATTAGGTTTGTTTGGAGAGCCAATGTGGTGGTGATATGGGTAGAGGTTATATCAAGCTAGACAGGGCATTAGAGAATTGGAGATTTAAAACAAAACCTAATTATGTTGCTTTATGGGTACATCTACTGTTAGAAGCTAATCATCAATCTAATAAATATATGGATACACAGATTGAAAGAGGACAACTAACAACAAGCCTAGAAGCACTAAAAAAAGGCACTGGCTTATCACTTCAACAAATAAGGACAATTCTCAACAAACTAAATAACGATGAAATAACAATAAAATCAACAAACAAATATACCTTAATAACCATAGTAAATTATGATAAATATCAAAGTTCAACAAAGAAAATTAACAAGCAAAATAACATACAAGAAAATAAAAATCTAACAATCAATCAACAAACAAATAACAAACAAATAACAACTAACAAGAATGTAAATAATGTAATAAATATAAAGAATAAGAGAGATATAAATATAAGGCTAAAAAAGTTGCTTGATTTGGGAATGTATGAAGAAGCTGAACTTGTTAAAGACTTTGTAGACAGATACGATCCTGATTATGACAGCTACATCAAAATCGAGAAAATCGTATTTGATCCTAACGTAAGAAACAAAGATGGTTATATAGCAAAAATGATGAAAGGAAATGTATGAAAGTAAAAATATTTAATCAGGGTAAAGGTTGGTATATAAGTGCTACTAATTATAAAGACAACAATGATAAGGCATATATGAATGTACATTTTGCACAAAGTCATTGTGCAGAGCCAACATACCAAGATAACGGTAGGGGATTTAGTGTACAAGATATTGACATAATTGAAGCTAAATTCACTTCATATAAAAACAAAGTAGGTTTAACAATATTCAAGTATGAATTATTAACAAATGTAGATTTAAATGATACATCAAATTTTGGTGGATCAAGAAGTGGTTTAGGTAGCAATGTTATAGAGCCTGATGATTTGCCATTTTACTAGGAGATAACAAATGAGAGAATACATTGTTTATATCAAGTGCAAGAAGTACATTGACGCACATAATCATTCAGAGGCTTGTGAGAAAGCTTATGAAGAATTAGAGGTTGTTGAAAGAGAAGTAGATGATTTTGAAATTGAGGAGGTTGTACAAGTATGAACAGAACAGAGAAATATAGAAACTTTAGAGAGCAATGTTCTGATACAAAATTGATTGACATATTAGAAATGCACGATAAAAAAGTAGAACTATTACTTAACAGAGTTGAATACCTTATTGAAATCGTAGAAAACCAATCATCAAGTTTATATGAATTAGCAAAAGATGATGTTGAAATCTTTAATGATAATCCTGTTTACAAAGAGGACTTTGATGAAATGTTTAAAGAAACACTAAAAGCCTATGACAAAATTCTAGGAGTAAATGAATGAGTATTCTATTCAAAATACTTATAACACTTGTATTGTTCGTTGGAATATTGATAACGATTGTAGGATCAACATGGGTATTAAGTCTACAACTTAATGAATTACTAGAAGTAGATGTTTTGTGGAATATTAAAAAGAAAGTGAGGGCGTACATTTATGGTGACAACAGAAAAGTTGTGGGAAGAGTGTTCTCAAGAAGAACAAAACGAAGTAAATCAGATCGAGCTAAAATACATTCAGTTAAGAAAAGACTATTCAGAGCAAAAGATAAACCAAAGGCAATACAAGTACAGAAAAACAAGACTGTTAAACAAGTTGTCAAAAATTGAAGAAAAATATCGTGAGGATACATATGAACTTAAACTATTTGATCTTGCAGATGAAAATGTATAAACAGCTTGTAGACAACAAGAACGATTTAGAAGCCCTTATCGATGATATTATCTATCGCTATGCAGGTGTTAGAGGAATACGGTATGACAAAGTTCCTATGACGTTTAATCAAGCATTAGCAAGTGATACGTTTCATCGTATGTCTATAGAGTTAGAAAAACCACAATCAGAGTTAGAGTTCACATTAAAAGCAATTGCAGAAATTGAGCCTATGATCCTAAACAATCTAAAAAAATTTGATGATTTAACACAAACAATATTAAAAATGAAGTTTTTTGAAAATAAGACATATGAAGAAGTAGGAGATGTAGTAGGATATTCAGCTTCTGCTGTATGGAAAAAAATTAGAAGAGAGGTGAAAAAAGTATGAGTTATCAACTAGGTAAAAACATTATTTATGACCACCCTTTAAAAAGAGAAATATACAAACAGGGATATACTGTCGAAGCGTTTGCTGATAAATGTGGATTACATAGAAAGACAATTATCGATATTTGTAAAAAGCAAACTAGAACTAGAGGAGATACTATATTCTTACTTTCAAAAGGTTTGAATATGCCATATGAAAAGGTGGAAAAGTTATGTCGAATGAGCAAATAGATTTATTCTCATATTCTATGCCAAAGTTCAAGATTGATAAACCTATCAGACTAATAGAGTTATTTGCGGGAATAGGATCACAAGCTAAAGCATTAAAAAACTTGGGTGTAGAGTTTGAACATTGGAAAGTCATTGAAATCGATAAGTATGCAATACAATCATACAATGCAATTCACAACACAAACTTTACACCACAAGACTTGAAACTCACTCACTCTTCAGACTTGGAAATTGTAGAGAGAGAGAGTTATACATACATCTTAACATACTCATTTCCCTGCCAAGATTTAAGTTTAGCAGGTTTAGGTAAAGGAATGTCTAAAGGAACAGGAACAAGATCAGGCTTACTTTGGGAAGTTGAACGAATACTTGATGAATGCAATGGAAACTTGCCTCAAATCTTGCTTATGGAAAATGTGCCACAAGTCATAGGGAAAAAGAATATCAAAGATTTTCAAGAATGGAGAAGAAAGTTAGAAAGTTTAGGTTATTCCAATTATGTAGAGTTATTAAATGCCAAAAATTATGGTATTCCACAGAACAGAAATCGTTGTTTTATGGTTAGTATATTAGGCAACTATCATTACACATTTCCTAAAAAAATGCCATTGAAATTGAAGCTGAAAGATATGTTAGAAGATAAGGTTGATGAGAAATACTATATATCTGAACAAATGATAAAAGGGATGATAAACACAAAGTTTAACCAATATAATTTAAAAAATAGTTTCATGGAAAGAGATAGTGAAAGCAAAACTTTGGTTAGAAAATATGTCGACGCACCAAAAATCGTTACTGTTGATCCTCAAGATGAAATGATATTTAAAGAGCTGATGGGGGGAGTTGCTATCAAAAACAATAATTCCAAAGGTTATGCCATTGCCAATAGTGGCGACGGCATAGATATATCAAGCAGAATGCAACACCACAGAGGAACTGTTCAGAAAGGTTTAAGTCAGACATTAGATACACAATGCAATGTAGGGGTGATAGATGAAGAAATATCATCTTGAAATATTAGGGAATGACACGATTTACGCTATGTTGCTAGATCAAAATGGTGAATACTATAACCAATATAGAGAAGATAGTTATGTTTGTTCAGAAGATGGTTTGATAAGAACTATAAAATCAGAAAGAGCAAACTGTATGTGGATATTAGTAAATGTAGGAGAAATAGATGAAAGAGATTAAAGAGGTTAAGAACTTGCGTATCAGAAAACTTACACCAAAAGAATGTTGGAGATTAATGGGATTTGCTGATGAAGATTTTGACAAAGCAAAGCAAGTCAATTCTGACAGCCAACTATACAGACAAGCAGGAAATTCAATTGTAGTTGATGTATTAGAGGCTATATTTAAGGAGATGTTATGAATAACAAAAAAAGACAAAGTGCAGTATTCAGTGAAAAACTTACAACTAACACCTTGAAAATGTTGAGAGGTGAAAAAATCAGAAATGGTTATTTCAAAAGATTATTCAATACACCACCAATACCAAAAGTTATGGAAGCACATATTGTGCAACAATGGGAGCATTTTCAAAATAATATGATAAAAACAATGCCTTTAACATTTATCAAAAATAAAGAGGGAATATATGAATATCAACGACAAGATAACTATGATGTATAAACAATACACCTCAACCAAATCTCATAAACATAAAAAAGAACTATATAAGGCTATCAAGAGATGTGAGGGTAGAAGAAGAAAAGAGAAATTAGAGAAAGAGGGGGTAATAGTGTGAAAGCAATATTAGTGTTTGATGTTGGTGAATTTACATACGAAGCAATTGAGCAATATTTTACAGGTGATATTGCTCTGCATTTAGGTGCTGAAAGGTTTTGTGATTTTAAAGATGTTATATTACAACCTATGCCAGAAGAGTTGCCTAGTCCATACATGGCAAGACAAATACAAATATCTGTTGGGGTACAAAGTGAAAAACCACCTTACACAGAAGATTATCAAAAAGGGTATAACGATTGTATTTATGAAATATTAGGAGAAGAATAATGAAACTAATCAATGATGTTATTGCTAACGAACTAACAAAGATTGCTATTGATAATAGAGAAGAACTTGAAAACCACTTTGATATTTATTGCAGACAATTCATCAAAACTGATTATGATGAAGAAACAAATCACATTACAACAATAATGATCTCAATTAAAAGAGAGTTTTTAGGAGAAGAAGAATGACACAATTTATAGGTAGACAAATAAGGTCAAAACATACCTATCAAAAAGGGATAATATTAGGAATTAATAAGGATCATATAATTGTTACATTCACAGAGGAATATGTGCCATTGCCATTAAAGTTTGATGTATTTCTAAAGAATTGTATGTGTGATGATGAAGTGAGGGAATATCTTGAAAAACAAAGACAAATACAATCTGAACGAAGTTCAATTTGATGTTCAGCATATGGTAAACGGATGTGGCAAAAGGATCATGAGTTCACAGACAATAATCTTTTATAGAGTTGAAGAGGGCAAAAAATATATATTATTCAAGAAAAAAACACAAGATAGGGTGTTTGATGTATTTAAGAGGTGGTTAGAAGATGAAGTATGAATGTGCTAATGCTTATTATCATATAAGCATAAATGAGATTGGTGGGATAGAAACACATCTTTATTATCTTGCTAAAACATATAGCGAGTATGATTTAGTTATATTTTATAAATATATACACCAAAACCAACTAAAAAGGCTTAAGCAATATGTAAGGTGTGTTCAGCTTCGAGAGGGCGATGAGATAGAATGTCAAAATCTGTTTGTAACATATGGAATGAATGCTAAAACATATTCACAATTTAAGGCAAAGACAACATATTATGTAATACACGCAGATTATCTAGATCAGATAAGAAAGAAAACCTTACCTGCAAATAGCACCTCACAAGATTATAAAGTAGATAAGTATATAGCTGTTAGTAAGGTTGCACAGAATGGTTGGGATAAGCCAAGTGAGGTAGTATATATGCCTATTGAATTAGATGACTTCGATGATCCTATATTCTTGGTAAGTGCTACAAGACTGTCTATCGAAAAGGGTGGAGAAAGAATGAAGAAGCTAATCAAGATACTAGATGATAATAATGTCAATTATTTGTGGGATATATATACAAACGCTGTAAACTTATCATTCAATTCACCTAATGTTAGAGTATTCAAACCAAGATTAGATATAGTTAGTAAGTTAAAGTGTTATGACGCATTAGTTCAGTTATCTGATAGTGAAGCATATTGTGTGACAATGCAAGAAGCACTACTATGTGGATTACCTCTAATCACAACACCATTTAATCTGATAAATGAGTTAAAACCATCAGGAGTTATAATACCGTTTGATGTTGAGAACGTAGATATAGAAGCTATAAAGAACATAAAGTCATTATCACAAAACTATACACCATTTAAACACAAATGGGATAAGCTGATAATCAAAAAGAAATCTGATTATGTAAACGATATGATAATAGTCAGAGCTACGGATCAATATACAAAAAGACATCTAGTTGATAAAGAGTTGGGTAGAGTTCCAAAAGAAAATGAAGAATGGATTGTAGATAGAGATAGACTAGAAACCATATTAGATTTTGAGAGAAGAAATAAGTGTAAAATGGTTGAAGTAGTAAAATAGCCTTTAAAATAAGGCTTTTTTAATGCAAAAAAAAGTTAAAAAATAATTGAAAATACTTGACATAATGAACATTATGTGAGATAATAAGAGTGTAAAGAAAGGAGAAGAAAAGATGACTAAATCCGATTTGGACTTAACAATATCAATACTTAAAACAATATTGAAGATGTTAAGGGAAAACAAAAAAGATGAGGCAATTGAACTCTTGGCAGAATTAATTGACAATCTCATCTAGGAACGAGGGCTTTGTCCCTCTTCCTAAAAAGATTATATCACAAAGTTAGCGAGAATAAAAGTGAGGCGATAACACTTACAACACCATCTTAAAGAAAAGGGGAAATAAAATGAAAAAAGAAAAAACAAACAAGACTATATTAGATTACAATACACAAATTATTGATTCGTTGCATAACGCAATTCGTTATTTAAAAAATGAAATGTTTGAAGATGATGAAACTATTGAACCATACAGAGAAATGTTAAGAAAGATATACGAGCTAGAAGAAAGTACATTGCCAATGTCAAATTAGATAACTTTAAAATAAAGGAGAACAGATATGAAAAAGAACTATCAAGAAGCTGTAATAGAAACTCTTAAAGAGTTTAACCAATTAGATTATATTAAAGATTTTGATAAGAAGAACTACAAACACTATCATATTAAAGTCAATCTAAAGGACAAAGAAATAATAAACCATTTAGAGAAGCAAGAAAGCAAGAACGGATATATACTAGACTTGATAAGAAAAGATATAAAGGAGAACAAATAATGAAGTATTACAAAAGATACCATAACACAACTGAAAGAACACAAATAGATTATGAAGAAGCAGTTGAAACAATATTAGGATCGTTTGAAGATAATGAGGAAGTAAGATCAATGCTAACTCTACCAAATCGCATTAGATGTATGTATTCTGATATTGAAGTTGAAAGTGATGATGGATTAGTTTGTATGGCAGGTTTATATAATATGTTGCCATAAGGATAGACAAGTTCTATCCTTTTTAATTGTCAAAATATTTCCTATAAATATGTAGTATTATGCTATTGTAAGATATTATCTTTAGGATAAGTCTTACCTATATTTCTCTATAGATAAGTGTGAGAAAGCTTAAAAACTTTCTCCTACCACTTGTCTATTTTTTTTAAACCTCCCCCCGAATAGTTTAAAAATGAACAATAAAGGGGAA
>Ga0310786_10011751_pt1 | contig 10896 bp, 8 predicted proteins | sample AusTroGonzalo_MG_FD_203881 | JGI IMG/M metagenome (GOLD analysis project Ga0310786, IMG submission 203881) | Bovine rumen microbial communities from tropical cattle in Woodstock, Queensland, Australia - Gonzalo_03 (v2) (version 2) | ecosystem: Host-associated > Mammals > Digestive system >...
GGCAAGAAGGCTGCAACAGGCATTATGGATTATGTGGATGGCGTTATTGTTCGTCTTGATGGCGAGAAGGCAAATCTGCTCAAAGAAGGAAAGAACGTCTTTGCCGTACATTGCTATAATAAGACAGGCGGAGCTTTAGTCGATTTTGGCATTTTCCGCAACATCGCCAAAGGCAACGACCGAATTGTGACGGCAGAGCAGAAGAGCGTTGATGTCCTTGCATGCAACACTTACTATACCTTTGGCTGCGGGCCTGTAGAACTCGATGTTGTCTTTACTGCTCCTCACATCATCGACGACTACGACCTGCTTTCCGCTCCCATCAATTATATCTCCTATCAGGTTCGTTCCACCGATGGCAAGCGTCATAGCGTAAAGTTCTATCTCTCCACGACTCCGCAGATGGCAGTCAATAAGATTCAGCAGCCCACCATTTCTGATATGGAGTTCAAGAACGGCACACAATACCTGAAAGCAGGAACCATCCAGCAACCCATCCTCGCTAAAACGGGTGATGGAATTTGCATCGATTGGGGTTATCTTTATCTTGCAGGCACAAATGGTCGCCTTGCTTTGGCTTCCGATGCAGACATCAAGACACAGTTCCTTGCTGACGGTCGTTTGCCAAGAGGTGAGCGCCAAGTAGTTTGCCAGAAGCAAGTTTCTCTGCCCACCTTGGCTTACGTTCACGACTTTGGAACGACGGACAAAGCCAGCAGTTTTGCCATGATTGGTTATGATGAGATTTGGGACATCGAATACTTCTACAAGCGTTACAAAGGCTATTGGGCTCATGAAGGAAGTGTCAGCATCTACGATATGTTCGACCGCATGAAGAACAACTACAACAACATTATGCAACGTTGCCGCCAAATGGACAAGACCATCTACGACGATGCTTTTGCGGCTGGAGGCATGAAGTATGCAGAGATTCTTTCTGGTTCATATCGTCATGTTAATGCGGCTCACAAGCTTTTCCGCGATGACGAAGGCAACGTCCTCTTCTTCTCGAAGGAGAACAACTCCAACGGTTGTGTGAATACCGTTGACTTGACTTATCCTGAAGCCCCACTCTATCTCTGCTACAATCCTGAGTTGCAAAAGGGGATGATGACCTCTATCTTCGAGTACAGCCTCTCTGGCCGATGGACAAAGCCTTTCGCTGCTCACGACCTCGGACAATATCCTAAGGCAAACGGTCAGGTTTATGGTGGCGATATGCCTCTCGAAGAAGCAGGCAACATGATTACGCTGGCCGCTCAAATCTGCAAGCAGGAAGGAAATACGCTCTATGTTGACAAGTATTGGAGGCTCATCACAACTTGGGCAGATTATCTTGTAGAGAATGGCTTGCATCCTGCCAACCAGCTTTGTACAGACGATTTCGCAGGGCATTGGGCTGGCAACTGCAACCTCGCTCTGAAAGCCATCATGGGCATTGCAGGCTATGCTGAACTCGCCAAGATGAAAGGCCTTGACGACGTTTATGAGAAGTACAATGCGAAGGCGAAGGAGATGGCGGCTGCTTGGGAAAGCGAGACAAAAGTGAAGGACCATTACGAACTGGCTTATGGAGCTGGAGCCGACACTTGGAGTCAGAAATACAATATGGTTTGGGACAAGCTCTGGCAGACAGGCATCATCCCCAATAATGCCATGCAGACTGAGTTGAAATACTACCTGAAGAAGCAGAACCAATATGGTCTCCCACTCGATTGCCGCAAGGATTACACCAAGAGCGACTGGATTATGTGGACGGCCTCGATGGCTGCGACAGATAAGGACTTCCAGGCATTCGTAGAGCCTCTCTACAAATACATCAACGAGACAGAGAGTCGAGTGCCCATTTCCGACTGGCACGACACCAAGACTGGTCGCATGACAGGCTTCAAAGCTCGTTCAGTCATCGGAGGTTATTGGATGAAAGTCCTGATGAACAAGACACTTCGATAAGAGAACACACCTAAAATAACAAGGGGAGCAAGGCAAAATCCTGCTCCCCTTTTTTATGTTTATAAACGAGGCGTAGTTAAAATGAAAAGTTAACGTGCTATGTTTACAAAGTTAACGTGTTAAGTTGGGCAACTTAACGTGTTATGTTTTCGATTTAACTGCGTTATGTTTTCAGAGGCTATTCTTTCTTCTCCTTCTTGCCAAACACTGAGAAGTGGACGTAGCGCTTTGGATGGGCTTTTAAGTCGCTTACGAGACTGTCAGCACTCTGAACTGTGCGGTTGAGATTGTCGTAAACCGAGGGGTCATTCATCAGCTTGCCAAGCGTTCCTTGCGGACTTTGTATCTGCTCCATCATGGTGTGGACGCTACTGATTGTCTGGTTGACATTCTCGAGTGTTGCTTGGATGTCGAGCTTATTCAGATTGTCCGTCAAAGTAGTCACGTTCTCGCCTGCCTTTGTGAAAGTGCCCGTCATTTGCGGAATATCCTTGCGAAGCAGAGTGTTCAGCTGATCTGTACTCTTGTTCAGGTTCTCGGAAACGAGTTCTGCGTTCTGCAGGATGAGGGGCAGATTGGGGTCGGAAAGCAGTCTGTTGAGTGTTGCAACAAGGGTATCGACCTTTGACACAACCTCTTCAAGCTGCGGAACCATACCTCCCACCTTTGCCATCAAGCCATTTACATCGCTTCCCTTGATTGTGTCGCCTGGCTGATAAGCTTCGCGAAGATTGGTGGCAAGGAGCATATTGAGCGTGCAACCGCCCAGAACAGCTTCGTCGAGCTGTGCCGAACTGCCCTTCGGAATGCGAAGACCTTTGTCCGTGCTGATTTCCACAACCACTTCGCCTGGATGATTGTAGTCATATTCGATATTGCTCACAATACCCACCTTGAAGCCGTCGGCATAGACTGCGCTGCTCTTCGTCAGACCTTTAGTATTACTGAAGACAATGTAGTATTTCTCGCTGGAACTGAACAGGTTAGCACCCTTCAGGAATTTGATTCCGAGGAAGAGTGCAACGAGTGCAACGACTCCTGTAAGTCCTATCTTTACTTCTGTTTTCATTGACTATTTCTTATAAGCGACGAATGCGTTGTAGATACTTTTTGCCATGGCATTTACGCCAACAGTTGAGGTGAGATAAGCCGCTTCGTTTCGGTTATTGATGTAGCCAAGTTCGATGAGGACACTCGGCATACTGGTAGCTCTAAGTACGAGGAAACCAGCCTGATGAACGCCTTTATCCACTCGCTTGGCTGTATTGCGGAACTGCTTCTGAACGAGGTCGGCCAGCTTCACGCTGCTTTCCATATTCTTGTCCTGCATGAGTTCGAAGATGATGTAGCTCTCGCTCGATTTCGGATCGAAGCCTTCGTACTTCTCCTCGTAGTCGTTCTCGAGGGTGATGACCGAGTTTTCTCGTTTTGCGACTGCCAGGTTGTCGGCAGCTCTGTGCATACCAAGTGTGTAAGTTTCAGTACCTTGCGGACCCACCTTGGCTGCGGTTGCGTTTGTGTGGATGCTGATAAAGAGGTCGGCTTTTGCCTTGTTGGCGATGTTGGCTCGCTCGTTCAACTCCACAAAAACATCCGTTTTGCGTGTGTAAACCACTTTGACGTCTTTGCAATTATCCTCGACAAGCTTTCCTAAGGCAAGAGCAACGGCCAGATTGATGTTCTTTTCTTTAGCGCCATTCGCCATTGCACCCGGGTCTTTACCGCCGTGACCGGCATCAATAACAAGCGTGTAAGGTAAAGCCAAAAGGCTGCAAGCAAAGAGCAGAAAAGAGGCGATGTAACGTTTTATCATGTAGTAAAATGCTCTGTTTCGCCTGCAAAGATAGGAAAAATTTACAATTAAGAAAAAAGAATTAAGATATTTTAATTCTTTATGTGTCACTTTTCTCTCTTCATGCCCAATTTCACCCTTGCTCCTGCCATCACCCAAATGCCTGGTTGGGGGACGGAACCGAGGTCGTAATAGCGACGATTTGTGAGGTTCGTTGCCTGCACGAAGACCTGGTATTGGGGAGCGTCCCAATGCAGCTTGGCATCGAGGATTGCGTAAGGTCGGTAGGGATGGAGTTCGCCGCCACTCAGATAGCTGCCCACCCGCTCTTGCCAACGGAAATCCCAACTCATGGAAAGGCGACTTACGACTCGATGCGAGAGGTTCGCTACAAATTTGTGTCGCAGGTATTCCATTGCCACATTGCTCTTCACAACGCCCTCGGCATCATGCTTTTCCTGATGAATAAAGGTGTAGCCCAAACTGAGAGAACGCACCCAAACATCGCGCCCAAAAAGTTCCGACGGCAAAAGTTTTCCCTGAACATGAACGCCCACATTATCGAGGTCGAAAGAAGCTGTGTGGAAGATGTCGTCCGGCGAATACATCACCCAGTCAATCATCTGAGTTCCACGATGATAGAAGGCTCTTGCACTTGCCTCCGCCCCACTCCATCTATGCTCTGCTCCGAGCGAAAGCGAGTGGTTGTGTTCAGGCTTCAGGTCGCGATTTCCCTCATGCGTCGGACTCTTGTAATAGAGTTCCGTGAAGGTGGGCAGACGGAAGCCTTTGTTGTAGGAAAGCAGCACTTTCCAGTTCGACGAGGGCCGATAGGCAATATCGACACCCGGATAGAAGCGGAAACGATGGTCGATGCTCGAAGTCATGCTTGCCATCAAGCCTGCCGAAACGGTCCAATGCTTCAGCAAGATGTTGTGTTCCAGGCTGAAAGAAACCGTGGAGCGATTGTCGCTCCAGGTATAGAAACTGCCTTCTGAACGAGGGTTGCAACCAAGATTCGTGCTCAGGATGTTCTCGTGTCGGAAGAGCGCCGAGACGGCCGTTTTGCCGAGAAGCCAGTTAATGTGCCCTCCAGCCTTCAGACCATAGACATCGGTTCTGTGGAAGTTCTCGCCAAAGGTGGAGTTGTGAATCAGCTCGAAGTTGTCCCACGAACGGTTCCAGAAGAGTTGTGGCGTGAAGTGGAACTTGCCCTTCGTCTCAGCACTGACGCTCGTCATAAGTCGCTGATTCCGTTCGTATTGGTCAGGATAATTGGCGCTGTAGAAGGTGTTGGCGCCGTAGCTTTTCTTCGAGAAGCCGAACTGCCAGTCGAGCCTCAAAGCATCATCCTCGAAGTCGCCCTGATAGTAGAGTTGCCCCTTCTTCCAAGCGCTGTTGAGCGTGCCTCCATCGCTTCTGCCACCACCTCCGCTCAAGCGGTTCGAGAACTTGCCTGTCGCGAGCGAAACCCTTGCCTCGGCTTCTGCGCTGCCAAAGGAACCGCCCTTGCCTGCAAGCTCGACGGCCTGCTCCTTTTCGTGCTTGGTGACGATGTTGATGGCACCTCCGAAACTCTGTCCGCCATAGATGCGACTGGCCGCCCCTTCGAGCACCTCTATGCGCTCTATGTCGCTGATACTCACGGGAAAATCTGCCGAGAGATGTCCCGTCTGCGGATTGCCGATATCGACACCATTAAGGAGAAGGGTGACTTGGTCGAAAGTGCCGCCGTCTATGCTGATGTCCGTCTGAATACCAAAACTTCCGCGCTGGCGGACATCCACCCCAGCAACCGATTTCAGAAGGTCGTTTACGCTTTGCGCCGCCGCTTGTTCGATGTCCTGACGCGTGAGGACACAGACGATTCTTGCCGACTGCAACTGCGAAAGCGGAGCCATCGAGGCGCTCACAGTCACCTCCGACAACTCTTCCTCATCGACAATCCTCTCCTCCTCGACGGAAACAGCAGGACTTCCCTGCCTTTGCGCATGAGCCGCCGCAGCCACGCCTAAGGTGGCGACGCTGAGAACACCTATGCAAATCTGGCGATGCAGGCTCGCGAAGGCACAATAGCCCTTGCGGGCAAACTGCCGCCAAACGACGGCTAGATGAGCGGCATACCTGCTTCCCTGCATTCCTTTCGCATTTCGTTGGGCCAGATGCTGGCCTGCGTTTCGCCGATATGAGCCTTGTGGAGAAGCACCATGCAAAGGCGGCTCTGACCGATACCACCGCCGATTGTTAGAGGCAGAGTGTCGTTCAGCAGACGCTGGTGGAAATAGAGTTCCTTGCGCTCCTCCTTGCCTTGCAGAGCGAGCTGGCGGAGCAGAGCCTCCTTGTCGACGCGAATACCCATGGAACTGAGCTCTATGCTGCGGTCGAGCATCGGGTACCAGACGAGCAAGTCGCCGTTCAGTCCCTCGAAGCCGCTCTCGTTAGGCGTGCTCCAGTCGTCGTAGTCCGGAGCTCTGTTGTCGTGCACCTCGCCATTGCTGAGCTTGCAGCCTATACCTATAATAAATACGGCTCCGTACTTCTTGCAGATGAGGTCCTCGCGCTCCTTTGCAGTCTTGTCGGGGTACATCTGCAGGAGTTCCTCGCTATGGATGAAATGGATGTCTTCGGGCAGGAAGGGCTTGAGCTGCGAATAGGTCTCGCAGATATAGAATTCTGTGCGCAGGATGGCGCTGTAGATCTTGTTGACGATGCGGCGCAGATAGGCCTCGTTGCGGTTCTCGGCAAGGAGAACGCGTTCCCAGTCCCATTGATCGACGTAGAGGCTGTGGATGTTGTCGAGTTCCTCGTCTGCTCGGATAGCGTTCATATCGGTCACGATGCCGAAGCCCGGCTGCGTCTTGTACTCGGCCAGGGTGACGCGCTTCCATTTTGCCAGCGAATGAACCACCTCGGCCACGGCGTCGTCCATATCCTTGATGGGGAAGCTGACGGGGCGCTCCACTCCATTCAGGTCGTCGTTGATGCCCAATCCGCGCAGCACGAACAGGGGTGCAGTCACGCGTCGCAACCTGAGTTCCGTAGAGAGGCTGCTCAGGAAGAAATCCTTGATATTCTTGATAGCTTGCTCCGTCTGGTTCAGGTCCAGCAGAGCCTTATATCCATCTGGCTTTAAGAGTTTACTCATGTTGTTTCTTTCAAAATTGCTCGCAAAATTACGACTTTTATTTCAATTTGTCAAACAAAATGAGCAAAAAAGTTACAAATCACCACACTTTTGCCCTCAAACCCTATAATTTGCATTTCTCGGCAGCACAAAAAGAAAGCTTCGCTTCCTCCGTCGAGAGTGGGGACTCTCTCCCCTTTGTGGGGCCGAAATGACATCCAGTCATTTCTCTAAAGACCCCAGTCGCCCCGAAAGTGTTCGAGGCTCTCTTGTTTATAGGAAAAGTTTACTTCACCAGGACTTTTCGGCTTGAGGTAAGCAAGTGTTTCATCTTATTCGGGCATTTCCTGGACGGTACTTTTTGACACTATTTTGTCATAGTGGATTTCGGTATGTTTGATTTGTCTGACCACGGGTGTTCCGTCGGTATTGTCGTAATCAATCTGATAACGTCGGCGAACTTTTACCAAAGGAACAGGAGTGATTTTTTGAAAACTCATTTTAAACATGTGGACATCTGCCCAACGGCGTGAGTGTTTGGGATAACTGACCTCGCCTTTTATGCGTGTCAGGTGCAAAGTGTTGCTGTCAAAATATGCCGTACCAGTAACCGCAATGGAGAAATGCATCCCGTAGTCCACCTTGATTTCTCTCTCTTTGGGTGCAAACATTACGCGATACAACCCCTTGCCCGATTCGGTGGTGATGCTATAGACCTTCACATTATAATATTTCTGCATCAAAGTCTTGAAAGCCTCAGATTCCGACATATCTTCATACCAGGAAAGGTTATCTACATTTTGAAGAATCGGGTTAAATGGGAGGGCTATCGAGAGGCGTAGTTGGGAAGAGTCCTGGCTGGTCAGTTCGTATGGGCCTTCGAATCTGGCTTTCCCTCCTTTAACGGGTTCCAACTTTAGGCCAGCCTCCGCAGAAATGAGGAGCCCCACTTTCCACGAATCAGAACCACTTTCCATATTAAGCGACTCTACCATATATTTCTTAACCTTGGGCTTTTGCTTCATGTCTTTTACTAGTTGGTCGATGATGCTATACAGCAACTTCCCCGGTTTCTTGACACGCTTGATGGAGAGGGAACTCATCGAGTCCTCCATCCCCGCAAAAGCGGAGTCCAGAGGCTCCTGACCGAAGCCCAAAACCGCCCAAAGCAGAAAGAATATGGAAAGCCCGCGTTTCATCTTATTCTGTTATTTCCTGTATGGTAGTTTTTGAAATTACCTTGTTGCGGTTCATTCTAATATATCTGATTTGTCTGACTACAGGTGTCTCACCAAAGTTATCGTAATCAATCTGATAACGTTCTCGAGTATCAAAAATAGATACATAGGGAGATGATTGAAAACTCAATTTATCCATGGGGATAGCTTCCCAATGCCAACGATTCCTCGGATAACGAACCTCGCCTTTTATGCGGGTCAGATGCAGGGTGTGGATATCAAAATATGCCGTACCAGCAATCGTCATTATATAATACTTCCAGTTGTCTTGCGTTATTTCCTTCTTTTTGGGGGAAAAACTTACGCGATACACACCTCTGCCCGAGTTGTCTGTGATACTATAGACTGTCACATCATAGTATGTTCGCATCATTTTCTTGAAAATCGCTGATTTCGACATTTCTCCATCAATGGAAATCTCGTCTATATTTTCAAGGATTGGGCTATAGCGGGAAAGGTCTATCGGGAGACTTATTAAGGAAGAGTCCTTGCTTGTCAGTTTGTATGGACCGTCATAACGGAATTCGCCCGTAGTAATGGTTTCAGGCCTGATGCCAGCTTTCGCGGAAATGGTATGCCTTATTGTCCACGGAGCAGAAATCCTTTCGAGATTGACAAACTCACCCAAATAATTCTTAACCTGAGGCTTTTTCTCCAAGTCAAGCAAGAGTCGGTCGATGATGCTATTCAGCAATTTCCTCGGCTTCTTGACAGGCTTGATGGCAAGTGAACTCACAGAATCCTCCATCTCCACATCCCAGAATGCAGAATCGAGAGGCTCTTGTCCGAAGGCTTGAATTGCCCAGAGCAAAAGGAATATGGGAATGATGTGTTTCATTTTATTCCTCTATTAAAGTTATGGTGACCTTATGCATCACGTTTCCGCCCCAGGCACTAATCTCTACAGCCCTTGATAGGATTGGCGAACCATTTTCCTCTTCAAAGTCGTGTCGATATATAGTTTGGTATCTATTTCCGGAACTATAACTATTGATTTGTTTAATACAAAGGGACTGACTATCCAAATACCATTTCATTTTATGATTATTATAGAAAACCAAATCTTTCTGCCTTTCCGGTTTCCTTTCATCAAGATGTATGCGATAGATGCCTCTGCCCTTTTCATCGCTGATGCTGTACACTTTTATGTGATGCAGACTCATCAAATATTTAAAGCTCTGAAATACAGATGTCTCATCTGCACATTTCTGCACCAGTCCCAACATATAATCCGCCTCAAGCCATGCCTTCAAAGCGGAATACACCGAGGCCGTGTCGTAGAGGTTTGTTAAACGGCGTGGACCATCATATCGGAATTTCTCTCCTTTTCCCGTCGATTTTATCCTTATATTAGCAATAGCATGAAGAATGCAACTGGAAGTGTTCGGACCAGAAGTATACAGACCTGTGGTATACGCTGCCCGATACTTGCATACAAGGGGTTTCTGCTCAGAATCGAGTATGACCTGTACTATAATGCTGTCCAGCAACTTCTTCGGACGCTTGATGGGCTTGATGGCGATTGCGCTGATAGAGTCCTCCATCTCTGCATCCCAGAATGCGGAGTCCAAAGGCTCTTGGCTGGAAGCGGAAAGCACCCAAGGCAAGAGGCAGAGAAGAAGTAACGTGCGTTTCATAATAATTCTCTTTTCTTTTTATTTAATCGCGATTTTTTTGCCGTCTTTGATGTAAATGCCAGGCTGCGTTATCTTTTCGAGTTTGCGGCCTTGGAGGTCGAAGAGAGTATTATTTTTCGACGGCTGGGCGGAGGGCTTTGAGATACCTGTTACAATCTGAGACGATGTGTAGAAATCGTTCCATTCAAAGACAACTTCTCCATTCACTGTACACGTTTTTAGAGATCTTTCTCCGCCTGTAGCACCCGGAACAGAACCGTCTACGAGAGCTATTAAACCTCCTATGAGATAGCCAACACCTTCAACCCCTTTGAAAGAATAATCTTCATCGTCAGGAAGATAATAATCAATGACTCTCAAGTATTCACCACGATATTTTACAAGTTTCTTTTCTTTTATTTTTATTTCATACTTGCCCAGCATGATTGTAGTCCCTGGTTCGCAGGAAAAATCGTACAAGAGAGCTGGTGTGGTGCTGCCAGGGACAATGATATAGACATTTCCTCCTTCTTCAAACATTGCCCCTTTGTACAAATGATCTTGGTTATAAAACTCGCATGAAAAATAAAGCTTCAAGCAATTGCGGGGACTTATCACGGTGTCTCCTTCCAGACTATATGTCTCTTCCCAGTCATAGATGAAATTACTGACCTCATAAACCCAGGACTTCCCATCCTGCACAAAAGGAAGGATTGTCTCAGCCATGGCACTATAATGTGCCATTAAACTTGCAATAAAAAGAAATATAAGCCGTTTCATGTTTTCTGATTTTATTTGTTTTCTGTTTGCAAAGTTACACTTTAATTCAATTCGAGCCAAGGGTTTACTGTTTGCGCACAGGACGAACGCTTCGGCCATAGAAACGAGTGGAATAACGGTCTGTCCTTGGCTTGCCATAGAAATACAAGGCGTATGCGCAGCGAGAGGTAGCTGGGTGGAGCGAGCGCGACCAATAGCAGCCGAGTTCTCCTGCATTTTCACATTTCCAGTCGCATTCGCCGGCAGCTGGCAAGAAAATACTATTGCCGTTGCTATTACTCGTAATTAGACAACCTTTTACATCGTTCTGGGTCGTGTAAGATGAAGTTGTATAGTCGTCGTTTATTAGTTCGTTCATTTGGTCGATGCTCGGCATCTGCCAGCCCTTGCCCC
>Ga0310786_10011752_pt1 | contig 10895 bp, 5 predicted proteins | sample AusTroGonzalo_MG_FD_203881 | JGI IMG/M metagenome (GOLD analysis project Ga0310786, IMG submission 203881) | Bovine rumen microbial communities from tropical cattle in Woodstock, Queensland, Australia - Gonzalo_03 (v2) (version 2) | ecosystem: Host-associated > Mammals > Digestive system >...
AGGGACAGATGTGGGACACTATGATTGCCCACTACCTGATTCAACCTGAGTTGCGTCACAACATGGACTACATGGCCGAGATCTATCTGAACTATCAAACCATCCATATTGACGAGCTCATCGGTCCAAAGGGTAAAAACCAAAAATCCATGCGCGACCTCCCACCCCAGCAGGTATATGAGTATGCGTGCGAGGATGCCGACATCACCCTGCAACTGAAAAACAAGTTGGAGCCCGAGTTGAAGAAGTACGACTGCGAAAAACTCTTCTACGACATCGAGATGCCCCTGATGCCCGTTCTGGCCGAGATGGAGATGAACGGCGTGTGCCTGGACACAGATTCGCTGAGCGAAACGTCAAAGATTCTAACCGAGCGCATGAACCAGATAGAGGCGCGCATCTACGAGTTGGCAGGGCAGTCGTTCAACATTGCCTCGCCAAAGCAGGTAGGCGAAATATTGTTCGACAAACTGAAGATTGTGGAGAAGGCCAAGAAGACCAAGACGGGTCAGTATGTGACCAGCGAGGAGGTACTTCAGCAACTGAAGAACAAGCACGAGATTGTGTCGGACATCTTGGAACACAGAGGGTTAAAGAAACTCATCGGTACCTATATCGATGCCCTGCCCAAGTTGATCAACCCCAAGACGGGACATATACACACCTCGTTCAACCAGACCATCACGGCCACTGGCCGCCTGTCGTCGAGCGACCCCAACCTGCAAAACATCCCCATCCGTGGCGAGGACGGTAAGGAGATTCGCAAGGCGTTCGTGCCAGAGCCAGGATGTCTGTTCTTTTCAGCAGACTACAGTCAGATTGAACTGCGTGTGATGGCCCACCTCTCGCAAGACGAAAACATGGTGCGCGTGTTCAGCGAAGGTAAGGACCTGCATGCTGCCACGGCCGCCAACATCTATAAGAAACCCATTGAAGAGGTGACGCGCGACGAGCGAACGAAGTCGAAACGTGCCAACTTCGGCATCATCTACGGCATCACCGTGTTTGGCTTGGCCGAACGCCTCGACATCCCTCGCGACGAGGCTAAGATGCTGATTGACGGCTACTTCGACACCTTCCCACAGGTGCACGACTACATGGAGCAGTCGAAAGAGGTGGCGCGCAAGCAAGGCTACGTCACTACCCTCTTCGGCCGTCGTCGCTATCTGCCCGATATCAACTCGCAGAACGCCACCGTTCGTGGTTTTGCTGAGCGCAACGCCATTAACGCACCCATCCAGGGCACGGCTGCCGACATCATCAAGGTGGCCATGATACATATCTACGAACGCTTCAAGGCCGAGGGCATCCGTTCTAAGATGATCCTGCAGGTGCACGACGAATTGAACTTCTCAGTCTACCCAGAAGAGAAGGAGCAGGTGGAGCGCATCGTGTTGGAGGAGATGCAGCGTGCCTTCCCCCTCAGCGTGCCATTGGTGGCCGACTCAGGGTTTGGTAAGAACTGGCTGGAAGCCCATTAAACAAATAGCGCGCTGGAACTTTCCAACGCGCTATTTTTTATATCTCAAAGACAAGGAATATACGACAGGCCACCCTGAGAACCATGTTGCACAATGCGCAGCATGGTGTGGTTTATCTCGTCGATCAACTCGTTGAGCTTCTGACACATATAAGGCGCTATCGTCTCCTTTCTGCCATAGGTGAAGAGGTTTCGTTCTGCCTTCTCCAGATGACCGTGATTCCACAGTTCCACGGCCTTCCACTCGCCGTGCTCATTGTCGAAAATCTCGCTCGACCACTCGTCGTGAGGCAGTCCCTCGGCATCCAGCAGCGCCTTAATCTTATGGCCATGCATAAAGCCCTCGACAGCACCCGTTGGTTTGCGCTGTGAAGAATGGAAGGCAATCTTGGTCTTGGCGTTCTTGCTCTCTACCATGTTCGTCGAGATCTCCTCGTAGTACACCTTTCCGTCGATACTGCCCTTCACATAGTTGGCTGTGAGTTTCATGGTGTGCGTACCACTCTTATAGTAATAATGCCACACGCCATTCTTCAGGCCATTGAGGAAGCGTCCCTGTGCCTCGTTATGAAACACGCTGCCATAGGAACTCACACAAGACAGTTGGTAGTGAAAGGGACCGTCGAAAACGCGCATTCCCTCCTCATCTAAATAATAAGAATAAAATGATTTACCACCATGATAGGGTCCGTCATAGAAATGATGAGCCTGTGGGTAGTGCTTGAAACATTCATTAAGTCGTAACTTCAGTTTTTTGATTTGATTCATCGTAGTTTTGTAGCTGTATAATGTCCAACTCCTTAGGACACAATTTGTTATCTTCTAGTGAAATTCATAGATTTGTGTGCAAAGATAAACAAATTTTTCTATAATAGAACGCTTAAAACCTTTTTTTTTAAAGCTTTTTAATATAAATGAAAAAGTAATTTGTACGTTTGAAAACAAATTACAAAGAAGTTATACACCAAATCAGGAAAACACAAATAAATTTGGTATTTCGCCCACTAATTCGTAACTTTGCACCCAGTTTATAAACGTTTATATAGAAAATGGCATTAAAATGTGGTATTGTGGGACTGCCCAACGTGGGTAAGTCTACACTTTTCAATTGTCTGTCAAGTGCAAAGGCACAGGCAGCAAACTTCCCTTTCTGTACGATTGAGCCCAACGTGGGCGTCATCACCGTACCTGATGAACGACTGACCAAACTGGCCGAGATAGTACACCCAGGACGCATCGTTCCTGCTACCTGTGAGATTGTTGATATTGCAGGCCTCGTAAAGGGTGCCTCGAAGGGTGAAGGACTTGGAAACAAGTTCCTTGGCAACATCCGCGAGACGGATGCTATCATCCACGTGCTGCGCTGCTTCGAGGACGAGAACATCACCCACGTTGATGGTACTATCGACCCCATCCGCGACAAGGAAATCATTGATACAGAGCTCCAGCTGAAGGACCTCGAGACCATCGATTCTCGTCTGGCTAAGACAGAGAAAGCAGCCGCTGCAGGCAACAAGGACGCCAAGGTAGAGGTGACTGTGCTGAAGGCTTATAAGGAGGTGCTGGAGCAGGGTAAGAACGCCCGTATCGTGGAGTTCGAGAGCAAGGACGAACAGGACTGCGCTCGCAACCTCTTCCTGCTGACCTCAAAGCCTGTGCTCTACGTCTGCAACGTAGGCGAGGCTGACGCTAAGAGTGGTAACGACTTCACCAAAAAGGTAGAGGCACTGGCTAAGGAAGAAGGTGCCGAGGCTATGGTGATCGCTGCCAAGACAGAGGAGGATATCGCTGAGCTCGAGAGCTATGAGGACAAGCAGATGTTCCTCGAGGAGCTGGGCTTGGAGGAGAGTGGCGTGAACCGCCTGATCAAGAAGGCTTATGCCCTGCTGAACCTCGAGACCTTTATCACTGCTGGCGAGATGGAGGTGAAGGCCTGGACCTATAAGAAAGGCTGGAAGGCTCCCCAGTGTGCTGGCGTCATCCACACCGACTTCGAGAAGGGCTTCATCCGTGCTGAGGTCATCAAGTACGACGACTACCTGAAATACGGCTCTGAGGCTGCTGTTCGCGAGGCTGGTAAGATGGGCGTAGAGGGTAAGGACTACGTGGTGCAGGACGGTGATATCATGCACTTCCGATTCAACGTCTGATTGAACAATGAACAATGTACAATGAACAATGTACAATGAACTGTGAACTATGAACTATGAACTGTTTATAACTTGGAACCCGTCGCTCGAGGTTTTCAGCATCGGCCCGTTCAGCATGCGCTGGTACTCGCTGATGTGGCTCATCGGACTGGCCCTGGCCTATCTGATGGTGCGCTGGCTGTATAAGAAGCAGGGCATTCCCAACGAGAAGTTTGAGCCCCTCTTCATATACTGCTTCATGGGCATCCTCGTTGGCGCCCGTCTGGGTCATTGCATCTTCTATCAGCCCGACTATTTCCTCACATCGTGGAAGGGTGTTATCGAGATGCTGCTGCCCATCAAGATTGATGCGATGGGCGGATGGCATATGATTGGTTACCAAGGACTTGCGTCGCATGGAGGCACGTTGGGACTGATCATCACCCTCCTACTCTATGTGCGCCGTTTCAAGGTGCCCGTATGGACCGTGCTCGACAATATCGCCATTGCCACAGGCATCACGGCCTGCTGCATCCGTATTGGCAACCTGATGAACTCAGAGATTGTGGGAAAGATAACAGACGAGAGTCTGCCCTGGGCCTTCTGGTTTGTCCAAAACGACGGTCCACAGAGCGTTGTGCTGCGCCATCCTGGTCAGCTCTACGAGGCCATCGCCTATGCCCTACTCTTCGGACTGATGGTTTGGCTCTATAAGAAGATGCCACAGAAGGTTGGCACAGGTTTTTACTTTGGCCTCTGCCTGGCTTATATCTTCACCTTCCGCTTCTTCATCGAGTACTTTAAGGAGGTGCAGGAAGCCTTTGAAGAGGGTCTTCCCTTCGACATGGGACAGATACTATCCATTCCCTTTATCATCTTAGGCGTCTATTGCATGGTGAAAGGATTGAAGAAAAATTCATAGTTAAGAGTTCATAGTTCATAGTTATTTCTGTTGTTCAAATTATGGCGCAGCCTAACTATGAACTTTGAACTATGAACTAAACTCATTTGCCTGAGACTATTTTTTTGATATCATTAAGCTTGTTAAGCGCTTCGAGTGGCGTGAGGTTATTAACGTCGAGACCAAGAATCTCGTCGCGCACCTGACAAAGCACAGGGTCGTCGAGTTGGAAGAAAGACAGTTGCATACCCTCACGAGAAGCGGCAATCTCGGCCGTGGGCTTCCCTGCCCCACCCACCTGGGCGTTCTCGCTCTCCAACTGCTTCAGAATGACGTTGGCACGCTTCACGATGGAGCGTGGCATACCAGCAATCTCGGCCACATGAATACCAAACGAGTGTTCAGAGCCGCCACGTTCCAGTTTGCGCAGGAAGATTACCTTGCCATCGACCTCCTTCACAGAGACGTTATAGTTCTTAATGCGCGAAAAATTCTTCTCCATCTCGTTGAGCTCGTGGTAGTGTGTAGCAAAGAGCGTACGTGGATGACCCTTAGAGTTCTCGTGCAGATACTCCACGATGGCCCAGGCAATCGAGATGCCGTCGTAGGTAGATGTTCCCCTACCCAACTCGTCGAAGAGCACCAGCGAGCGCGAAGAGATGTTATTCAGGATGTTCGAAGCCTCCGTCATCTCGACCATAAACGTGGATTCACCCAGGGAAATGTTATCTGAAGCACCCACACGAGTGAATATTTTGTCCACCAGACCGATTCTCGCGGCCTCTGCGGGCACAAAACATCCCATCTGGGCCATCAGTACTATCAAGGCCGTTTGACGCAACAGCGCCGATTTACCAGCCATATTCGGACCCGTGATGATGATAATCTGCTGACGCTCGTTGTCCAGCAGGATATCGTTGGGCACATAATGCTCCTCGATGGGCAGTTCCTTCTCGATGACAGGATGGCGTCCCTGCTTAATATCGATTACCTCCGTCGTGTCGATGACAGGACGGATATAATGGTTCTCCTCGGCCGCCTTGGCAAACGACAGCAGGCAGTCCAAGTGGGCAATGATATTGGCGTTGATCTGAATCTGCGGAATAAACTCCTGCATACCCAGAATCAGGTCGTTGAAGAGCTTCGCCTCGAGCGACAGGATACGGTCTTCAGCACCCAGAATTTTCTCTTCATACTCCTTCAACTCCTGTGTGATATAGCGCTCGGCCTGCGCCAGTGTCTGCTTGCGCACCCACTCTGCAGGCACCTGGTCCTTATACGTGTTGCGCACCTCCAGGTAATAGCCAAACACATTGTTATAGCCAATCTTCAGTGACGAAATGCCTGTTTCCTGAGCCTCACGCTCCTGAATCTTCAGCAGGTAGTCCTTGCCACTATAGGCAATCTGACGCAGTTCGTCGAGCTCGGCATTCACACCATTGCGAATCACCCCACCCTTCTGCACCAACTGTGGCGGATCGTCCTGAATCTCCTTCTCTATTCTGTCGCGCAGACTCTCGCAGAGGTTCAACTGTTCCCCTACCCTTTTCAGGGCCTCGTTGTCGGCATACAGACAGGCCGTCTTGATGGGCTGAATGGCCTGCAGAGCCGTCTTGAGTTGCACCACCTCGCGTGGCGACACACGACCCACTGCCACCTTCGAGATGATACGCTCCAGGTCGCCAATGCGATGAATCTGCTCGTCGATACAGGCACGGAAATCAGGCTCGCGATAATAGTAGTCCACGATATCCAGACGCTCGTTGATGGGTTTTTCGTCTTTTAAGGGAAAGACCACCCAACGGCGCAGCAAACGGCCACCCATGGGCGATACCGTCTTGTCTATCACATCCAGCAGACTCTTACCGTCTTCCTGCATGGGATAGACCAGCTCCAGCGAGCGGATGGTGAACTTATCCAGTCGGACGTACTTATCCTCCTCAATGCGCGAGATAGACGTGATATGACCTATCTGCGTGTGTTGTGTCTGCTCCAGATATTGCAGGATGGCACCAGCGGCAATCACACCACTCTGCAGATGCTCCACACCAAAGCCCTTCAGGTTTTTCACACGGAAGTGTTTCAGCAGCTTCTGACGTGCCGTCTGGTCCGTATATACCCAGTCGTCCAACTGAAACGTGAAGAACTTCGTGCCAAATTTCAATTCAAAATCCTGCTTGCGACCACGCTCGAAGAGCACCTCCTTTGGCGAGAAGTTGCCCAAGAGCTTTTCCACATAGTCGGCTGTGCCCTCACCTGTGAGGAACTCACCTGTTGAGATGTCGAGAAAAGCCACACCCATAGACGACTTGCCAAAGTGCACGCTGGCCAGGAAGTTGTTCTCCTTGTAGTTCAGCACGTTGTCAGAGAGGGCCACACCAGGGGTCACCAGCTCTGTGATACCTCGCTTCACCAGCTTTTTTGTGAGCTTGGGGTCTTCCAACTGGTCACAGATGGCCACGCGTTTGCCAGCACGAATCAGCTTAGGCAGATAGGTATCCAGGGCGTGATGTGGAAAGCCAGCCATCTCGTCGCCCTGGCCCCCTGCCCCATTGTTACGATGGGTCAGCGTGATACCCAGAATGCGCGAGGCCGTAATGGCATCCTCACAGTAGGTCTCATAGAAGTCGCCACACCTGAACAGCATCACTGCATCAGGATGTTTCGCCTTCAAATCGAAAAACTGTTTCATCATTGGGGTCAGTTCCCCATCTTTCTTTGCCATTACTTCTAATTTTTAAAAATTCGAGCACAAAGTTACAAAAAAACGAGATAAATGCAAAAGGAAAACTTGTTTTTCTTTTCATTTACGAGTGCCAGTAACTTCGGCAAAGCCAAAGATACAAAAAAAACGAGACACTCCAAAGAGAAGCGTCTCGTTTTTCTATTTAGGTTCAAATTTTACTTCACAACCTTCTTGCCATTTACAATGAACAGACCCTTAGCAGCGTTGTTCACACGCTGACCCTGCAGGTTGAAGATAGTGTTCTTGGCAGCATCGGTCTTCACGTTGCTGATGCCAGCAGGATCCTCCTTCTCGAAGCTGATGAGGTTCAGCTGATACTTTTCCTTGTAAACAGAACCCATACCAACGATGGTGTACTTAGCACCTACCTCGAGGGCCTCTACATCCACACCAAACTGGTTGTAGATAGCTACTTCATTCTCGCCCTGCTTAACAACGATATTCTTGCTGTCTACACTTACAAACTCGAGGTTGGCGAGCTTTACGTAGGCGTTCACATTCTCAGCCAACTGGTCGGCAGTGATGGTCTTAGGCTGCACGCTGGCACCCTCCTGAACCACCTTCACGTCCATATCAGTGAACGAGAACTCAGGCAGTTTGTTGTAGCGATAGAGCTTACCCCAAGCAGCACCCAGCTTACCGTCGCCAATGTTACCATTGATCACGTCGCCCTGCTTCAGGTTCTTACTGTTCTCACCAAAGAACAACAGGTTGTTGGTGCCGTCGGTCAGATAGATATACTTACCATTCACATAAGTAACGGTGTTGTTAACAGGCTGCAGATTTTCGTTTACAAACCAGTATGAAGCATACTCGCCACCATTGTCCCATTTCTCGTTGGTGCTGTTAACATCCTCTACCAGGCTGCTCAGAACGAAATAGCCTTTGTAAACAGTCAGTGTGTAGTTCTTGGTGCTGGGCTTGTACTGATCGTTACCAGCATACTCTGCCTTCACAGTTACCTGACCCTGAGTACCGTTAGAAATCTTGACTTTATCACCATCAATCTGAGCGAGGTCGTCGCTTGACAGAGACCATGTAACAGTGCTTCCCTGAACAGCAGCACCATTGGCCATGACTGTAGCAGTAGGCAGCTTGACGCTCTCGTCCTTGCCGCAGGTAGCGCGAGTCTCGTAACCATCAGCAAACTCAATAGTTGTGGCTGTGCGATTGTCAATGCTACCACCATCAACTGTTATCTCAATTTTTGTGGCACGAACCTGATTCTTCTCTGCTGTAAAAACTACCTCAGTAGCAGAACCTTCCCAAGTACCAATATTATCAGCATAGCTGTAACCATCCTGAGCGTTAAAAGAACCAGGACCATACTTAGCATCACCTTTTGCTGTGCAGGTGAACTCAATCTTGGTGATGTTACCCACAGTAGTAGAGATGGTAATTGTCTTTCCCTTGAAAATACGCATCTGATCAGCAGTAACCGTACTACCTACCACTGCAACTGTGGTACCATTCTTTGTAACAGAGTAATCAGAAGTCTCCACGGGTGTAAAGTCAGAAGGAAGAATGGTAATCAATTCTGCTTCTGCCCATCCGCAGACAGTCATCATCATTACTACGAGTAGAGTAAAAATTTTCTTCATAAGCGTTTTTGTTTTGATTTAAAGATTAAATTGATAATTATTTGTGTGCAAAATTAAGAAAATTATTTGAATGTACAAAGTATTTTAGATTCTTTATACTTAAAAATGGGGTAGGGGGTTGGGGTCATATACCGGCTATATCGGGCGTACGCGAGAAGATTTTCATCTTTTTCTTTTGCTATCTCGCAGAATAATCGTAATTTTGCAGGTTAAGAAACAATAACAACGACAAAATAAATGGAATACAACTTCAGAGACATTGAGAAAAAGTGGCAGAAGCGATGGGTGGAAAGTGGCATCTATCGCGTAGTAGAGGACGACAAGAAGAAGAAGTTCTATGTGCTGAACATGTTCCCTTATCCATCAGGAGCAGGACTGCATGTGGGTCACCCTCTGGGCTATATTGCCTCGGATATCTACGCTCGCTACAAGCGCTTGCAGGGCTATAACGTGTTGAACCCCATGGGTTACGACTCATACGGACTGCCTGCCGAGCAGTATGCCATCCAGACTGGTCAGCATCCTGCCATCACTACTGAGCAGAACATCAACCGCTATCGCGAGCAGTTGGACAAGATTGGTTTCTCTTTCGACTGGAGTAGGGAAGTGCGCACCTGCGAGCCTGGCTACTATCATTGGACACAGTGGGCCTTCCAGCGTATGTTTAAGAGCTATTATAGCACAGCTTCACATAAGGCTCAGCCCACCATCAAACTGATTGAGCACTTCGAACTGATGGGTACTGAGGACTGTCATGCACTTGGTTCTGAGGAGCTGCACTTCACTGCAGCCGAATGGAACGCCTTCTCTGAGAAGAAGAAGCAGGAGGTGCTGATGAACTATCGTATTGCCTACCTGGCCGAGACGATGGTGAACTGGTGTCCTGCGCTGGGCACTGTGCTGGCCAACGACGAGGTGATCAACGGTGTGTCTGAGCGTGGTGGCTATCCTGTGGAGCAGAAGAAGATGCGCCAGTGGTGCTTGCGTACGTCAGCTTACGCACAGCGTCTGCTCGACGGACTGGAGACTATCGACTGGACCGACTCACTGAAGGAGGCTCAGCGCAACTGGATTGGTCGCTCTGAGGGTACTGAGATGGAGTTCCAGGTGGCCGACTCTGAGAAGCACTTTACCATCTTCACCACTCGTGCCGATACCATCTTCGGCGTTACCTTCATGGTGCTGGCTCCTGAGAGCGAGCTCGTGAGCGAGTTGACAACTCCTGAACAAAAGGCTGCCGTTGACGAATACCTGGCTTACGTGAAGAAGCGCACTGAGCGTGAGCGCCAGATGGACCACAGCGTAACAGGTGTGTTCTCTGGTTCGTATGCTATTAATCCTTTCACAGGCGATAAGATTCCTGTGTGGATCTCTGAATATGTGCTGGCCGGCTACGGCACAGGTGCCATCATGGCCGTTCCTGCTCACGACAGTCGTGACTATGCCTTCGCTAAGCACTTCAACCTGCCCATCATCCCATTAATCGAGGGTGCCGACGTGTCTGAGGAGAGCTTCGACGCGAAGGAGGGTACTGTGATGAACTCGCCTGCAGCTGGTAAGACCACACTCGACGGCTTCTCACTCAACGGTCTGAGCGTGAAGGAGGCTATCGCTGCTACAAAGAAGTTTGTTACTGAACACAACCTGGGACGTGTAAAAGTGAACTACCGTCTGCGCGACGCTATCTTCAGTCGTCAGCGCTACTGGGGTGAGCCGTTCCCTGTCTACTACAAGGACGATATGCCCTATATGATTCCAAAGGAGTGCCTGCCTTTGCAGTTGCCTGAGATTGACGAATATAAGCCCACTGAGACGGGCGAGCCCCCATTGGGACGCGCCAAGATGTGGGCATGGGATACCACAGCCAACAAGGTGGTGAGCAAAGACTTGGTAGACAATAAGACTGTCTTCCCATTGGAGCTTAACACCATGCCTGGCTTCGCTGGTTCTTCGGCCTACTACCTGCGCTATATGGATCCCCAGAACGACAAGGCCCTCGTGGGTAAGGAGGCCAATGAATACTGGCGTAATGTAGACC
>Ga0310786_10011753_pt1 | contig 10895 bp, 5 predicted proteins | sample AusTroGonzalo_MG_FD_203881 | JGI IMG/M metagenome (GOLD analysis project Ga0310786, IMG submission 203881) | Bovine rumen microbial communities from tropical cattle in Woodstock, Queensland, Australia - Gonzalo_03 (v2) (version 2) | ecosystem: Host-associated > Mammals > Digestive system >...
TCAAACATATTGTACAGGTACAGACGATCGCTCGAATGGCTGGCAAGGCGTATCCACCAGGCATCCTGCCAACTTCGCATGGGCTTTTTGTACATCGCGGCATATTTTCGCACCGTCTGCCAGTCGCGCTTCTCCAGCGCGAGCGCGACGGCCATTCCGACGAACGTGTCACGACTTGGCATGTAGGGGCTCTCCGGCGCGGCGATGTAGGCGTCGAACATCCCATAGAGTCTGCCGGAGATTTCCGGCGTCAGGACCGTGTTCGCCAGGTTCGTGTTCGCGACAGTGTCCATCTCGGCGACGAAGATCTCCGTCATGGCGGCGGCGGCGGCCCGGTAGGCGAACGTGGAGTCCGTGCAGACGTTCGTCGTCGCGGCGCGGATGACATCCAGCAGAAACGCCGTGGAGCCGCCCCAGCGCGACGTCCTGAAATGAATCACGCGCTCGATCGTCTCCGCCGCACGGTCGAGCGAATTCGACACGGCGAGGTTCATCAGCGAGACAGGATCTTCTGATCCGCAATAACGCGCGCAAAGCGAAGCCAGCATCATCTGTGCGCGGGAATCCTCCGGACGAAGCGCAACCGCCGCCACGAGGTTCGACCTAGCCTCGTCGTTGTATTTTCCCCATCCTTTCCATCCTTCTTCGGAAACGTCCTTGCCCCATGACGATCCACGCTTCTCGAAAGCGATGTCCATGCAGATCTTCGCGCGGTGGCAGCGGATCAGATATTCGTTGCCAAGTGCCTCCGCCGCACCGTCAGGAAGCGCCAGGCGCTCGTCCAGCCGCTCGGCGATTCGCCTATCCGCCGCCCTGAAAATGGCCGCGACCGACCCAAAGGCGTTGCTGCAGGCTGTCTCGGCCTCCCGGATCGGCTTGCGGTTCACCTTCTCGTTCCGTTTGATGCGGTAATGCCCGGCTTTCATCGCCTTGAGACGAAGCAGAAAGCCCATGAACGGATCAGAGGCAAAATCAAACGCGGCCACCGCCTCGCTGTAGATCTTCTCGCTTTGCCAATAGCAGCTGTCGCCGGAGAGCCCGTCGCAGTGCAGGATCGCCACCGCCGCGTCGCGGCACTTCTCGCGCCACAGCCGATGCGCAACCTCGAACTCGTCGTGCGTCGGAAACTCGTCACGTCCCGTCGCCAACGCCCGTGCCAGCGCGCGGCGGACGGCTCGCACCCGCTCGGCGACTTCCGGCTTCACGTCATCCGACGGACGGTACGCCTCGACGATTCTTTCGTTGTAGAACGGCATTGCGACCTTGTCGAAGTATTCCGTTTCGAGCTTCGCGTCCTTCGGGAGCGGCACGACCAAGCCCTGCACGCCCCTTCTCGTATTCATCCGATTCGTTCCGCTCCGCCCCTTTACCTTCTTGACATCCTCCCAACTCATCTTCAGCATCTGTTCCATGCTCATGAGGGTCACATCGATCTTCTCCAGCATGGAAACCTTTTCAGTCTCAATCTCCGCCGGAACCTTCGCCGTCGCCACTTTGGCGCGAATGGCCTTGTACTTCTCGACAAGCCCGGCCGCCATCTTTTGCGACAACTCAAACTGCTCCTTTTCCGCCGCGTCCGAATCGCCCCCCTTCGCATCAGACGGCATCTTCCGTGACAGCTCCGTGAACGCCTCTTCGGTCGCCTTCTTGATTTCGTCCTCGAACGGCGCCAGATGGACCTTCACAAGCGGGCCGAACTTGGCGTCACGGCGCAACTGCTCCGCATAGTCCTTCGGCGACACGCCGGCCTTGGGGCGCGAGTCCGAGACCTCGCTACCGTCATTTTTGAGGATCTTGACGGTCGGGAACCCGCTGATCTTGTATTTCTTGACAAGTCGCTCATTGTTCCGCGCCGCCGTCTCAGAGAGAATCGACTTGTCCTGAGGACTGTCAATGAACACAAGCACAAAGTCCTTCTTCGCCTCTTCCACGAACTCGGGCTTTGAGAGGTAGTTCTTCTCCAGCACCTTGCACCAGTGGCACCAGTCGCTACCGCTGAACACGGCCAGCATCATCTTTCCGGACTGGACCGCCTCGGCACGCGCCGCCTCGAAATCATCCATGAAGCCAGCCGGCGTGGACTTTCCAACCGCTCCCGCATACGCGCAAAACGACAGCCCTGCAAAGAGCACTCCCAACAAAGCATTCTTCATACTAACGCAAGACACTGTTTTCATGGCGCAAATTATACCATAATTGGATGGCGCACGATTTGCGCGGTTCAGTCCTCTGCCGCGCACCAACGACGAATGATCGCCGGCCGATGTCCAGACGAACGACGCCTTTCAGGGCCTGTCCCCGCAATTTCTCTTTCGATATTCGCTGGGGCTCATTCCGACAATGCGCCGAAACATGGTCGCAAAGTGGCGAGCAGACGGGAAACGGTAACGTTCGGCGATGGCGGCGACGCTTCTGGTTGAGCGGGACAATTCCTCCCGTGTCCGCGCCACGCGCACATCCAACAGGAACGCATGAGGGGTCAGCCCTGTCGTTCGCTTGAACTCGTCCGTAAACAATACGGACGACATGCCAGCCGCAGTGGCGATCCGCTCGACAGGATAGTCTTTCTCGGGATGCGCCTCCATCTCGGCGATGACCGCCTTCAGCCTGCTGTTGGGACGCCCCTTCGCGGACGGCGCGATGCTTGGAGCCTCGGTCAAGGCGACAAAAAGTTCAAGCGCCGCCGACTTCATCTTTAACCGACGCATGGCGCTCCTGCGCGCTTTCTGGCCGCACAGGGCGTAAAGCCGCTCAAACGCCACGTTCACGCGCGGTGTCGAGGGACAGAGCCTGTACGGAAATGTGCGAAGCGCATTGACCAAGGCCTCGCTTTCTGCTGCGGAAAGGCCAAGCACGGTCTTTCCACGTTCGGGGATGCGGAAAAGTATCTGATAAAGAAACATTCCCTTGGGATTGTTGCAGCGCCGATGCGGACTGTCCGGCTGCGAAACGAACAGCCGACCCGGCAAAACCTGAAACTCGCCCTCCGTCGTCTCGTACCGCAGGTTTCCCTTGACGCAAAGGCAAAACTCGATGCAACCCGGATGGACGTGCATCGCCGCACCGGACGTATGCGCCTTTATGCTGGCACGTCCGAAAAGCGGAACGCAATCGACCCCGTCGATCCGCGGATCGACGTTGCGCCATCCTTCCATGTCACCATAGACGATAGGGTCTTCTCGTATGTTCATTTCAAGTCACCGTAGAGTTCCCGCATCTTCCGCAGTTTCCATTCAATCTGGCGGCGGCTTCCCGTATAACCGCTGGAAACGAGAAAGCCGAGCCGGGAATCGGCGTCCACGGCCGACAATGCGGCCTCGGCGTTCGCATATTCCGCACGCGCCAGACGCTCCACCTCCGCCCTGTCGCCCTTTCGCCACGCAATCCGCCCCTTCTTAAGATGCACAACGGTCCGGCACGCACACATCAGATATTCGCCCAGCGCCGCCTGCCGCACGGCCTCGTCCCGCCGCCCCTCCGGCAGCGAATCCGCAATCGCACGGAACAGCGAAGCCCCCCTGCCATAATCCACCACCTGACTCTCGAAGAGCTCGATTTCCTTCTGCTCACGCGATTCGTCAAGCGTCAAGGCCGCCGTACCCAGTCCGCCAATAGGTTTCGCAAAATCGAAATGGCAGATCGTGAAACGGCAACCCGGCGTAATCGGGAAACCGGACGGAGGTTCCCATCCTTTCTGCAGATCTTCGCCGAAGAAGTTGAACGGATACGCCGCACCGATGCGGCAAGGACCGTACTGGTTCTCGTCGGTTGGAACATAGTCCGCCGCCGCACGGCTCCACAAGCGCCACGCCTCAAGCGCCTTGTCGGCATTGTCCGCTCCGAAATCGCGCACGGCGATGGCGCGCACATGCGCCTCGAAATCCATGCCGCCCTCCCAGATGCACTCCTTCTCAAGCTCGGCAATGAACGACGGATACCAACCATACTCGTGGTTTTCCCGAAGGCCGACGAGATTCCACTTGTGGTGCGCCTCCTTCAGCCCCTCCCACCTCTTGCGCCACTGCCACGGCGCGGGCTGGTAGGGGATGTTGCCGAAGTCCCAGGTGAGACCACCCGAGTTGCAGTTGCTCCAAAGCTCGATGCCCGCCGCCTTTGCCTGCGCGGCCTCTGTACGGAAGTACTTGCCGGGACCGATGTACGAAAGCGAATAGTCGGCAACCGGCGAGACCAGCCCGTTGCGCTTGACGTGCGTCTCAAACATTTCAAACACCGGAATGAGCGTAATGTCCGTCGGCAGGGCTGCAATGAGGTCGGCTCTCGCCTTTTCGTCCTGGAAGCCCCAGTTGTAGGTGGAGAGGATGAAGCGGCAGTCCGGGTTATGACGATGGATGATCGGCTTCACCTTCTTCACCCAATCGGCCCAGTCCGAACACGGGAACCAGCCGGGATAGGGCTTGCCGGCATCCTCCGGCTTCTTCGCCAGATGGTTTCCGCCGTTGGAACGCTTGTCTTTGGACGGGAACTCGTTCACCTCTCCGACAAACGAGATTCCGCAGACGTGCGGATAGAACTTGGCGAGACGCCCGTACGCCTCTTCGTACATCGCCTCCGCCTTGGGATCGTCCGGATGGACGTAGGCGCGGTTGCGCGGCGAAAGCTTCACGTCCAGTCCGTATCGTGCCGCCCGCGCGATCAGATCGTTCACGTCCTGTTTCTCGCCCTGCGAAATGTGGTCATAGCCTTTCAACCACACCTCGATGCACGTATAGCCGTAATGCGCGATCTGGTTGAGATGGGCGTCGGGGAAGATGTCGTTGCCGTAGCCGGAGAACGTCAGGCGATGGGCGAACAGAGGCGACCGCCGCTCTGTCCCGAACGTGAGAAAAGGACCGCGCCGGAGGTTCATCCGATCCTCAAGATGGTAGAACGCCTGCGCCGCCATCTTTTCGTCCGTGGCGGTGATCCAGACGCCATTCGTCCCGATCTCGACGGCATACCCTTGCTTGTCTGCCGCCGCCAGCCGTACCGTCACGGCGGCCGAAAGACCCGGCCGCATCGGTTGCCCGGCGGTTCTTACGCTTGCATTCACCCCCATCGACACAAGCAGGTAATCACAGAAATCCTCGGCCGACCGGCGCGTCAGGACCGGCGCGCCGTCCGGCACCACAATCTGTGCGCCGTTCGGAAATTCGAACTCGCCTTCGCCGGCCTTCTGCGAAAAGTCCCGCCGGTCCGGACGGTGTACGCAGACCAAGCGTTCACGAAAGGCGTACGGCGCTTCAGCATTCGCCAAAGCCGTTACCGCACACGCCACAATGAACACGGAGATTCTCATTTCGCCACCTTTCCCTCTACCGTGCGCCCAGCGTCATGGCCGCGAAACTCGCCAGCAACAGCAGCGTCCCCGCCACAAGCAGCCATCGGGTCCGCGCGCACACCCCTTTCCATTCACCGAGAAACACACCGAGGAACGTCGAGAAGAACACCCGTGAGGCCATCACCACGCCGAACGAAATGTACTTGAGATTGCCGAGAAGCGGTTCGCCGCACTTCTGCCCGACGAACTGCATCACCCAGATCCCGCCTATCGAGGCGCAGCAGAGGTAGTTGCGCGGCGAGAACTTGAGGTAGTCTCCAAAGGTCCCGTTGCGCCAATTGCGGAAGAGGCACCAGCTCGCTTCGACGGCGTATCCGCCCCACAACACCATCATCACCACCGGCATCCCGCGCCACGTATCCGAGGCCCCCGCCTCGACGGCGGCCTTCTCCACCACGTCCGCGCCCTGAAGGCCGTAGTTCATCCCCGCCGAGAACACGCCCGCGAGAAGCGTCATCAAAAGTCCCTTCTTGAAGTCGAAGTCGGCGATCGCCTTCTTCTTCTCCTCCAGAGGCAACTCGTCCTCCTTCGACTTGCCGGCAAGCCCCACGACAACGATGCCCGCAAGGGAGCCTATGACACCCGCCAGGACGACGAGCGCGCCCGGCGTGGCAACCAGCGTGGCGGCCTCACCCTTGAAAATCGGCGGCAGAAGGACGCCGAGCGCGGCGCAGAGCCCGCAGCCAAGCGTCTGCCCCAGCCCGAAGCCGAGGTAGCGGATCATCAGCCCCCACGTGAGCGCCCCCACGCCCCACATCATGCCGAACCCCACACTGCGGCAGACGACGTGCGCCGGCGCAGACGCAATCACGTCCCACACATGCGGAACCGTGAACGCGCAGATGATCGGCGGACAGATCACAAGGCCGATCGTGATGTACGTGAGCCACCAAGTCTCGTACGCCCAGCCCCGCACGCCCTTGCTCGGCACGAGGTTCATCGCCCCGGCGAAACCGCCGAAGGCGAAAAGCAGCATTCCAAGAGTCGAATCCGACATGGCGAATCCTTCAGTCCTGCCACTTCGAGACCTTCAAGCCGCCGGGCAGATTGAAGAGCGGCAGGTTCAGGTTGTCGGGATAGACGTCCTCGTCGCGATAGTCGTCGGGGAACGCCTTTTCCCGAAGCTCGTACAGCGCATCGCGCGCGGTCTCGACGAGACGAAGCGAATCGCGCGAGACGAACCGCTGATCCTGCGGCTCGTATCCGCCCGACGCCACATGGCTCGCCGGGGAGATGTAGCCGCAGTAGTCCGTGGCGAGATAGGCGATGAACGTGCGCCGGAAAGGACTGTGCCACTTGATCTCCAGCCCAAGCTCGCAAACCGTCTCGCCGGGCATGCCGACGAAGGCAACATCGCCCAAATGGAGGCACTGCACTTCAAGCGTCACGCGTTCGCGGCCCAGCAGCTTCTTCCAGCGCGACAGGAGGGGCGTATCCATCGTACGGATGAGGCCGCCCACCTTGGGTTCGTCAATCACAAAGCGCGAGGCGTTGCGCTGGATGTCGATCACCGACCCGATCGCCGCGCGGGCAAGGGCGACGCCCGTCTGCCGTGCGCCATCGACGCCAAGTTCATTCCCTTTCGGCACAAGGTCGCCGGCCGCGCCGTTCACGAACATCGCGCCCGCACCGAGCTCGTCGCGCAGGTATCGCCGGAAATAGCCGGGATAATCGGCCGTGATCCGGTAGCCGGCCTTTCCGGGCGCGTGGCAGGCTATCGCATGGGCCGCATAGTTGCCGATCACATAGAGCGGATTCATCGTGTCCGGCTCAAGAAGCGCGATCGTGCCGAATTCCTTGTCGGCGATGCCGGTGTTGATGTCGAGAAGCTTTCGCCGGTATTCTGCGGCCGCCGTGCAGTTGTCCGCCGTGGTGTAGCGGCGATTGCGGTTTTCGTCCACGTATTCGCTGTTGTAGCCGAGCAGGCAGACGCGCCAGCCTTCCGCGGCGCGGAGCTTTGCGGTCTCCGCCGCGAGCACGTCGCCGAGGTGCGCAAGGTATTCAGGATCCGCCGGCATCTTCTTCATCGCCACCGCGTCACGCTTGATTGTCCAGCGCGTACACGGTCCGCTGTGCGTATGCGTGCATGTCAGCATCACGTTCGCTTCGGGGACGCCGAGTTCGCCGGCGAGCCGTGCGCGGATCGGCTTGATCGCCTCTTCGTTCATGCCGAGGAGGTCGAGCGCGACGATAAGCACCTTGTTCGTGCCATCGTCGAGGCACAGCCCGTTCGCCTCAAGGCTGTCGAGCTTCGAGGTCGAAACGTCGTTCGGACCATATCCCGCCAGCAACGCCCCCACCTCGCATGAAATGTCGGCCGAAAACCATTTTGCCTTTACCGTCTTTGCCATGGCCACCATCTCCTTTGAAACCAATCGCCTCACTCGAAAAGCACGAACCGCGATTCGCGCGGCGGCAGCTCAAACGCGCAGGAGCCGTCCGCGAAATCATACGTTCCGTTGCCGAAGATGTCCGTTCCCTTGCCGGAAAGCCCCTTGACGGAAACGGTCTCCTTCACGTCCTTGTCCGTGTCGTTCAGGAGGATGAGCAGATGCTGGCCGTTGCCCGAATAGAGGGCGTAGATGAAACGCGGACCCGGGGCTGACACCGCTATCGGACAGCCGGGCTTGTAGTACGCGCTGTGCGTTCTGTCGCGCCCGAACCCGGCAAGCGTGGCGTCCGGCTTCACCCACTGTTCGCCGACGGACGAAGCGACGATGCTCAAGTCATGTATCTTGAAGTAGGCCGCCGCGTGGCGGTTGGCCCTGTCGTAGCGCGGCTCGTTGGGATCGTAGTTCTTGAGATCGCCACGATACATCTTGATTGCCCGCGACATCTGCGGAAGAAGGCGCATCGTGACCTCACTCGCCCGCGAAGCATAGAGGATCCGCATGAGATCCGGCGTCAGCACGTCGTAGTACGCGAGCGAGTAGCAGATGTCGCGGTCGTAGCCTTCCCCCATCGTGAGCGCATCGAAGAAGTTCTCCGCCGGCGAACGCGACCGCAAGATGTGGCCCAGAAACGCCGAATCCGGGTTCTTCTTCTTCATCTCCCGATAGATGCGCTTGAGCAGTTCGTGGTACGACGCCGTGCAGTAGCCGAACTTCTGGTTTCCGAACTCGTCCCGGTAGGAGCATCCGTGCCGCCGGTTCCAGCAGACCTTCGGCTCCGTCAGATCGAAGTAGAGATCGCGTATGTTCAGATCCTTGTTCCACAGGAAGTCGCACACGTCCTTCAACTTGAACTCGAAGAAGCTCTTCACGTCCGTGCAGCCGCAGACCCACGGGCTTCTGTGCTTGGACTCCTCCGTCTTGAACGGAATCTCCTCGGCGTAGATTTCGCTGTCGACGTTGATGGTCCAGTCGTCGCCGAACCATCCCCACCACGGGAACACGGTGGATACGCCGCTGGTGGCGTTGTAGTAGAACACGCGCTTGCCCTCCCGCTTGTCCTTCTCGAACGCGACGTTCTTCGAAAGGTCCAGACGCGACGGCGTCTTGTCCTCGAAGAAATATCCGAGATGTCCCGTCCAGCTGCGGATCATGGACGGCGGGAGCGCGGCGAGGACGCGGTTCTTGGGCTTCGTCGGGGTCGCCTGCAGGTAGAACCCCGCCTTCTGGCGGATGCCTACGGCCAACGGCGTATCGACGATGCGGGTCGTCATGGCAACCACGGAATCGTCGGCCTCGATGCGGAACAGCCTCTTCACGTTCTTCACATGGTAGCCGCGCCAGCAATCCACGCCCCCCATCAGGCCGATCGTATCCCCCATCCACCAGCGCGCCATGAACGTGGGATCGTATTCGCGCACGTACGTCTGGCCTTTCGTGAAGAGGATCTTCTCCTTCATCGACATCCCGTCGTCAAATCCGATCACCTCGGACCGCCGCGCACGGACCACGACCGAAACGGAATCGACCGGCGGCGCGTAGAAAAGCTCGAACCACATCACGCCGTCGAACTCCGCGCGCACGCGTGCCGACACGGGGACCCCTTCGGCCTTCAGCTCGTAGAAGGCGTCGGCGACGTTGGCCTTCGCGAGCGAAACGGCGAATTTCAATGGCTTGCCGTTCCAGGAAATCTCCACGGGGGCGGCCAGCATCTCACGTCCGGCAGACACCACCGAGGATACGAGCCCGTCCCCGCCAAAACGGACCTCGCGGTTCCAGCAGGAGAACCCGTCGTTTCGCCAGACGGGTTTCGTCCACGGCGGGGGAACCGTGTCCTCGGATCCGTATGTGGTCCCCTCCCACGGCGCCTTGCCGTCCGGCTTGGCGTAGTTGCGGTAGTCCCGGCCGTGTTCCCCGCCGGACGGATCGACAAGCGTCACGTAGCACTTGTATTCGCCCGGCGGCAAAGTCTTGATATCCACCCGCTGGTTTGCGATGCCGTCAGCATTGCGATTGCCCGGCCTTTGCGTGGGCAGGGCCGGCACGGTACGCTCCCAGACGCGCGTCCCCGTCGCAAAATCATCCATCTCGATCCTGAGCGTATGGTTGGTGTCGTATCCGAACCAGTTGTCCGTCCTGACGATCATCTGCAGGGCGGCCACATCCGTATGCAGCGAACGAAGGGCAAACTTGAGGTCGCGCGCCCGGAACTCCCACTCGTGCGTCCAGAAGAGGCGCGTGCCATCGACGTCCCGAAGGTCGAAGTCCACAAAGCCAAGGTCGGTCGTCTCGTCGCCCAGGAGATGGAGCTCGACCGTTTCGCCCGCCTTCGCCTTCGCCTGCTTGAACTGGCGGTAGATCGGCGAGCGCGGTCCTTTGAAGCGCGACGACACCTTGACGGTGCCGTCTTTTCGCGGCGCCACCTTCACCGTGCTGTCGAGCCGCTTCTCCGCAAGCTCCGTCATCGACGGCAGAAAATAGCGCGCCGCACCATCCGAAAGGCGGCCTTTGAGCGTGATCTTCTCGCCGTCGGCGCTCAAGACGCGCCAGACGAACGACGCGCCGTTTGTCGGTGAAGTCTTGAGTTCGCGCCACGACACCTGGGACGCACCCACGTGGAGCGTCTCGGCATCGTACCACACGGCCGACGGGGCCTCGCCGACCTTGAGCGGAAACGTCGCCGAGGGATTCTCCTGCGACCCTGGCCCCATCGCGAATTCTATCGCCGCGGCCAAAATGCAAACGATGTTCATCAGCGGAAGATTATCATGGTGCCGATCTCGACCACGGAAAGCACAATACGCTCCCCGGACTTCCGGGCGCTCACGCTACGGAGCGGACGGAAACTGCCGACCAGCGCGACCGAAAGCCTGTCATTGGCGATGGCGTCAGCCTCGAACACCGTGTATTCGCCAACGGCCAGTCCCAATGGGGAATCGACCAGAACGACCGATACCGCGTCATTGGCGAACGAGGCCGTGCCGGAAAGCGTGATCTTGCCGGGTTCACCCGAGACTTCAAGCGTCGAAATCCCGCGCACCTCGCCAGCCTCGATCGTGCCGCCGCCCGAAAGCGTCGCCGCCTCTATTATCGTGCCGCTGCCAAATGAAGCCGTTGCCCCTGTGGCCACGCAAACCCTGTCGTACGACGCGGCCACCTCCTTCGGC
>Ga0310786_10011755_pt1 | contig 10893 bp, 7 predicted proteins | sample AusTroGonzalo_MG_FD_203881 | JGI IMG/M metagenome (GOLD analysis project Ga0310786, IMG submission 203881) | Bovine rumen microbial communities from tropical cattle in Woodstock, Queensland, Australia - Gonzalo_03 (v2) (version 2) | ecosystem: Host-associated > Mammals > Digestive system >...
ATTATTACCGTCATAATGACATCGCTATCTATTCTGAAGGCAATCGTAGTTACAATATCCTATACAACCATCATCAGGCTGCTATAGAACCCTTCAACTTCAGTATCCGGAACTTCAACTTCCGCATAGGTTTACGTTGGGACTATTATCACTTCAGCAACCAGTTGTCGTCGGAAGAATCGATGGGTTTGTATATAGAGAATGATCATTACTTCAGCTATCGGGCATCCGTGAATTTCAATTCCGAGAACGACTGGCATTTCCCCACCCGCGGTGCACGCTTCCAGGCTGCCTATGCCTATGTCACCACAAACTTCTATCAGATGAGCATCCTTAATGGTGGGTTGGTCGATCGTGGTGTGGGCGACCTGAGTGCTTCCTGGCGGAAGTCGTTTGCGCTGGGCGAAAACTTTACCTTCCGGCCTATGCTCTACGGACGGCTGATCTTCGGCCCATTTATCCCCTATCCCTTTACCAATCTTATTGGTGGCGACAACTTACGACACTATATGGAACAGCAGTTGCCCTTTGCCGGCTTGGGCCACTTGGAGAAAGTGGATGACCAGTTTGCTGCCATTCAGTTGCAGGGACAACAGCGCTTCGGACGTAGCCATTACGTGTTGCTTAAGGTAGCAGCCGCCCAAAATGCCAATGAGCTGGAGGATCTGTTTAAGTCCAGAACGATGTTAGGCGCGCAGCTGGCATATTATTATAACTCAATGTTTGGTCCCTTGGGTGCTACTCTCGGCTATTCCAACCAAACCAAAACACCCTATTTCTACATCAACTTAGGATATGAATTCTGAATATGAGATTATGGCGCCTGTCGGTTCTCGGGAGTCGTTGATGGCAGCTATCCAGGCAGGTGCCGACAGCATCTATTTCGGCATTGAGAAACTGAACATGCGTGCGCATTCAGCCTCCACCTTCACCATCGACGACCTGAAGGAGATGGCCCAGACCTGTAGTGAGCATGGTATCAAGAGTTATCTCACTGTTAATACGATTATCTATGGCGAGGATATCCCCCTGATGCATGAGATTATCGATGCAGCCAAGGCCGCTGGCATCTCTGCCGTCATCGCCTCGGATGTCGCCGTCATGACTTATTGTAATAAGGTGGGACAAGAGGTGCATCTCTCCACCCAGTTGAATATATCGAACATCGAGGCACTGCGTTTCTATGCGCAGTTTGCTGATGTCGTGGTGCTGGCTCGTGAACTGAATATGGAGCAGGTGGCAGATATCTGTCGTCAGGTGGAGGCCGAGCATATCTGTGGTCCTTCTGGAGAGCAGATCCGTATCGAGATGTTCTGTCATGGTGCTCTCTGTATGGCTATCAGTGGCAAGTGTTACATGAGCCTCCATGCAGCCAACCGCTCGGCTAATCGTGGGGAGTGTATCCAGGTGTGCCGTCGCAGTTATACGGCTACGGACAACGAGACGGGCTATCAGCTCGATATTGACAACAAGTACATCATGTCGCCCAAGGACCTGAAGACCATCCGTTTTATCGATCGGATGATGAAGGCTGGCGTGAGAGTCTTCAAAATTGAGGGTCGTGCCCGTGGACCAGAGTATGTCTATACCGTCGTGAAATGTTATAAGGAGGCTATCCAGGCTGTGCTTGACGGAACGTTTACAGATGAAAAGAAAGATGAGTGGGACCGTCGTCTTGCCACCGTCTTCAATCGTGGCTTTTGGGATGGTTACTATCAGGGTCAGCTCATGGGCGAGTGGAACAAGAACTATGGCTCTAACGCCACTGAGCGCAAGGTTTATATCGGCAAGGGTACGAAATACTACTCGAAGCTCGGCGTTGCGGAGTTTACCGTCGAGGCCAACACCTTCCGTGTAGGCGACAAGATGCTCATCACTGGCCCTACCACAGGCGTCATCTTTGTCACTGCCGATGAGATCCACGATGACCACGGTCCCGTCGAGGTCGCCCAGCAAGGTACCCGTGTTTCCATCGCCGTCCCCTCCAAGGTCCGTCCCTCTGATAAGCTCTTCAAGTTAGAGAAAAGCGAAGACTGAACATATGTTGCGTAATATTTTAGACATATTATAAGTGACGTCATCCCTCACATTTTTGAGCAAAGATCCTTTATTTTAAGGGGTTATGTGAGAGATATATGAGGGATTTTCAGCACCCCTCACATGCTGTTTAGCCTTTGTACAAAGGGGTTTCCGAAGAAAATGTGAGGGATGAGGCCAAATCGGCTTAACACGTAAAATAATTAAAGCGTGCTGATTTTGCTATCTGGACATAGCAAAATCGAGGGTACGTTTGTAACTATATATACTTAAGGGTGGTGGAGATGCCTTCCACGAGTGTAAACGATGCCTGTTAACAGAGTAAACGATGCCTGTTTAGGGGGTATAACAGGCATCTCCAACACCCTTGGAAGGCATCTTAACAACCCTTGGAAAGCATCAGAACAACTGATTACAAGAAAACGCAGAGTTGTATCTTTTACCACATCATAATGATCTTCACCACGGTGTCGATGTCGGCCTGAGGAGCATTGTTGTTCACCAACTTGACGATGTCGGCGACATCCACCTCCTTGTCACCGTTAGCGTCGCCCACAATGATGAACTCCCACTGGGCGGTGAAGGCGTTGTCCTCAGCGGGGACGGCAGAGGGGATGGTGGGACTCCAGCCTGTAAACTCGTACCCCTCGCGGGAGAAATTGGTGGGAGCCGTCAGCACTGTGCCTGCCTCCTGGTATTTCACAATGTCAGCACTGCCGTTGTCCAGCACAAACTTCATTTCGTAGGTGGGAACTGTCGACGTTGTCATATACCGATATCGGTTTTCGACATTTCCCACAAATCCTCTTACCCCGTTCTTCGTCGGGTTTGAACTGTCATTATCACCATAGATGGTGATGCCTCTGCCGATCTCCAGCGTACCAGGGCTCTTATCGGTCTCGTTTGCACCATTACCACCCGAACCAATACCCATAGCATATTCTCCACCTTCTGCCAACACCTTTCCGCCATAGATTTTGACTGTACCGCCAGAGCCCCCGATAGCTCCGCCGATACCTGCGCCATATAATCCACCAGAAGCTTCAACCTTACCGCCGTGGATATTAACTGTTCCGCCGGGTGCTCCTACTTGTCCTCCGCCTATACCAGCGGCATTTGACAAGGTTGTTCTTGCCTTTAGTACGCCGATGTTGTTACCCTCGCTTTGGGCGAAGATGTTCAGTGTATGCCCTTTACCGACATCAATGCCCTCTTTGGCCTCCAGTGTGCAGCCATCGCAGAGGATGAGATTCACCGTACCGCTGACTGTGATACGTTTGTCAAAGATCACGTTGCTAGTGAGTACTCGGGTCTCATCTTTCCACTCGGTTTTGTTTCTGGTGACGGCCTTATGGTCAGTACTAGTCTTATCTGTACGCACCAATCCGTTCGCGGTGTCGTATGAATAGCTGATATAATTGATGGCTGGTGGCACTGTTGCCGTGAGCCTGATGATGTGCATATAGATGTCTTCGCAAACCGAACCGGTACCATAGTTCAGATCGTAGGCATCGGAATCGCCGTTCTTACCCAACGCCCCGTCCTTGCCATTGTCGAACCAGATGGTGCGCACGGCACGGTTGTCTGAAAAGGTTTCTTTAGTATAATAGAGGTGGATGGCGTCGCCATTTCCGTAGGTACCGCTGTTCAAGTCACCTTTCAGACTCATGAACCGCTCGCAGCCATCGTAGTCTACAAGGTGATATGTATGGCCGTCGTAGGTCAGGGTGGGATTTACGTCAGCGGTTCCCTGCATGATGTAGAAGTTGGTGATGTAGTTGTTGTGGCCGTCGTTGTTCTCCGCCGTTTTGTAGAGCAGGTAGGTGTAGTCGCCACCGGCACCTTCGTTCAGCTCTTTGTTGACGAGCGTCCACCCATTCTCCTTGTAGGTTGCGATCATTTTGTTTATTTCCGTTCTATCGTTTTGAGCGATCAGTATCACGTCGGAGATAAATTCCGTCTTGAGGGATGGACCGTCGCAGAAGTAATTGACCATTGCCTCCACTTCCTTGTTCTTATGTGAGAACGTCTTCACATCGATGTATTCTGCTTTCTTGTCTGTCAATTCTCCATTGTTAAAGGTGAGGGTAATGTGTGTCACTTTTGGAAGACGGTTCTCGTTCTGAGTGATGAGCACTCCGTTGTGCAAGGGCTCTTCGGCTGTAAGCTGGGTGTGGGTATGTCCACCGATGATCAGGTCGAGCCAAGGGAAACGCTCTGCCATCTTGATGTCACCCTCATAGCCGATATGTGACAGCAGAATCGTGACATCACACTCTCTGCTGAGAGACTGATATAGTCCGATAACATCCTCTGGCCGATTGAAGCTGATGCCTTCCAGGTTTCTTGGGTGAGTATCAGGAAGTCCATTATTGCCTAGTTGTATCACGCCGATGACGCCTACCTTCAGACCGTCGACATCGAATACCTGTGTGGGAACGTTGTGCAGGCCGGTCTCAGGTGAGGGGAACATGTTGGCACAGATATAGCTGAAGTTCGAAAGAGCCATCTGAGACGAAAGCGTCTTCTCATCATATTCGTGGTTACCGATGGCAGAGGCATTGAAGCCTACCTGGTTCATCAGTGCCACCATGGGATAAGATGGCACCTCATACATGTCGTTGAGCGGATTACCCGTACGGTTATCGCCTGCTGAGAAGACCAGCAGTGAGGGATAGAGGGCACGCAGACTGTCGGCAATAGCCGCAAATTTCGGAAACTTCTCGATGGCGGCGTGCATATCGTTGGCCGCTAAGATATGTATTTCTTGCTTCTGCGCAAATAGATTTGTTACGATTAGTAATGCCAGTCCTATGAGGCAATTTTGTTTTGTATTCATATACCAACTAATTACTTCAACTGCAAAGATACAACTTTTTTTTGAATAATGACATGTTTTAGCATTTTTCTTTGTAAATTTGCAACCAAATTGTGTGATATGATGAAAAGAATACCAAACTACTTCGCCATGAAACGAGTTATTGTGATTCTGTTGTCTATGCTGCCTTTGCTGTTATTTGCCAAGGGCGGTAAGGATCCGCGTCTGATCATTATCACTATCGACGGTTTGCGTTGGCAGGAGGTCTTCTGCGGTGCAGACGTAAACCTGCTGTTTGATGACGATCAGGTAGCCGACACCGCTCAGGCACGTCAGACCTACTGGCGCTCTACGCCAGAGGAACGTCGTGAGGTGCTGATGCCCTTCACATGGAACACAATCGTCCAGAAAGGACTTCTCATAGGCAACCGTCTCAAAAACAGCAAGATGCAAGTCGCCAACTGGACCAAGATCTCTTATCCCGGCTATTGTGAGATGATGACGGGTATGGTCGATGATGCCATAGTAGACAATGCTCCCGTCAATAATCCGCACCGTAATGTCCTGGAGGCTGCCAATGAGGATCCTCGCTATAAGGGCAGTGTCGTGATGTATGGTTCCTGGAAATCTACGCGCTTCGCCATTCATAACGAACTGGCTGGTATTCCTGCCAGTGTATCTTACGAACCCAATGTCGCCAAGAAACAGACACCCTGTCTGCTGATGGTGGATAGGATGCTGGCTGGAATGCCTCGCTATTGGGGTGCTGAGCACTTTGATGCCTTTACGTATGCCTATGCCATCGAGACGCTCAAGAACGACCATCCCAAGGTGATGTGGATTTCCTTTGGCGATTGCGACGAATGGGCTCATGCACGTAGATACGACCTCTATCTGGATGGGGCCAAGGGTACCGATGCCTTTATCCGAGATATTTATGAGGCATGCGAGGCAGATCGTTTCTATCGCGGTAAGACAACTTATCTTATTACTTGTGACCATGGGCGCGGTCTTGGTAACGCCTGGGCACATCACGGTTGTGACACGTATGGCTCTGAGACTACGTGGCTGATGCTTCTGGGCAAAGGCGTTGAGGCTATGGGAGAGACCACCGAGTGCGGCCCTTATTACACCAAACAGATTGCTGCCACCATCGCTTCTATCCTCGGCATCGACTTCACTCCCGACGACGGTACCAGCCTTTTGCCAATAGAGAGGTCACGTTAATACAAAGAAATGATTGATGATTAATAAAGGATAATTCAGATGACTATCAACGAAATTCAAGACGAGATTATTGAGGAGTTCTCCAGCTTTGACGACTGGATGGATAAGTACCAGTTGCTGATAGACCTGGGTAACGAACAGGAGCCATTGGAGGATAAGTATAAGACGGAGCAGAATCTGATCGACGGTTGCCAAAGTCGTGTGTGGCTGGTGGCAACTTTCGAGGATTGTGAAAAGAATAATGAGGAATGTAAAAAGGTGGTTCACTTCAGGGCGGAGAGTGATGCACTGATCGTGAAGGGCATCGTGTCGTTGTTGATCCGTGTGCTCAGTGGTCATACACCCCAGGAGATCCTCGACGCTGACCTCTACTTTATTGAGGAGATAGGTCTGAAGGAGCATCTGTCGCCGACGCGTAGTAACGGTCTTGTAGCAATGGTGAAACAGATGCGCTTGTATGCGCTGGCTTTCAGCAAGAAACAATAAGTTTTAGGCAACTTTTTGCTCGCTCTTTTGTCAGAAGTTTTCCGCTTTGAAAAGCTAACTGCTTGATATTGAGCCGATTGACAATTATTAACACAATAAAAGTTTCCCCAATTGGAAAACTTTGGAATAATTGTTGTATCTTTGCAAACGATTTTCGTTTAACAATAAACTCTACACTAAAAACAAGGTAAAAGATATGATCCAAACAGTAGTAAAGCGCGACGGACGCATCGTGGGATTCAACGAGCAGAAGATTATGGCCGCCATCCGCAAGGCTATGCTCCATACGGAGTTGGGAGAGGATGAGCGCCTGTTGTATCAGATAACAGACCATATTGCCCAGCAGGGCGACAGTCAGATGACTGTGGAGCAGATTCAGGACGCCGTCGAGGTGGAGCTGATGAAGTCGAGCCGCAAGGATGTGGCCCAGAAATATATTGCCTACCGCCATCAGCGTTCTGTGGCCCGTAAGGCCAAGACCCGTGAGGTGTTCCTCGACATCGTAAACATTAAGAATAATGATGTGACGCGAGAGAACGCTAACATGAACGCCGATACCCCTGCCGGCATGATGATGAAGTTCGCCTCGGAAACCACGAAACCCTTCGTCGACGACTATCTGCTGAGTGAGCAGAGCCGTGAGGCCGTGGAGCACAATTACCTGCATATCCACGACAAGGACTACTATCCCACGAAGTCTCTGACCTGTGTACAGCATCCGTTGGACCATATCCTTGAGTGTGGATTCATTGCCGGCCATGGCGCCTCACGTCCTGCCAAGCGCATCGAGACGGCCTCGGTGCTGGCCTGTATCTCGATGGAGTGCTGTCAGAACGAGATGCATGGTGGTCAGGCTATCCCCGCCTTTGACTTCTATCTGGCTCCCTATGTCCGTATGAGTTATATCGAGGAACTGAAAGCCCTCGAAGACCTGAACGGTGAGAGTTACAAGGACCTCTACGATGAGCCGTTGATGGACTACATCAAGAAACCGCTCGACGGACTCCATGGTAAGGAGCGCGCCCAGCAGCATGCCATCAACAAGACCGTAGGCCGTGTGCATCAGGCGATGGAGGCCTTTATCCATAATATGAACACCATCCATTCGCGTGGTGGTAATCAGGTGGTCTTCTCTTCTATTAATTATGGTACGGACACGAGTGCCGAGGGTCGTTGCATCATGCGTGAGATCCTGCTCTCCACCTACGAGGGTGTGGGTGGTGGAGAGACCGCCATCTTTCCCATTCAGATATGGAAGAAGAAGCGCGGCGTGAACTACCTGCCCGAGGATCGTAACTTCGATCTCTACCAGTTGGCCTGTAAGGTGACGGCCCGCAGGTTCTTCCCTAACTTCCTGAACCTCGACGCTACCTACAATGTGGATTCCGACTGGAAGGCTGACGATCCCAAGCGTTACGAACACGAGGTGGCCACGATGGGCTGTCGTACCCGTGTCTATGAGAACCGCTTCGGACCAAAGACCAGCATCGGACGTGGTAATCTGTCGTTTACGACCATCAACATCGTGAAGCTCGCCATCGAGTGCATGGGTGAGCAGGACCAGCAGAAGCGCATTGACATGTTTTTTGCGAAGCTCGACCACATGCTCGAAGTGGCCGCTAAACAGCTTGACGACCGTTTCCAGTTCCAGAAGACGGCCTTCGCCAAGCAGTTCCCACTGCTGATGAAGAGTCTCTGGATCGGCGCAGAAAAGCTTAAGCCTTACGACACCATCGAGAGTGTGATCAATCAGGGAACACTTGGTATCGGTTTTATCGGACTGGCAGAGTGTCTGGTGGCACTTACGGGTAAGCACCACGGCGAGAGCCCGGAGAGTCAGGAACTGGGCCTGAAGATCGTGAGCTACATGCGTCAGCGTATCAACGACTTCTGTGAGCAGTACCATCACAACTACTCCGTGCTGGCTACGCCTGCCGAGGGTCTTAGTGGTAAGTTCACGAAGAAGGACCGTAAGGAGTTTGGCAACATCCCCGGCGTGACGGATCGCGACTATTACACCAACTCGAACCACGTGCCTGTCTATTACAAGTGCTCTGCCCGTCATAAGGCCGAGGTGGAGGCTCCCTATCATGAGATGACGCGTGGTGGACATATCTTCTACGTGGAGATCGACGGTGATGCTACGCATAATCCGCAGGTAATCATGAGTGTGGTGGATATGATGGACCAGTTGAACATGGGTTACGGTTCTGTGAACCACAACCGTAACCGTTGTATGGACTGTGGCTACGAGAATGCTGACGACCATCTGACCCAGTGCCCGAAGTGCGGCTCGACGAATATCGACAAGCTGCAGCGTATCACAGGTTACCTCGTAGGTACGACAGACCGTTGGAATTCTGGCAAGCTTGCTGAGCTCAATGACCGTGTGACCCATATCGACCACGGGACAAAGGATTTGTTTGATGTTTAGGGTTTAAAGTTTATAGTTTATAGATGATTACTTGGCTAGCCATTCGTTTCTGCCTTTAGAACATATCATCTATAAACTATAAACCATCAACTATAAACAAAATGATCAGAGTATTGGATATAATCGAGGATACGATGGTGGATGGTCCGGGGTTCCGGACCTCCATCTATTGTGCTGGGTGCAGTCACAAGTGCCCTGGCTGCCATAATCCCCAGTCGTGGGACTTCAATGGCGGATGCGAGATGTCGACGAAGGAAATCATGAAGATTATCATGGCCGACCCCTTCGCCAATGTGACGTTTTCTGGGGGCGACCCCATGTATCAGGCTGCCGGCTTTGCAGAATTGGCCAGGGCTATCCATGAACAGTCGAATAAGGATATATGGTGTTATACAGGCTTCACGTTTGAAAGCCTGATCCATGAGGACCAGCGTGAGTTGCTGGAGCAACTCGACGTGTTGGTGGACGGACCTTTTATCGAGAAACTGCGCGACCCGGACCTTTTATTCCGAGGTTCTTCCAACCAGCGCCTCATCGATGTTCCAGCCTCACTCTATGCTGGTGAGGTCGTTCTCTGGGAACCGAACATTGCCGTTTGAAAGGTTTATAGTTTAAAGTTTATAGTTTATAGTTTATAGTTTATAGATGATTACTTCTATAGACAGAAACGAATGGCTTGCCAGGTAATTATCTATAAACTATAAACCATCAAATATAAACAAAATTATTTTTCGTTTAGGTAGAATTTCGAGTATGCCACGTAATGTTCTGCGTTGTCGGTCTGACCAGGGCGTACGGGTTTGATGTACTTGGCAGGTACGCCTCCCCAGATCTCGCCAGCAGGAATCTTTGTGTTCTGCAGCACCAAGGCTCCAGCAGCAACGATGCTCCCTTCACCCACCTCACAGCCATCGAGTAGGGTAGAGCCCATGCCGATGAGGGCATGGTCGTGGATGGTGCAGGCATGAACGGTAACGTTGTGGCCGATGGTAACATAACTGCCGATATGCGTGGGACCTGTATCAAAGGTCACATGGATACAAGAGCCATCCTGGATGTTCGTGCAATTGCCGATGGTGATGGGAGCCACATCGCCACGAACCACAGCGTTAAACCATACAGAGCACTCGTCGCCCATCGTCACATCGCCCACAATCGTAGCGTTCTCACTGAAATAACAGTCTCGCCCCCACTTGGGAGCGAGACCGCGATAACTTTTTATCAAAGCCATAATTGTCAACTGTCAATTGTCAACTGTCAATTGTCAACTATTACAGGTTTGCATTGTCCTTGCCCCAGTCCTCAACAGCGGGGATGATACCGAGCGAGATGATCTCGTCGCGCATCTTCTGCAGGTGCTCGTAAGAAGCCTGCAGTGCAGCCATCTCCTCAGCAGTACCTTCGGGCTTTGTGAAGTGTACACCGTCCTTATCGATAACGGTAGGCATAGCCATCATCACGTTCTTGAAGCCATAAGCATTGACGTAGCAACCAGCAGGCCACTTGAAGGGCTCACCGCCCATCGCGCCTTCAATCATCTTAACAGCCTGATATGCAGGGCTCTGGAATGATGAACGGCCACGGAGCTTAATGATATTGCTACCACCCTGTGTGGTCATGTGCTTGATCTCAGCCCAACGCTCAGCAGAGAGGGGAAGCTCTGAGAGAGGCTTGCCGTCAATGAGAGCCTTGCTGGCGAATACTGCCATCTGCTCACCATGACCACCATAAGTGTAAGCGTTAGTAACCTTGTCCTGACGAACGCCGAACTCCTGAGCCAGCTGCTGCTGTAGACGGGTAGAGTCGAGAGCTGCCAGAGAGGTCAGCTGATTGGGTTTCAAACCTGAGTGGATCAGGGCTGTCAGAGCTGTTACGTCAGCAGGGTTGAAGA
>Ga0310786_10011757_pt1 | contig 10893 bp, 10 predicted proteins | sample AusTroGonzalo_MG_FD_203881 | JGI IMG/M metagenome (GOLD analysis project Ga0310786, IMG submission 203881) | Bovine rumen microbial communities from tropical cattle in Woodstock, Queensland, Australia - Gonzalo_03 (v2) (version 2) | ecosystem: Host-associated > Mammals > Digestive system >...
TGGGCTGGGATGAAGCCGCGAGCCTGGGCATGACCACCGCCACCATCGGCGTGATCGTGGCCATCCTGGGCGGCCTGCTCTTTATCAAGATGGCCACCCGGCGTGGGCAGACCTCCTATCTGGCCGATTTCAACGCGTTGCCCGACGAATACCGCAGTGGCCTGCTGCCCGAAGAGAAGCGGGAGCCCACGGCCATTGGCACCACCTCTCCCATCTCCATCGACTCGCACGTCTTCCACCTCTCGCTGGTGATGGTGGCGGCCTTCGGCGGTTACATGCTGAGCCGCGGCGTGAAGATGGCCTGGCCGGCGCTGGAGCTTCCGGTTTTCAGCTGTGCCTTCGTGGTGGGCATCCTGATCAAGAGCATCTTTAATGCTGCGGGCGCTTCGCGCTACATCGATCCGAAAACGACGGTGGGAATCAGCAGCTCGGCCACCGACCTGCTGGTGACCTGCGGCGTAGCGTCCATCAAGCTCGGTGTTGTGGTCAAGTACGCGCTGCCGCTGATTGTGCTGACAGTTGTCGGCATCGTTGTGACCATTTTCACGGTGTTCTGGTTCGGGCGCCGGCTCAACAAGAAAGACTGGTTCGAGAAGTCGATCTTCGCCTGGGGCTGGTGGACGGGCACCATGGCCATGGGCATCGCCCTGCTGCGCATCGTCGACCCGAAGATGCAGAGCAAGGCCATGGACGACTACGCACTGGCTTATCTCCCCTGCGCTCCGGTCGAAATCCTGCTTATCACCTTCGTTCCCATCCTCTTCGCCGCCGGCGCCGGCCTCTGGCTCATGCTCGGCTGCCTGGTCGCCTCCCTGCTGCTCCTGCTGCTGGCCCGCAAACTGGGGTGGTGGAATAAAAAGGGCTGAGGAGCGGGCTAACTTGTGTGTGGTTGATCTCCCAGAATGGGGGACATCGGCGGCATTCTCCTTCCGGGCTCTCGTCATCCCTCATTCCGGGCTTGACCCGGAATCCCGGGGATGCGAAGCAAGACGAGAACAATCACTTGCTGTATATACGCCTTTCTCATAAGCCTCTCTGACCTCTTCTAGATACTTGGCGTCTACTCCAATGTCTTCAGCCAAATCCCGCCACGTTGGATTAAAGCCATCTATCAGCTTATCTTTCCATGCCCTATGCCACTTTTTGATTTGTTTTTCCCGGAAGATTCCAGCGGCAAGCCTGTCGTATTCTTCAAAGTACACCAGTTTGTCGGTATTGTACTTATTGGAAAAGCCCTTGTTCAAATGCAGTTTATGTTCTGCTATCCTTCGTTGCAAGTTTCTCGTAACGCCTGTGTAGAGCGTTGTGTTGTGCCTGTTGGTTAAGATATATACAATGCCGTGAGGTCCCATGATCGTCAAAGGGATTCACTCCCGATGGTCGTGGCTCTCCCTTCGGTCGGGTCCGGGTCAAGCCCGGAATGAGGGAAAAGGGGCGCGCCCATCCGAACCCGGAACAAGGAGAAAGGCGGACAAATTCGTATCTATCCGAATCCGGAATGAGGAGCCAGGGGACAAATATACACCCGCCCGACACGCAAATAAAAATTGCTGATGTAATGATTTGAGTTTCTCGGGGTTTTTAGAAAATTACAGATATTTTTGGATCAGCGACACAGATGAAGGCGCCTCTTTGTCTGTGTCACGGGTTGTTTGAGGCCGAAAATGGCAGATTTCGCCTTGTGACACAGATGAGACAGATCAACCGTCTGTGTCGCTGTTGGCCGAGCTGGTGAGACGGGGTTTTGGCGGGTAGTTGTTGAAGTCCGACACCTTGCCCGCAAGGGAAGACAAATCACAGAGTAAGATAGTTGACGCCTTCCGACCAGTCGCCGATGACGTCGAGGATGCCGCCGCTTTCCACTTCGAGGTGGGCGGGAGAATGCCAGTGGCCGAAGATGTAGCGGTCGATGTGCTGATGCTTGCCGAATTCGTTGACAAACTGGTAGATGCCTGACTGGCGGTCGACCTTGATGGCCCGGTCGGGATGACGCTCCCGGCTATGGGCCGACCAGGCGTGCGCGAAACGGAAGACCCAGCGGGGATGCAATGCCCGCAGCAGCGCGATCAGCGCCCGGTTGCGGAACAAGTGGAAGACGATCCAGGATTTGGCGTCGCTGCAACCCAGCGTGTCGCCGTGGCCCATGCAGACCTGCTGTCCCTTGAGTTCCATCACCACATACGGCTCCCGGACCATCTTCACGCCCAGCTCCTTCTCGAAATAGTCGGTGACCCACCAGTCGTGGTTGCCGCGGAAATACCACACCGGCATGCGTTCCGCCACCGCGGCGATCGCCGCGAGGGCGCGCACGCCGCCCCGGGGCACCACATCCTTGTAGTCCACCCAGAAATCGAAAATGTCGCCCAGCAGGAAAAGTCCCTTCGCGTCGGCAGGCAGGCCGTTCAGAAAACCCACGAACAGCCGCTCCCGCTTCCTGTCCGGATCGGGCAAGCCGAGGTGCAGGTCGCACACAAAGTAATAGTTTCCTGTATCGGCCATGGGTCGGTATCAGTGGATCAGCGTGGAAATGATGCAGGCCAGGCCCACGAGGACGCAGTAGAAGGCAAACCAGCGAAGCTTCGCTTTCTTGACCATGGCGATCATGAAACGGCAGGCAAAGAGGCCGGAAACGAATGCGGCCACGAAGCCCACCAGCAGCGGCAGCATGCCCACCGTGCTTTCGCCGAAATCACCCCCGACGATGTCGAGGAAGACTTCGCCGAGAATCGGAACCAGCACCATCAGGAAGGAAAAACGCGTAACCTCTTCTTTCCGGACGCCGCAGAGCAGGCCCGTAGCAATCGTCGAGCCGCTGCGCGAAAGCCCCGGAATCACCGCAACCGCCTGGGCCACACCCATCCAGAGCGCGGACTTCCAGGTGACCGGCCCGCCTTCGCCACCCCGGCGGGCGGCCAGCGTCTCCGAGAGGAAAAGCAGCAGGGCCGTGACGATGAGCGCCACGCCCACCACCAGCAGGCCGCTGCCGAAGATCGCCTCGACGCGGTCCTTGAAAAACATGCCGACGATGAACACGGGGACCATCGACAGGATGATCAGCAGGATGTAGCGGGTCTCAGCATTCATCTGGAACTTGAAAAGTCCCTGCAGCAGTTTCACGATGTCTTTCCAGAAGACGACGATGGTCGCCAGCACCGTGGCGGCGTGAACCACCACTTCGAAACTCAGGTCGGCCGTCTCGATGCCGAACAACGCCTTGCCGATGGCCAGATGGCCGCTACTGCTCACAGGAAGGAATTCCGTGAGTCCCTGGACGATACCCAGGATGAGGGCTTCAATCCAGCTCATCGCTCTTCTTCGTTACGCGGCTTGCGCATGATGCCCCAGACGATGACACCGATACCGATGCAGATGACCACCGGGGCCACCACGATGCGGCGGCCGCTGAACATTTCAGGATTGAAGACGTTCGGGTCGGACGAACCGCCGCCGAGCATCAGCACGAAACCGAGCACCATCACCAGCAAGCCGATGCCGATCAGGAGCACGTTTTTGGAAGGCATGGAGAAATTTGCCATGGAATAATCGTATAATGCTAATAATATAAATCGTCTCTGCTGGTAAATGCCACGCGATTGACCACCAGCAAGGTCGAAATCACGCAAATCAGGATGCCTACAAGCACGGTGCCGGCCAGCACCGCCCCAACGAGCCGCATATCGAGGATCATGTTGAGAATCTCGGAGTCACGGCTCAGGTAAAGGAGCACGCCGTAGAGGATACCGTCGGCAATCAGGCCCGCCACGGCACCCTGGGCCACCGCCTGCTTGAGGAAGGGACGGGCGATGAACGAGCGCTTGGCCCCCACCAGGCTCATGGTGTAGATGGTGAAGCGGCGCGCATAGAGATTGAGCCGCACAGTGTTGTTGATCAGGGCGAAGGAAATGACCAGCAGCAGCAGGATCACGATCCCCAGCACCAGGCTGATGCTGCGCAGGTTGGTGTTGAGCGTCTCAACCAGGTTCTCCTGGTACACCACTTCCTCCACATAACGGTTTTCCATCAGCTGCGCCTTTACCCATTCGAGCGAATCTTTCGTGATGTATTCGCCGTTGAGCTTCAGGTCGATCGAAATGGGGATCGGGGAACTGTTGAACACCGACAGGAAGTCTTCGCCCAGCAGGCTTTTCATTTCCTCGGCGCCCTCTTCCTTCGAGATGAAGCGGCTCTCCTTTACGTAAGGCCGTCCTGCCAGGTCATCGGCCAGCGCGCGGCCCTCCTTTTCGGAGGTGGACTGCTTCAGCATGACCGACACGGCCATGTTCTCCTTGAACCAGCGGGCCAGGCCCCCTGCATTCACGGCGAAAACAGCAGCCGAAGCCATCAGCACCAGCACCAGCGAAATGCTGATGACCGAGGTGATGTAGGAACGGATCAACCGCTTGTGTACTATATTTTTACCTTTAGTCACCATTTTCAGGACAGGTTGCAAAGATAATCAATTTTTTTTGTTATCTTTGTGTCGAATTTGCCTTAAAACGACTTTAAAGATGGAAGAACCTGTAAGAGTACTGTTCGTGAACTCCGAGATCTTCCCCTATATGCCTGAAACAGACATATCTGTGCTCGGAAGGTACCTTCCGCAGGGGATCCAGGAGGGCGGCAAGGAGATTCGCTCCTTCATGCCGCGGTACGGCACGATCAACGAGCGCCGCAACCAGCTTCACGAAGTCATCCGGCTTTCCGGCATGAACCTCATCATCAACAACGCCGACCGGCCGCTCGTCATCAAGGTTTCCTCCATCTCTTCTGCCCGGATGCAGGTCTACTTCATCGACAATGAAGACTACTTCCATCGCAAATTCATCTACCAGGACGCAGAGGGCAAAGATTTCAAGGACAACGACGAACGGGCCATCTTTTTCGCCCGCGGCGTGCTCGAGACCGTCAAGAAACTCCGCTGGAAACCCGACATCGTACACTGCCAGGGCTGGATCTCCCATTTCCTGCCCGTCTACCTGAAGAAAGTGTACCATGACGACCCCATTTTCACCGACGCCAAGGTGGCGCTCTCGCTCTACAACGAGATGCTCGACGCCCGCCTGAGCGACAACGTGGTCGAAAAAGTGGTCACAGGCGGCCTTGCGGCCGAAGATGTAGCCGTCCTCGCCGAGCCCACTGGCATAAATCTTGCGAAACTGGCCATCCAGTATGCCGACGGCATCGTCTCGGGTACTCCCGAACTCGATCCGCGCCTGCAGAAAGCCGTCCGGCAGCAAGGCCTCCCCGTCCTTTCCTATGTTCCCGTGAACAAGGAAGGCGGACCTTACGTCCAGGCATACGACCATTTTTACGACGACCTGTTAAAAGACAAGCGATAAGAGATGAAAAAAACAGGGGTTTCCTTCGGACTGGCAGCACTGCTGGCTATGTCCTGCCTCGTTTCCTGCATTACCAAAGACTATACCCTGGGCTCCGGACTGGTGCCCGCCAATCAGGATATCAGCGTCCGCACTGCCACCTTCGACCTGCCCGTCGGGCTCAAGATGGCCGACAGCCTGCAGACATCCATCAGCCAGAAAGGCACGGTCGGTGCCATCCGTTCCGAACACTACGGCCTCTACCGCAGCGCCGCAGCGATGGCCGTGACCGCCGCCTACGACTCCATCACCTGGGGCAAGAATCCCAGCGTGACCAGCATCAAGCTCATCCTGGTGCGTGACACCACCATGGTCGTCGATCCCAGGGAAGTCAAAATCCCGCAAAACCTGTACGTTCACCGCCTGAAAGTCGTGCTCGACTCCACGATGATCTTCAACAACAGCCTGACTGAAGACGACTACGACCACGAGGTCCTCTCGCAGGGCGGCGTCGTCTACACCGGGGAAGACTCCTACACGGTGGAACTCGACAAGAAGCTGGGCGAGGAACTCTTCAAGATTCCAATGGCCACGCTCGACAGCGCCGAACTTTTCATGAAGACGTTCAAAGGCCTGTATATCCGCTGCGACGATCCGCTGGAAGACTGCGAAGGCGGACGGCTCACCACCTTTGACCTTTCCTCCTCGTACATCAACATCACCTACCAATACGACGACGAAAACGGGAACCGTCGCGCCAAGTCCGACAATTTCCTGGTCGGAGAACAATACGCTGTCAACATCTGCTCGTCGGGCGCCCGTCCGCTGGAGCAGACCCTGGCCTCGGATGCCCTATACATGGAAGGCATCTGCGGCATCAAGCCGCACATCAGCGCCGTCGCGCTCCACAAGATGCTGGAGGATTTCGTCACCAGGGAGACCATCGGCGTGCCGCTTGAACGGATCCTCATCTCCAAAGCCGTCGTCAAATTCCCCTTCGAATACACGGGCGACTACAAGCAGTTCAATTATTACGCCTCCACCCTGTATGCGTGCAAACGGGCGAAGACGACGGCCGGATACAGCATCTACGGGCCCCTCGCCGAAATCGAAGAAGAAGATCTCGAATCCGGCTACATCGACCGCTCCAACCTGTGCTATACGACCAACATCAGCATGTACCTACAGAATCTCATCAAACGGGACGCCAGCAGCATCACGAGCGACGACGACCTGTGGATCATGCCCATCGTCACCCTCTACAACTCCTCCACGGGTGCGACCTACTACTACTCGGACTACTATTACTACACGCAGAGCCTGCTCAACGGCACGGCCGATGCCCGTCACCCGGTACTCCAGCTGACGTACTCGATTCTCTTATAAACTTTTGGGTTAAAGTGCCCGGAAGGCGAGGCAGGCATTCTGCCCGCCGAAGCCGAAGTTGTTGCTGATCGCAACCCGGACCTGGCGTTCCTGCCGCTCGTTGAGCGTGAGGTTGAGCCGGTAGTCGATCTGCGGATCTTCGTGGCTGAAATTGATGGTCGGCGGAATCACGCCGTCCCGGATGGCATGGATGCAGGCCAGGGCCTCGACGGCACCTGCCGCGCCCATCATGTGGCCGGTCATCGACTTGGTAGAACTGATGTTCACCTTGTAGGCATTGTCACCGAAGACCCGGTGGATGGCCCGGAGTTCGGCCAGGTCGCCCAGCGGCGTGGAAGTGCCGTGGGCATTGATGTAATCGACATCGGCCGGGGTCAGGCCCGCCTCCCGAAGCGCGAGTTCCATGGCATCGCCGGCACTTTCGCCATCCTCACGCGGTGCTGTGATGTGCCAAGCGTCGCAGGTCATGCCGAAGCCGGCGATCTCGCAATAGATGTGTGCGCCGCGCCGCAGGGCGTGCTCATACTCCTCTACGATCAGGATGGCTGCGCCCTCACCGATTACGAAACCGTCGCGAGTGCCGTCGAAGGGACGGGAGGCGGTGCGGTATTCGTCGTTGTTGGTGGACAGAGCGTGGGCCGCATTGAAACCGCCGATGCCGGAGATGGTGATCGGCGCTTCCGTGCCGCCCGAGATCATGATGTCGGCACGGCCCAGCTGAATCTGGGACGACGCCGTCAGGATGGCATGGGCAGAGGTGGCGCAGGCCGACGAGACACCGAAGTTGGGGCCCCGGAAGCCATATTTGAGTGCGATGTGGCCCGAAGCGATGTTCGTGATGAACTTGGGAACGAGGAATGGGCTGAAACGAGGATACTGCTGGTTTTCGTAGTAAGCCTGTATCTCGTCGTTGAAAGTCTTGAGGCCGCCGACGCCCGAGCCGACAACCACGCCGATCCGCCGAAGGTCGGTCTTTTCCAAGTCGAGCTGACTGTCTTTGACCGCCTCGGCAGCGGCTATCATCGCATATTGTGTGAACGGGTCGGTCCGCCGCGCTTCTTTGCGGTCATAGATCTCAGGGAACCCTTCCGGATCGAAGTCCGGAATCTCACACGCGAATTTGGTTTTGAAGTTGGTTGTATCGAAGTGGCTGATCAGTCGGGAGCCACTGACACCCAGGTCCAGATTGCGAAAAAACTCCGGGACATTTCGTCCCAGAGGATTGATCGTGCCGATGCCTGTGATGACAACCCGCTTCACCCGTCTTACTGAACGTTGGCCTGGATGTAATCGATAGCGTCCTGGACGGTCGAAATTTTCTCGGCAACGTCGTCGGGAATGGTGATGTTGAACTCTTTCTCGAATTCCATGATCAGCTCGACGGTATCAAGCGAATCGGCGCCAAGATCATTCTTGAAGCTGGCGGTAGGGGTCACCTCCGACTCTTCAGCGCCCAATTTATAGACAATGATCGAGATGACTTTCGAAGCAATATCTTCCATAATAAAACGGTTTTGGTTATAGTATATTATGCAAAGTAAGTAATTTTTGCGCAAAAACCCAAATTTTCATAATTTTGTCATACTGAAAACAATCTACCATGTATAACGATTTTCAAAAGTATCTGGAAGCCGAGCTTCAGTCCATCCGCGAAGCCGGCTTGTACAAGGAGGAGCGTATCATCACCTCCGCCCAGCAGGCAGCCATCAAAGTAGCCCCCGGCAAGGATGTCCTGAATTTCTGCGCCAACAACTACCTCGGGCTCGCCAACAGCAAGGAGCTCGTGGAAGCGGCCAAGGAAGCCCTTGACACCCACGGCTACGGCATGTCGTCCGTCCGCTTCATCTGCGGCACCGGTGACCTTCACAAAGAGCTGGAGAAGAAGATCTCCGAATTCTTCGGCACGGAAGACGCCATCCTCTACGCCTCCTGCTTCGACGCCAACGGCGGTGTCTTCGAACCGCTGCTCGACGAGCACGATGCCATCATCTCCGACGCCCTGAACCACGCCTCCATCATCGACGGCGTGCGTCTGTGCAAGGCCCAGCGCTACCGCTACGCCAACGCCAACATGGAAGAACTGGAGAACTGCCTCAAGACAGCCCAGGCCCAGCGCCACCGCCTCATCGTCACCGACGGTGTGTTCTCGATGGACGGCAACGTGGCCCCGCTCGACCAGATCTACGCCCTGGCCACCAAATACAACGCCATGGTAATGGTCGACGAGTCGCACTCTGCCGGCGTGGTCGGCAAGACGGGCCGCGGCACCACCGAGCAGTTCAATCTCCGTGGCAAGATCGAGATCCTGACCGGCACCCTGGGCAAGAGCTTCGGCGGCGCCGTCGGCGGTTTCACCACCGGCAAGAAAGAGATCATCGCCATGCTGCGCCAGCGTTCGCGCCCGTACCTGTTCTCCAACTCGATTCCGCCGATGATCGCAGCGGCCGGCATCAAGATGTTCGAGATGATGAGCGCCACCAACAAGCTCCAGGACAAGCTGCACGCAAATACCGAATACTTCATCGGCCGCATGAAGGCTGCAGGCTTCGACATCAAGCCCACGCAGTCGGCCATCTGCGCCGTGATGCTCTACGACGCCCCGCTCTCGCAGAAGATGGCGGCCCGTCTCCAGGAAGAAGGCATCTACGTCACCGGCTTCTACTATCCAGTGGTCCCGAAGGGCCAGGCCCGCATCCGCGTCCAGGTCTCGGCCGGACACGAAAAAGAACACCTCGACAAATGTGTCGAGGCCTTCACCAAAATCGGGAAAGAACTTGGCGTGATCAAATAAAAAAAGGAGCCTCGCGGCTCCTTTTTTTATTGCTTGTTTCGACTATTCGTCGGTGAGGGAGAAGCGGTAGAAGGCAAGGATCTTCGCATCCTTGTCGGCGGCGGCGAGCACGTCCTTCACAGGGGTCTTGCCATCGCCCATCTGGTACTCCTGCTGCTCCAGGGTGCTCTCCTTGAAGAACTTCTGGACGCGGCCGGCAGCGATGTTCTGGATCATCTGCTCAGGCAGGTTGGCAGCCTTCTCGGCCGAAACCTTGGCGATGATCTCGCGGGCCTTCTGAGCCAGCTCGGGAGTGAGCCAACCCTTGGCGGTGTTGCTTTCGATGTGGTCTTCGCTATCGCAGTGAGCCGGGTTGATGCCGGCCTTCTTGAGGGCGTTCTCCACAGCTTTGCGCACCTGCTCTTCCTTGGTCTTCTCGATGGCGACCTGACGCTCTTTCTCGACGACCTCTGCCGGGCAGTCTTCAGCGGAGACGGACACCGGGTTCATGGTCACGACCTGGATGGCAATACCTTTGGCGAGTTCCTCGTCGATGGGCTTGTTGAAAGCCACGATGGCGCCGAGCTTGCCGTTGGTGGTGTGGATATAGGAAGCCACGTAGGGAGCTTCGAGCTTGCCGTAGAAAGCGAGGGTGTGTTTCTCACCGCTCTTGCCGGTCTGCTGGGAGATGGCGTCTTCCACGGTCTCGCCGTTGGCGAGTTTGCAGGCCTTGAGGGCTTCGAGGTCAGCCGGGCAGGCTGCGATGGCGGCGTCAGCGATGGCGTCGGCCAGGGCCTGGAATTCGGCGTTCTGCGACACGAAGTCGGTCTCGCAGCCGAGGCAGACGAGGATACCTTTACCGTCGGCCACGCGGGCCTTCACAGCACCTTCGGTGGTCTCGCGGTCAGCACGTTTGGCGGCCACGAGCTTGCCTTTTTCACGGATGATTTCCTGGGCGCGGTCGAAATCGCCTTCAGCCTCAACGAGGGCCTTCTTGCAATCCATCATGCCGGCGCCGGTCATCTTGCGCAGTTTTGCGACATCTAATGCTTTGATTTCCATGGTGTGCGTTGGTTAAGGGTTACTCTTCGTCCTTGGTTTCAGCTTCGGGAGCAGCTTCTGCCTTGGGAGCGGCGGCCTTGCGGGGGCGCTTCGGGGCGACAGGGGCTTCTTCCTTGGCGGGAGCCTCATCTTTCTCTTTTTCCTTCTCGATCCTGCGCTCTTCCAGACCTTCGGCAACGGCGTTGCAAAGGGTCTCGGTGATCAGCTGGATGGATTTAGCCGCATCGTCGTTGGCCGGAATCACATAATCAATCGTGGTCGGGTCGCAACATGTATCAACCATTGCGATAACGGGGATGTTCAGACGATTGGCTTCGCGGACGGCGTTGATCTCTTTCTGGACGTCCACGACGAAGA
>Ga0310786_10011760_pt1 | contig 10892 bp, 6 predicted proteins | sample AusTroGonzalo_MG_FD_203881 | JGI IMG/M metagenome (GOLD analysis project Ga0310786, IMG submission 203881) | Bovine rumen microbial communities from tropical cattle in Woodstock, Queensland, Australia - Gonzalo_03 (v2) (version 2) | ecosystem: Host-associated > Mammals > Digestive system >...
CTTTGAATTTATGCTTGTCGATTATGGATTTTGCTATGGCGAGTCCGAGACCGTAGCCGCCGGTAGAGCGGTTGCGTGATTCATCGCTGCGGTAGAAGCGCTCAAAGATCTTGTCCTCTTCGCCTTCCTTTACGCCGGAACCGGTATTGAACACCTCCAGCACCTTGCGTTCGCCCTGTTTTCTCAAGGAAACTCTTACAGTTCCGCCCTCATTGGAGTATTTCAGGGCATTGTCAATGAATATCGCAGTCATTTGCTTGATGTGCATCTCGCTGCCGTTCAGGGTAAGTCCTTCCTCTATCTCGACCTTGAAGTCCTTGCTGCTCTCAAAAGCCTGACACTCGAAGGGCAGGGCAGTGTTGGTGACTGCTTTGCTGAGATCGAAGTCGGTACGCACGAAAGCGGAGCTGTTGTTTTCGAGACGGGTGAGGTTGAGAAGATCGTTGACGAGAACGTTCATGCGGTCTGTCTGCGACTTGATGTAGGTCAGCCAGCGATTTTCGCCTATTTCTCCAGAGAGGACATCTGCGTTCGCTGAGATTACGGTAAGCGGAGTTTTCAGTTCGTGGCTCGCGTCGGAGATGAACTGCTTCTGCTTCTCGAATGCCGATTTCAGCGGCTTCATGACCTGACGGCTGAGGAAGAAAGCTGCCACCGCAAGGAAAGTAAGGCTTATGATACCGATGATGATTGTGGTGCGTATGAGCTTGCTGAGAACGTTGAGCTCAGCGCTCTTGTCAGTAAAGACCATGATAGTGCCGTTGTCCTTGTCCATCTGATAGAACTGGTACTTCTTGTCTATCATGCCGCTGCTGACGTTCTCTTTGAGTATAGCGTTTATGTAGCTCTGTGCAGACGCTTCATCGAGGTCGTCATTGTTGAGCTGTGCGAGGTAATTGCCCTCTTCGTCAGCCATGATTATGAAGAAATCTATGGAACTGAGGGATTTTGGTATCTGGTCGTCTCCGCGGCGCTGATCGTTGGGACCGTTTTCGCGGCGCCGGTTCTCAGAGGGATCAGTGTTGATGTTATCGCTGAGATGCCCGAGAGCTGTCGGAGTTCCGTAGAGATCCTCGGGCGAGGCGGCAGTCTGCTGGTTCCAGCCCCAGTTCCAGTCTTCCTCACATTTATCCTTATCCGGAGCCTGAGAGTGGCTTTCCTGAGAGTATGGCTGCCAGTTCCAGTAGGGCTGCCAATTCCAGTAGGGCTGCCAGTTCCAGTAAGGCGGGAACTGATCTCCGCCGTTATTATTGTTGTCTCCGTTATTGTTCCGCCATTCCCACCAGGGCGGCGGATAATTCGGTTGTTGTTCATCTTTATGCTCATGTGTGGGCGGCTCCGTAGTGGTATGCTTCGAAGGCTCGTCCGGTCCTTTATGCGGAGCAGATGTCACGGGTTCTGTATGTGGCGGCTGTGTAGGCTTTGTTGTCTCGGTATGCACTGCGGTAGTTACCGGTGCTGTGGTCTGAGGAGGCTTTGTCTGCGGAGGCTGAGTCTGAACGACCGTAGTTGTTGCCTCAGTGGAAGACTCTGTTTCGGGCGGAACAGTCTCCGTTTCCGTAGTTGTAGTCTGCGCCCGGGACGTAGTCTTCGTTGTCGTGGTTACAGTCTCGCCTGCAGGCTTTGATGGCGGCTCGTTGAAGCGGTCGTCAGGCTTCTGACCGAAGTCCTCCGGCCGGGTTATGACGAAACTTGATATCTTCTCGTCATACTCAACGCCAGCCGCTATCTTCTTGAGGACGTCCTTTGACTGTCTCTGCATGACGGTCTGCATGATTATGTTTATCGAGCCGAGAACAGCGATGAATATGGCGATAAGTATCGCTATTATTATCGCAAAAAGTCTTAGCTGCGCTTTTCTGAACATATCTCAGTTCCTCCTATTCGAGCGAATAGCCTATGCCTCGAGCGGTCTTTATCTGCACTGGAGCAGAGATTACCGCGAGCTTCTTTCTGAGGAAGGATATGTAGACCTCGATATTATTGTATTCAACGTCGCTCTCATATCCCCATATTTTCTCTATAATGCGTTCTTTCGGGAGTATCTGACGCGGATTGGAGATGAGAAGTTCCATTATCTGATACTCCTTCAGGCTGAGCTTCACGTCATTGCCCTGCCAGAGCACGGAGCTTGTGTTCTTGTTGAGCTCAAGACCGTTATAATCGAGACGGTTCTCATCAACGAGCTCGCCCTTACGGCGGGTGAGAGCGCGTACTCTCGCAAGAAGTTCGCCGGTAACAAAGGGTTTTGTGAGGTAATCGTCTGCGCCGCAGTCGAGACCGTTTATCTTGTCCTCGACTTCGCTTCTTGCAGTCAGGAGCAGCACGGGAGTGTGTATTCTTTCACGGCGGAGGTTCCTGAGCACCTCGATGCCGTTCATTCCGGGAAGCATGATATCGAGTATCACGCAGTCGTAAACGCCCGTGAGAGCGTTATCGAGCCCGTCTATACCGTTGTATACGGTGTCAACATTGTAGCGGTTGCGTTTCAGGATCTCGCTGAGTGCATCGGCGAGCTGGGTCTCATCCTCAACAACGAGCAGTCTCATATAAATACCCCCTTTATTATGCGCGATCATAGGTTAGTGCTTATGAACCTATAACTACTCTATATTCTGAATTCTTAGTTCTCTATTTATTATAGCAGATTTTCTTGAAATAGGCTTAAAATCCGGAGAAAAAAATCGAAGAGGTGAGATTTTTGGCGATATCAACAAAACATAGGCGATAAAACTGTGACCTTGAATAAAGAAGGGAAGACACGAAAAAATCAAATCGTTTAATTAAGCAAAAATAGAGCTCTTTTTTTGTGCATTTCAACAGTTTTTTTGGATTGGTCTTAACAAATATTGACTAAGTGAAGAATATGTGATAGAATTACAGTGAACCGAAATCTATACTGGACCGCAAACATTATAGGCACTTGGGATTTTTGGGGGTCAGTATTAACTCTATCTTTGGGAGGGGATCGTATGCTTTCGCCAGCAATAAGAAAAAAGTACAGCGGATTTGCCAAATCGCTGCTTCCCGCATTTAGTGCGGAGATGAAGAAATATGAGGAGCTCTATGCTGATTTCGCCGTGAACGGCTATTCAAAGGAGCTTTGCGAACGCTATGCCGACGCCTTTGTCAACGATATCAAAAAGCCTGCACCGGAAGATATAATCCAGCTTGCTGCTCTGTATGACCGTATCCATGCGAATACCGACGCAGCCTATTATCTCGAAACCTTGCAGGACAAAAAGCTCTCCGGTGAGGAGAAGTTCGCATATTGTCTTGAAATGCTCAAGACCGAGAGCAAGCTCGGACACTTCCGCGCTGCTGAGGACTTCCGCACAGAGAATATCAACTTCCTTCAGAATCACAGCAAAAAGCGCAGCAGCCAGGATCTTGCAGAGATGTATATGGCGCTCGCACTTGTTGATGTTGCCGGAAAGCACTACAATGAGGCGTTCAAATTACTCAGATTTGGCTATAAACCGCTCGGCAGAAACGATTCTACTCTGCTCGAAATGCTCATCACAGGCGTTTATATCTGTGCACGCTCAGGAGATCAGGATGGTCTTAACGACGCTGTTGCCAATACCCACAGCTGTCTTAAACTCTTCAGCGAGTACGAATTTCCGTGGAGCAAGAGCTACTACGAGCAGCGTATCGAAGAAGCCGCACAGGGAATACTCTGAGTTTCAAACCGTAAAGAGCCAAGACTCTTTACGGTATTTTTTTGTCCGTTTGCCGGCGGATATATCTTCTGTGTTGATATGTGCAAATATCGCAGCACAAAAGTGATACTGCGAAAAATCTTCAAAAAAATTTCACATTTTCCTCAAAACCCTCCCTTAATATTTGATTAAACGTTATTATCTATTGGAACTGCCATTTCTGCTGCCGACTTATGTGTGCAAATCAAGTGTCGGCAACTGCCGCTCTTTTGACGCGGCATCAGATGATATTCTGCGTATCACAGGGGAATTTCACGTTATGTCGTCCTGGACGAGATTGCTTTGCCAGTGAAGGGACTAATATGCCTCAGGTCAGCACTAATAGTTATATATAGAAAAATATTCATATTTACGAAATATAAATAAATGAACTTTTCAGAGCAATATAGTCCTAAAAATGAGCAATATTCTCAATTGAATATTTTTGTACTATCATTTATAATACAATTGTTGGAACGGCGGACCGCCTATGTTCTCCGCTCCCGCAGCAAAATCACTTTCAGATACATTTTTGTGTCCTGTAAATCGGCAGATAACTCTTCAATGCTCGTCCGGTTATAAACTCCGCCGGATCATTCTTTGGACTGACCGCAGCAGACTTCTATGCAAACGGCTGTTATTGAACATTAATGCCTATAATATGTTTGATCGCCTAAAACAGCCTCTGTCATTTCACACTACCTGTCATCGGATCCACCACAGCAATTGAGTTATCGGCGCTTCGGAATTGCGCCGCCGAGAGCGAGAACGTATAGAGGGTGCGTTCGCGCGTAAGAATAGTGGTCTTCACTGACTTTTTGAGAGGGTGTCAGTGAAGGCTGTTATTTTTTATATCAGATTATAAATATTAGAAAAAGGACACTTTCGGGCGTCCTTTTTTTATGTCATAAAGTAAGTGCTTATATAAGGAAAAAAGAGCAGCCTTGCGACTACTCTTCTTTCCTTAAAGGATGGAATTGAAAAAATCATTATAAAAGACAAGCAGCGAACTTTGTCCTTCGAGTATATTATAGCACGCTTTCTACTAAAAAGCAAATATATATATCCAATCGCTATATAATAATTATATCGAAAAAAACTGCCTGTTCTGCGTGGTTTACAAGCACTTTGGAAATCAGACTATCACTCGTCGCGGAAGCTTGTGCCGTCAAACATATATATGAACTTGACGCTTCCGTTCATGTCATCTGAGATGCCGGAATAGCTCTTGTACTCCTTAGATATCTCGCGTACAGTCTTGAAATTCTCGATTATAGTGGGAAGCTTCTCGTGAACTGCTGCTGATATCTTGGCAATACCTTCGTCGTTGAACTGACCCATACCAGTCTTTATTTTGAGAGCACCTTCACTGAGCTTTGAAACGTAGCCTGTGTATGTTACGATTCCGTCATAGAGGGAGGAAGCACCGCTGAAAAGTGATTCTGAGCCTTCTGCAACTGATGCAGCGCCCTTGCTGAGCTCTGCTGAGGACTGATAGAGCTTGAGTGCGCCTTCGTTGAGTTGGGTGCTGCCTGTGAGGAGCTGACCAAGACCGGAATCGAGAGAGCCTGCGCCTGTTTTGACGTCGCCGAGCCCCTTGTTGAGGTCAACTGCACCTGCTGAGATCTGAGCCGCGCCCTTCTGAAGAGCAGCAGCACCATTGTTGAGAGTACCGCCGCTGTTGAGCGATGCGGCTATCTGCTTCTGACCTGCGATGGTGGTCTTCATGGTCTCTATGAGCTTTGCAAGGTCAGGTGAAGGAGACTGTGCGTAGAGGGCTTCCATAGCTGCAAGGACCTGCTCGTTTGCGGCAATAGTGGTGTTGAGTGAACTGCCGGCTGTGCCGAGACCTGCTGCGAGTTCCTGTGCGCCCTTGTTAAGGCTGTCAGCACCGGTTTTGAGGGAGGAGGAACCTGCTGCGAGCTTATCCGAGCCGTCTGCGATCTTCTTTGCGCCGTCCTTTGCGGACTGTATGCCGGACTTGAATGTGCCTGTGGAGTCAGAGAGCTTCTTTGCGCCGTCAGTGATAGCGGAAGCGCCTTCGCTGAGCTGCTTTGCGCCTGTGTTTAGCTGTTCGGCACCGTCCTTGAGCTTTTTTGCGCCGTCAGTGAGGTCGCCGGACTTTTCGGAAAGTGAAGCGAGACCGTCGCTGAGGGTAACTGTACCGGCTGTGAGTTCGTTTGCACCGTCTATGAGCTCGTCAAACTGCTCCTTGATGTTGCCGAATGAGAACTGGTCTGTCATATCGAGTTTTGAGAACAACTCGTTGCTGACAGCTGTAACAGAAAGACCGGGCTCGAAGTCTGTGACATCGGCGGAGAATTCGACGTATTCCGGAAGTTCAAGGTCAAGGCTTTCTATCTGGTCGAGGCCAAGGCTTTCGTTCAGGCCCGGGAGCGCTACTCCTGCAATGATAAGGCGGTTTCCGTCGGAAAGAATCTTTCCGCTTGATATAGTTGCATTGACGAATTTCTCACTGTTGAGGATAGCGACGCTTGCGGCGATGAAGGGAACATTCATCTCATGCTCTTTGCCGTCGATAGTCTTCTTTATCTTAGCCTTAACATCGTATTTCCAGCGGATAACGAGATGGCCGCTCTTTCCGGTTATCTCAGAGGGTGAGACTTCCTTGCCGTCGAGGTAGTACAGCATCTTTACATCAACAGGGAGCTCCTTATCGCAGTTGCCCTTGTAGTAGATATCGTGACCGCCGGCTTCCCATGTGAGGTCGGTGCCTTTGAGGGAGAAGGGCTCCTCTCCCTTGACGTTCTCGATATTTGTCAGTGCGGAAACGTCCTTTATCGAATCGGAAGCCGGAGCGTTCTTAAGCCAGTCGCTTACGATCACCTGCTTTATATCCGAATGTGCGTTGCATACAACGTATACCGTCTCGTCTTTGAAGGCGGGCGAACCGTTGTCCTGGCGTTCACTTGTGCCGGTCGTGAGGACATCGGACTCAGCTTCCTGCGATATGGCGACAGGTTCCTTATCGTCGCTTTCCTTGTTCATTGCGAATGCTATTGATGTGGTAGCTCCTGCGGAAATAGCGACAGCAGCTATGCCTGCGATGACTTTCTTATAGTTTTTCATACAAATTACTCCTTTCAGATCAAAGCTAAGGGGTGTAAGCTTATTTTTCTGCCGCTTCCTTCTTCTGATGCTGCTGTTTCGGCTTGAAGCCTCTGCTTGTGCGGATTATGATGCCGTCAAACAGCATGAAGAGCGAAGGAAGAACGGTGATAACTACTGCCATTGAGATGAGAGCGCCTCTTGCAAGGAGCATACAGAGCGATGATACCATTCCGATATCGGAATAGAGTGCAACACCGATAGTAGCTGCAAAGAAGCCGAGACCGGAGGTTATGATTGACTTTATGGATGCGCTGAGAGCTGATTCAACGGCTTCCTTCTTGGGCTTGCCGTTATATCTCTCGGTGCGGTATCTTGTTGTCATGAGTATCGCGTAGTCAACGGTCGCGCCGAGCTGTATCGTTCCTATTACGACGGAAGCGACGAACGGCAGCTCTGTATTGAGGTAGTATGCAAGGCTCATATTTATCGTTATCGCAAGCTCGATGACTGCTACGAGCAGTACAGGAAGCGATACGGAACTGAATGTAATTGCGATTATAATGAATATTACCGCGATAGAGAGTATGCTTACGGTCTTGAAGTCCTTGTCTGTTATGTCAACGAGGTCCTTTGTAGCGGGAGCTTCGCCGATGAGCATAGCGCTCGGATCGTATTTCTCAACTATCTCGTTGAGATCGGCTACCTGCTGGTTTACCTCGTCGGAGGCAACGCCGTACTCTGAACCGATGAGTATGAGCTGGTATTTTCCGCTCTTGAGCTTGCTCCTGATATGCTCGGGGATTATCTCCTCGGGGATAGCCGGACCGGAAATGGTATTGTAGCCGAGAGTGAACTGTATGCCGTCCACCTTCTCCATTTCCTGCATCATCTTCGTAGCAGTATGTGCTGAGAGCTTGGAGTCTGCAAGGAGGATGTGGGTACTGTTCATATTGAAGGCTTCGGAGAGCTTCTCATTGCCCTGAACGCTACTGAGGTAGGAGGGGAGGGTGCTGTCGAGCTTGTAGTATACGTCATAGCGGCTGTTTCCATAAACAGCGGGTAAGAGCAGGAGAAGTCCGACAGTGAAGAATATCGGCGAGTGCTTTATTATGAACGCAGAGGTCTTGGTGAATTTCGGGAGGAATTCGCGGTGCGATGTCTTGGTTATAGCCTTCTCGAAGATAAGTATCATAGCCGGAAGGACAGTTACGCAGGCGATAACGCCGCATACAACGCCCTTTGCCATTACGATGCCGAGGTCTAAGCCGAGCGTGAAGCTCATGAAGCACATCGAAAGGAAGCCTGCAACTGTCGTGAACGAGCTGCTGACAACGGCAACGATAGTATTTGCGATAGCGTGAGCCATAGCCTCTTCTTTGTTCTCGTAGATATTCTGCTGTTCCTTGTAGCTGTGCCAGAGGAATATGGAGTAATCCATGGTAACGCCGAGCTGGAGAACGAGTGCGAGGGCCTTTGTAAGGAAGGATATCTCACCGAGGAATATGTTCGTACCGAAGTTCCACACGATAGCAAAGCCGATGCTGAGCATGAAGAAAAGCGGTATGAGGAAAGAATCCATGGCGAGGATGAGCACAAGGCTCGTGAGGATAACACCTATTACAGCGTAAATAAGCGATTCACTCTGGGAGAGATTCTTCATATCCAGAATTATCGAGGACATACCGCTTATGAAGCAGTGCTTGTCGGCGATATCACGCATCTCCTCAACGGCTGCGAGAGTGCCGTCATCGGAGGTGCCTCCGTCGAAGAAGACCGCCATCATGGTAGCGTCGTCCTCGTCGTTATTGAAGTAATGGTAGTATTTCTCAGGGATAAGCTCTGTCGGTATGCGGCAGTCTGTCAGCGACTGGTAGCATACAACGCTGGAAACGTGGTCGATGTCCTTGAACTTCCGGGCGAGCTCAGCGACTTTTTTGTCCGGCATACCCTCTACTATAACGAGGGAGAAGCCGCCCTGACCGAATTCCTCTTCAAGTATCTCCTGACCCTTCATAGTGTCGATGTCTTCCGGGAGATAGGAGAGGAGGTCATAGTTTACTCTTGTGTTGAGATAACCGATCGCGGAGGGTATCATCAGGAGCACGCCGATTATGAGTATGATGATGCGGTGCTTCGCGACCCATTTGCCGAATTTCAGCATGAAACCACCCTTTCTGTCTTTGATAGCAATCAGTTCACAGCAGTTGCAGCGGTATGACCTGCGGCTGTACGCAGCGAACTATTAACTAAACATAGTATATTATAAAAATGACCGTTAGTCAATGATTTTTTCGGGCTGTTCATAATTTTCTCGGAAATTTCGTATATCTGCACAAAAGACGGATGCGAAATTTGTGACCGTTGGTCATTATTTTTTCTTGACAAGAACGCTCTCATTGGTATATAATATGTGTAGTGAAATCTTTGTCCCCGGTCGTTACTGGGTATGCTACGAAAGGCTGGAAAATATGGGAAAAATCGAAAAAAATAAACAGCAGAAGGAGAATTCGCTGCTCAAAACAGCGTTTGAGTTCTTCACAACAAAAGGTTTCAGCAAGACCTCAATAGCCGATATCGTGGGAAAAGCGGGCGTCGGAAAGGGTACATTCTATCTTTATTTCAAGGATAAGTATGATATCCGCAACAGACTTATTTCTCATAAATCGAGCCAGATATTCACAAGCGCAATAACCGGGCTCGGAAAATCTCTTGAGACTATGTCCTTCGAGGACAAGATGGTTGCGATCATCGACAGCATCCTCACTAAATTCGAGGAAAACCAGGCTCTCCTCATGTTCATCTCCAAGAACCTCAGCTGGGGCATATTCAAGAATGCTCTCTCTACGAAGTCCTCAGAGGGCGATGTAAACTTCTCTGAGGTGTATTACTCTATGCTGAAGGAATCGAACCACGAATTTCGCGATCCTGAGGTCATGATATTCATGATAATCGAGCTGGTTTCATCCACCTGCTATTCTGCGATACTCTACAAGGAGCCATGTACCCTCGAGGAGCTGAAGCCCTATCTCTACCAGAATATCCGCGCTATCATCTCTCAGCACATCATTGATCCTGAGACCGAAAGCAATAAATGACACGAAGGGACGCACGATCGTGCGTCCCCCTTTTTGGTATAAAAAGAAAGGACAGCCGGAGCTGTCCTTTTTTATTTTGATTATTCGCTAAGGCCGCCGAAAGCATCAGCAAGTCCGCCGAGAGCGCTTGAAACATCATAAGTTGCAAACTCGGTTACACGCTTGAATGTAATGGAGCCCTTCTCGCCGTCCTCTTCGGATTCGATAGTGAAGGTATCGCCGTCGATCTTTATTTCGATCTCCTCGCCAGCATCAATGAGATCAGTGTCGCTGTCTGCGCTGATCTTGTAAGTATCATCGCCAACCTTTTCCCACTTGCCCTTTGCGGAAGTTTCTTCAGCATCGGAAGGCATACCAACGAGACCTGTTTCAACTGTGAATGTACCGTCGCCATCAACGTCAATATGGAACATAGCATCGAGCGGAACGTCAACGATCATGAGGTTAAATGAAGTCATAGTCTGACCCTCAACTGTCATTTCGCTTGCAGCCCACTTGCCCTCAAAGCCACTTCCGCTGCTCTTGTCCTTATCCTTACCACAGCTTACGAAAGCTGTTACTGCGAGCATAGAAGCTGCAGCTAAACAAATGATCTTCTTCATAAGTATCATCTCCTTCAAAATTAACCGGCACTGCACCGGTGAGGCTATTATAACATACTTTATCGTGTTTGTAAATAGATTTCTTGCGTATATTGGGAAATTTCGGCTATTTCTTGAATTTTTCGATTTGCCGGATGAAAAAATAGTAGATTTTGCAGATAATATGCCGGTATTTCAGTCTTATGCGGCTCAGTCGGTGTTCCGGAAAGTACCGAGAAGCCTGAAATATTCAAGATTTTCGCCGAGGTCGCGAAGGACTGCCTGTACGGTCTCGTCAGCGAGCTTTCCGCTGAAATCAAGATAGAACCGAACGTCAAAGCTGCCGTCCTTTATGGGGCGGTTCTCTATTTTCAGTAGGTTCATGCCGTTGACATAGAACTTCGTGAGCAGTCGGTAAAGACTACCTTCGGTATGCGGTATCG
>Ga0310786_10011761_pt1 | contig 10891 bp, 8 predicted proteins | sample AusTroGonzalo_MG_FD_203881 | JGI IMG/M metagenome (GOLD analysis project Ga0310786, IMG submission 203881) | Bovine rumen microbial communities from tropical cattle in Woodstock, Queensland, Australia - Gonzalo_03 (v2) (version 2) | ecosystem: Host-associated > Mammals > Digestive system >...
CTGGTTGAAGATTACCCTGAGTCAGCTTATGTTCCGTCAGCTTTATATGAGGAGGGCAGAGCCTACCAGCAGACAGATAAACCTACACAGGCTGTGAGGGCTTTCAGACGTATAGTTGCAGATTATCCCACAAGCGATCTGGCGCGAAAGGCATCGGCCGAGATAGGTCTTATCTATTATCAGACAGATAAGTATGATGAGGCTATTACTGCCTATAAGGATGTTGTTGCCAAATACCCCGGGAGCGATGAGGCACGTACTGCACTTGTTGACCTCAAATCAATCTATGTTGAGACAGGCGATATCAACTCCTATATAGAGTATACATCAGGCATTCAGGGGGCAGCACCGATAGCTGTCAACGAACGCGACTCCCTAACATATTCTGCGGCAGAGAATATGTATAGCCGGGGCGCGAAGGATACAGCGTTAGAGCGTTTCAGGGAGTATCTGCAACAGTTCCCAGAGGGAGCCTTCGCGGTTAATGCATGGTATTATCAGGGTATGATTCTTGAGGAAAAGAATGATTACAACGGGGCTTTTGACAGTTTTATGCATGTGGCTGATTATGAGAACAGCCGGTTCTGTGAGAGTGCTCTGGACCATGCTGCCGCAATTGCATGGAACAAGGAGGACTGGAAACGTGCAATGGATACCTACATACGCCTTTACGCTAAGACTACCAATGCTGAGCGACAGAGCCGCAGTCTCTATTCAATTGTAAGCAGTGCCGGTAAACTGAATGACAACGATGCTGTTATTGCTTATGCCGATAAGGCCTTGCAGACACAACTGTCCAAGCAACAGGCTATTGAGGTTAAATATCACAAAGCAAAGTCACTCCTTGCAAAAGGTAGTGCCGTAGAGGCCCGTCCGGTCTTGGAGGAGTTAGCCAAAGACACCCGTTCGCAGTATGGAGCAGAATCAGATTACCTGCTCAGTCAGATGCTGTTTGACAGTGGACATGCTGAAGAGGCAGAAAAGGTCATTATGGCCTTTATTCAGGAAGGAACTCCGCACATGTATTGGTTAGCCCGCAGTTTCATACTGCTCAGTGACATTTACAAGTCACAGGGCAAGGATGTGGAGGCTCGTCAGTATCTTCTCTCACTCAAATCCAACTATACTGAGGATGATGATATAGCTCAAATGATTGCGGAACGACTTGTAGAATGATTGACCTATGAAAAGATATGTATTATTGGCCGTTCTGGCCGCAATATGCTGGACGGGATCTAATGCCCAGCAAAGCCTGCCTTCAAGGTCTCTTACAATAGAGGGAAACTATAATCCCACGGTAACTGAGGCCGGTAAGATCATGCCTGTCCCTGAGAAGGCTTATAATGACCGCCAGCGTGTCAAGGTGAGCTATCTTATGGAACCCAACCTGTACAGCAACCTGAAACGTTCACCTATGGCTGCATTCGGACTGGAGTCTGACATTGTGGAGCCGTTGAACCATTCCGGACTGGTACGTCTCGGCTACGGACTCAGAAACCTGAGTGAAGGCCTGTTTGACTTCAAGTGGTTCCCCACAGAGGTTGATGTACTGAAGATTTCAGGCAGTATGGACGGATGGAACTCCAAACCTGACGGCAGTTGGCGTTCAAGGATGTTCAACGGCAAGGTGGCCGCCGGATATGAACATCAGTTCAGATTCTTTACATTGGGTCTTGATACTGATCTTGGATTCTCGCGATACAACTTTATGCCCGGCAGTCTTATGGATTCAACCAAACTTGCTGCCAGCAATCTTACAATGAATACCAGATACGGTTCGCTCTCAGGGTTTGTTCATTCTGTCAGGATGAATGATGCATCTTTCCATCTGACCGGCGGCGGTGAATGGCTTGTACGTGATGGCTTAAACCTGAACGGTATCACGAATGACAACAAGGAGGGTATAATCAGGTTTGGAGCAGGTGTCGATAAGTTGTTGGAGAACGGATACTGGGGAGTAGACTACAAGCAGAAAATAAAGGTTTACAATTGGACAGGCATCAACGGATCCTCTTACAAGGGATTCACTGAACTGACACTTACACCCGTATGGCATTATGCAAAGGGCCGTATAACGGCAGATCTTGGTCTGAATGTTGATATCCGTACCAGAGCCGGTGAACCTTTCCTTGCATCACCGTTGGCAAGTCTCTCATATGATCTGAATGACAAAATAATACTACAGGCAGCAGCCGTTGGAGGTATTGAGGAGTATGATATGCGCGCTGTGGCACGCATGTCACCATACTGGACTGAGGCCAAAAGCATAAAGGATGGCTATAATCTGGTTAATCTTTATGGTGCCGTTTATGCTACTCCGTTAAGTTGGCTGTCTGTATCAGGTAAGGTGGGATACCGTCATACGATTGATGAGTTGTTCCAGGTCAGGATGGATACTCTGATAATGACTTCATTGTTGCGTCAGCAGACCGCCGATGTGCTTTATGCCCGTTTTGATGCCGATATGCAGTTTTCTGACAGGGCTCAGCTCAGGATGGATATTACCTACTCAAACTATTTGGGTAATCTGATAGGGCACAATATGGAACTCAAACCTGCTTTTGACGGCAGCCTGTTCGGCAAGTATTGTGTGATGCGCGGTCTGGACCTTATGCTCTCCTACCGTTTGATGGCGTTCCACAGCGTAAACGGGGTAGCCATGCCAACGGTGAATGATCTTGGTCTGACGGCTGATTATGACCTTACAGACAAACTGTCTCTCTATGCCACTTTCAGTCATATGATGGGAGGCGATTTCTACTATTACGCCGGATACCGCACGCTTAAGCCTGCCTTCATGCTGGGTGCATCATATCGATTCTGAGTTATTTTTATTAAATATAATTTAATAAGGTGAACGGACTGATTTTTTTCTGTCCGTTCGCTTTTTCTATATCTATTTTTTATTCTACTTTTGCCGCGCCTTAGGGCAAGAATAATAGAAAATATCATGCAGAAGAATCTGGTTATTGTTGAGTCTCCGGCCAAGGCCAAGACAATTGAGAAGTTTTTAGGTCCTGATTATAAGGTTATGTCAAGTTACGGACATATCTGCGACCTGAAGAAAAAAGATTTGAGTATTAACATAAATACGTTTGAACCCATATATGAGATACCTTCAGATAAAAAGAAGGTGGTGACTGAACTCAAGGATGCTGCCAAGAAGGCAGAAATGGTATGGTTGGCATCTGATGAGGACCGTGAGGGAGAGGCTATAAGCTGGCATCTTTTTGAGACATTGGGTCTTAAACCGGAAAAGACCAGACGTATTGTTTTTCATGAGATTACCAAGAATGCCATTCTGCACGCCATTGAGACTCCGCGCGACATTGATACCAATCTCGTATATGCGCAGCAGGCACGTCGTGTGCTGGACCGTATCGTAGGTTTCAAACTCTCACCTATCCTGTGGCGTAAGGTCAAGCCGTCACTCTCTGCCGGTCGTGTCCAGTCTGTGGCTGTACGTCTTATTGTAGAGCGTGAGCGTGAAATCAAGAACTTTGTTCCTGAGGCATCATACAGGGTCATTGCATTATTCAATCTTAATGTAGGCGGAGCAGTTCAGGAGATCCGTGCTGACTACAGTGAACGTTTCAAGACAAGAGAGGATGCTCAGGCTTTCCTTGAAAAGTGCAGGAATGCCAAATTCTCAGTTAAGGATATCATAACCAAACCGCTCAAAAAGATACCGGCTCCTCCGTTTACCACATCAACTATGCAGCAGGAGGCTACCCGCAAGTTCGGGTTCACCGTTATGCAGACCATGATGCTGGCGCAACGTCTGTATGAGTCAGGTAAGATAACCTATATGCGTACTGACTCAGTGAACCTTTCAACTCTCTGTATTGATTCCTGCAGCAAGGTTATTGCAGAGTCAATGGGTGAAGAGTATGTAAAGAGCCGTCAGTATACCCAAAAAGCCAAGGGAGCCCAGGAGGCACATGAGGCTATCCGTCCAACCTATATGGATAACCAGACCGTAGAGGGAACAGCCCCTGAGAAACGTCTGTATGAACTGATATGGAAACGCACCATTGCATCACAGATGGCCGATGCTGAAATAGAGAAGACCATAGTCTCAATAACATCACCCAAGATTGACGGTGAGTTTACTGTTCAGGGTGAGACAGTCAAGTTTGACGGTTTCCTCAAGGTATACCGTGAAACCCGTGATGATGAGAGTGCAGAGCAGAACAATGTCCAGGGCTTGCCGGAGTTCACTAAGGGTGAGCAATTGGAGTGCAGCCGCATATCGGCCGTAGAGAGGTTCACCCAGCATCCGCAGCGTTATAATGAGGCTGCCCTGGTACATAAGATGGAGGAACTGGGTATAGGACGTCCTTCAACATACGCTCCTACAATTGGTACCATCCAGCAACGTGAATATGTTTTACGTGAGGATATAGAGGGCAGTCACCGCGATTGTGACATGCTTGTACTTGAGAACGGAAAGATTGTAGAACAGACAGTGAATGAGGTGTATGGCTCTGAAAAGTCAAAGCTTGTACCTACAGACATAGGTATGGTTGTCAATGATTTCCTGATTGATTATTTCCCTGACATCATGAACTATAACTTTACCGCTCAGGTAGAGAAGGAGTTTGATGACATAGCTGAGGGTGAGAAACAGTGGAAGGGTGTTATCAGTGATTTCTACAACCGTTTCAGTCCCTCAGTAAATAGTGCGATGACCCTTAAGAATGAGCATAAGGTGGGTGAACGCGTTTTGGGTACTGATCCTGTATCAGGCAAACCGGTATCGGTCAAGATAGGCCGCTACGGTCCCATTGTCCAGATTGGCAGTGCTGAGGATGAGGAGAAACCGCGTTTTGCCCAGATGAAGAAAGGGCAGACCATTGAGTCTATAACATTGGATGAGGCATTGGAACTGTTCCGTCTGCCGCGTACCCTTGGTGATTTTGACGGTCAGCCTGTAACAGTGGGTACCGGCCGCTTTGGTCCTTACATACGTCATGACAAGTTCTATGTGTCACTTGGTGGTATGGCTGATCCTTTGACCATAACTCTTGAGGAGGCGATCAAATTGATCCAGAACAAGCGTGACTCAGAATCCAAGAAGATTATCAAGACTTTTGCAGGGAATCAGGAGATTGAGGTTATGAACGGCCGCTATGGAGCTTATATAGCATATCAGGGCAGCAATTATAAGATACCAAAGAGTACGGATCCTTCAAACCTGACTGAGGAGGATTGCATGGATATCATCAAGCGCCAGATAGACAAAACCGGTTCAGCCCCCAAACGCAGGATTTTCAAGACCAAGAGTCAAAGCTAAATGATACGGGTTTTTCTGATGGGTTTCATGGGGGCAGGTAAGACTACCCTCGGTAAAGCCTTGGCCAAGAATCTTGGAGTCTCTTTCATAGACCTTGACCAATATATAGAGAACCGTTATATGAAGAGCGTAAGCCAGCTCTTTGCAACCCGTGGAGAACAGGGTTTCCGTGAACTGGAAAGCCGTATGCTGCGTGAGGCGGGTGAGTTTGATGATGTGATTGTATCATGCGGCGGCTCCACCCCTCTTATAGGCGACAATATGGATTATATGCTTGCCCAAGGAAAGACTGTATATCTGAAGTGTGATAACGCTACACTTCTGCGCCGTCTTGAGGTAGCATCGGCTACCCGTCCGCTTATAGCAGGCAAGTCACATGAGGAACTGGCTGCATTCATTGAATCAGAAACCAAGCGCCGTGAGCCAGGTTATCTCAGAGCTGAGTATATCTGCCCCGGTGACCGGTTGGAGAGCAGGAGCCAGATAGCGGAGACGGTGGAGTATTTGAAACAACTTCTGGATTTGAAATAAACACAATATGAAACAGTCACTTGTCATTGTCAAGGTGGGAGGAAAGATAGTTGAGGAGCCTCAAACCCTTGAACGTCTGCTCTCAGATTTCAAGTCTATACCAGGCAACAAGATGCTGGTACATGGCGGAGGCCGTTCAGCAACTGCATTGGCTGCCAAATTAGGCATAGAGAGCAAGATGGTTGACGGTCGGCGTATAACCGATGCCGATATGCTTGACGTAGTGACTATGGTATATGGCGGACTGGTAAACAAGAATATTGTAGCCAGATTACAGGCCTTGGATATAAATGCAGTTGGTATGACTGGAGCTGATTGCAATGTGATGCTTTCAGACAAACGTCCCGTAAAGGATATCGACTACGGTTTTGTGGGTGATGTTAAGGCTGTTAACTCACAACTCCTGTCTGGTCTGATAGAGCAGGGCATAGTTCCTGTACTTGCTCCGCTTACACATGACGGTAAGGGTCATATCCTTAATACCAATGCCGATACGATTGCCGGTGAGGCCGCCAAGGCTTTGGCCAGCTTATACAAGGTTACTCTGATTTACTGTTTTGAGAAACCCGGCGTTTTACTCAATGAGAATGATGACAATAGTGTGATTCCTTATATATCATACTATGATTTCCCGCGTTTAGTGCACGACGGCACAATAAGCGGCGGCATGATTCCCAAGATACAGAACGCATTCAACGCACTGCAGGCGGGAGTGTCATCAGTCCTGATTACTCAGGCTGAGGCACTTGACAAACTTACGGGAACTACAATCGCCCTGTAAGTACTTTTACTCTTCTGTTCGGGTTTCCTCAACGGTTTCAACAGGAACCTCCATGGGTTCTTCATTTACTGCAGCGGCTTGGGCTAATGCTTCTTCGGCCTCAAGTTTCTCTTTCTTGCGGTAGTATGAAACCATCCAGATTATCAGCAATACGGTTACAGCTATACAAGACCAAAGCTGGATTTGTGTCCATGTGTCTGAAAACGCCATAGGTTCACCGGCGCCAACTCTCATAGTTATGAAAGAGAAAGTGTTGTTCATAATGTGTACACAGATTGGAACCAGCAGGCTGCCTGTGCGGCAGTATAGCCAACCTAAAAGTATACCGGCAGGCATGGCGAACACAACCTGTATGGGGTTGCCGTGAACTATGGCGAATATGGCTGCCGATATTATGATGCCCAGCCATTTCTTGCCTGTTGCTTCACGTATCTCAGTAAGTATTATGCGGCGCATCATAATCTCTTCCATAACGGGACCTACAATGCATATTCCCAGAAATCCCAATATGGATTTGCTCATTGCATCAAAGGCATCTTCCATATAGTTTGGAATATTAAACGGGATGGTCAGTATGTCAACGGCATACAACGCAGCGAATCCCAGTACGAGTGACAGCAGAAGCACTTCGGCCGGAACTCCTTTAAAGAGTTCCTTGATCTTGAAATACCTGATGGCCCACAGAACCAGAATTACTGCGGCATCGGCTATAAGAAGTGCGGGAGCCAGAACATCCATCATGTCCTGTTTACGTACTGCTGCAACAATTGCAAAGGGTACTGTAACTGCTATCTGTAATCCCAACCAAATACCTATGGTGGACAGTGTTTTCTTGATTTTTGCCATAATAATCCTTATTTGTTTGTTAATGATTCAACTTTTCTGCGGTCGGCGTCAAGCTGGGCAGCCAGTTCCTGCGGTGAACTGAATTTGCGTTCGGCCCTTATGTAATCAACAAATTCAATTGTGAGCGGGTGAAAGTATATGTCGCGGTCAAATCCTAAAAGGTGGGCCTCAATGGTACGCGCCTTGCCCTCAAAAGTGGGCCGGTAACCTATGTTGACCATTGCGGGCCATGTCTCATGGTCAACAGTCGCGTATGCTGAATATACCCCGTCGGCCGGTATCTGCATGAACTCACAGTATGGGCCCAGATTGGCGGTTGGAAATCCCATTTTGCGTCCGTTCTGCAATCCGTGTATGACTGTGCCGCTAATGGAATATCTGTATCCCAGCATGGCATTGGCTGTCTTGATATTTCCGGAGGAGAGCTCACGGCGAATACGTGAACTGCTTATGGGAGTACCCTCAAAATCAAGCGCGCCTGCACCTATGACCTCAATCCCGATTTCATTTCCAATGCGGCGATAATCTGCTATTGTTGTACCCATATCATGCCCAAAGTGGTGGTCGTGACCAACCAGAAGGGTTGTCACGTTCAGTTTAGCCTGCAGGAATGACTGCATAAAACTGCGGGCATCCATCTGTGCGAGCTCTGATGTGAAATGCAGAGGCAGACACAAATCCACTCCCGTACCGCTTATCTTGCTTATTTTGCTGTCGGGGTCAAGAAGCAGTCTTGGGCGGTAGTCAGACTGAAGTATTTGACGCGGGTGTTCTACAAAAGTGACTGCCATACTTTTCAATCCACGCTCGCTTGCAGTCTCCTTAAGGTTTTGCAAGAGTTGTACGTGTCCGCGATGGACTCCGTCAAAGAATCCTATCGTAGCGGCATATTTCCCGCTTTCGGGTTTAGGTATGGTCATTCAGTCATTATAAACGGTTCAGAGTGCAAAAGTAATCAAGATACGTGGGCTAAAGGAATTTTTTGCTTCAAAACTTTGCAAATTCAGGTTAATGGAGTACTTTTGCACCCGAATGAAACATTCGGCTAAGGCCGATGATTCTTTCTCCGGGCTTTTAGCTCAGTTGGTTAGAGCAACAGACTCATAATCTGGAGGTCCTAGGTTCAAGCCCTAGATGGCCCACAAAAGAAACCGCTGAATAGTGGTTTCTTTTTGTGTTTATGAAAAAATAATCTATCTTCGCTGTGCTTAATTACTGACTGTTTATGAAGAAGACTCTCCGCTTTATTCTGGCATCGTTGGTGATGCTGTCTTTCGTCCAAAATGCCTACTCACAGTTCTCACAGAGAGGCAGTAGTAGCAGTTCTGCAAATCTATATGTCCAGAGAGAGGACCAGCCTGACGGCGGTATATTCCTGCCGGCACCTCCTGACACAAGCAGTGTCGCATATATTGATGATTTCCTGCAGTGGCAGTGGGGCAAGAGTGTCCGTCCTACTGAGCGTGGAGAGAGGGCCAGTGCGGAGTCAGCATCAAGCACTTCAGAGATGGCCCGGATATACTCTGAGGCGCTGGGTTTCAAGATCAGCCGTAGTGAGACCCCTGCCATTTACAATCTTATGTCACGTGCCTATCATACGGCAGAGCAGGCTTCAAAGAACCCCAAGGAGAAATATATGCGCATCCGCCCTGTTATTCAGTATAATGAGAAACCCACAGGACGCTCTGACCGTTTGGAGAGTCTGAGAACCAGCGGTTCCTATCCGTCAGGACATACCACCAGAGGTATGGCAACGGCTTTGGTCCTGGCTGAGATGGCACCGGAGTTCCAGGATACTATTTTGCGCCGCGGCTTTGAGTATGGTGAGAGCCGCATAATAGTATCGGCACATTATCAGAGTGATGTGAATGCAGGTTACATGTGCGGATCAGCTTGTGTGGCAGCCATGCATTCCGTGCCTGATTTCATAACCGATATGGAGGCTGCCCGTGCCGAGTATTATAAGATTGCAGGTCAACAACAAGGCAAGGTGATCGGTTATCCTGACGGACGCAGGATCCTGTCAAAGCCGGTTGATACCGAGAGCTACCGTTATTATGGTGATGTGGCCCAGTATTTTGCCGCCAAGGCAGACCGTACATCGGAGCGTGGTGCTCAGGCTAAGGCTGATGCTGATTTCAGCTATGATGCTTTACTGTCAGCTTTCTCAGGCCCGTTAGGGGTGAAAATGGATCCCAAAACGACACCGGCTCTTGCCGCTTTGATTTTTGAAAGCCGCAATGCCCTGCTTAGAAACGCATTGGACCTGGCCGATGCAGAGAAATTCCGTCAACGTCCGTACATACAGTTGGGCGATGCCCCGTTTGCCGGAGCAGTAGATTCTGTCACATCATCATATCCGTCGGCAGAGTCAGAGATTGGTTGGGGAATTGCACTCATTCTTACAGAGATTGCCCCGTCAAAAGCCAATGACATTCTTAAGTTCGGTTACCAGATGGGCGTGAGCGGAATAATCACCGGTCAGCATTGGGCAACCGATATCTCTGCCGCCCGCATAATGTCAGCTGCAATGGTAGCCCGCCTCAATGCAGACCCCAAGATACGTAAGCTGCTGAATGATGCCAGAAAAGAGTTCTCAGCAAATATCGCTACAGGGAAATAAGATTATTCCTTAGCGCGTACAGGACAAGTTCCACAGAGTTGTTTATTCCTAACTTCTTGAAGATTTTCTTCTTGATGGTGCTTACCGTCTGGTCTTTAATGCCTAAGCGGTCTGCTATCTCCTTGTACTGAAGGCCCTGGCAGCTTAGCAGCACCACGTCCAGTTCCCTTGGGGTGAATATGCTGTTCTGGATGTTACGTGAACAATGTATTCTCTCTATAAGACGGGCTGTATCGGCACCATAATACTCGTGGCCTGCATGGATGCTCCTTACAGCCTCAATCATCTCTTGGGCTCCGGCGGTCTTGGATATGAATCCGTTCACGTCAAGTTCCATGATACGGCGTATGTTGTTCTCGGATGAGTCACATGAAAGCATAAGGATGGAGGTCTGGGGCAACAGTGACTTGATTTGGCGTGCGGTCTCTATGCCGTCCATACCCGGCATGATTACATCCAGTATCACAATGTCCGGCTTTAGGGTGGATGCCGTCTCAACGGCGGTCTTGCCGTCTGTGGCTGTTGCCACGATATTCAGGTCAGGCTCCCTGCCGAACATCTCCTTGAACCCGAAAAGGGCCAACTGGTGGTCATCAACAATGAGAATATCAATTTTCTTGTCCATCCTGTTTAGAGTTAGGTATTGTTATTGAGAAAGATGTGTATTCGCCGGGTTTGCTGTCTATACTGATTGTACCGCCTAACGCGGTGGCCATGTCCTGGCAGACCACAAGTCCAAGTCCGCTGCCGGACTCTCCCATGGAGCCTTTACGGACAAGCCTGTTATCAGGATTAAAGAGCAGTGATGCCTCCT
>Ga0310786_10011764_pt1 | contig 10890 bp, 10 predicted proteins | sample AusTroGonzalo_MG_FD_203881 | JGI IMG/M metagenome (GOLD analysis project Ga0310786, IMG submission 203881) | Bovine rumen microbial communities from tropical cattle in Woodstock, Queensland, Australia - Gonzalo_03 (v2) (version 2) | ecosystem: Host-associated > Mammals > Digestive system >...
GAATCGAATGACGAGAATATGCTCTTTCTTCATAAGCAGTATGCTAGTTCGACTAGTAATACTAGTAAAGACTAGTTATTTTTTATAAAGAATCGGATTGGTGGCAGGGTCGTTATACATCTTCATCTGGCGATACACCTTCATGTATTTCCGTCCAGCCTGGATGTCCTCCAATAGTTGGTCGATAGCTGTCGAGAGGTCGATTTGCTGTTCCTTTAATACGTCGAGCTTGGCTTGACACTTCTGGATATGGGTTGCATCAGCATCCTGACGTTCTGTCTGTTCCTGCATGTGCCAGATTTTCAAGGCAAGAATGCTCAGGCGGTCTACGGCCCAGGCAGGACTTTCTGTATTCAGACGAGCATCTGGCAGGGGCTTTACTTCTCTATAGATCTGACGGAAATAAGAGTCGATTTCTTCTACCAAGTCCGTACGGTCCTGATTCGAACGGTCGATGCGTCGCTTCAGTCCCAAAGCCTCGATAGGATCGATGTGTGGATCGCGGATGATATCCTCTAAGTGCCACTGAACGGTGTCTATCCAGCACTTCAGATAGAGGCTGTGTTCAATAGAGCCAGTTTCGTAGGGGTTATTGATCGGAGTATCTACGTGATCTTTCAGGTGATAATCACGTATCGCCTGCAGGAAAATCTGATTTGCTTGTTGTGTAAATGTCATAGATTTGTTGTTTTGTTTGCAAAGATACAAAAAAGAAGTGAAAAGTGAAGAGTTAAGAGTGAAAAATTTGCTTCCGCATGCAAAAATTCTCTAAACTCTAACCCCTAAACTCTAAACTTTTTATTATCTTTGCAGCGTTATGAAGATAGTTGTAGACGATAAAATACCCTATATTCGCGAAAAGTTAACTCTTTTGGCTGATGAAGTGGTGGCTTTACGTGGGGCCGATATCAGTGCTGATGACGTAAAAGATGCTGACGCTCTGATGGTGCGTACCCGTACCCGATGCGACGAGCAATTGCTCAAAGGAAGCCGGGTGCAGTTTGTGGCAACGGCGACGATAGGTTTTGACCACATCGACTCGGCCTACATGGAACGGGCCGGCATCTATTGGACCAATTGTCCTGGTTGTAATGCTGCTTCTGTGGCACAATATGTCGAGTGTTCCCTACTTTTGCTGGAACGCGAAAAAGGGTTGTCTTTGCGTCAGTCGACAATCGGTATCGTGGGTTGTGGCCATGTTGGCTCAAAGGTCAAAGCCGTTGCGGAACGCCTGGGCATGCGAGTTCTGATATGTGACCCTCCTTTGGAAAACACAGCAGCTAATAGCCAAAAGCCAATAGCTGACAGCTATGTATCGCTCGATGTCATTGAACGCGAGTCAGATGTCATCACCTTTCACGTTCCTTTGACACGTGATGGAGTGTATGCTACTTGGTATATGGCAGACGATGCTTTCTTTCATCGCCTCCCTCGCGTACCTTATATAATAAATACAAGTCGCGGCGAGGTGGTCGATAACGATGCGCTCCTCCAGGCGCTGAACGAGTGTAGGGTGCGCGATGCGGTAGTTGACGTATGGGAACATGAGCCGCAGCTCAACCTTCAACTACTTCAGCGGGTTTTTATAGGAACACCACACATTGCAGGTTACTCAGCTGACGGCAAAGTGAATGCCGACAATATGGTCATCGACGCGCTATGTCGCCATTTTGGTTTGAAGCATCCGGGCACCATTCAGCCACCATCATTACCTGTTGACTTTTTTTATACAGGCGATCCTCTCCAACTTTATAATCCATTGGAGGATAGTCAAAAACTCAAAGAATGCCCAGAAAATTTTGAGCAGTTACGTAACAATTATCCGCTTCGACGAGAGAAAAAAGAGTAAAAAAGCACGCTAAAAGTGTAAAAAAGTCACTTTTATGCCCCAAAATCTGCACAGATATAGGGTAATTGTGCAAAAAAGAGTGCTTTTTTCTTAAAAATATTTGCGTAAGTCAATAAAAATGTGTTACTTTGCACCCGCTAAGCAGCACTTTGCTGCAAAGTTTTCAGAAAAAGAATCCAAATATTAACATTTTAAAGAAGAAAATTATGTCAGAAATTGAAAGCAAAGTAAAGGCAATTATTGTAGACAAACTCGGTGTAGATGAAGCAGAAGTAAAGGCAGAGGCTAGCTTCACAAACGACCTCGGTGCTGATTCACTGGATACCGTTGAGCTCATCATGGAGTTCGAGAAGGAGTTCGGTATCTCTATCCCCGACGATAAGGCTGAGAAGATCGGTACTGTCGGCGACGCTATCGCATATATTGAGGAGAACGCTAAATAAGTTTATTTTTTGATAAACCGCAGATTACGCAGATTACGCAGATAATCATTAAATCTGTGTAATCTGCGTATTTTTCAGTTATAAAATATCATATGGAATTAAAGAGAGTAGTAGTAACAGGCATGGGTGCCGTTACACCACTTGGCAATACTCCCGAGGAAACTTGGAAGAACATGCTTGCTGGTAAGAGCGGTGCTGCCCCCATTACACTTTTCGATGCATCGAAATTCAAGACGCAGTTTGCCTGCGAGGTGAAGGATCTCGATGTCAATGCCTATATCGACCGTAAGGAGGCTCGTAAGATGGACCGCTATACCCAGTTGGCCATCATCGCTGCCAAACAGGCTGTCGAGGATAGTGGCATGGATTTGGAAACAGAGGACAAGGACCGCATTGGTGTGGTCTATGGTGTCGGTATCGGTGGTATCAAGACCTTTGAGGACGAGGTGGGCTATTATGGTGCCCATCGTGAGGATGGTCCTAAGTTCAACCCCTTCTTCATTCCGAAGATGATTGCCGACATTGCTGCCGGTCAGATTTCTATTCTGTACGGCTTCCATGGTCCTAACTATATCACCGCTTCTGCTTGTGCTTCTTCTTCGAATGCACTGGCCGATGCTTTCAACCTGATTCGTTTGGGTAAAGCCAACGCCATCGTTGCCGGTGGTGCCGAGGCTGCTATCTGCGAGACGGGTGTGGGTGGTTTTAATGCCATGAAGGCTCTGTCGACCCGTAATGACGAACCCGAGAAGGCCAGCCGTCCGTTCAGCGCCAGTCGTGATGGTTTCATCATGGGCGAGGGTGCCGGATGTCTGATTCTTGAGGAGTTGGAGCACGCTAAGGCTCGTGGTGCCAAGATCTATGCTGAGATGGTTGGTGCAGGTATGAGCGCTGATGCTCACCACATCACAGCCTCTCATCCTGAGGGTCTGGGTGCCAAGCTGGTCATGAAGAATGCGTTGGAAGATGCAGGCATGCAGCCTGAGGACATCGACTACATCAACGTTCATGGCACATCTACCCATGTTGGTGACATCTCTGAGGCTAAGGCCATCAAGGACGTATTTGGCGAGGCTGCTTACAAGCTTAACATCAGCAGTACGAAGTCGATGACAGGTCACCTGCTCGGTGCTGCCGGTGCCGTTGAGGCTATGGCTACTGTGCTGGCGGTCCAGAACGACATCATTCCTCCTACAATTAATCATGAGGATGGTGACAACGACGAGGAGATCGACTATAACCTCAACTTCACCTTCAATAAGGCTCAGAAGCGGGAGGTACGTGCCGGACTCAGCAATACCTTTGGATTTGGTGGTCACAATGCCTGCGTAGTATTTAAAAAGTATGTGGGTTAATAACATCATTGACAGCATAAAGCTCCCTTTCCGTAAGGAGAAGGAGCTTTTTTCAGCCCTTTACGACATTTTGGGCTTCTATCCTCACCATATTGAACTTTATAAGCAGGCTCTGCTGCACAAAAGCGTGGGACGCAAGAACGAAAAGGGCCGTCCGCAGAACAACGAACGTCTGGAATTCTTGGGCGATGCTATTCTCGACGCCGTCGTGGGCGATATTGTGTTTCGCCATTTTGAGGGCAAGCGCGAGGGCTTCCTGACTAACGCCCGTTCAAAGTTGGTAAGTCGTGCAACGTTGGGTAAACTGGCACAGGAGATGGGCATCGACCAGCTTATCAAATATGCCGGCCACTCTACGTCACACAACTCCTACATGAACGGCAATGCCTTCGAGGCACTTGTCGGAGCCATCTACCTCGACCGAGGCTATGATGCCTGTATGCGATTCATGGAAAAGCGCATCCTGGCTCAAGTCATCAACATCGACAAGGTGGCTTATAAGGAGGTCAACTTCAAGTCGAAACTGTTAGAGTGGAGCCAGAAGAATCGTGTCAAATTGGAGTTCAGGGGTTTGGAAGAAAGTCGTGACGAAAAGGGTAGTCCCATGTTTACTACACAGGTGCTCTTGGAGGGCCTGGAAGGTAGCAAGGGTACGGGATATTCGAAGAAGGAGAGCCAGCAGCAGGCCTCTAAAGAGACGCTGCAGCTGCTGCGTCGCGAACCGCAGTTCATTGATAGCATCTTTGCCGCTAAGGCCGATCGTACGAAGATGGAGGAAGAGCCCGTGATGGCTGCTCCCGACATCGACAAGCTTCAAGAGGAACAACAGAACTTCATCATTGAGCGCGAGCCTGAGGTGGAAACGAACTCCAAGCCCGCTGTGTGTGGCGATTCCGTTGCCATAAACGATGTCGAGTCTGTTGCTGTATCACAGCAACAAACAGACCTCGATGCTGAGATGACGCTGGACGACATTACTGCTACACCCCGCGAAAAATCCCGCGAAGAAATCATTGCTGAAGCCGAGGCCGCAGCCTTTGCAGAAGCTGAAACTGAAACCGAGGGAGCTGCATAATACAAACTCGATATGATGAGATATTGGTTATTGGCATTAGGAGTTGCTGTGGGTCTGGGAGCTTTTGCTCAGGCAGAACATCACGACTGGGAGGACAACCATGTGCTGCAAATCAATCGCGAGCCGGCACGTGCCTATTTCATTCCCTATGGTCAGACCAAGGGCGACCGCATGTTGTCACTTAATGGAGTTTGGCGTTTCCGTTGGACGAAGACGCCTAACGAGCGCATCCGTGACTTCTATCGTGCCGATTACGATGATTCTCATTGGGCCACATTGCCCGTTCCTGCCAATTGGGAGGTAAATGGCTATGGCACCCCCATCTACGTCTCTGCTGGCTATCCGTTCAAGATAGATCCGCCTTACGTCACCAGCGAACCTAAAAAAGACTGGACGACTTACGAAGAGCGCAACCCCACGGGCCAGTACCGCCGCACCTTCGTTCTCCCCGCTGGCTGGACAGCCACAGTGTCCGACGGTTCTCCGTCGCGTAATGGCCAGACCTTCTTGCGCTTCGAGGGGGTTATGTCGGCGTTCTATGTCTGGATCAACGGCCATCGGGTAGGGTATAGCCAAGGTTCGATGGAACCCTCCGAGTTTAATGTTACGCCATACTTGAAAACAGGGGAGAACCAGATAGCCGTTGAGGTCTATAAATATAGCGACGGCTCGTATCTGGAGGACCAGGACTTCTGGCGCTTTGGTGGCATTCATCGCGACGTGTTGCTTTACCATACGCCCAATGTCCGTATTCGCGATGTGGCCGTGCGTGCCTCAATGGATGGCGTGTTGCAAATCAATCCGCATTTTTCCGTGTATAATGGTGAGACGGGCGACGGCTATCATCTCGTCGCAACCCTTTTCGATGGTGCACGTCCTGTGGGCTGCGGTTCTGTCGCTGCCGCTGAAGTCCTCGACCTCGCCCACAAGGCAGCCCGCATGAACGAATGGTTCCCTCAACGTGGCCACCGCAAGTTCGGCCGTATGACGATGCAGGTCGATAACCCCCGCTTGTGGAGTGTAGAGCACCCCAATCTTTATACCCTGCGTTTGCAACTGCAGAACGCCGACGGGGAAACCGTCGAGAGTGTTACGCAACAGGTGGGATTCCGCACCATCGCTATCAAGGGCGGACAATTACTCATCAATGGTCAGCCCATCAAGATTCGTGGTGTCAATCGTCATGAGCACGACCCCTATACGGCTCGCTTGATGAGCGAGGAGCGTATGCTTCAGGATTTGCGACTCATGAAGGCAGCGAATATCAATGCCGTCCGTCTGGCTCATTATCCTAATTGTCCGCGTTGGTATGAGCTCTGCGACTCAATGGGCATGTACGTCATGGACGAGGCCGACTGCGAGACGCATGGCTTGCGAGGTACGCTGGCTTCGACACCCGATTGGGCTGATGCTTTCTTGGATAGAGCCATCCGCATGGCCGAGCGCGACAAAAACCATTCCTCCATCATTTTTTGGAGTTTGGGCAACGAGAGCGGCTATGGTCCTAACCACGCCGCCATGTCGGCTTGGCTCCATGACTTCGACCCCACACGCCCTATCCACTACGAAGGTGCTCAGGGCGACCCCGACCCTTCGACGGTCGACGTCATCTCGCGTTTCTATCCGCGTGTCATGCAGGAGTATTTGAATCCGGGCATCCCTGAGGGCTCTGACCAGGAGCGTGCCGAGAATGCCCGTTGGGAGCGGTTACTTGAAATCGCCAACAAAACAGGCGACCGTTGTACTTGGGTGGGTTCCGATGGTGGGCCTCGCCCCGTGCTGACCAGTGAATATGCCCACGCAATGGGTAATGCCCTTGGCAACTTCAAGGAATATTGGGACGAAATTAATAGTCATCCGCGCATGCTTGGCGGCTTTATATGGGACTGGGTAGATCAAGGCATCATTTGTGGCGATAGCGTGCTCTATGGCGGCGATTTTGGCGACAAGCCCAATCTGAACGCCTTCTGCATGAACGGCATTGTGATGAGCGACCGCACGCTGACGCCTAAGTATTACGAGGTGCAGGCCATCTATGGCGGGATGAGCGAACGAGAGATTGCCCAACAATACCCAGAGACTTCAGCTGCTAAGCCCAAATCGTCAAAAAACAAAAAAACACTATCGGAGTCGCTTATCGCACTCTTTTCCTCCATCAAGACACAATGCTTCCGCGCGCCAACGGATAATGACAAGAGCTTCGGCAACTGGCTGGCGAAAGACTGGAAGCGCTGTGGTCTCGATACGTTGTATATCCCTGTGTGGACTGAGCAAGACGGCAATGAATTCGTGTTTACGTTCGAGATTCCCGACTCGCTGCCCCCGTTGCCGCGTCTCGGCATTCTTATCGAACTGCCGCGAGAGTATGAACAGCTGACGTGGTATGGTCGAGGTCCGTGGGACAATTATCCCGACCGCAAGGTGTCGTGTCCCGTTGGTCTGTGGAAGTCGACGGTCTCTCAGCAGTATGTTCACTATCCGCGTCCACAGGATTCGGGCAACCACGAAGACTGCACCTATATTGAACTCCGGACGAAGAAGGGAAAGAAACTGCGCATTGAGGCTATCGACGAGCCATTCTCGTTCTCCGCTTTGCCTTACTCGGCTCAGTACATCGCCAGCAAGCCCCATGACTATGAGTTGCAGGACCAGGGCAAGACCTACCTCAGCATCGACTGCGCCGTCATGGGTCTTGGCAACAGCTCCTGCGGCCCAGGCGTCCTCAAACGTTACACCATCAACCCGAAGAAGCGCTACCAACTGAAGATTCGCATTTCTGGCGACTCCCTTGAGCGTATCTTCATGCCATGAGATGAATAGGAACCACAGACTTTTCTATCACTTTGTCGCCTTCCTGACGGTGGCTATTTGGGGCAGTACCTTTGTCTTCACAAAGATGTTGCTGCTGAACGGCCTGTCGCCAGCCCAGATATTTACCTTGCGCTTCATCGTTGCCTACCTGCTGTTGCTGGGTGTCTCGCTGACGCGTCATCACCAGTGGTTTTGCCATTCGTTGAAGGACGAACTCCTGATGGTCGCCCTTGGCATTACTGGCGGCTCGCTCTATTTCTTGATGGAGAATGCTGCCATGCTCTATACGACGGCAACGAACACGTCACTCATCGTCTGTTCCTGCCCCCTGTTCACCATGTTTCTAATAGCATTGCTTTATCGCCACACGGAGCGAATCACCCGGCTGCAGGCCTTTGGTTCGCTGATAGCTTGCATGGGAATGGCGGTCGTCGTGCTCAACGGTCATTTTGTGCTCCATCTGTCCCCCGTAGGCGATATGCTGGCCTTTGGCGCCTGTCTTTGTTGGGTGCTCTACAGCCTGCTGATGAAGGTCGGTTTACAGCACTACTCCACGTTCTTTATAACTCGCAAGGTGTTTTTCTATGGCCTTGTAACCATTATTCCATATTTTATACTGGTGCCAGGCTTTCCCCCACTCAGCACGCTTTTGCGCCCTGAAGTCCTATGGAACCTCTTGTTCTTGAGCGTTGTGGCCTCGATGCTTTGCTACCTCATTTGGACGTGGGTCATTAGCCGCCTGGGAGCTGTCGTCGCCACAAACTGGGTTTATTTCAATCCCATCACCACCATTTTCTTTGCGTGGTGGCTCCTCGATGAACAGATTACCCTATGGTTCCTTCTCGGCTCTGCCCTCATCCTCCTCGGCATGTTCCTGGCAGACAAAAGAAAGCAGTGAGCAGCCGCTTATTTGACAGCACGGATGCAACGACCGCTGAAACGATTGCTGGAAAGATTTCCGTAGTGTACTTTAACGTCGGAGAAATTGAATTCCAGACACCATGCTTTGTTCGGATTCGCCGTGTAGAGGGATGATGTCCAGTAGATGCCACTGATAGCGCGGAACTGAATGTCACCATAGTAGCGGAAACCCGTGATAGGCAGGAAAATGGAGTTGCCCGTCTTCTTACTGGTAACCTTATAGCCGTTCACGCCGTCCTGTGCGGTCCATTCCCATTTGCAATTGTCTGGGTTCATCAACTCCTCGTACTCGTCTACGGTAGGCATGCGCCATTCGCCGCCCATATTAGTGCGGGCAGCATCGTCGACGGGAGCCAGCTGGCTCTTCCTGTCGGTGGTCGAATACTTGGTAAGAAACTGAGAGTCACCCTTACTCCAGGCATAGGTGTTCCACGAGTAGTATTCCTTCGATTTGGTCTCACCCCACGCAAAATACGTGCCAAAGCCAGAAGCCTTCTTGGCACCCACATTCATGCTTGCCCATTTCACACTCAGTCCTAAATCAATAGCCTCCACACCATTTGTAGATTCCGTGACATCACCCTTTGCATAGCTTGCTGCCCCTAAAAACATGACGGCCAGCATCATCAGAAAACCCTTCTTCATATTTATATCTTTTAGATTCTGGGGTCAAAGTTACGAAAAAACGAGCGAAATGCAAAAGAAAATATAATAAAATTGGTTTTATTTCGTAACTTTGCAGCAAAATAGAACGCAATGACCATACAGCTGACATACAGAAGAACTCGCAGGTTGTCAATGCGCATCGTCAAGAATGGCGATGTACATGTGTCGGCTCCTATCGGCATGCCGAAAAGAGACATCGAGGCGTTTATCAATCAGCACCAAGAATGGATTGTTGCCGCCAGAAAGAAAACCACAGAGCGACATGCACAGCGAGCAGCGTTTTTCAGTCAGCTGCCCCTGACCACAAAGGCAGAAAAGGAGGAAGCCCTGAAAAGGGTGAAGGCATTGGTGGAACCCTTGGTGGAGCGACATGCACAGCTGATGGGCGTTCGTCCGTCGTCCGTTTCTTATAAACCGATGATATCACGCTGGGGATTGTGTAAAATCAAGGAGCGCAGCATCTGCTTTTCTACCTACGTGCTACTATTGCCGGAGTGGTGTGTCGAGCATATTGTGGTTCATGAACTTTGCCACCTGTTAGAACCCAGCCACAATACCCGTTTCCACGCCTTAATGGACAAATTCTTTCCCCTGTGGAAAGAAGCCAGAAAGAAAACCCGGGCATTTGCGGAGTAGTGGTGATCTTATTGTTCACTAACGCTGTTTGATGCGTTCTTCGATGGTCTGGAAGATGACGAAGAGCACAGGGACGATAAACAGCAGGCTGATGGTGCCGATGACCATGCCGCCGATGGTGCCTACGCCCAGCGAGTGGTTGCCGTTGGCTCCAACGCCCGTGGCCAAAGCCAGTGGCAGCAAGCCGAAGACCATGGTCATGGAGGTCATGAGGATGGGGCGCAGACGGACGGCGGCAGCATCGAGGGCCGCCTCGACAATGCCCAGTCCCTGGCGCCGCCGCGTGGTGGCGTACTCGGTGAGCAGAATGGCAGTCTTCGAGAGTAGTCCGATGAGCATGATGAGTCCTGTCTGCATGTAGATGTTGTTCTCGAGTCCCCATAGCTGCGCGAAGAGGAACGAGCCGGCCAGTCCAAAGGGTACGCTGAGAATGACGGCCAGGGGGATGAGCAGGCTCTCGTAGAGTGCGCAGAGGATGAGATAGATGAAGATGATGCAGATGACAAAGACCAGCGTGGTGGTGTTCTGTGCCGACGCTTCCTCGCGTGTCATGCCGCCAAACTCATAGCCATAGCCTTCGGGCAGTACCTGGGCAGCTACCTCGCGGATGGCGTTGATGGCCTGTCCACTGCTATAGCCTTCGGCGGCAGTGCCACCGACCTGAATGCTGGGGAAGAGGTTGAAGCGCGACAGGGTCTCGGAACCATAGATGCGTGTCAGCGTGAGATACTGGCCGATGGGCGACATCTCGCCTGATGAAGTACGCACGAAGATGTTGTTGAGCGACTCGGCATCGAGGCGATATTCGGGAGAGGCCTGCACCATGACGCGGTAAAGCTTGGTGAAGCGCACGAAATTGGATGCATAGTTGCCACCGACATAACCGCTGAGGGCCGATAGTACGTCGCTGGGCGACACGCCACGGCGTTTGCATAGGGCGGCATCAACCTCAACACGGTATTGTGGGTATTTCAGCGAGAAGTTGGTATAGGCACGGCTAATCTCCGGACGTTCGTTGAGCGCGGCAATCATCCGGTTGGTATAGTCCAACAACTCCTGAATGGTGCCGCCGTGCTTGTCCTGAATATGGAGCTCGAAGCCGTTGATGCGTCCGAAACCAGGCAGCATGTTTTG
>Ga0310786_10011766_pt1 | contig 10889 bp, 4 predicted proteins | sample AusTroGonzalo_MG_FD_203881 | JGI IMG/M metagenome (GOLD analysis project Ga0310786, IMG submission 203881) | Bovine rumen microbial communities from tropical cattle in Woodstock, Queensland, Australia - Gonzalo_03 (v2) (version 2) | ecosystem: Host-associated > Mammals > Digestive system >...
GTGTGCTTTGCGGTTGATGAAAATTGGTAAACATGGAACGTACAATTCTAAATGTGTATGATGGCGTAATCATAATTTGCGTGTAGTATTGTAAGTCCGTTAATTTATTGATTTCCATATAATTTACAATTGCTTGAAGCGCATCTTTCACGGAAATATTTTGGGGCAATTCGTACGCTTCCCATTGGGAAAGATGACTGATGTCGGCTGTTGGATTTGTCGCAAGTTTTACGCCGTTCCAATAAAGAGACTCCAATGTCCGTACAGAAGTTGTTCCGACGGCAGTGATGTATGGTAAATGATTGATAATCTTTTCGATTAAAGATTTTTGCACAATGCACAATTCTTGATGCATAACGTGGTCGGTGTAGCTTTCTGTTTTCACAGGTTTGAATGTGCCTGCGCCTACGTGTAGCGTGACTTTCCCGATGGATAGATTTTGTTCTTTAAACTGTTCCAACACATTTGGTGTGAAATGTAGGCCTGCGGTTGGGGCGGCGACAGAACCGTTGTGCTCTGCATAAACAGTTTGGTAGCGGTCGTTGTCGCTGGCTTCGGATTCACGGTTGAGGTAGGGCGGAATTGGAATTTTTCCAATTTGATCGAGGATTTCGCTGAACGTGTGGTTGCTGTCCCATTCAAATGTCACAATAAATCCGTCTTCGGTTTGATTTTCTTTTCGTGCCGAAAAATGAATGTCGGTATCGCCTTGAATTACAGCTTGTAACGGTTCATTTTTCCATTTTTTTGCATTGCCGACAACGCATTTCCACGAACATTTGCCGATTTGGGCAAACGATTGCTCGTAATTGTGCGGCTCAAATGGTTCCAAACATAATATTTCAATGCGTGCGCCAGTTGATTTCGTTAAAATGATGCGTGCGTGGATTACCCGTGTATCGTTAAAAATTACCAACGAGTTTTTCGGAATATACTGTATGCAATTGGAAAAAGTTTCATCAATGATTTTTCCTTGCTTAAAAACCAGCAACTTCGATTCGTCGCGGTTTGGAAGCGGATGTTTCGCAATTTTTTCGTCGGGTAAATCGTACGAAAAGTCGCTTATTTTTGACAAACTGTTGTTCATTGTCATTTTTTCGTAAAAATTTTGACAAAAGTACGTACTTTTGAAGTGCAAAAAAAATGAAGCGATGAAATTCCAAGTTGGAGACGTTGTTCGTTATCTTAACGATGTTGGTGGCGGTGTGGTTCAAAAGATTGTGAGCCCAATGGTTGTAGAAATTGTTGACGAATCGGGATTTACTGTTCCTGTTCGTGAAAATGAATTGATTTTGATTGAACGTCCTGAAAAACAGGAACAATCACAAGTAAATTCTATGTCTTCTGCTCCCCAAAATCCGATGGAAATTGACGAACCTACTGAAGACGAGGACATTGAAGGAAACGATATTCCGCAGTTGTTTATGGCTTTTGTGCGCAATGCGAAAGATTCCAGTTTGTTTGAATTGTATCTGATAAACGATTGCAATTACCATATATTATATGTATTGTCTTCGGAAGATGGCGATGAGGTTTCTCGCATCAATTCGGGTCTGCTCGAAGCAAATTCAAAATATATGATTGCTCAGATTTCGTACGATGAAATTTCAAAAATGGAACGGTTGCATTGTCAGGCAGTGTATTTCAAGAATAAAAAATATTCGTTGCAAAACTCTGTAGATGTGCAAGTTGTAATTAATCCCGTGAAATTTTACAAACCGGGTGTTTTTATTGTAAACGACTTTTTTGATGAAGACGCATATGTGATTTCTGTGTATGATGCGGCTGAAATACAATATAAAAGGGAACAGGATGTATTGCGGAATGTAGAACCGAAGCAGATTGCCGAAGCAATGCAGACGAAAAAGGATGTTGATGAAAAACAACCTGTTACGGTAAAAAAAGAAGATAAAATTCGAGAAATCGACCTCCATATTCACGAATTGGTTGATAATCCTGAAAAAATGGAACCTTCGGAAATGCTTGACTTACAATTGCAAACGTTTGAGCGGGAGTTGGTGAAGGCGGTTTCCGACGGAATTGAAAAAATTGTGTTTATCCACGGGGTTGGCAATGGCATTTTGAAAGCAAAAATTCGTGGATGTTTGGATAGGGATTATCCACAGTATTTTTATCAGGATGCTTCGTTTGAAAAATACAAATTTGGGGCAACGTTAGTTTATTTGCGTAAAGTTTATAAGTAATCGTGCGTTTCGTGACGAAAATATGGCTTGTGTTGGTGCTACTTGGAACATTCTTCCACGGAGTGGCGAAGCCTATGTCGAAAGTCGTGCAAATCACTGTTGACAATGGATTAATAAACGGGAACATCCACCAAATTGTGCAGGATAGAGAGGGCTTTGTGTGGATTGCGACCGAAAATGGTTTGGTTCGTTACGATGGATTTTATTATAAGGTTTTCCAAACGCGTCCGAACGATGTGCATAGCATTTCGCACAATTTTGTGAACTCGGTAAACACGTTCGATGGCTTGCATATTTGGATTGGAACGATGTCGGGATTGGATTGCTACAATCCGATTTCTGGCGAGTTTGAACATTATCATTTCTATGATTTGTTGGGCAAAGTGAATATGAAACCTGCGCTCCGAGTGTTCCCTGTTTCGGAAGGCTGTTATGTGCAAACCGACGATAAATATGTGTATTTTGCCGAAAGAGGAAACGATACCTTACGGGTTATTTCAACCAACAATGTGGAATCAAATAGTTTTGTATCGTCAATGGATTTGCTTGACAATGAGCGCCTTGCGATTGGAAATAAAGATGGACAGGTGTATGTGTTATCGCACGATGGCACCACAAATGTTATTACTCAAAAACCGTCCGCAGTCACTGTTGTGAAAAATCTTGAGGACAATCGCTTGTGTGTGTGCTATGCCGACGGTTTGATAGAACTATATAATAATAATGTATTGGCATCATCGTATCGTTTGAAAAATCTCGAAGACGCATTTGTAAATGATGTGGAACAGATTTCCGATTCGGTGTTGTGGCTTGGTATGCGTTCGTTGGGAATCTTTGAATTACAGATAGATGCAACGCCAAAACCTGTTGAGATGCCACATTTGATTAATAAAAATTGCAACACGGTCTATAAAGATAGCTATGGAAATGTTTGGATAGGACATTCTTTTGGCGGTGTGACGGTGCGATTGGCGCAAACGTTTGATTTAGAAGAAAATGGCGCTTTGGCGGAACAAATAAAAACGCAAAAAGTTCTTACTATTACTCAAAAGGCAGGAAAGACGTATGCTGGCACCGATGGAGGTGGTTTGTTTGTGTATGACGAACAAACAAAGCGAATTAAAAATTACACTTACGAAACTGGCATACAGGGAATTACATTCGACAATGTGGTGACGGCCTTGTGTTCTGATGATGAGTATATTTGGCTTGGAACATACACAAACGGCGTGTTTGCGTTGTCTCAAAAAACGGGAGCATTAGCTTTTCAGAAACAATTGGCGCACGTTCCGTCAAAAGATATTTCGTCTCTTTTTGTTGATAGTCAAGGAAATGTGTGGATTGGTACGTACGAAAATGGTGTGTTTGTTTTCAATAAAGAACGTGCGGAATTTGTCCGTCATTATACAGGCTACGAAGGCGATGGATTCCTTACTATTTCGTGCAACGGAACCACTTGTTTCTTTGAAGATACCAATAAAAATATATGGATTGGTTCGTATTATGGTATTTCAAAAGTTTTGCCGAATGGAACTACGAAAATCTATCGCTTTGATGAATTCCCTGGGATGCGAAGCTCTGTGGTGACAAGCATTTCGCAGGCTGAAGATGGAGTGGTGTGGTTTGGTTCGTTGCAAGGATTGAGTCGCTACGATGAGGTTCACGATACGATTATTGCGTTGCAAAATGTGCAAACGGCCAATAATTCCGCCGTGTGTGGCATCGTTCCGCAATCCGATAGTTCAATGTTACTGATTACTTCGAAATATTTGTATCTGTTTGATTCTCGGAAAAATAATTTTCAGCTGCTTTCGTCTATCAATAAAGGAGAAATCCGTCGAAATGCGTTTTGCGTGTATCAGCAGTCGCTTCTGTTAGGAACCGATAATGGCTTGAAGTCAATCTCGGTTCCGGTTTATGTTTCGGAGGACACATCGCATTTGCTTCGGTTAACAGACATTATGGTGCACGGAGAATCAATCTTTTCACCAAAATATGAGTACGATATTTCGTATGAAGATGGAAAATATTATCTGAATCTACCATATAAGGTGAAAGATTTGTCATTTAAATTCTCTGATTTTTATTTTGATGCTTCTTATCCTGTTGATTATTTGTATCGAATGGTTGGCTTGAACGATAATTGGTTTTTGCTTCATAACGATAATGAGGTGACATACACCAACTTACAAGGTGGCGATTATGTTTTCTGCGTAAAACATCTTACAAACAAATCCGATTCGGAGATAGAATTGCATATACATATTAAAAAGGCATTGTGGGAACACGCTTGGTTTTATGTGGTTCTTATTTTGTTGGTGATTGCGGTGATTTGCTATATTTTTATTCGTAGAATGCGCCGTATTGTTAGAATGCGAAACATTTTACGGAAACAAGTCGCTTTGCGTATGCAGGACATCAAGCGGAAAACGGAACAGATTGAACTACAAAATGTTCAGATGAAATTGCAACGCGATGCGGCTACGCGCCAACGGTCCGAAGCGGAACAACAACGGGCAGGTTTGGAAAAACGACTTTCAATTTTGTTGGCGAAGATTCAGAAAAACGACGACTTAATCCACGAATTGAAACAACGAACCGTTACACTGAATAAAGACAAACTGTTGTTGAAACGCAAAGTCGATTTGTATGAAAACAATGTTCGTGATGTGGTCTTCAAGATTCAATTGCCGTCTGAAAAAGTGGAATATGTTAGTCCGTCAGTATTACAATTGACTGGCTATGAGGATGTTGAGTTTGAGGAAGGTCAAATTACATTAAAAGATTTACTCCCGACGGAACTGCGCAAGGATATAAAAAAATATCGCAGTATGATGCTGGAAGGTAAAATGCCGGAATTTGCTGATTTCAAAATTATTGCGAAAGATGGATTGGTGCGCACGGTCCGTCAGTTTTCACGATACGAAACGAATTTAAAAGGTACTGTAATCGCAATAGAGATTCTTATGGTGTTGCTTGCCGAAGAACGTACACCAAAGAATTTGATTGAAAAGGTTGCCGAAAACAACAAAATTGCAGAAAAAGAATTTGTTGACGAACCAATTGTTGTGGAGTATGATTGGTCGAATAAAACAGTGCTGGTTGGCGATTTCGACGAGGCAAGTTTTTCATTTATTCAAGAAAGTCTGCTTCCAACTAAAATTGAACTGATTCGTGCCGTTGATGGTGAAGATGTTGTACAGAAATACACTCAAAATAAAGAGAAAATAAATGCTGTGTTGCTTGATGTGCAGCTTCCAAAGATGAATGGCTTTGAGGCTGCGCTTGCCATTAGAAAGCAAAACAAAGCTGTTCCTATCATTGCACAAACATTGTATGGTAGTTATGATGCCAAACTTCAATGTTTCGATGCAGGATGTGATTATTATATTGCTAAACCGTATAAAACCAGCGACTTACAAGAATTGTTGCTAAAATGTTTAGATAGATAGTATAAATTTCCTGTTTTTCTTTTTGGGAATGAGAATCTTTTCATAAATTTGTCCGTCTTTTGTAGATGGTATAAAATCACTCTGAAGATAGAATAAATAATTGTTAAACTAAAAAAATAAATGTATGAGAAAAATCTTCAAACAAAAAAAGAGCATTGTCTTTTTTTTGATTGCGTTTTTTTCTGTTGGAACTGTTAGTGCACAAATCACAGTTTCAGGTAAGTTGACCGATACCAAAGGTGCACCGCTTATTGCGGCTTCGGTTGCGGAACTTGGAACTACTAATGGTACATTCACAGAATTGGACGGAACGTGGACGCTATCGGTAAAAAGTGCTGATTCGCAACTCGAATTTTCTTATGTTGGTTTTGCAACACAAGTAAAGAAAGTTGGTAGTCAAAGAACATTTAATGTTTCGTTGAAACCCGATGCCGTTCAAATGGAAACTGTTGTGAAAATTGGTTATGCGGCAGTGAAATTGGAAGACGCAACAGGTTCTCCAGCAGTGCTTGCAGGTGAGGAACTTACAAAAGCTCCTGTTCTTGCAGTTGACCAAGCATTGCAAGGTAAAGCTCCAGGTGTGAGTGTGACTTCTAACTCTGGTACTCCGGGTGCTGCAATGGATATCGTTATCCGTGGTCGTGGTACTACTGGTGATGCACGTCCTTTGTACGTTGTGGATGGTGTTCCTCAAGGTTATGAATATCGTGGCGATCCAGGAAACATTGAATCGTTGACAATTTTGAAAGACGCTTCTTCGTGCGCTATTTATGGTGCCCGTGGTGCTAACGGTGTTGTGCTCATCACAACGAAAGGTGGTAACCAAGTTGAAGATTATGAATATGTTAATATCAATTTTGACGGATATAAAGGTGTGCAACAAGCATGGAAGAAAATGGATGTGCTTACTGGCGACCAATTCGTTGAACAAATGGGAACATATCCAGATGGTTATGACAATGGAAACGCTTTCTGGCAGGATTCTGTATTCCGCGTAGCAACAATTCAAAAATATAGATTGTCTGCTGATGGTGGTTCTGCAAGAAGTTCTTGGTCGATAAGCGCTGGCTACCAAGATCAAGATGGTATTGTAAGAACAACAAATTATACTCGCTATGATTTTGGAACAAAGGCGATGTATAAAGTAAATAAACGTTTGGATATTGGCGCAAACATTGGATATAGCCAAAATTCACAAAGAAAAGTAAACGAAGCTGGTATCGAACAGTCTCCACTTGGTTTAGCATTGATTTTCGATCCTACAGTAAAAGATAGAATGGGAGCTGCAAGCGCATATTCAGGACAAAGCTTTGGTAACCCGAAAGTTGATTTGTTTTATAAAAATGACACCAAAACAGGGTATGGTGTTGGCGCTGGTGCTTGGATGAACTATAAATTGGATTTCTTGTTGGAAGGTTTGGAATTCAAATCTCAGTTCAACTATGGAAAGTGGGGTAACGAAGAAAAATATTATGAACCTGTATATTTCGTATCTACAACCCAAAATAATGGTGTGTCATACATTGAAAACACTGTACAAGGTGGTTATAACTGGAGTTTATCAAATACATTGACGTATGCATTTAAATTGTACAATGCAGATTCTTCAATGGTTAACCATTCCTTCCGTTTCTTATTGGGACATGAGGCATTGTATGATTTTCAAGATACATACATGACACGTGTTGAAAATGTTGGTAAGGAAGATTTTCAACACTATGTAATTTCGGGTGAAAGCGCTGACAAGGGTGTTTGGTCAGAAACATGGCAAGCTCCTAACGAACACTCAATGCTTTCGTATATTGGACGTATGGAGTATTCGTTCCGCGATAAGTATTTGATGAACTTTACTGTTCGTCGAGATGGTTCTTCTCGTTTCGGTTCTCAATACAAATACGGATATTTCCCGTCTCTTGGTTTGGCATGGAAAATCAACAAGGAACCATTCTTCTATAATAATGAATTCTTGAAAAAGAATATCAACTTGTGTAAATTCCGTGTTGGTTGGGGTAAAATTGGTAACGAAAATATCGGAAACTACTTGTTTGTTGCAAGTATGGTTGCTGACCAAGAATCTGGTTATAACTTCGGTGGCAAAACAGTTAATGGTGTTGTTGTTGATGGTGTAGCAAATGATGAATTACACTGGGAAGAAGCTACTAGCTGGGATTTTGGTACAGACATTAGTTTCTGGGACAATAAATTGATGTTCAACTTTGACTACTTTATCAAGAACAATGTTGATAACCTTGTGAAATTAGCTGTTCCTGCAGTTGTCGGTTGCGACAAGAAAAATCCGACTGTGAATGCTGGAGAAATTTTGAACCGAGGATATGAAGTAGGCTTGGTATATCGAAATAATAAAAAATTCGGAACAGATAGCAAACATACTTTGAACTATAGTGTAGGAGGTAACTTCTCTCATACATATAACGAAGTGAAAGAACTTGGTGGAACTGTATTGTATGGTGGAAATATTGGACGTTCATCTGATGTATATGCTTGTAGAACCTTGGAAGGATATCCAATTGCATCGTTCTGGGGTTACAAAGTTGATGGCGTTTTCTCTAGTTATGAAGAAATTAATAACTCTTCTCAAAGTAATGCAAAATTGGGCGATTTCAAGATTGTAGATGTGGATGGTGATGGATTAATTACAACGAATGATATTACGTGTATTGGTAATCCAAATCCTGATTTTACGTATGGTTTCAATTTTGATGCTTCATATGCAGGATTTGATTTCAGTATGTCGTTCCAGGGTGTGGCTGGAAATGAGATTTTTAACAACACTAAGTATTATTTGGATGGTGGTGCTGGTTCACTTGGATCGAACCTTTCTACTCGCCGTTTGGATGTATGGTCAAAAGACAATACAAGTTCAACAGAGCCTACTAAAGGTGAATGGTTTACAGGAACATATTATCCAAACTCTGCATACGTTGAAAATGGTTCATATTTCCGTTTGAAAAACCTTACGTTGGGATATACAGTGCCAGAAAACATCGTAGAAAAAATCAAATTGAGAACATTGCGTGTATATGTGCAAGGTCAAAACTTGTTGACATTCACGAAATACCAAGGTTTCGACCCAGAAATTGGTATCAACCAAGCTATGAACTGGGAAGGACCTGAGTTAGGTGTTGACCGTGGTTCATATCCACAAGCAAGATCGGTTGTGTTTGGTGTTAATTTAGGTTTCTAATAAAATAGCATAATAATATGAAAAGAATAGGAATAGTATTAATCGCTGCGTTAGGGTTATATTCTTGTACAGAAGATTTTATAACGAAGGATCCTCTAGGAGTTTCCAGTAGCGCAACATATTATAATGACCCCGACCAATGTCAGTTGGCGGTAAATGCAATCTACGACCCGCTTGGTTGGTTCGAAATGCATGATGAATTCTTGTGGAAAATCGGTGATATTTGTAGCGACGACTGCGAACGTGGTGGTGCGAATGCCTCGGCAACATATAAAACTGGTGATGATTGGGATAAAAGTGGTCAGTTGGCTGTGTTCGAGGCTACCGATCGTAGTACCGTGATGTCAGGTATTTGGGATGCTGGTTATATTGCGATTGGTCGAGCAAATGCAATGCTTAATTCTACGGAAGGTAAAACTTCTGCCGCTCACAAAAGAATGCGTGCTGAAGTTCGCTTTTTACGAGCATGGTATTATTTCCAATTGACAAAGGTGTTTGGCCCAGTTATTTTAAGTGAAAAATCAGTGTCGGTTGCGGATGCAGCTAATCTTGGTAACAGACAAGATGGTGATGATGAAGAAGGTAATAAACAAGTTCGTGCACAGTATGACTTTATAATTAATGAATTAGAGGCTATAAAAGGAGATCTTCCAATGGTTGCTTCTGAACCAGGTAAAGTAACGAACGGTGCGGCCCGGGCATTCTTGGCTAAAGCATATTTGTATAGAGCAAACTTCTGTAGTACATCTGGGGATTTTGAAAAGGCATTCAACACAGCCTATGGTTTGTATACAGAGGCAGATGGTTCTCGTTATGCATTGCAATCTCATTATCAGGATGTGTTTGATATTTACGGAGAGTCTTTTGAGCAAAGTAAGGAAGTTGTTCTTTCTGTTCAACATATAGCGGGTTCTCAATATGGTCGTCAGGGCGATGGTTCTATTCTTCCGTTGTATGTCGCTCCTCGTTATTATTGGAATGCTGCAAAGAAAGAACAGCAACTTCAAGATGGTTTAGGATACGGTTTTGCAATGCCGACTCAAGATCTTCTTAATGCATTTGAAGATGGTGATGCTCGTGCAACTATGATTGTTGCTTCTCCACATGGAAATGCAACAATAAATAAAACCATTACGCGTTTGAATTTGGATACTGCGGCTTGGATAAGTCCTACGAATTTTGGACAGGGAGAAGGCTGGTATGCTATCGGTAAAGTGGATTGGTCAACTGGTTACTACAATATGAAGAAGAGTCAGTTAAGCACACTTCTTTGTAATAGTGGAAATAACTCACAATGCTCTGGAAAGAATAACATTATTCTTCGTTGGGCTGACGTGATGTTGATTGCTGCTGAAGCAGGTGTTCAATGTGGACACGAAACAGAAGCTCTTCAATTGGTTAACAAGTTGCGTGAAAGAGCGCGTAAGAGTGCAAGAACAATAGATTACACAAAATCAGGAACGACATCGGCTTGCTACACATATGCTGAAGCTGCTACACCAGCCGACTTGACATCAATTGATTTGGATAAAGTTAAGAAAGAACGTCGTGTGGAGATGTATGGTGAAGCAGAACGTTTCTGGGACTTGGTTCGTTGGGAAGAAACTGATAAATTTAGAACTGAGGACATTGCAGGAAATACATTCCAATATAAAGAAGCTACATTGGGCCGTTGGCCAATTCCTCAGGGCGAAATCATTCTTCATACTGGTGGTAATTTGAAACAAAATCCTGGTTATTAATAAGAGGAGGTATTTGATATGAAAAAGTATTGTATTATAGTATTTGCCGTATGCTCTTTAGCTGGCATTACATCGTGTAAACACGTAAAAGAACCAGAATCTGCAGATTTTTCATGGTATTACTACTCTGATTATTCTGAGAATATGATTGATCTTTCAAAAGTGGATAAGGATAAGAAGAATCCCTCAAAAATTGAATTAAGTGATCAAATCTGTTTTATTGCAAATGGAGCAGATGCTAATTCTTATGTCGTTTGGCCTGGAGAACCAGGACATATGTACGAAG
>Ga0310786_10011767_pt1 | contig 10887 bp, 8 predicted proteins | sample AusTroGonzalo_MG_FD_203881 | JGI IMG/M metagenome (GOLD analysis project Ga0310786, IMG submission 203881) | Bovine rumen microbial communities from tropical cattle in Woodstock, Queensland, Australia - Gonzalo_03 (v2) (version 2) | ecosystem: Host-associated > Mammals > Digestive system >...
TGGTAAATACACGGTTTTTGCACCTACCAATGATGCCATCCAGCTTTATCTGGATTCTCTGGTAAAGAAAGACCTTATACCCGAGGCTTCGTGGGATGCATTCACTGATAGCCTGAAGTTGGATTCAGTTCGTAAGGTTATTGTGTACAACAGTATCATTGACGGTGGCGATGATAATGAGCCTCTCGAGGTTAACAACTTCCCGGAAAGGTCAGGTAGTTCCTCTACTGCTGAAATTGAAATCGCTAACATGAACGACAGAAAGCTGGTTGTAACATACACTTCTGATCCGGATAGTATTCTTATCAATGATTGTATGATTGACAGGGTTAACCATGACATTCTGGCTATTAATGGTGTTGTTCACTGCGTCCACAATGTGGTAGCTCCCAGTGGTGATTCTATGGCTTCCTTGTTGAAGAATATGATGGATTCTAACAAGGGAAACTATGCTGTAATGGCGAAATTAATTGCGGCATGCGGACTGATGGACGAACTGGACAAGGTTAAGGACGATGTTTATGAGCGATTGTATCAGACAAACGGTATCCCTCATGAAGTACAACGTGATGATGGCGAGGGTAAGATTAAATTCTACTCTCCCGAGCACCGTTATTATGGTTACACCATCTTTGCCGAAACTGACGAATTCTGGTCACGGACATTAAATAAGTCAATCGAGGATATTACTGTAGATGATATCTATAAATACATAGATAATCTTGGCATATACCCGGATGCTAAACGTGAAAAGAACTATAAGAGCGAGGATGACCTACTGAACCAGTTTGTCACTTATCACATGCTACCCATGCGATTGTCAGAAGATCGTCTGGTGAACCATTACAACGAGAAGGGCTATAATACCAGTTCAAAGATGCCTACTGTTGCCATCTTCGAATTCTACACTACCATGGGTAAGCGCCGTTTGCTGAAGGTATTCGAGAGTAAGGAGAGTAAAGGCGTTTATCTGAACCGCTTCCCCAATCTTAATAACAGTCGTAGTGGTGACTATCACGAGAACTCATGCGATCCCCAGAATGTGGGTGTTCTGATAGGTGCACCCAACCTTGAGGGAGAGAACAATGTGCGCAATGGTATTATCTATCCCATTGAAGATTTGCTCTGGTATAGCGACAATACTCGTAGCCAGATGATGCGTAGTCGTATCCGTTGGAATGTTACTGCGATGTGGCCCGAGTTCATGAATAATGACATCCGTATATCTAAGTTGAATGGTGATCAGTATGCAAATGTGTATATTCCCACAGATGCAGAACTTGGCTATCAGTATCTGGAGGATGTAACCATCGAGAAGGAAACAGCATTCTGTTATTGGACGGGTCGTGGACACGGCTGGGCTAATATGCAGGGCGATGAGATGACCATCCGTGGCCTATATGAAGTTACCATGCGCCTGCCACCCGTACCCAAACGTGGCGTCTATGAGTTGCGTTTTGCCCAGCAGTGCGGTGGTGTCCATCGTGGTATGGCTCAGTTCTATTGGGGAAGTGATGTTGACAAGCTGGCCGCTATGGGTATTCCTATGGACCTCCGACAGGGTGCCCACTACCTTTATACACGAAATGGTAACATCCCCAGTGATATCGGTTATGCTGATGATACCGATGATGATGACTTCAATGCCGAAGTTGACAAGCGTATGCGTAACAACGACTTTATGAAGGGTTGTCAGCAGTATGTCGCAGGCGGTCCCGGCGGAGGCACAATGATGCGTGCTTCAAATATCTGTTTGCGCCGTATCATGTTCCGCCAGACGATGAATCCCGACGTGACATATTACGTTAAGTTCAAGACGGTATTGGACAATCCTACCCATTATTTCTATATGGATTATCTGGAGTATTGTGCCAAGGAGGTCTATGACAATCCTTCCGAGCCGGAGGATATTTGGTAAGGTTTAATTCAAAATTTATAAATTAAAAATTGGGTTTTGAGTTTAGAGATAAAAGAAAAGCGAGGGTGTTTCCTCGCTTTTCTTTTTGTGTGGTTCTATCTCAACACCTTCCTCCCTTCCTTAATATATATAAGGTGGGAAGTTTCTGCAACCTTTCTGCCAGAGATTTCATACACTGCGTCAGATGAATTTTGAATTTTGAATTTTGAATTTTCAATGTTGTTTATTCCGTCTTCCTGAGAAGAAACGGTGAAGGAAGGACCTTCTGCAAAGGTTGAACCCGTATAAGCGGCATCAACCGTTTGCACACCCCATTTGTAGGTACCCGCGGTGGGCGGGTTGAATGTCCATGTGTTAAGGCAACCTATGCGACCCATACGGTTCAGCTTGCGAATTCCATCCTTGTCTCCTCCTATGAAGGATGGTGTGCTATTGAGTAGGTTCCCTTCTGCGTCTTGTATGAATACCTCGTATGTGTAACATGCCTTCGCTGTTTCAGGTACGTCCCACATAAGGGTTACACTACCATCTGCATTCACTTCTGCTTGGCAGTTCTGAGGTGCATCAGGTCTTGAGGGCGTGCTTCCCAGATTGTAGCAAAGAATGGCATTGATGCCTTTGGGACAAAGGCTCAGGTAGTTTGCATCTGTGCAATTGCCGTATGTGACAAAGTCCTTACGTCCGTCTCCGTTCCAGTCAGGGAAAATGACGGAGGCGCTTGTAGCTCCTGGTACAGCGGTACTCCTTGTCATGCGTCCCTTTCCGTTGTTCAAGTAGAGCTGGCCCGTACTGGTTTTTGCTGTACCTTTCAGTCCTCCAATAAAGATGTCGTATGTGCCGTCTCCGTTCCAGTCAATAATACCCGTGGAGTTGTTCACGCTGGCTTGCGTGTTGTAGGTGTCAGTCAAGAGTTCGGAATTGGAGGACTGACTAAAGGTGGGCTTGGTTTGCTGCTTGTTGGAATAAATACGCTGACGGATAGTGGCTTCACCTGATGAGCTTTCGCCTGTTCCTGCCAGATAAATGTCTATCCATCCGTCATTGTTAAAATCGGCCACCTGCAGGCTTCCGTTTGATTTCCTCTTGATGGAACCTCCTGCGTCTCCTAAGCCCTGGCGTAGGAAGCGTCCGTGTTGCAGGGTGTCATTCAGGTAAACGTCCGTAAAGCGGATTTGTCCTTCCACATTATCCAATACCGATGAGATGGCAAAGTCCTGAAATCCGTCGTTGTTCAGGTCGGCAGCTTGTATGATAGCCTCAGAGAACTGCAGTTCCTGTTCGTATGGCTCCACGCAGAAGTTCAGCTCTTCTGGGCTTACGCTTTTATTATGCAGAATGACGTTGTAACACTCCTCGCCCAGATGACCTGCACATACGATGTCCAGACGGCCGTCATTGTCAATATCTATAATGTCAGCGCTACTGGGACCTCGCAGGTTGAATGCACAAGGATTGCCTTCCTTGTCCGTAAATGATAAGGTGGGAGTGGCGAAAGTGCCGTTGCCAGCTCCCAAGAAGATACCTTCCTGACTATATGCCGCGTCGGTGTCCGTGTTGTTCTCGAACGCAATAATATCCATCTTTCCGTCATTGTTGATGTCGCACGGGATGATAGATGGTGCATTGGCTACCTGAAAGAGTGGTTTTGTGCTAACCTTGTTCCACTTGTGTGTTGATGGAAGATAGAGTGTTGCATATGTCATTCTCTTGCTTGTCAGTTCGTCCTCGGCGGAGTTCTGAACGTCATTGGCATACCCACCGGCCACGATGTCTTGGTTGCCGTCATTGTTCAGATCTACGGTGACCGCTCCGCCGTTTTGAAAACCCCGTTCGCTGTTTATCATTTCGGGGTTATAAGGTGCTGTGGTGGAAAGAGTAGGCCTTATGATAGGCTCATTACTCATAGTCAGGCGCGTACTTGTGGCGTTTACAGTACCTATGTACATCAGGCGGTTGCCCACTTTCTCCGTCGATTCGTGTGCGTGGAAGACAATGCGAAGGATTCCCTCTTTGTCATAGAAAAGTGAGTGGTGCCCTGTTCCCACCAAGTCGTCGAACCGACATAGAATGGGATTTCCTGTATATTTTGTCCAGGTGCCGGAAGCAATATTGCTGGTAGTGGCATAGCCCACGCCATAGTCTTGTGAGCGGTAGTCGTTGCCGGAGTAGGTGAGGTAGTATCTTTTACCAACCTTGATTACATTGGGCCCTTCATTTACGCGTCCCATTTTATTCTCCCAACTCTGTGAAACGGCAAAGCATTTGCGCATTGTACCTTCTTTGGGTGTGATGTAGTCATCTTCCAGTTCTGCTTGCCAGATGCAGTTCCCGTCGGTAAAGCGTACGAAGAATACGTATGCCTTCCCGTTGTCATCGAAGAAGACGTGCGAGTCGATACACTTCTCATCACCTATCAGTTTCTCCATCTGGTAAGAGCCCACCTGCTTAAAAGGTCCTTTGGGTGAGTCGGCAGTAGCAGCAAACAGATGCTCATTAGCCGAGAAATACATAATGTAATGCCCGTTCTTGTGGTACACTTCAGGTGCCCAGAACCACTGCTGTTCTGTTGTGTTGACTTTGTTCAGCGCCTGACCCTCGTCTTTCCATGTGCGTAGGTCATCCGAGGAATAGCAACGTATGCCGCTGGCGTCATGTGTGCCGTAGGCATAGTATTTCCCGTCTTCCAATAGGATGTAGGGGTCGGCCAGCGGTACCTGGCTTACTTCTCCTTCGGCTAGGGCAATCAGGCTTGTTGTTAGTACGATAAACAATGTAAGCAATCGTTTCATTTTCAAAAGGTTTTTTTTGAGTTTTTAGCTTAATTTTGTGCAAAGATAGTATTTTCTTTGCAAATACATGTGTTGATATCGGAGTTTTTTTTTCTGACCCAATGATGGAAAACATTTTACCCCCTTAGGGAAAAAGTGTAATATGGGCAGATATAATTATTTTCAAGCTTTGAAAATATATAACCAAGCTTTGAAAATATATTTTCAAGCCATGAAAATAAATTATCAAGCCTTGAAAATAATTTTATTGCACGTATTAGGATGTTTTATTTCGGGGATTAGCCAGTTTTATTCGGCGTCCTGGCAAAATTGTGAAAGAACTTCTATAATAAGGTGTGTTTCAAAGCCTCTGGACAGAGCGTGACGGGTGAGTTTTCCTTTGCGGATGTAGGGGTCGGAGTCTTTGAGTTGCCTGTTTTTCTGTTCAAGAACGTGGGTGAGGGTTTCCTGGTATTCTTCTTCAGGGATAGCTTCTAAGCCTTCATTAATATCCGAGTTGTCCATCTCTAACATACGAAGCATCTGACTTATCTTGACTCTGCCCCAATGATTGTATCGGAACTTATCGAGGCAATAAGCGCGACAGAAGCGTGAATTGTCAATATATTTCTCTTCTTTTAGGTACGAGATGATGTCCTCTGCCTGAGTAGGTGTAAGTCCCCATTGGATGACTTTCTTGCGAATTTCAGAACTGCAATGTTCGCTGCCGCTGCATAATGATGCGGCACGTGATAGGGCTTGCTCGTAGGTAATTGCTTTCATCTTTTTAGGGCTGAAATGAATCTGGGCTTTTCGAACATATCAGGGTGGATGGTGACTTGTTCGAAGCCTGCCTGCTCTACCAACGAAGCTGTCTCGGAAGGGTAGGCTTGGTTAATCTCGAAATAAAGACGGCCTCTGGGCTTTAGGTGCAAACATGCATAATGGGTAATAGCCCTGTAAAAGAGAAGAGGGTCATCATCGGGCACAAAGAGCGCCAGATGCGGCTCGTAATCCAATACGTTTCGGTCCATCTCGCAGGCCTCTTTCTGGCAGATGTAAGGTGGGTTGCTAACAATAATGTCCCATTGTTGTTGTGAAGTAGATGGATGTAAAATATCTTCTTGTCTGAAATCTACATCCGCGGAAAGATGTTGTGCGTTCTCTTTGGCGATGCGCAGCGCATCGGGTGAAACATCGAAGGCTGTTACCTTATGATCTGTTAAAGCCAGTGAGATGGCAATACAACCGCTGCCAGTTCCAATATCCAAAACAGACGAGGGGGCGGGGTGCTGACGGTTGATGAGATTGACAAGTTCCTGTGTTTCGGGCCTTGGAATCAAGACTCCCGGCTCTACGTGGAAGGTGTGCCCGCAGAATTCGGCTTGCCCCAAAATATACTGCACAGGTTCTTTTCTGACAAGTCTGCCAATAATATTTTGCAGTAACGCCTGTTTATCTTCAGATAATTCCTTATCTTTGCCTATCAAAACCTGTGTGGGAGTCAGCCCAAAAGCCACTTCCATGACCAGCATGTAAAGAGCACGGGCCTCATGAGGAGGATAGACAGATAAGAGACTTTGTAGGTAATTCATGCTGCAAAAGTACAAAAAAGTTGAAAGTTGAAAGTTGAAAGTTGAAAGTTTTTTGAGTTTATAAGTTTTTGAAATTTGAAACATATGTTTGTTGATCCTAAATATATGCAGCGCTGCATCCAGTTGGCAAGGTGTGGTGAGATGGGTGCTCCACCTAACCCGATGGTGGGTGCTGTGATTGTACATAACGGCATAATAATAGGTGAGGGTTACCATCGCAGATGCGGAGGTCCACATGCCGAGGTAAATGCCATCCGTAGTGTTCGTGATGAGACGTTGCTGAAAGACAGTACCATATACGTAAGTTTGGAGCCTTGTTCGCATTACGGAAAGACACCTCCTTGTGCCGACTTGATTATTGAAAAGGGAATTCCTCGTGTGGTGGTGGGGTGTATGGATCCTTTTGCAAAAGTAAACGGACAGGGAATCAGGAAGTTGCGCGATGCCGGTATAGAGGTTGTGGTAGGTGTCATGGAGAACGAATGCCTGCAACTGAACAGAAAGTTCATAACCTTTCATCAGCAGCACAGACCTTGGGTTATCCTGAAATGGGCGCAGAGCGAAGATGGATTCATTGATGCAGAAAGACTACCGGGTGAAAAGCCTGTGAAGTTCTCTACAGCCTATACCCAAACCCTTGTACATCGTATGCGAGCCATGAATCAGGCTGTTATGGTTGGGACGCGGACGGTATTGCTGGATAATCCAACGCTGACAACCCGTATGTGGGAAGGAGCTAATCCATTGAGGGTGTCCATAGATCGTAACGGGGTAATTTCTGAATCTGTTCATCTGAAAGATAATAAGGTTCCAACTGTCATTTATAATCATGGAGATTTGTCGATAATACTAAACGACTTGTATAAGCGGGGTATTCAGTCCCTTATAGTGGAAGGTGGCGCCCAACTGATACAGCATTTTATGGATGCAGGCTTATGGGATGAAGCTCGGATAGAAATTGCTCCACTGGTATTGGGAAGTGGTGTTCCCATTCCCCAAATGAAGAATGCCAAGCTTGTAGGTGAGGCTGTTATGGACGAGAGAAAAATCTTAAACTATATACGTGAAATGTAAAAAAAACGGCAAAAAGTGCCAATTTGGAGCGGAGAAACCCTAATTTTACTTAATTCGAGGACGTAATATGGTGTAATGTCAAATATAAAGTATACCTTTGCACCTTGGTTAAAGTTTATACCATTATAGATGTGCGCACATAAGATTATAAAAAAATACGGAGCGTTGCTTATAGCAACAGTACCTTTCCTGTTGGGCTCATGTTTGTCTGAGCAGGAGGTAGATAATAATGAATATTGTTTTATCTGGGATGTGACTCTGGGTTCATTGAAAAGAGAGAGCACAGTGTTAGATTCCTTAGGCAAAGATACAACAATAACCTCTTCCTATACGGGAAGTCAGTATCCAATGACCATAAACCAACGGGCATTGACGATAGAGAATATGGATTCGTTGCTGTATGGCACAATGTTGCGTGCTGTACTTGTTGAGATTTCTTACACTGGTTCTAGTCTGTATTACCGTACAAAAGAATCTGCCGACAGTACTTGGCTGATCTACAGTTCAACAGATAGTATGGATTTGCGCAAGCCGGTTGAGTTGTTGCTGCTATCTAACGACGGCTTGAGTTCAAGGCTGTATACGCTAAAGTTGAACGTTCATAAGCAGGAAGGTGACTCTCTCTATTGGAAGAAGGTGGGTGATGCTGTTCCGCAATTACAGAATATGAACCAGCAACGTGCTATTATCGTACAAGAGAATTTGGCTGTTCTTGGCAAGAGTGATAATGCTGTGGTACTTGTGGAACGAACGGCAGAGGGCGTATGGAATGAGACACCTACCAATCTGCCTTCTGATGCAGATGTACAGACAGTTGTCAAGAAGGGAAATTCATTCTTCATTAGCACAACTGCAGGCGATATATACACTTCTGAAGATGGGAAGAATTGGCAGAAACTGGATGTTCCCCAGCATCCTGGGCTGGTGTTGGCTGGTGCTACTTCCAGCTATCTATATGCCCTGATGGATGGCGAATTGTACAGATGTCATGAGAACGGACAGGGAGAATGGGATTTCCAGGCAGAAGGCTTGGATGAAAGTTCTGTGTATCTGCCCTCAAAGGATGTAAGAACATTGCTAATGAAACAAACTAGCGGGAATCAGAGGTTGGTTATGGTTGGCAATCGGACTGATTCAGCTGATATATCTTCCGTAGTTTGGAACAAGATGTGGGATGATGAGACCTCAGAAGCTGAGGCCGTTTGGATGTTCATGAACCAAACAGAAGACAATAAATGTACGTTGCCACAGTTAGAGTATCTGAATCTAATTCAGTATGACGACAAGTGTATGGCCTTCGGCGGTTCCTCTGTTACAGGTAAGGGAACAAACGAGGCAATGGATGCGTTATATGTGAGTGAGGATTTTGGCATTTCATGGCATAAGGATTCTGAACTGCATTTGCCCACACAGTTGAAAGGCATAGACGGTCCCGTCAGCAGTGTGGTTGACAATAACAATGTTATATGGATAATTGCCAATGGTGAGGTATGGCGAGGAAAACTGAACAGACTGGACTTCGAACGAAAGTAACGCTACTGCTCCTGCTGTGTTTCTTCTCTGCCAATCTTAAGGCGGAGGAACTGGAATACAAGATGGACTTGGGCGCTGCCATAGGAACGTGTTTCTATTTGGGAGACGCGAACAGCACTCCTTATGCCCACATGGGTTTTATGGGGGGTGTTACAGCCCGTCGCATCTTGAATCCGAGGATGGCTGTAAAGTTTAATATGGCAATGGGACATCTGAGCGGTAGTAGTGACTGCTTTATTCCTGAAGATCCTTGGAGCGGCTCATTGGAGGGCGGTAGAACGGTGAAAGTGGATTTCTCGCGTAACGTGTTGGATTTTGGAGCCCAATTCGAGATGAATTTCTGGGGCTTCGGCATGGGTGCTGGCTACAAAGAACTGAAGCGTATAACCCCCTATGCCCTGGCTGGAATTGGCATGACTGTAGGAATGGGAGGTGGAGCTGTTACTTGTGGTGCCTTGTGTCTGCCAGTGGGTGTTGGTGTTAAATACAAACTGAAACCACGCCTAAACGTTGGATTTGAATGGACGATGCGCTTTACTACCAGCGACAGACTGGATGCTACTCCAGAGGGTACGACTCAGTTGGCGCATCCTTATGGAATAAAAAGTAAAGGACTGAAGAATAAGGACTGTTACAACTTTACGATGGTGTACCTGACGTATGAGTTTATGCCTAAACTGAGGAAGTGTAATAACTGAAAATTATATAAAGCTTGATGGAAAATAAGATAGAACTCGACATGAATAATATCCCTGAGTCTATAGCCATTATAATGGATGGTAACGGACGATGGGCCAAGGAGAAAGGTTTGCCCCGCTCGGCAGGACATGTTGAGGGCGTGGAGACTGTAACGCGCATCACCTCGGAATGTGCACGCTTGGGAGTGAAATATCTGACCATGTACACATTCTCCACAGAAAACTGGAACAGACCGGAACCAGAGGTGGAAGCATTAATGAATCTTATTGCCACCAAGTTGGAGGATGAGATTTTCATGAAGAACAACGTCAGGTTCCGTCTGATTGGCGATATTACTCGCTTACCTCAGCATGCCAGAAAACGTCTGGAGGAGTGTATGGCTAATACCGCTAACAATACCCGTATGACTGCTGTTACTGCACTGAACTATAGTAGCCGTTGGGAATTGACAAAAACAATGCAACAGGTGGCAAGAGATGCCGCATCAGGAAAAGTAACGGCTGATGAGATAGATGAGAAATATATATCAGACCATTTGGAGACCCACTTTATGACAGATCCGGATCTGCTTATCCGTACAGGAGGGGAACTCAGAATCAGTAACTATCTGCTTTGGCAGTGTGCTTACAGTGAGTTCTATTTCTGTGATACTTATTGGCCGGACTTTAAGGAGGAAGACTTGCATAAGGCTATAGCAGAGTATCAGAGACGTCAGCGCAGATTTGGCAAGACCGGCGACCAGGTGGAGGAGGAACATAGGCTTTAGACGTTAGCCAACTTTGAAATTTGGATTTAAAATTTGAATTTTGTGAAACGAATATACATTGTTATATTATTATTAGCGGCACTGCTTCCAAACGTGTTTGGTCAAGTAGGGCAGCGTGAGATAGCACCTACTATAGACTATAGTCGTACGCCACGTACTTACTATATAGCTAACATTGCTATAGACGGAATAAAGAACTATGATGATTATCTGCTGTTGGGACTAAGCGGCTTGACAGTAGGACAGCCTATTACAATTCCAGGTGAGGAGATTACAAACGTAGTAAAGCGCTATTGGCGAAACGGTCTTTTCAGTAATGTGGCAATCAGTGTGGATAGTCTGGTGAACGATTCGGTTTATCTACATATTCAGTTGGCACAAAGACCAAGAATCTCTCAGATAAACTATAACGGAGTAAAGAAAGGTGAACGCGACGACTTACAGGAGAAGTTAGGCCTGATAAAAGACAACCAGCTTACACCCAATATGCTGGACCGTGCCAAGCTGTTGTGTGAGAGATACTTTTCCGACAAG
>Ga0310786_10011769_pt1 | contig 10887 bp, 5 predicted proteins | sample AusTroGonzalo_MG_FD_203881 | JGI IMG/M metagenome (GOLD analysis project Ga0310786, IMG submission 203881) | Bovine rumen microbial communities from tropical cattle in Woodstock, Queensland, Australia - Gonzalo_03 (v2) (version 2) | ecosystem: Host-associated > Mammals > Digestive system >...
GCATCAAAGTAGAGGTCTGGGGCAAGAAAACGGGTGAATGGTTGTCGTTCAACCCGTTTGATATACGTGTGGCTGAGGAACCCATTGACGAATATGTGTCGTATCGTTTGATCGAGCCATCGTATGTCGCATGGGAATTTATGGAGATAGCCCAGCGCAACCTCACTTCGTTCGAGGAGACGCAGATCTTCAACAACGAGATAACCAGTAATGATAGGAGAAGAGGTCAGTGTATTAACTGCCATAGTTATCAGAACTACAAGACTGATAATATGCTTTTCCACGTGCGTCTTGGTAATGCTGGTACTGTGATTGTGAACGACGGTAAGATATCAAGAGTCAATCTGAAGCGTGACTATACCATCTCTTCTGGTGTCTATCCGTCATGGCATCCTACTGCCAAGTTGATAGCCTTCTCGACCAATCAGACACGACAGGGATTCCATACGTTAAATCCCAATAAGATTGAGGTTTACGATGAGGCCAGCGACCTGATTCTCTATGATGTGGAGACTGATTCGGTGCAGGTCGTCAGCAATGATTCTACGCTCCTGGAAGTGTATCCTACCTGGTCGCCTGATGGCAAATACCTTTATTATTGCAAGTCTGTGCCCCTTCCTGAGGAGATGCGTGACAAGGATATTAGAACCACTTTCCCAAAGGTGCAATACAACCTCTATCGTCGTTCGTTTGATCTGGCAACGCATGGCTTTGGCGAGGAGGAACTGGTATATGATGCTGCAGCGAATGATAAGAGTGTGACCTTACCACGTGTCAGTCCCGATGGGCACTATCTGCTCTTTGCTTTGGGACAGTATGGCTGTTTCCATATCAGACATAATGATGGTGACATCGTTTGTATGCCGCTTGATCAAATAGGCGATGGTGTGGATAAATCGTCCCCATCGTTCCTTGATCTTACCAACCTGAACAGCGAAGGACGCCCTGACAGCTATCCCAGTTGGTCGAGCAACGGACATTGGATCATGATAGCCAGTCGTTCCGATGGAACCTACTGTCGTGTTTATTTCTCTTATTTTAACAATGGAAAAGTGGAAAAGGCGTTTCTGATGCCACAGGAAGATCCGGAATACAACACTTTCCTCCTGAAGAGCTACAATCGTCCTGAGTTTATGGTGGAACCTGTCAAGATCAGCGTTGACGAGTTCAGTAAGGTGTTTGACAAATAGTTCTGATGAAGCATTTACATCTTTTGTGCACGCTTCTTTTCGGTGTGGCGGTCTTCCTTTTTTTCGGATTGGCCTATCCGCATCATCTGCATTATCAGGAGCAGTATCAGCTTTTCCTCTTCGACAGCACCTATGTGTGGGAGATTGTTAAGCAGCCTGGGGGCGTGGTAGACCTGCTGGGACGTTTCTGTACACAGTTTCTCCTTTTTGCTTGGGTGGGGGCTGGTATCATTGCTCTTCTACTCTCTGCGGTGCAGCTCCTGATGCTTCGCCTTTTTAAAGTTCATAGTTCACAGTTCATAGTTCATAGTTCATACGGCCTTAGCTTTGTGCCTTCGTTTTTGCTTTGGCTCTTTTTGCTTGATGAGAATGCGTTGCTGAGTGGTGTCTGGGCTGTCCTGCTCACACTGCTCATAGCTTGGGCTATCGTCAAATTGACAAAAAGTTGGATGCGACGTGTTCTGCTGATTATCGCCATTCCTGTATTGTATATTCTGGTGGGGCCTGTATGTTTCCCAATACCAATTGAAAGTTTGTGGCATGGCATTCATTACTATCGCTATCCGATGGTGTTCCCATGGTTGCTCTGGGCTGCAGCATTTTCTGCCTTCGTTCTTATATTTGCTATACGTTTCTTTAACCGTAAGGTTACTGCATCAAATCGCTTAGTTCTGGCGCTTTGTTCCTTTGCGCTCGTTGCTGCAATTATGGGTGTTCTCGTCTGGAAGAATGCCAATTTCAAGGCGGAAAAGGTGATGCAATACGACTTTATGGCCTGCCACCAGCAATGGAACCGCATCCTTGAGACCGTCAACGCTGAAAAACCTAACAACCAGATTGGCGTGACGGTACAGAACCTGGCCTTGGCGATGCGTGGTATGCTTCTGGAGCACATGTTCGACTATAACCAGAATAGTATCCATGGCCTCCTGCCTGATGTAAAGACCGATGCCACCAGTCCTATGCCTACTGCTGAGGCATTCTATCAGCTGGGTATGATCAATGTCGCCCAGCGCACGGTATTTGAAGCTCAGGAAGCCATCTTAGACTTTCAGAAGAGTGGCAGGTGCTACAAGCGACTGGCACAGACCAATCTCATCAATGGCCAATATGAAGTGGCCCGCAAATACCTTATGGCCTTGCAGAAGACGCTCTTCTATCGTGACTGGGCTAATGAGACACTCCCGTTGTTGGGCAATGAGAAGGCCATCGCCAGTCATCCCGAATATGGGCGTCTGCGCCAGTGTGCCTATAACGAGGACTTCTACTTCAGCGACCACGTGACGCCAGAGATGCTCGAGAGCCTCTACTTCAGAAATACTGTTAATCGCATGGCTTATCAGTATCTGCTGGCATACTGTATGTTGACTGGCGATCGCGAAAGATATAATCACATCATTTCCAAAGAGCAATGAAGAAGATCCTGTACATACTATTCACTATTCACTGTTCACTATTCACTATCCTGCTGTTCTCAGCCTGCACGGAGACCGTCAGCGATGCCAAGCAGGAGAATGCTCTGCCTCAGATATATCCTGACTACCTCGGTGTCACTATACCCGTGAACATTGCTCCGCTCTGTTTCAATATGGAAGATGAGACGGCATTGTATATTGATGCAGTCATTACAGACTGTCACGGAAACAGTCTGCACAGCCAGGGTGAGGAATCCGTGGACTTTGATATTGATGAATGGCATCAGCTACTCGCTCAGAACCCCGATGATTCGCTCAGCGTGACCGTTTCTGCAAAATATGACGATGGCTGGCATACCTATAGTCCTTTTTCTATCTATGTCAGTCCTGACAGCATTGACTACGGACTTTGCTACCGTCTGATTGCGCCAGGCTATGAAGTGTGGAGCAAGATGGGTATCTATGAGCGCGACCTCTCTTCGTTTGATGAGCGTGCATTGATTGAGAATACACAGTTTGAGGGATGCGTGAATTGCCACAGCTTTAATCGGGGAAACCCTGCTGATATGAGCCTGCATATCCGTGGTCCGCATGGTGCTACGTTGCTGCGTCACGATGATAGTTCTCTTATTGCTTATAACACCAAGACTGATCAGACGCTTGGCTTCTGTGTCTATCCTTACTGGCATCCTTCGGGCCGTTATGTTGCGTATTCCACCAACGCCACGAGTCAGCTCTTCCACAGTTCAGACTCTAATCGTATCGAGGTCTTTGATACGGCCTCTGACCTTCAGGTTTATGATGTCGAGAAAAATGAGTTGATATTATCACCAATTTTGAAGCAGGACTCTATCTATGAGACCTTCCCCGTTTTTTCAGCTGATGGCCGTTCGCTCTATTTTTGTGCTGCAGAAGCTCTCCCAGAAGGTAATCATGCGCTGGACTCCATCCGCTATAACCTCTGTCGTATCGATTTTGACCCTGAGACAGGCAGTTTCGGTAACCGCATAGATACCATTGTCGATGCCAGTGCTCAGCACAAGTCAGTATCTTTCCCCCGTCCTTCTTACGATGGACGTTACCTATGCTATACGCTCTCTGATTATGGACAGTTCAGTATCTGGCATCACGAGGCCAATCTGTGGCTGCTTAACCTCACGACAGGGGAGAATCGTCCTATGGCGGGGGCAAATTCTGAAGATACGGAATCATTCCATAACTGGAGCACGAACTCCCGATGGCTGGTGTTGAGTTCCCGTCGCGACGACGGCCTCTTCACGCGACCCTATTTCTGTCACGTTGATGCAAAGGGCGTCGTCAGCAAGGCCTTTATGCTGCCACAACGCAATCCGCGCCGTTTTTATCGCGACCGTTTCCTAAGCTTCAATGTGCCTGAGTTCATCATTCGTCCTACAAATTTCGATGGTCGTAAGGCAAGTCGCATCATCAATGATCCTTCTCGCAAGGATTTTGGTGTGCGTAAGTAACCCACTTCGGTCCTTATTTGAAAATCTTCTGGGCGAACATGGTGAGATAGATACGCCAGTTGCGCCAGATGTGACCACCCTCGGTCTCTACATATTCATACTTGTAGCCTTTGCTGTCCCAGTAGTTACGCAGGTCGACTGTTGACTGATAGAGGAAGTCGGTATTACCCATACCCATCCAGTAGAGTTTGGGCTTGCTGGCGAAGAGTTTGGCACTCTGGTCTGCGAAAGTGGTGCTGTTCTTAATCTGGTCAGCAAACGAAGCATTGTATGCGCCATTGTCCAAGTGTAGACCTGCAGAGAAGAGACCATAATAGTCGAACTTGTTAGGATAGAGCAGACTGACGTGGAAGGTGTGTCCACCACCCATCGATAAACCACAAATAGCTCTGTGAGCACGATCCTTCAGTGTGCGGTAGTTGGCATCCACATAGTTCACGATATCCATGAAACTTTCGGGAATCGTGGCAGCAGCAGGTTCCGTGGGACCTGTACCACCATCGCGGAAACCTGGCGTATACATACCAAACGACCACTCGCCAGGAGCAGCCTGACAGTTGGGGTTGCCATTGGGCATCACCACAATCATAGGCTTGGCCTTGCCAGTAGCAATGAGGTTGTCGAGAATCTGAGCAGCACGTCCGAGTTCACTCCAGGCGTTTTCGTCACCACCAGCACCATGCAGCAGATAGAGCACAGGATACTTTCCGCCCTTGTCGTAGCCAGCAGGCGTATAGATGGTCATACGACGCTGCATCTTCAGTGTGGGACTGTTGTACCAAACCTTGCTTAGGTTTCCGTGGGGCACCTCGTTGACTTTATACAAGTCACCCTTGTCACCCTTCTCGTTGCTGATGATGAAGATATTGGTGAACGAAACGATGTCGCGGTTCACGTATATATTAGAGGGATCCTTCACGCCCGTCATTCCGTCGATATTGAAGGTATAGCTGTACATCTCTGGGGCGAGTTTGTCGGAGGTGTAGGTCCACACACCGTTCTTGCCTTCCACTAACTGTGCCACACCAGGGGCATCGTACTTGCCATAGCCTGCAATCTCGATGGGTTGCGTGGGCAGGAAATCGCCAGTCACCTCGACCTTGATGGCCTTGGGGGCGTATAAATTAAACGTCACGGTGCCGTCTTTGTTGACGATAGGTGATTGAACGCTGGCACTGTTGAAGAGTTTCTCCTGTGCCTGGGCGCCTAAGCAGCACATTGCTGCCAGCGCCACACTCATGATGATTCTTTTCATATTGTTTATCTCTTTAATAAATTCATCTTAACTTCTGGCTTCATCACATCGTGAACCTTCTCCGTGCTCGCTTTGATAGCTGCTGGGAGCGTAGCCTTGATGTCTTGTGAAGAGGCACCAACGAGGAACTGATATTCGCCTTCAGCAACCACCCAGGCAGAGGCCTCTTCATCGAATGAGGCAAGGTCGGCAGTCTTTACGGTAAGGGTGATTGTCTCGCTCTCGCCAGCCTTCAGTGCCTTGGTCTTGGCATAGGCCTTGAGTTCCTTGGCGGGCTTGTTGGCTGCCTTGTTGTCGGGCGCAGAGATATAGAGCTCTACAACCTCCTTGCCTTCGCGCTCACCAGTGTTTTTAATGGTGACGGTGATGCTGATGGCATCGTCCTTCTGACTGATCTTGGCATCGCTATATTCGAAAGTGGTGTAGCTAAGACCATAGCCGAAGGGATAAGACACAGGCACCTCGAAGGAGTCGAAGTATCGGTAACCGACATAAACATCCTCCTCGTATTCAGTATAGTCGACATTGCGCACATTAGCGCTCTTGGCACCCTGATTGGTCATGTCGATGCGGGGATCCTGGTCGATGGGGAAGTTCTTCGACGAATAGGCATCAGAGAACTTCACGGGCCATGTCATGGTGAACTTACCCGAGGGCGACTGTTTACCACTGAGCACGTCGACCACGCTGTTACCGCCTTCCTGACCAGCTTGCCAAGCGCAGAGAATGGCATCAGGCAGCTCCTTCCACGAGGCCGTCTCAATGACACCACCGATATTCAGCAGTACCACCACCTGTTTGCCAGCCTTGTGATAGACATCGCACACCTGCTCGACGAGCTTACGTTCAGAGTCGCTGAGGTTAAAGTTGGATATATTACGATCGAGGAACTCGCCAGAGATACGTCCGAGCGTAATCACAGCGATATCAGCGTTGGCAGCCTGGGCGGTGAGCTCGTCAGCGCTGAAGAGCTTCTCTGCAGGCAGAGAGCCGGGCATGAAGCGAGCGAACATTGCAGCCTGCTTGTCTTTCTTCTCCAGCTCTGCAATTTCTTTATCCTTGGCAGCCTTGCAGTCATTGACGTAGGTCTCGTAGGCTGTCTTCAGCTCGTCGGAAACAGTATAGCCACCATTCTTCAGACCGTCGAGCAGCGACACGACATAGGCGTGGTTGACATTGCCCGAACCTGTGCCACCAGCGATGAAGTCGTAGGAGGTGTTTCCATAGAGGGCGACATTCTTAATCTTTTCGCCAAAGGGCAAGGCCTTCTCGTTTTTCATCAGCACCATACCCTCAGCAGCTGACTGGCGGGTAACGGCAGCATGCGCTTCGAGGTCGGGCTTGTTAGAGAATTGGTAACCCTGATAGCGCGGACTTTTCTCGATGAGGTTCAGGATGCGCTGGACATTACGGTCGAGATCGGCCTCGTCGAGTTTGCCACTCTTCACACCAGCTACGATGGAGTCGAACTGCTCAGCCTTGCCAGGTTGTAGCATATCGTTGCCTGCCCACATCTGGACGGCACCGTCCTTGCCACCAAACCAGTCGGTCATGACCGTTCCTTCGTAGCCCCACTCATCGCGGAGGATGGTGGTGACGAGGTCTTTGCTTTCGGAGGCGTACGTACCATTAATATAATTGTAAGAGGTCATCACGGTCCAAGGCTTACTCTCCTTGATGGCAATCTCGAAACCTTTCAAGTAGATCTCGCGTAGGGCACGCTGGGAGATGCGGGCATCGGTGTTCATACGGTTGGTCTCCTGGTTGTTGGCAGCAAAATGCTTGATGCTCGTACCCACGTCGTTCTTTTGAACACCAGTGATATAGGCAGCAGCCGTCTTACCAGCCACAACGGGATCCTCAGAGTAGTATTCGAAGTTACGGCCACATAGCGGGTTACGCATGATGTTAAGGGCAGGCGCCAACAGTACATCGGCACCATACTCCTTCACCTCTTCACCGATGGCTTGTCCCACCTCCTCTATCAGTTGGGTGTTCCATGTGGATGCCAGTAGGGTTCCGATGGGGAAATGAGTGCAGTAATAGGTGGCAGAGTCACCCTCACGGGTCGCATCGATACGCAGTCCTGCAGGACCATCTGCTAGAACGATAGCAGGAATTCCCAGAGAGTCGAGAGGATAAGTGGTACCAGCAGCACCAGGCACGAGGTTCTTTGTAGCGCCTATCACGGCATCGTCACCGCTGAAACCTGCCATACCTGTACCAATCACGAAGTGGGCCTTGTCCTCAAGCGACAACTTGCTCATCACTTCTTCCAGATTAATTGTGTTCTTAGTCACTTTGTCTGTAGGGGTACAACTCACGATGAGAGCAGCCATACCTAGAGCGAAAAATGCAATCTTCTTCATTGTCATATTGGTTTTAGTTATTACAATGTTGCAAAGATACACTTTTTTTTTAATAATTCAAAGAATTATCGCAAAAACTTAAATCGATATGCGGAAATATTACTTGTTAATTCTCATCTACTATAGAAAATAATAGATGTTACATCTTCAAAAGAATATGAGACATATACCAATACGTATGTCTCGTTTTTTTCATACCTTTGCAGCGGAATCAATTAAAAACTAAATAATGAATCATCGCTTATTATCAATTGTTGTGTTGTTCTGTGCCGGCCAGTTCGTGTCGGCACAGAACCTTCCTTATCAGAATCCTAATCTGAGTGCTAAGGAACGTGCCAAGGATTTGTGTAGTAGACTGACGCTGGAAGAGAAGGCCAAGTTGATGCTGGATGAGAGTCCGGCTATCCCTCGTCTGGGTATCAAGAAGTTCTTCTGGTGGAGTGAGGCCCTGCATGGTGCTGCCAATATGGGCAATGTCACCGTGTTCCCAGAACCCATCGCCATGGCCTCGTCGTTTAACCCTGATTTGCTGTACAAGGTGTTCGATGCTGCCAGTACGGAGTTCCGTGCCCAGTATAACGAGCGTATGTATCGTGGCTCTGGCGAGGATGAGAAGTTCCACAGTCTCTCTGTTTGGACACCGAACGTGAATATCTTCCGCGATCCCCGTTGGGGACGTGGTCAGGAAACCTATGGCGAGGATCCCTATCTGACCTCTGTCATGGGTACCCAGGTGGTGAAGGGTTTGCAGGGACCTGAGGATGCTAAATATCGTAAGCTTTGGGCCTGTGCCAAACACTATGCCGTTCACAGCGGTCCTGAATATACACGCCACAGTGCCAACCTCACCAATGTCTCGCCACGCGATATGTGGGAGACTTATATGCCTGCTTTCAAGACCTTGGTTCAGGATGCGAAGGTACGTGAGGTGATGTGTGCCTACCAGCGTCTCGACGATGATCCCTGCTGTGGCTCACAGCGTCTGTTGCAGACTATCCTCCGCGATGAGTGGGGCTTTGAATATCTCGTTGTCAGCGATTGTGGTGCTGTGTCCGATTTCTATGAGTCGCACAAGTCTTCTTCCAGTCCTGTGCATGCTTCAGCTAAGGCCACGATTGCTGGTACGGATGTGGAGTGTGGTTATGGCTATGCCTATCGCAGCATCCCTGAGGCTGTGAAGCGTGGTTTGATTACGGAGGCTGAGGTCGATAAGCATGTCATCCGTTTGCTCGAAGGCCGTTTCGATTTGGGTGAGATGGATGATCCCTCACTGGTAGAGTGGTCAAAGATTCCGTATTCCATCATGGACTCCAAGCAGCATCGTCAGATTGCCCTTGATATGGCGCGTCAGACTATCGTACTGTTGCAGAACAAAGGCAATATCCTTCCGTTGCAAAAAAACAAGGAGAAGATAGCCGTGATTGGTCCGAATGCAGACAACGAACCCTTAATGTGGGGTAATTATAACGGTACACCGAATCATACCATCACCATCCTCGATGGTATCAAGGCCAAGCAGAAGAAAGTCTTCTATCATGCAGGTTGCGACCTGACTTACGACAAGGTGATGGAGAGCCTGATGGCTTCGCAGTGCAGTTTCGAGGGTAAGAAGGGTATGAAGGGTACGTTCTGGAACAACCGCAGGATGGAGGGTAAGCCCGTGACCACGCAGTATTACACCCAGCCCATCGCTGTCACCACCTTTGGTATGCATAACTTCGCGCCAGGTGTACAGCCAGAGGACTTCTCTGCCAAGTACGAGACCGTCTTCACGCCTAAGGAGTCTGGTGAGTATGTGGTGAATGTGGATGGTTGTGGACAGTTTGAGCTCTACATCGATGGTGAGCGTAAGTTCCATCATCGCATCTGGCGCACCACGCCTAATCGTGTGGCTATCCAGGCAGAAAAGGGCAAGAGCTATAATATCGAGGTACGTTTCTCGCATGTTCATACCTATAACGCCAATCTGAAGATCAATGTGGCTAAGGAACTGCCCATTGATTATCAGCAGATTATCAGCCAGCTGAAAGGCATCGACAAGGTGATTTTCGTGGGTGGTATCTCTTCAGCTCTCGAAGGAGAGGAAATGCCTGTGGATATTGATGGCTTCAAGGGTGGCGACCGTACCCATATCGAACTGCCCAAGGTGCAGCGTGATTTCCTGAAGGCGTTGAAGGATGCAGGCAAGAAGGTGATCTTCGTGAACTGTTCTGGTTCTGCCATCGCCCTGCTGCCAGAGACAGAGACCTGTGAGGCTATTGTTCAGGCATGGTATCCTGGTCAGGAGGGTGGAACGGCTGTGGCTGATGTGCTCTTTGGCGACTATAACCCCTGTGGCAAACTGCCAGTGACGTTCTATAAGACCTCTTCGCAGTTGCCTGACTACGAGGACTATTCGATGAAGGGCCGTACCTATCGCTATTTCAGCGATGCGCTCTTCCCCTTTGGCTATGGCCTGAGCTATACGCAGTTTGAGGTGGGCGAGCCCTCTGTCATCAATACCTCTTCCCAGAATCCTGGCTTCAATATTGCTATTCCTGTCAAGAACTTAGGTCAGCGTGATGGCACAGAGATCCTCCAGCTTTATATCCGCAACTTGCAGGATCCTGACGGTCCGCTGAAGAGCCTCCGTGCTTTCAAGCGTGTGGATGTGAAGGCAGGCCAGACAGTCACCGCCAAGCTGACGTTTGAGCGCAAGAGCTTTGAGTTCTGGGATCCGGAAACCAACACCATGCGTGTGAAGCCTGGCAGATACGAGATCCTCATAGGTAACAGTTCGCTCGACAAGGATCTGAAGAAACTGACAACAGAAGTAAAGTAATATCTATAAAATCAAAACAACATGAAAAAAGTACTCGAATCTCTGCTGTTGGCAGTTTTGCTCCTTGCACTGCCAAGCGATGCGATGGCCCAGAAGAAGGCCCCTAAGAAAACAACAAAGAAAGCCGCTACTGAACAAGTACAGCCCGCTGATCCTAACTTCTACATCTTCCTCTGCTTCGGACAGTCGAATATGGAGGGGAATGCCCGTCCTGAGGCTGTGGATCTGGCCAGTCCTGGTCCGCGTTTTCTGTTGATGCCTGCTGTGGATTTCCCAGCAGCCAATGGTCGCCCAGAGCGTAAGATGGGTGAGTGGTGTGAGGCTTCAGCTCCTCTCTGTCGTGCAAATAC
>Ga0310786_10011771_pt1 | contig 10886 bp, 5 predicted proteins | sample AusTroGonzalo_MG_FD_203881 | JGI IMG/M metagenome (GOLD analysis project Ga0310786, IMG submission 203881) | Bovine rumen microbial communities from tropical cattle in Woodstock, Queensland, Australia - Gonzalo_03 (v2) (version 2) | ecosystem: Host-associated > Mammals > Digestive system >...
CTCGTTCACTATCTTCTTTGTCAAACAGCCCAACATTTTGATTCCTACGGTATTTCATATACCGTCTTATTTTTCTGTCAATACTGCAAAAATACGAAAAATAATCGATATAACCAAATGAAATTTAGCTGTTTAATTTATAGAACTCCCCTTAATGATGTCGTTATTTGCCATTGATCAGTTTCTTCAGCTCCATGTCGCTGGAGAACTTGAAAATCTTGTCCTCGTTCTTGCGGCGGCAAATCATCAGTGTGTCGTGGCTGGAGGCGACGATATAGCCGTCCAGACCTTCGAGGATGACGTTCTTGCCATCGGGCACCAGTACCAGGTTGTTGCGGCTGTCGTAGGCCAGCACGTCGCCGTTCACCACGGCGTTGCCTGCCTTGTCGTGACGGAACACGCCGTAGAGCGAGTCCCAGGTCTCCACGTCGCTCCAGCTGAACGAGGCGGCGAGCACATGCACGTTGTCGGCCTTCTCCATGATGCCGTGGTCGATGCTGATGGCTTCGCACTGCGAGTAGACATAGGTCAGGTCGTCGTGGTCGGTGTTTCCACTGAGGCGGAAGAAGTGGTCGGCCAGGTCGCCGAGGTGGCGCCGGTAGGCATCCAGCAGCACCGGCATCCGCATCACCAGCAGGCCGGTGTTCCAGAAGAACTCGCCGCTGGCAATCATCTGGCGCGCTATCGAGACAGGGGGCTTCTCGGTGAAGGTGACCACCTCGAAGAGGTTAGTGGGTGGTTGGTCTTCGGTGGCGGGAAGCTCCTGTTTCTGTTTCTTTTTCACTGTCGCCTTGGGCGACTTGAACTGGATGTATCCGTAGCTGGTGTCAGGCCGCGACGGCTGTGCGCCGAAGGTGAGTATCCAGTCGTGCTCCTGCGCCGTGGCGAGGGCCTGCTGCATATCGTCCAGGAATTTGGAGAGATGGAAGATGGCGTGGTCGGCGGGCGAGATGATGAGGGTGGCCAGGGGGTCGCGCTCGCGGATGATGGCGGCGGCATAGGCGATGCAGGGCCCTGTGTTGCGACGCAACGGCTCGCCCAGCACCTGCCACGGCTGCAGCCCCTCAATCTGTTCGCGGACCTGGGCCACATAGGGCTCGCCGGTGACGATGACGATATGGTCGCGGGGGCAGAGCTTCTCGAAGCGCTCGAAGGTGAGCTGCAGCATCGAGCGGCCCACGCCGATGACGTCGATGAACTGCTTCGGGCAGTCCACCCCGCTCACCGGCCAGAAGCGGCTCCCGAGTCCGCCCGCCATGATGATTGTCCAGATATGTTCGTTGTTCTGCATGAGGGTCTTTAAGGTCCTTAAGGTCACACCGACACTTCGCCTTTGATGTGCGGGTGGGGGTTGTAGTTCTCCAAGGTAAAGTCCTCGTAGCGGAAGCCGAAGATGTCCTTCACCTCGGGGTTGATGCGCATGGTGGGCAGGGGGCGCGGGTCGCGCGACAGCTGCAGGCGCACCTGGTCCAGGTGGTTGCGGTAGATATGGGCGTCGCCGAAGGTGTGGACGAAGTCGCCAGGCTCCAGTCCGCACACCTGCGCCATCATCATCGTCAGCAGGGCATAGCTGGCGATATTGAACGGCACGCCCAGGAAGATGTCCGCCGAACGCTGGTAGAGCTGGCAGCTCAGCCTGCCTGGGTGCGCGGACGTCCCCGTCCGCTCGTGGCCGTTGGTATTGCGGACATCCCCGTCCGCCTTCCCAGGCTCCACATAGAACTGGAACAGGCAGTGACAAGGCGGCAGGGCCATGTCCTGTATCTCGGCGGGGTTCCACGCCGTCACCATCAGGCGGCGGCTGTAGGGGTTCTCCTTGATTTCGCGCACCACGTTGGCAATCTGGTCGATGGTGCCGCCCTTGCCGTCGGGCCACGAGCGCCACTGTGAGCCGTAGACGGGACCTAAGTCTCCGTTCTCGTCGGCCCACTCGTCCCAGATGCTCACTCCGTTGTCTTTCAGGTATTTGATATTCGTGTCGCCACGCAGGAACCACAGCAGTTCGTGGATAATCGAGCGCAGGTGCAACTTCTTGGTTGTCAGCGCGGGGAATCCCTCGCTGAGGTCGAAGCGCATCTGGTAGCCGAACACACCCACCGTGCCTGTGCCTGTACGGTCCAGACGTTCGGTGCCGTGGTCCAGCACATATTGCAATAGGTCAAGATATTGTCTCATAATTCAATAATCACTAACGCCCTTTTGCGCGAAATATTGTGTGCGGTCGTTTAATTTGTCAAAGACGATAGATATGTCGTGCACGATATAATTTTCCCCGCTTTTGGCATCCGGGATCGCCCGGAATTTCTATTTAACATAATCTCAAAAATGAAATATTTAAACCGCTCATAATCAGTACTGATTCCGTATCATCTCTTACTCATGTCTTAATCAACTCTATACCAACCCTATCTCAACACTTGATTTAGTAAGAGTTAGGAAAGGGTATGTTAGGCGTTGGTAATGTTAAGATATGTTAATGGTGCAGTGCTGTGGTTTTGGCTACAGGGAGGGGGTGGATGGCAGTTATGTCGTGCACGATATAATTTTTTCTAAAAAAAGTTTGTATACTTGAAGAAAATATGTATATTTGCCCTATCCGAACATGGCGGCAGATTGGTTTTATGAGTTGGTAGCCAGTAGGATAGCAAATAATCAACCGATAGAAAAACATACAATCAATCAACCAATTTATTCACAAAAATTAGTTATTATGAAAAAGATGCTACGAATGATGCTTCTCGCGGTACTGTTGTTGCCGCTGGGGGTAAAGGCACAGTGTCCTGACGATGCTATGTCGTGTTCGTTCACCATTGTCATGCACGACAGTTATGGCGATGGATGGAACGGTAACGCTATCAAGGTGTACCAAAACGACTCGCTGCTTCAGCAGGTAACCCTTACCACCGGAGCCAATGGCGAGGTTGACGTGCAGGCCTGTGCGTCGGAAGACAGTAATATTGTTTTTGTTTGGGAGACAGGCTCTTTTGCATCCGAGACCTCGTTTGAGATTTACAACGGCAACGGCGACACGGTAGTAGTGGCGCTAGGTTCGAATTATATGAGCAACGACACCATTGCCAGGATGGCACTGGTGTGCCCCACGTGTATCAAGCCCAGTGATTTGACGCTTGACTCTGCTACTATCACGAGTCTTACTGTCTCGTGGACTCCCGGCAATAGTGAGAGTGCTTGGCAGATTATGCTGGACGACAGCCTCATTAATGCCGATGAGAACCCTTACACCATTTTGAACCTCGCCAGTGCGACAGGCTACATGGTCAAGGTGCGTTCCATCTGCGGTAGTTCCGATGGCGACACTAGTGCCTGGTCCGCTCCTGTTCGTATGTTGACTTTATGCAACACAATCGATTCTCTGCCTTGGCACGATAACTTTGCTGGTGACAATGTGGGTGAAACTCCTTTTTGCTGGACCCTTGTCGACAGCGTTATATTCTACGAATTTAGTTGGATAACATACGATTACGAGATGGCTGTCTACCCGTATATCTATGACAGTTATTCCTACGGAAATGTTTTGTACTATTATAATGGTGGCGAAGGCGAGCCTGAATCTGGCATCATTGCATCGCCCTATATCGCGGTCGATCCCACTACATGGCATGTCACTTTCGATGCCGATAGTTATGCTACCATATCTACGTTGCAGGCTGGTATTCTGACCGACCTCTCTGACCCCAATTCATTTATCCCCTTGATAACAGTTTCGGGCGACTCATGGGCTTCCTATGAGTTCTATACCGACACCATTTCCGCCCTTGAAGATCTGGAAGGTGCCTATGTCGCTTTCCGCTACGAAGGAGGTACGGAATATGCCTATGCCTATGTGAAAAATATCAACGTGGCGACTGCTTCTGGCTGTCATGCGCCCGCCCTCAACAGCGGAGAAATTGACAGTGTGACCTACCAGTCAGTGCTTCTCTCATGGGATGCCACCAGTGCCGACAGTTATGACGTTATGCTTCTGAGTCTCATCCAAGATGAAGCCACCGGTGAATACGACAGTATCTATACCCATTATGAAGCTCTTGAAGATTCAATTGTGGTTGATAGTCTTATTGCTGGAACCTTCTACCAGGCGTTTGTCGCTTCCGTCTGTGGTGACGACACCACCGATTATCTGTATATCGGCAGTTTCACCACTCAGTTGCGCTGCTATAGCATCATCAATGTGGATGTGCCTGTTGTGACGGCCAATGCTGCCACCGTTACGTGGAACTACCGCGAGGGTTATGGCATCGATCCAGAGGGTGTGTTGATTGGCTTGATGGACTTGGAAGACAGTTCTGTATTCTTGGCTCCCACATTTGTGGAAGGGACTACCTATACCTTCACTGGTCTTACCACCAACCATGAGTACCAAATCATTCTGAACACCCTCTGTGGCGAAGGAAATACCGATACCGCCACTGCTGCTTGGAAGACCTTCATTCCCGTGCTGCCTCCGTGTGCCGAAGTGGATGGCAACGGCACGGCTACTTATGTGCCCTTTATGGGTAACTATGACTATGCTTTCACCGAGAGTCTCTACGACGTAGCGATGCTTGACGGGGTCGATACCGTGCGCAGTATTGCCTGGGAGATTATTTCGCCTGCTTCCAATCATCAAAATCGTATGGTGGATATCTACATGGGCTACACTTCCGACACTGCTCTTTCGATAAATAACTTTGTCACTGTGAACACCTTGACCAAAGTGGCCGATTCGGTTCAAGTCAACGTCGGTACTGTTGGTTGGATTACCGTACCGCTCACTACGCCCTTCGTTCCCGTTGATACCACCGGTGTACGGCTGGTCATCGCTGTGGTCAACAATAGCGGTGTTTATAGCAGTATCACTTGGGGTGTTTCAGAGATGACCGCTGGTAGCAGTGTTTACTGGTATCGTGACGGTACCCCCATTGATCCGGCAAATGTTCCCTCATTGTCGTATGGTTCCGGAGCCATTAGCAAGGTACCCGATGTGCGCATCCAGGGCGACTGTGGTTCGGGTGATTGCCTGCCTCCCAGCGTAATGGTTTCGTCTTACGACTCCACTTCCATCACCATCAGTTGGCTGGCCGGAGGAAGCGAGACCAGCTGGACCGTCCAGTACCGCCCCTTAGGTGACTCTGTCTGGGCTACAACTGCCAACGTTACCACAATTCCCTATATCGCCACTGGCCTCACTCCTGCCACATCCTACCAGATTCGCGTAGGTGCCGAATGTAGCGGTGAAGTGGCTTACAGTAGTATTCTTACAGTCTTGACTGATTGCTCGCCGGTACATGCACCCGTCAGCATTGACTTTAACACAACGACAAACCACCCCTGCTGGGATATTACACCCACTACTATCAACTCCAACTATGGCGCCATTAATCTCTACAGCAATTATCGTATAATATCTCCTGAGATAGCCGATAGCCTCATGACCCTGCAGGTGGTCGTCAATGCTCGTAGCTATAATGCAACTCCCTCCTCGACACAGTATGTGATGGTGGGTGCCTGTGATGCTGACGGCAGTAATATTGTGGGTATCGACACTGTGGCCATTACTGCTGAGTTTGCAGATTATATCCTCTACCTTGATAATTACACCGGCACGGCCAATCACATCATCGTGAAACACCCAACGGGTAGCGACATCTATATCCACTCTGTCAGCATCGCACCTATACCCGAATGCCGTCCTGTCTCTGACCTCACTGTCGACAGCGTCAGCACTACCGAGGCATCTCTCAGTTGGAATTCTCCGGCCAGCAGTTTCGCGGTGTGCTACAAGGTCTATGATGACTCTACTGCAAGCTGGAGCACCCCTGTTGAGGTCGACACATCCATCGTTACTCTTTCGAATCTCGACCCCTCGACAAAATACATTGCAGCTGTGAGTGTCGACTGTGGTCCTGATGGCTATTCCGACTCTGTCTATGTCATCTTCATGACCGAATGCTCTCCATTCTCGGTGCCGTTCCATGAAGACCTCGATGCTTCCGTCACCTATGCCATGCCCGATTGCTGGACCAATACAACGCTGGGTACTACATACACTTCGTGGAGCGAATCCGTATTGAATGGCTATCAATATTTGATATCCTATGCCGCTGCAGGCGTACAGGTCGCCAACGACTGGCTGATTACACCGGCCATTGCAATCCCCGCCGATGCAAATACCACCGATATACAATTGGTCTTTGCCACGGGTGGATCACAGTCTTCTTATTATTCTGCATCGGAGGCAGCCCTAGAGGTTTATGTTTCCACTACAGGTAAGGACATCAGCAATTTTACCGATACCCTGCTTGTGCTTGAAAACATCACAGGTGCTACCTTAAGTTATCAGCATATCTCGCTTGCCAACTATGCAGGACAGACGGTATACTTTGGTTTCCGTAACGTCAGCAAAATGTATGGATTCGTTGGTTTAGCGGATGTGAATGTGCGTTCCACGTTGGTTCCCAACTATCGTGTCTATGGCACCACCTCCGCCTTTGTCGGCGACACACTCACTTACGTGGCAGTCCGTCAGGAAGGCGATACCGCTACCATGAATCTGACTTGGTACTCCGTGATGGCTGATTCCAACCAGGCCACCATATTGGCAAATGGCTCCGATACTATGCGGATTGTCTTCCATGCTGATGGTGTCGACAGCCTTTCCTTTATTGCCAGTAATAACTATGGCGCTGACACTATCCGTTGGCATGTAAATATCATTAGCTGCCCCGTTATTACGGAATTCCCATGGGAGGAACCTTTCGCTGACAGCACGGCACTTACTTGTTGGCTGCAAGAGGGTAGTTCGGAGTGGACTATCGGCAGTGGCGTCTATGAATATAGTAGTGTAAATACGGCTCACTCGGCACCTTACAATGCATTATGCGTATTTCCAGCATATGATGAAAATGCCACTAAGTTGATTACTCCCAAGCTGAATCTCACAGGAATGAGTGATGTGAAACTTGCTTTTTGGCATGTCCAACCGGCTTGGAGTGGTGATGTTGACGAACTGTATGTGCTTGGACGCACCTCGGGGAGTAGTCCTTGGGATACGCTGGCTGTCTATACTGCCGACATCAGCGCATGGCGGCTTGACACGGTAAATATCCCCACTGTCAGTGCTACCTATCAGATTGCTTTCGAAATGGTCGGTAATTATGGCTATGGCGTAGGTATCGACGACCTGACTGTGTTCGGCAGCAATGCTCAATGCCCGATGCCTGTGGTGACCGTTACCGCCATCGAGGAAACCAGCATCAGTATCTCGATTGAGGGAGAAGCCAACAGCTATGAGGTGGTCTGCATGACTGGAGAATGGACTGAACCCGCCAGCGGCACCGCCATCAGCGGAACGACCCATACTTTCGGAAACCTCACCGCTTCCACTGCCTATCAATTGGGTGTGCGTGCTGTATGCATCGATAACACCTACAGCGAGTGGGTTGTCCGTACCGCCACTACCGCCGATCATCCTTGTGAGATGCCGACCGATGTGACCCTCAGTGACCTCACCCTCACGGGTGGCACCGTCAGCTGGACCGCCGGCGAGGAGGGCCAGGAGAACTTCGAAGTGCATATCACCAATGCCGCCACCGGTCTTGACAGTATTGTGGCTGTGCAAGGCACTTCCCATACGTTTACCAACCTGATTAGCGGCGAGACCTACAACATCACCGTGCGTGCCGTCTGCAGCGCCACCAGCCAGAGCAACTGGACCACTGCCGTCACCCTCATCCCGATGGCTTGCGACGTACCGACCAATGTCACCGCCGAGGTCCAGGGTCGTCAGGTTACCGTCTCATGGGAGGGTACGGCCGAGAAGTATCGTGTGACCTACTTCGATGAGTTCCACACCATCCGTGATGCCGAGACCGTCGAGGTGGAGAATGCCACTTCCGTCACCGTGACTGTCCCCGAGGGAGGCATGGACTACAGTTTCTATGTCCAGGCCTACTGCGGCGAGGCTCTCTCGCAGTACAGCGAGGAGGCTCGTGTGAGTGTCCTGGGTATCGATGCCGTCGAGGCCTCGAATGTCAACCTCTACCCGAACCCCGCTTCCACTACCGTCACTATCGACGGCATCGAGGGCGAGACCACCGTCACCGTGGTTGACATGAACGGCCGCGAGGTGTACAATGCCAAGACCAACAGCAACCTTTCGATTGACTTGAACGGTTATGCCAAGGGCGCCTACTTCGTCCGCATCGCTGGCGAACGCACCGTGGCCATCCGCAAGCTCATCGTGAAGTAGTTCTTCTCATTCATACAAAAAAAGGCTCCCGACTGGGAGCCTTTTTTTTGTGGCTCAAAAAAAACTTAACAAAAACGTAACAATCAGGTAACGCTATTCTTTGTACTTTTGCAACTGCAATGAGAATTAAGAATTAAGAATTAAGAATTAAGAATCAAGATATTATGGAAATTTTTCTTGTATGCTTGAAGTTGGCTGGAGCACTGGCGGTGTTCCTCTTCGCCATGAAACTGATGAGTGAGGGCCTGCAGAAGTACGCCGGCTCGAAACTACGCCATATCCTGACCCGTATCACCGGCAAGCCGCTGAGCGGCATCCTGGCCGGTACGGGTGTCACCGCTATCATCCAGAGTTCGACGGCTACCACGGTGATGACCGTGGGCTTCGCCGGCGCCGGCCTGCTGACCCTGGCAGGTGCCATCGCCGTGGTGATGGGCGCCAACATCGGCACCACCGTGACGGCTTGGATTATCACCATCTTCGGCCTGGGTGGCGGCGGAGGAGAGGAGAAGGTGCCCCTGATGCCGATGGTGATAGCGGCAATCAGCCTCTTCTTTATCTTCAGCAAGAAGAACAAGATGCAGTATCTGGGTCAGACCATCATCGGCCTGGCACTGCTTATCCTCGGCTTGGGCCTGATGGGCGACTCGGTGCCGCCGCTGGACGAGAATGTGGCCCACTCGATTGCCTCCTTGGGTCAGTGGGGTTATTGGTCGGTGCTGCTGTTTATCGTGGTGGGTGCCATCCTTTGTATCATCCTGCAGACTTCGTCGGCCATGACGGCAGTCATCCTTCTGATGGCCAGCCAAGGGTGGATTGACTTTCCCACCTCGATGGCGTTGGTGATAGGCCAAAACCTTGGTACCACGCTGACGGCCCAGGTGGTGGCCATGACCACCGGCACCACCGGCAAGCGTACTGCCCGTGCCCACCTGGTCTTCAACGTCGTGGGTGCCCTCCTCTTCATTATCCCGTTTTATCCTATCTGTAACGGCGTCATGTTTATCAGCGAGAAACTGGACTACCTGCTTCCCACCATCCCGCTTCTCCCGTTGGCCATCACGGTGTTCCATACGCTGTTCAATGTGGTCACCACTGTCATCCTGGCCTTCTTCATCCCGCAGATAGTGAAGGTGGTCACCTGGATGGTGCCCGAGAAGAAGGAAGAGGGCGAGGAAGAGTTCCGTCTCACTTATCTCGAGCCCAACCTGCTCAGCACCGCCGAGCTCAACCTGCAGAGCGCCAAGAGCGAAATCGAGGAGTTCTCGAAGCGTGTGCTGCGCATGTACACCTTCCTGCCGGGCCTGCGTACCGCCAAGAAGGACGAGGAGTTTGACGAAATCATGGGACGCATAGCCAAGTACGAAGGCATTACCGACCGTATGGAGATGGAAATCTCGAAGTTCCTCACCAAGGTGGGGTCGGGCGACATCTCCGAGCATGGTTCCGAGCGTATCAGCACTATGCTGCGTATCATCGACAACCTGGAAAGCATCGGCGACACCATTTACCAAATAGCCATGACGCGGCAAGCCAAACGTGAGGATGCCGTGCATTTCGACGCAGGCCTCAATGCCAACCTTGAAGAGATGCGCAACTTGGTCCAGAAAGCCCTCGACGTGATGGACTCCAACCTGCACGACTACGACCATGTGGACCTCGACGCCGCCTATGCTGCCGAGCATGCCATCAACGCCTGCCGTGACCGTCTGCGCAAGCAGCACCTCGACGCATTGAAGCTGGGTGTCTACGACTATGCCATCGGCAACGCCTATAGCAGCCTCTACGCACTATACGAGAAGCTGGGCGATTACGTAATCAATATCTCGGAGGCCATCGACGGTAGCCGCAAGCATGCGGAGGATTAATGATTACGCCGAAGGCAGGAGATTTAATTTAATGCTTAGCGGATGCACCCCTCCAGCGCAGGGTTTCGACCAGGTGCTCGATGTCGGTTTGCATATATTCGATGACGGGCGCCAGCGAGTCGTTGTTGGGGGTGGTGTTCAGGTAGAGGGCGCCGCGCAGGAAGTGGTGGACGCTGTCTGTGAGCCAGAACTGGCAGGTGGAGGCTACCTTGGCCCCTTTCAGGTAATATACCGTTCCGTAAACCTGATGCTCATTGTCCTCATACCGCTGCTCTTCAATGCCTGAGGTGAACTGGTAGTGCTTCTCCAGCAGACGCGACGAGGTGTCTATTTGGCCCCGCAGGTCGTCAATACCATGCAGGTGTTTGTAGGTCAGGAATATCACGCCGTTCCATTGTGGGTAGTTGATGTCGAGCCACACCTCGTCGTATTTGAGGCGGTCGGGCTTGATGCTTCCGTCGGCCATGAAGGTGGCCACTTGGCGCGGTTTCTTGAGTGTCAGTTCGGCGCTGTCGTTGGCCTCGAAGAGGAACGGAAGCACGACGTCCGGCATGGTTTGTCCATCGATACTCGTCGGCAGGGTGTCGACGAGCCAGTAGTTGTGTTCCGGCAAGTCGATACGCAGGTAGGCGTAGGGCTTCGGCGTGTAGTCGTTATGATGGCAGGCACACAAAAGTAAGCATAGGAGAGAAAGAAGGATGTTCCTTTTCATTTGTCTTAACTACTTTACTACTGTCTACTTAATTTCTCATCTGTTTGCCGTTCAACAT
>Ga0310786_10011772_pt1 | contig 10886 bp, 6 predicted proteins | sample AusTroGonzalo_MG_FD_203881 | JGI IMG/M metagenome (GOLD analysis project Ga0310786, IMG submission 203881) | Bovine rumen microbial communities from tropical cattle in Woodstock, Queensland, Australia - Gonzalo_03 (v2) (version 2) | ecosystem: Host-associated > Mammals > Digestive system >...
AAACATGACTAAGAGAAGGAGTATGTGATTCATGAATAATGTTCTGTATGCTGTTGGGTGCATCTGTGCGTTTCTCGCGCCGTGCGCAATCGCAAAGACGGGAAAACCGTCCTGTCCGGACGCGATTACCGCCGGCTGGGAGAACTCCGCGCCGGAGAGAAAGGAGGCCGAGGTCGACAGGGGGAAGCTCCTTTGGCTCGCGGACATGCGCCTCGAACGCGACTTCCGGCTGCTGAAAATAGACGGTGCCGAGGGCGGGATCGAGTTCCGCAACGGAGAGTTGCGCATCCACAAGTCCAACTCCGTGGGGTCGATAGTCGTCGAGGCGCATCCGTTTTTCCTCCAGTCAAACGTCACGACCATGGTTTCCGCGGAGGTGACCGTCGAATCCGCCACTTCCGGCCGGTCGCACGGCTGCCTGATGGTTACGCCCGGCAGCGGCATATACGGCGTACAGCCTGAGGCCAAGGCTCTGGACGGCGGCAACGGGCGCCACATCATGTTCGGGCTGAACGAACAGCCATCAGGAACCTACTATCGCAAATACCGCCACTACGTCGGGACGGGCGCGGACGTCCAGCCGATGATTGTCGTGTCGGGCGACCCATCCGTTTCGTCATGGCGCAACTGGCGGGCGGAGAACGTCGAGGATTCCAGAGCCGTCTACCAGGGGGTACGCGACGAGGCGGATAAAAGACGCCGCTTGTCCGGGCTTAAGCTTGCGTCTGCCGAGGAGGTGGCCCGCCAGTGCGCCGAATCCATCGACCACACGGCCAGGGTCGAGACCGAGAACGGCGTGCCGTATCTCATGATCGACGGAAAGAAGACGCCGCCGGTGGCGTTCCACTCCGTGTACCATCACGGCGACTATTCCGAGATGACGTCCGGCCAGCCGATCACCAGCCGTGGTGTTCCGATCACCATCGCATGGGTCTTCGGCGCGAACACGATGTTCAAGAAGGATTCATCCTGGCCTACCGGCCTCGAATACGACGCCAGGAAGGCGGCGGACAACTTCCGCGACATGATGCGCGGCGACACGAACGCGCTGTACATGGTCTGCTACGACTGCAACGCGCCGAAAGACTTCGTGGAGAAGTGCTGCCCGGACGAGGGGTGGATCAACGAAGACGGCGAGCGGGTGATCGGCAGTTCCGGCTATATCCAGAAGGGCCTTGGCCCGAACTACGACCGCAACAAGTACTGGCCTTGGGTGTCGATGGCGTCGCCGACGTGGCGCACGGCGGTCAAGCGCAACATTGCCGCGTTCGTCGACGAGCTGAAGCGCACGGGGCATGCGCGCAAGCTGATCGGCATACACTTCCTCGGGTACAACGACGGACAGTTCGGCATGGGACGCCCCGACTACTCGCAGTGCGCGCAGCGCGAATACGAGCGCTATGTCAGGGAAAACCCCGGCGTGTCGACCAACTACTGGCAGTTCTGCCGCCAGCTCGGCACCCTTGCGCAGGCGGACTTTGCCCGCGCGTTCAAGAAGGCGATGGGCAAGGACGTGGTAGCCATCCGTTGGGACGACGCGCCGTTCGTGGTCGACTATTCCCACGGCACGATGAACCGCGACCCTGGCGGAATAGACATTACCGTCTCGCAGCCGACGTATGCCGACCGCTGGCCGGCCATCGCCGATGCGCCGTACGTGCCGTGGTCGTCGGCGGCGCTTCACGGCAAACAGCACTGGTACGAGTTCGATCTGCGCACATGGTGGGCGATGGCGGGCTCTTCGATGCCTGGCTCGACGGGATCCGGCTATTCGCCGGACATAGCGCACTGGCGCGCGACGTACCGCAAGCTCGCGGGCGAAATGCTCGCAACGCGCTCCGGCTTTTGGTTCTACGACATGGGCCGCGGCTGGTATTGCTCGCCAGAGATCGCCGAAGACATCGGGGATTCGCTGAAGATCGCAAGGCTGCTGACCGAGAAGACGCCGTCGCCCTGGCGCAGCGACGTCGCAGTCGTAGTGGACGAGGAAGGGCAGTTCGGCGTTGAGGGCGGAAGGAAGTTTCAATGGTCTGGAACGCTCTACAACATCTGCGAGAGGCAGCTTTCGTACATGGCCTCCGCCGGCGTGCCGTACGACTACTACCTCGCAGAGGACGTGGTGAAGAACCCCATGCTTCTCAAGGACAAGAAGGTCGTTGTGTTCATATTCTGGAGGCAGTTCGACGAACGGCGGATTGCCGCCGTGAAGGCACTGGCCGGACGCGGGCAGACTCATGTGTTCCTCTGCGAGTCCGGCTGCCTCGGCGGCGCCAAGGAGGCTACTGGCTTCGACATAGAGTACTTCACAAAGGGTGCGCCCTCCTATGTTCTCAAGCCCGAGAGCCACTTCAGGGAAAGTGTGACTGGATCGTTCGAGGCCGAGATGCACCGCGGATGGATGCCGCCGCTCGGCGCCACCAAACCGTTCGTCGAGCCTCGCGGGCGGCAGGTGTGGATCAAGGAGGGGGCGGGGGTCATCGTCCACGCGCGCTACGCATGGGACACGAACCGCGTCGCGATCGCCGAGCGTCGCGACAAGGAGGCACGCCGCTGGTATCTCGCCGCGCCGGGAGGGCTCTCCCCTGAGATATTCAACCGCATCGTGCGCGAGTCCGGTTCCTATGTGCCTGTGGACAAGACCGGGCTTGTCGTCAACATGAACGGCGACTTCGTGTCGATCCATGCGCTCATGGGCGGACGCTACGACTTCAGGCTCCCGTTCGACTGCGACGTGACGAATGTCGCGAGCGGCAGGCGCGAAGCGGCGGAAGGGCGCATGATGCGCCTCAATGTTACCCCAGGCGAGACCTGCTGGTTCCTGCTTGAAAGGAAATGACAGGGATGAAGCCGGACAGGAGGCGCCGGATGAAAGCATCGGTTCTGCCGCTTGCGCACGGTAATGCATAATGGTATATTCTAAAACAGAATGATCAGAAATTCGCAAATTCTTCTGTCGTTTGTGTTCGCCGCCGTAGCGGCGTGCACCGAGGCGAAGCCTATTCGCGTGCTTGCGGTCGGCGAGGGCGTTTCGGAGGTAGAAGGCGAATACATCCGCAGGATAGCGAGGGAGAAGGGCCATTGCGTCGATCTTGTCTCGCGGGGCGCATCCGACTGGCGTCAGGCCGATGGATCATTCGACTTCGTGGTGCTCGTTCCGCCGAGCGGCGCGGCTAAGACGAAAGAGGGCCTTGCGGCATGGGGCAACGCGCTTGTCGCCGATCTGCGCACCGCAAGGCCGGGGGCGCTTCTCCTGCTGCGGCAGCCCTTCAGCTGGGACGTCGGCGATATCGCCGCCTACGATGCGCTGTCCCTCAACTGCATGCACTTCACGGTTCGCCATGACATCGGCACGATGCCGGCGGGGTTCGCCTGGCAGTGCTACAGGATGGAGTCCGAGAACGGTCGCGTTCCCGCAGAGTACCTTGACGCATGCGTATGGGTGGAGAAACTCTGCGAGGCGAATGTGCGCGTGCTCGCGTACCGTCCGGAGGGGAAGGTCGACCCCGACGACTGCGATTTGGCGCGGAGGTGTGCCGTGGAGGCAGTACGCATATTCTCGCCAGTGCCGGTCAGGAACTGCGCGCTCGAGGCGATAGGCCGTATGACGCCGATGCCAGTCGAGGCCGACTGGTGGAAGAAGCGCCTTGCGGAGAAGAAGCGGGAAATCGCCGCGCTGAACGGCGAAGCCGACCTTGTGTTCGTCGGATCGTCGCAGATACACATATGGGAGACCCGCTGCCCGAGGCAGCTTCGCGACATACACCGCGATTTCAAGCTGTTGAACCTCGGATATTCCGGCGACTCGTTCCAGAAGGTGTGCTGGCGTCTCACCAAGGGGCGGGAACTCGACGGCTACAAGGCTAAATGCATAATGCTCGTACAGGGCGGCAACAACACTTCGGAGGTGCCCACGGCGCTTGTTCTGGGGATGAAGCAGATACTCGACATCTTCGCGGTCAAGCAGCCGCAGGCGAAAGTGCTTCTTCTGCCCATCAATCCGCGGCGAGAGTGGGACTGCGGCACTGCGCCGCGTCCGCGCCCGCGCGTAGACCGCGCAAACGAGATGCTGAAGCACTATGCGGACGGCAAGCGCGTATTCTGGGTCGACTTCCGCGAGGAGTTGTACGACGACAACGACGACACCGCCTGGTGCATGCCGGGCGACCGCCTGCATCTCGGCTCGGAGGGGCTGAAAATCTGGTATTCTCACATAAGTCCTCTTTTCCACGAGATATGCGGCAAGCCTGTGCCACCAGAGACAGAGGGATGGGTCGACCGCAGGCCTGACGTGCGCAAGTACGTGCAGGGCGACTTCATGTGGGCGGCGCGTCTCGACAAGCGGGGAGGGTTTGAGCTGGAGAAGGTCGATGGAGCCGAGGGCAAGGTCGAATTCGAGGGTGGTCGCATAATGGTCCACAAGACCAACGCCCGCGGCGCATTGGTCTTGAAGGCGCATCCCTTCGCCTCGCACACGAACATCAAGGTGCGCGTCTACGCGGATGTCGAGGTCGTTTCGTCGGGACACGCCCGTTCAACCGGCTACCTGTCGGCGGACGGGTTTGGTCCGTCCGAGCCGGAGCACGAGCTCGAGGCTCGTCCCGAAGGATGCAGGATTCGCCGCTACTTCCACATTGTCAGCACGAATGGCGACATCCGGCCCCGCATCGTCGTGGCCGGCGCGCCGTCGAAGACATATTGGTCGAACTGGCGCGCCGAGGATCTCGTCAACCCGCGCCGCGACGGCCGGCTGGCGCACAATCCGGAAAGAACGGCGCCCGATCCGCTGCCTGCGCCGTCCGCCGGCCCCCGTGCCGTGGCGATCGTGACCGGCGAACTCGACGCCGACGCGCTTCGCCAGCTGAGGATCCTCGAAGGGTCTTCGCTCATATATTCGTTGCATCCTCTGGCCGAGTTCGCCGGGAATCTCGCGGCGTTCGCACGTACGCGGCTTGTCCTGTTCCTCGGGGTCAGAAAGATCGACGGCCTGGTCTTGGAGGCCGTCAGGTCGCTTTCGGCTCCGGCGCGCACTCTGGTGTACATGGGCGGCACGGGTGTCGACGGAGGCCTCAAGGAGGTCTCAGGATTCACGCTCAAGACGGCTGGATCCTGCGTATCGCCTGTCGTCACGTCTGAGTCCGTAAGGTGGCCAGACCTCGAAACGGGAGTGTATGGCCTTGTCGCCTCTCCGCTCGCGAGCGTCGAAAAGGAAGACAAGGTCGTGTCGTTCGCGCATTACGGGGCAGACGTTCAGGCCAAGTGCGTCGCGCTCCGCCGCGAAGCGAATGGATGCCGGCATGTCTGCATATGCGCTCCGTGCGGACTCACCCCGGAATACTTCAACCGGCTGGCCCGCGAAAGCGGTGTTCGGGTTCCGACGGACGAGACGGGTCTCCGGTTAGCCGTGTCGGGGCGCACTCTCGAACTTGAATGCTACCAGTCCGGCAGGTACGACGTCGATCTTGACGGCGCCGTGCGGGCCGTGAACCTCAAGAGCGGCCGGCAGGAAACGGTCGAGGGGGGCGTGCTCAAGGTGAATCTCGTCGCGGGGGGCGTATACAGGTTTGAAACTGAAAACGAGCCCGCGCCGCAGCGCTCCGCCGATAAAACCCCGGAAAAGGGAAAGGGGAACTCAAATGAGTAGCCAGCGAAACTTCCTGACGCGTAGGGGATTTGTCGGCGGTGTCGGCGCGCTGGGCGCGTTCGGCTGCACGCGGGCATTTGCGGGTGCGACCGCATCCGAAAAGCCGAATCTGCGCGTCGGCATCATCAGCGACATCCATGTGCGCGTGGATCCGGCCACGGGCATGACGGTCGGCTATTCGGACGACAAGACGTTCATCCACGCCCTTGAATGGTTCAGAGACCAACGCGTGGACGCAGTGCTTATTCCCGGCGACATGGCGGACTACGGCAAATTGAGCGAAATGAAGGTCTTGGCCGACGACTGGTTCCGCGTGTTCCCGAACGACCGCGCGCCGGACGGGCGCCATGTCGAACGGCTGTTCGTGTTCGGCAACCATGATTGGGACGTGATTAACTGGCCGACGCCTAAGGACAGCCTGAGCCGCTACGGCGCGGCAGACGCATCCGGCGTCAAGAAACTCGTGATGAGCGGCGATCCCGCGCGCAACTGGGACCGTTTCTGGCACGAGCCCTTCGAGCGCGTGTTCCTCAAGCGCGTAAACGGCTACGTGTTCATCGGCGCGCACTGGATGGACGGCGACGCCAAGGCGCGATACGCCGCCGTCAAGCCGTTCATCGAGGCGCACCGCCGCGAAATCGACCCGTCGCGTCCGTTCTTCTACTTCCAGCATCCGCATCCGCAGGGAACGATCTACCCCTGGACGCGCTTCCACGACTGCGGCGCGGCGACGGAAGCGCTTTCTCCATTCCCGAACGCCGTGGCGATAACCGGCCATTCGCACTACTCCATCACCGACGAGCGCGGCATCTGGCAAGGCGCGTTCACCTCAGTGAACGCGGGCAGCATGCGGTTCACCGAGCCCCCGCTGGACACACGTCCGCCGCTGGGCTATGAAAACACTCGCGCCACCTGGGATCAGCAAAAGAACGATCCAGTCAAGATGATGCCGCTCATGTGGGCGGACTGGACCGGGCGGCAGGGAATGCTGATGGACGTCTTTGACGACAGGATTGTCTTCAAGAGGCGCGATTTCCTCCACGATCTGTCCCTGGGCGACGATTGGGTGGTGCCTCTCGGACGTGAGGCGCCGAAGACGTACTCGTTCGCTCCGCGCGAGGCTGCGAGTGTCGCGCCGCAGTTCCACGACGGTGCGAAACTCAGCGTGCGGCGTACGCGCGCAAAAACGCGCGGCGTGGCCGGCCGGCCGGAGTCGCGCATCGAGAAGGAGGCGTTCGAAGTGACTGTTCCGCAGGCGAATGCGGTTGCGGCGGCGCGTCCTTTCGAGTATGAACTTTTTGCCGCCGCAGCTGACGGTTCCCGCACGCCGCTGACTACGCTGCTCGACGCAGGCTACGCCCATTCGTCGAAGAACAAGGGTCGTCAGGTTCCGCTCAAGTGCCCGGTTGCACTTGAACGGCTTCCAAAGTCCGGACGATTCCGGTTTGAGGCCGTCCCCATCGGGAACTGGGGAAAGAAGGGCCGTTCGATTCTCTCGGACGAGGTTTCGGCAACTGAAAAGACTTGAAAACGACAATTGCGAAAGGAGATGCTCATATGGCGAAAAACAAGATGATGGGTGGATCGTGTGCATGTGCGATGCTGGCGGCAGCGGTTGCATGTGCCGCGTTCGGCAGCACGGACAAGACGTCAGACCCGAAGTTCGTGTTTTTGAACACGAAGACCAGTTCGTTCTGGCGCACCGCCACCAGCAACGTCGTGACGCTGCCGGTGAGGTATCCAGACGGCGCGACAACGGCGACGCTGACGGTCGTGGGGTCTTCTTGGTCTATGACGACAAATCCACCTGCGGGATTCTTCGACCTCATCCTGCCCGAGCCGTCGTCCCCGGAAACCGAGGACGTGTACGACCTCACCCTCTCCTTCAACGACGGAACGGTGCGCAGCGCGAAACTCGGCCTGATTCAGGGTCTGATGCCCGACGCCGAGGGCGCGACGCGCTGCGTCATTCCGGAAGGCAGAAGAAACTGGCGCAAGATCCACCGCCATGCCGTGCTTCCAATCCCGTATGGCGTCGAGTCGTTCTCCGTGACGGTGGACGGACAGGAGGTAGCGTCAGATTCGGGGCTTGACGGAGCCAAGGGCTGGTATGCGCTCGACGGCGTAGGAATCGGCTCCAACGCATCCATCTCGTTCACGCTCGGCGGCGTAAGCTATTTTGCCAACCTTCTGTCCGGCGACAGTGGCTTGCAGTTGCTCTTCAAATAACAATATCCAAATGTCCAAGAGAAAGGAAGAAAACCATGAAAACGCAAATCAGGATGCTTACGATACTTGCCGCTGCATGCGGCTTTGCGAATGCCGCGGCGCACGCCGCTGACATTGATCGCGTAATAGTGCGCCAGCAATGGCCGTGGTCCACCGACATCGAGGTCGAATACATGCTCTCCGGCGTGACGTCGCCCGTGAACATCCACGTGCAGGCATACAACGGCAGCCAGGAACTTCCGGCCGAGCAGCTTGAGGATGCGATTTCCGGCGACCTCTACGGCATTGCGCACGATGGCGTCGGTCTGCTAACGATTGATCCCGTCAAGGCGTTTGGAACGGATAGCGTGGTGCTGCCGAACTTCAAGGTGAAGCTTACGCTTAGCGATTCTGCGGCAAACGTCAACGAGGTGATATACAAGATATTCGACCTCGCCACCGGGGATTGCACCGACGTCTCGCGCGCCGACATTCTCAACGGCAAGTACGGCGCATACGAGACCGACTACGGGAAAATCGGAGAGGGATACAATACGACGCTCAAGGACGTCTTGATCTGGACGGGCGTCACTAACAACATCGAATACAAGACAACAAAGCTTGTGATGCGCAAGATCCCGGCCAACGGCGTGGAAACGAAGATCGGCGGGTTCGATTGGCAGACGGTAGGAAAAGCCAACGCGGCTGTCCGCACAGTGTCGTTCACGAACGACTACTACATGAGCGTGTTCGAGTTTACCGAGGGCCAGTTCCTGACACTCGTGACAAATACTCCGAACAGTACAATTACATACAGAAGAACCCAGTTCACCAACGGAGTGGAGCGCTACATCCGTCCGATGAATATTCCCGACTATGTGTCACGCTCACGCCTGGCATACTGGCCGACGGAGTCCGCATATGGCAAGGGGCCGTTTCCGGACAACAGGACATCGGTCATCGGCAACCTCCGGGCGCAGACAGGACTCGTAGGGTTCGACTTGCCGACCGAGGCCGTCTGGGAATACGCCTGCCGCGCCGGCACCACTAACGACTGCTACTCCGGCTTGAATCTCAAAAACATCAACGAGTACAAACTTGTCGCCCGCTGTAACGCAAATTCTGGCAATCCGACCGCACAAAACTACGACAAGCCGGCGATTACCGATCTGCTCCCCTCCGAGGGAGGTTCGGCGATAGTTGGGACGTACAGGCCCAATGCATGGGGTCTGTACGACATGCTTGGTAATCTCGCGGAATACTGCCTTGACCATTACCAGGCCGATGTTTCGGCTTATACCGGTCCGGACCCCTGGGGGCCGGTGCCTGATGGCGGCTCCAGCACGTTTCGCGTTGGCAGGGGGAGCAGCTACTACCTCGACTACTCATTCGGAAATTGCTCATATAGGCAGAATCTCTACTCAAACAGTGCTGCCAGTCCGATACTTGGCGTCCGCCTCTGTCTGACTGTTTTCTGAAAACTTGATACAAATGAAGGCAGTTGCAATTGTTGCATTTGCCGTGCTGGTGCGCCTCGCCGCCGATGGCGGCGAATCGCCCATGGTCAAGGCCGCGTGGTTTAAGCAGGACATATCGTGCGAGATCGGCACGCTGATCGCCGGATACGGCCCCAACGACGTCTCCGTCGCGAAATACGACGATCTCCAGTTGCACGGGCTGGCGCTGGATGACGGAAGAAGCAGGGTCATGATTCTTTCGTTCGACTTGCTGGGCATGGACGCAGACATCATCCGTAGGATTCGCTCCGCCTGCGCCGCAAGGCTCGGAGTGCGCGATGAAAACGTTCTGCTGACATGCACGCACACGCACGGCGGGCCACATACGCGTCGTTATTCCGCTCCGGCAGGCGACGGCAAGGAGCCCGACGGGTGCGCCGCTCCGAGAGACATCGACGCCAAATACGTCGCCTTCCTCGAGAAGGCGACGCTGAAGGCCGTAGGCGACCTGGTCGATGGCGGCCGGTGGCGCGAGTGTGCCGTCGGCTTCTTCTCTTCGCAGTGCGACGAGAACCGCAACCGCAGGTATACGACGGCGGACAACTGTGCGTCATTCAACGCGCACAGGCGCGCTCTCCACAAACTCACCACGGGAATTGCCGACAAGGAACTCGGCACCATTGTGCTTCTGGATCCAAAGTCCTTCGAGCCGCTGTACGTCGTCGGGAACTATGCCGCGCATCCGCTGGCGTTTCACGCCCCCGGCAAGGGCGGTCTGACCATTACTGCAGACTATCCCGGATTCTACCGCCGCTATGTGTCGGACAACACCGGCGCCGGCGCGATGTTCATCAGCGGCGCGTGCGGCGACATCGTGCCGAAGGACGACGAGCTTGGCGTGGCCGGCGCGCGCCGTGTAGGCGAGAATCTCGCCATGGCGTCGCTGGCCGCAGTCATCGACATTCAGCGCAATGCATCTCGGTTCGTGATGGACAGGCCGAGGCTTGGCGCGAAGATAGTCAGGATGGAGAGCCGCCTGCGCGCGCCGTACCGCAAGATGTACGGCAGGGAGAAAGTCGAGCTGGAGCTGCAGCTCCTGAGCGTCGGCGATGTTGCGTTCGTCGGAGTGCCTGGCGAACTTTTGAACGAGCTCGGACTCGAGATAAAGTGGCACAGCCCGTTCAAAGCCTACTGCGCAACGGACTATTTTGGCTACATGTCGCCGGCCAACATGGTTGCAGCCGGGGGATACGAGCCGCAGAGCCAGAAGTATGCGTCGCGAGACACCCTGAATCTTGTCATGTGCGCGCGCGACGGGCTCTTCGCCCTGCGCGAGAGTCTGTTCCCCGAGGATTCGTCCGAAGAAGATTCCTATCCGGACAATCTTGCCCTCCCTCTTGTGAACCTGCCTGGCGGGATCAAGGCGTCGAAGTGGCAGAGGAACATCAAGAAATAGGAAAAGAAGGAAAAGCATGTTGTGTGATAAAGTCAATGCGTGTGTGAAGTTCGCCGCGGCGGCGGTTTCCTTTGCATGCATTCTCGCGGCGTCGGCCCAGTGCCAGAGCGCCGGAGAGGAATGT
>Ga0310786_10011774_pt1 | contig 10885 bp, 9 predicted proteins | sample AusTroGonzalo_MG_FD_203881 | JGI IMG/M metagenome (GOLD analysis project Ga0310786, IMG submission 203881) | Bovine rumen microbial communities from tropical cattle in Woodstock, Queensland, Australia - Gonzalo_03 (v2) (version 2) | ecosystem: Host-associated > Mammals > Digestive system >...
TTCTCCCACTGTGCAAAACGCACGTAGTAATTGCCCACAAGATGGTCGCCCTTGATTCCCGAGCTCTCGGGAGTCTCGCCGTTTCCGAACTTCTTGTAGGCAAGCATGGACTTGCAGATGTGCACTCCGCGGTTGTTGATGAGGTTGACCTTCATGACCTCGGCGCCGCCTGCCTTGAGGATCTGGCTCATGCTCTGGCCGATGCAGTCGTTGCGCACGTGACCCAGGTGCAGCGGCTTGTTGGTATTGGGGCAGCTGAACTCGATCATGACCTTCTTTCCACCCAGAAGGTCCGTCTTTCCGAATCCGTCACCCTGCTTCACCACCTGTCTGTAGAGATCGGCCACCATCTTGTCCATGTTCAGGCGCACGTTCATGTACGGACCTGCAGCAAACGCCTCTCCGTCCGGCTTGTCGGCAAGAGCATTGATGTCCGCACTCAGTTCCTGGGAAAGAAGGTTCGGTGCCTTGGCGAATGCCTTTGCAAAGGCAAAGAGCGGGAACGCAAGGTCTCCCAGTTCCGGTTTCGGCGGAATCTGGATCACCACATCCTGAAGCTTTCCCTCATGGCCCGACTGCTCATAGAGTCTCTGAAGTCTTTCCTGAACAAGATTTTTCCACTGCGCTTTGTCAATCATCTGTTTTCCTTATGCTCACCTCTCCGGTGGAGAGGACTGTCTCTTTTCCGTCTTTTCCGACCACATGCAGTGCGCATGTGTCATCAATCTCCGTTGCGATGCCTTCGCCGACCACGGCTCCGGCCTTCAATATTAATACTTTGTTTCCGACAATTGTGCTAGAGCTTTTGTATTCCTCAAGCCAGTTTTCATCACCTCTGCAGGAAAGCGAATAAACATTGTCCAGCAGGGCCTCGACGAACATCCTTTCATCCGGAGCCTTGTCCTGCGGTCCGTAAAGCGCCGTTGCGATTTCCCTGACATCATCCGGAAACTGCGAGATATCGGTCTTCAGGTTCACGCCTATGCCGAGAACCGCCTTGTCTCCGCATGCCTGGGCAAGGATTCCGCTGACCTTCTTCCCGTTGTAGATTATGTCGTTGACCCATTTGATTGAGCATTCCCTGCCGCACATCTGCTTTATGGTACGCCTGACGGCAACACCGGCCTTGGCGGTCAGAAGCGTTCCCGAACCGGAGGAAGCCTCCAGCGGAAGCAGGATGCTGACATATATTCCTCCGGCAGGTGAACAGAAGCTGCGCCCCAGCCTGCCGCGTCCTCCGGTCTGGGTGTGTGCCCAGACTGCAGTTCCGCAGGGCTCGCCTTCCCTGGCCAGATCAATCAGAAGCCGGTTCGTCGAATCAAGGCAGTCGTATTCCAGGAGCCTGATGTCCCGGTTCATTCCACGACCTCCGCCCTGCTTTCGGAAACGACCACGACCTTGAACAGATCACCGACCGATGCAGAATCAGGAGCTCCGGTGACATCGACCTTGAGGTAGTTGCCGGTTATCCCGTGCCACTTTCCCACCCTGCGGCCTTCAAGGATCACTTCTGCCGGTTTTCCCACCTGACGTGCAACATAGGCCTTGTTCAGCTCGGCGGAAAGGTTCCGCAGGATCAGCGCCCTCTCATCCCTGATGTTCTCAGGCACCCGGTCGCGTGCTTTCTCAAGTGCGGTGTCAGGCCGGGGACTGAACGGGAAAACGTGCATGAGCGCGAATCCGTGACGTTCAAGGAACGACCTCGTGATCTCGAATTCCCCGTCTCCCTCTCCGGGAAGGCCGGTGATGATGTCGCAGGCCAGGAACGGGTCGTCCTTGATCTGCCTGAGCCTTGTTATCACATACTCCAGATGGGAGCTGTCGTATGTGCGGTTGATTCTCTTTATGACCTTGTCAGCAGCGCTCTGTATGGGAATGTGGAAATACGGCTGCATCCGCGGATCGGCAAGCTGCTCCAGAAGAAGGTCGTCTATGTGGTCCGGCTCCAATGAAGAAAGACGGAAACGCATGTCGGGCCCGACAGCCTTGAGAAGCTTCTCGAGAAGGCCTCCCAGACCTCTGCCACGGTGGTCATACATGGTAAGGTTCACACCGGTCAGTACAATCTCATGATAGCCTTTTCCCTGAATATCGAGTGCTCTTTTTACTACAGTATCAGAATCCAGGCTATTGGAAGGTCCTCTGGCTATATGCACGCGACAGAAACCGCAGTTGTTGTCGCACCCGTCCTGGATCTTGAGATATGAACGGCTGTGATAGCTGAACTCGCTGGGTGCGAAATCAAACAGGCTGCCGTATCCGGGGCGTCTTTCCCTTGCAAATTCGGTGATGCTTTCCAGGATATCCAGATTTTGGGACACATCCCCCAAAAATCCGGCAAGCCCCAGAAGCTCGGGTTTACGCATCAGCGGGAACACCACCACGTTGTCGGAAAGGCCTTCTATCTCCCCGGGATTGACCTGGGCGTAGCACCCCGTGACCAGAACCGGCGCGGTCTTTGCAAAAAGCCTTATCTCGCGTCTGGCCTTCTGCTCGGCCTTGCTGGTAACGGTGCATGTGTTGACAACGATGAGGTCTGCGTTGTCGTGGGAATCCAGTATTGTGTGGCCGTGCTCGGCAAAAGACTGGGCAATGGCTTCGCTCTCGCACTGGTTCACCCTGCAGCCCAAAGTGTAGACAAAGACGTTCATACCTTCAGGCTCCTCTTGAGCGCAAGCATCTGGTCCACGGTCAGCTTCTCCGCTCTCTCCGTAAGGCTGATTCCGCACTCGTCAAGTGCCCGGTCTATCTCGGAAGAGCTCTTTCCCGTGGCCTTGAGGTTGTTCTTGACTGTCTTGCGTCTCTGGGCAAAGAGCATCCTTACAAGTTCCAGGAAACCTTTGGCCTCGTCGTCAGGCACAAGCGGAGTCTGACGCTTCTTCATGACCACCACCGAGCTGTCCACATTCGGGGGCGGGAAGAAGCATCCGCTGCTGAGCCTGAGGGCCGAAGAATTCTCGTAATCTATCGAGCAAAGGATGGAGAAGCCGGAGAAATCCTCCGTTCCCTGCTTTGCACAGATCCGGTCGACAACCTCTGTCTGCAGGGTATAGACCATTACGGGAGGCAGACACCGGTTCTCTATCAGAGATGCTATGAACACCGAGCCTACATTGTACGGAAGATTGGCACAGATGATGTCCGGGGTTCCGTCAGAGGCCCAGGTCTCCTTCCATGTCTTGAGGGCATCACCCTCCACAAGAGTGAAGTTGGGAACATCTACGAACGCCTGCTCGCGCAGGATGCGGCAGAAGCCGTGGTCTATCTCGAATGCCGTGACATCGGCGCCCGTAGCCAGAAGCCTGCTTGTCAGTGCTCCTGCCCCGGGACCGACTTCCCATACCCTCTTTCCTTCTGCGGCGCCGCATAAGGCCGTGATCTTGTCAAGCGCACTCATGGAAATGAGGAAGTTCTGCCCGAACTTCTTGGTCATTCCCAGACCGTTCTCTTCCAGAAGCCTTGTTATCGAGGAGATTGAGCTGTAGTCGAAATCCCATATCGCCATGTCACAAGGGATTATAACGGATTGTGAGGTTCAGTAGAAGTGGCATGATCCGATGAAATCTTCTTCCAATGGCGGTGACGATGGCGGTTGAAGGCATAGAGCAGGAGCAGAACACCGACCAGCACGGCATAGCCGACCCAACCTGCGGTCGGAATACCCATGAGGATATCGAACAGTCTGTCCATGCAGCGGTAGACAAAACTGTTGGCCTTCAGCAGGAAATCCGTCCTGCCGAATGACAGGGTCAGGAGGCCGAGGGACATCGAACAGGCGGCAAGGAAACCGGCTGCAGGTGCTGCGATTACGGAAGCCGGGTTCCAGAAGCCGTTGCAGATGATATAGACCGGAGCACTGACGACCAGTACGGAAAGCGATGCGCTGACCAGCGAAGAGAGCCTTCCGATGTACTGGAACAGCACAGCCTTGAGATAGGGAGCCATCCATACTATCGCAAAGACAGCCAGATAGCCGTAGCAACTGCCGAGCTCGCACATGGTTGCCGGAAACAGAATCATGTGGATGCAGTACACCGCCACAGTGCGCTCCTTCAGCGGAATGAAGAACAGATAGAAAGACAGTGCGGCCCTGATCAGCGACGGCCGTGGCCCTGCCGTGAGAAGGAACGCCGCCACCGCAAGGCATGACATTACCCGTGCAAACTTTCCTTTCCCGAACAGCGTCATGCAGATTCCCGCAAAGATGCTCAGATGCATGCCGGAAAGTGCGAACACGTGAGCACATCCGCACTGTCTGGCCTTTTCCTGAAGTTCCAGGGAATTGTTCTCCGACCTGCCCAGAAGCAGCTGACAGCTCATGAGCGATGCATCATCACATTCCTTTCCGAGAACGCGTTCTTCCAGAAAGACAATCAGCTTTTCCCTTATGTCATTCAGAACGCTGCGTTCCAGAACCTGCAGATCTTCATAGATGAACAGCCCTTCCCTGAACTCGCCTTCCAGCCGGATCCCAAGTCCTGCAGAGATTATGCTGCGCTCCTTTCCAACTGCTGCAACGATCCCGGAAGCAGTTCCGGCGTCTCCTGTCTCTGTCACACACCGGCTCAGGCGGATCTTCATCATATGGTTCCCGTTTTTCGTGAATGACGAGTCATAGATTACGGTGCCTTCGATTGTCCGGATGTTCTCCGGCTCATAGCTGAGGTCCACGTCAAGACTCCTGAATGTGACCAGCGTCATTACGGAAACTGCCGTACCCATGAAACAGATGATCATTGCAAGGTGCAGGCGTGCAGAAGAGAAAAGAGTGCCGCAGGCTGAGACTGCGGAGAAATAAAGGAGGTATGCACATGTCAAAAAACCAACCCAGCCTGCGGCAGATGAAACCTGACACAGGACCAGATTGCTCAGTAAAAGGACGGGCATCAGGTATTTCATTGCCCTCCATTACGAAAAAAGTGCGGAAAATATTACGGCTTTTTCAAGAAAACTTTGTTTTTTTTCAGGTTTTTTGTGTGTTTCTCAAAAAAAGACCCTGCAGGATGACCTGCAGGGTGGGAAAAACACATTCTTCGGATCAGTTCGCGGCAGCCTGTGCAAGGGTGATTGCAGCGGTGACGACGATGTCTTCCGAGCTGCAGCCTCTTGAGAGGTCCGAAACCGGCTTTGCAAAACCCTGGAGGATCGGGCCGTAAGCCTCTGCTCCTGCAAGTCTCTGCGTGAGCTTGTATCCGATGTTTCCGGCCTGGAGGTCCGGGAAGACCAGGACATTGGCATGTCCGGCAACTGTTGAGCCGGGAGCCTTCTGGTTTGCAACGGAAGGAACGAGTGCGGCATCAAGCTGGAGCTCTCCGTCAACCTTGAGGTCGGGACACTTCTCCTTGACCAAGGCAAGTGCTGTGGTGACCTTGTCCACCAGCTCACCCTTTGCACTTCCCTTTGTGGAATATGAAAGCATTGCAACCACAGGCTCTGCACCAAGGAACGTCCTGCATGAAAGAGCCGATGCTTCGGCAATCTCGGCAAGCTGCTCTGCCGTCGGGTTGGGTATTGTGGCACAGTCGGCAAAGATCAGTGTTCCGTCTACACCGTACTGCTTCTTGTCGGTAGCCATGACAAAACATGATGAAGCGCTCTTGATGCCCGGGCGGCACTTGATGATCTGGAATGAAGCCAGAAGGACATTTCCGGTGGTGTTCTCGGCACCTGCGACCATGGCGTCGGCATCTCCCATGTGTGCCATCATGGCACCCCATCTGAGTTCGTTGACGATCAGGTCATTGGCCTGTTCGGGAGTCATTCCCTTGTGCTTCCTGAGTTCATAGTACTCATTGGCGTAGGCTGCCCTCTTCTCGCTTGTGACAGGGTCGACTATGTTGATTCCCTTGAGGTCCACACCGAGCTTCTCTGCGTTGGCCTTTACGGCATCGATGTTTCCGATGAGTGTGACGGATGAAGCGATCTTCTGGTCAAGGATCATCCTTGCGGCCTTGACGGTCCTGGGCTCGAGGCCCTCGGGGAGGACCAGTGACTTCTTGGCTGCTATGGCCTGTGCCTTCATTTTCTCAGCAAATGTCATGTTCTATTTCTCCTGTAAAAGATTTCGTTATTGGATTTCCACCGATTCGTTTTCCATGAGGGCAGCCTCGGCCGCCATGGCCTCGTCATACTGCCTCTCGTAGTACTCGAAGATCTGCGTGAGATAATCGGATATCACGTCGGCTCCGGGGGTCTTGCCGTATTCTGCGGCATAGAATGCAAGCTGGAGTGCGGTACGCCTGTAGGTATTGTATGCACTTGTCCTGCCGATTCCCCTGGGGAACAGCTCCGGAACTACGGAGATGTCCTCGAACAGAATGTCGAAGCTCCACCGTCCTTCGGGATCGACTTCATAGCCGTATTTTCCAAAATAGGCTTCGATGTCGCAGCTGTCGCTGAAAGTGATCCTGCCCACATAATCGGGCTCGATGAACGACTGGAAGATGATATGGTAGTCCTCGATCTGCTCATCCGTGTATTCAGCGGCAGACATATAGAATGCCACGGGATCCTCAGGCATCATGTATACCTGCGTGAACTGAAGGACATCAAGGCAGTAGATGGTGGGATTGAACCAGAAGATCTCTTCTGTCGAATAACCTTCTTCATCGCTTCTGACCTCGAACTGCCTGAATGTCGTCGGATAAACGACATCGTCTGCAAAGATTCCCTGTACCGCAAGAAGGCAGAGCACAAGGGCCGCGACCATGACTATAATTCTTTTCTTCATGGAATCATCTCCTCATATCGCTTCGGTTTTGCCATAACAAGACTAATACTATGGCATTTCTTTTTCAAGTTTTGATGACCCTCAGGACATACACCTTCAGGTACTCGCTCTCGGGGAACGACAGCCTCACCGGATGATCCTGGGCCTGTCCCAGGGTCTCCAGGACCTGGACCTCGACTCCGGCATCCTTTGCGCTCCATCCGAGCACCGTCCGGAAGTCCTCACGGGAAAGGGAACCTGAACACGAGCAGGTCACAAGGATACCTCCGTCCCGTATCTTCTCCATGGCGGTCCTGTTCAGATCCTTGTATGCCTTCTTGGCGTTTTCCAGCGCCTTGATGGTCTGAGCAAGCTTGGGCGGGTCAAGAATGATCACATCATACTTATTCCGGGGCATCGTCCTGAGATATTCGAATATGTCGGCTTTCTCTGCATCCACCCTGTTGCGGGCATCGGAATCAAGAGTTCCGAGATCCACGTTCAGATTCACGTTAGAAAGCAGCCTGTGGACGGCATCCGACGAGCTGTCCACCGCATGGACATGCCTTGCCCCTGCCCTGAGGGCATGGAGCGTGAAGCCTCCGGTGTAGCTGCAGCCGTCAAGAACCTCGGCATCCTTCACATAGGACTCGATCCTGATCCTGTTCTCGCGCTGGTCGCAGTAGAATCCGCTCTTCTGTCCGGAACCGGGAGTCATGGAGTAATAGAGGCCGCTTTCACGTATCCTTATGTCCTCAAGTTTCTCCGTAGGCGTGAACTTCTCCCCCTGGCGGTAGTATTCCGTGACTTCATGCAGGTGCTCGATCGCGCAGAATGCAGAGTCGGTGTTCAGGATAATCATCTGCGGATGCAGGATCTCCTCCACGGCATCCACCACAGTCTGACGCATGTTCCAGGCCACTCGGGCGCTGATTATGATCCTGACGATCCTTCCGTATACGTCTGCGGCAATGCCGGGAAGCATGTCGGCCTCGCCATGTATGATCCTGAATGCGGTTGTCTGCGAGGCCTTGTCCTCGAAGAACCTGCGCCTCCTGATTATGGAAGCCCTGACTGCAGATCTCCACCACTGCTCATCGGGAACCACATCCTCCTTCCATGACAGAAGCCTAAGCTGGATGTGGCTCTCGGGATCGTACACACCCCAGGCAATGAACCTGCCTTCCGCAGTATTCACCCTGTACACGCCTGCCTGGGCGGGAACGGAGGATTCTTCGATTGCCCCGGAGAAAACCCACGGATGGTGGCGCAGCAGGCTCTTCTCCTTGCCTGATCTGATTACGATCTCTGTCATTTGTTCGGATCCAGATTCCTGAAGTCACACACGTCCTGAGTGTACATGATTCCGATTCCGGGCTCATCAAGGCACTTGAGGGACGTAACCGCGTCCATTATCTGCTGCGTCCTTTCGGACTCGCAGAGTATCATGATCATCTCCTTCTCAGGCACGATGTCCACGCCCATGAACTTTATATCCTCTTCGGTTCCGGTGCCTCTGGCATGAGTCACTGTTCCTCCGGTGGCACCCGCCTTCCTGGCGGCATCCATTATGTCATCGGAATAACCGGTGCTTACGATTATCGTGATCATCTTCCATTTTGAAGCCATTTTTTCCTCCCCGTCGGATCTGAGCATGGCTGCCACACCCTTCATGTGCCCGTCACTGCGGACATCATCGACAATCTTCCCGGCCGTATCACTGTCAGTCACCACCAGGACCATTTCCCTGGATTTGTCTCCAAGACCAAGGAAGTTCAGGATCTTTCCCGATGCCGTGCCTCTGGCGGGAATCACGGTTCCTCCTCCAGCTCCGGCCTTTCTGGCTATGGACATGAATCTTTCGGCCTGTCCTTCGTTGACTATTGCCATCATCAGACTATTTTGAAGCAACAGCATCAGCGGCCTCCTTTTTTCCTTTCTTTTCCTTGAACCTGAATATCAATCCAAGGATCTGGATCGCGATGAGCGGTGCTATGGCAATCAGACCTACCAGACCGAATCCCATGTCGGCAGAACCGGATATGCCGAGTGCGAACGACAGCAGGAACGATGTACTCATCGGTCCGCTTGCCACTCCGCCGGAGTCGAATGCTATTCCGGTGAACAGCGGAGGTGTGACAAGAGTCATGACAAGCGCAAGACCCACCCCGATGAACACGAACCACAGATAGTTGATGTGAAGCAGGATCCTTACCATCGACAGGGCAACCGCAACAGAGACTCCCATGCAGATGAAGATCATGACAAGAGTGCGCTTGATTCTTCCGGCGGTAACTTCCTCCACCTGCTTGGTCAGGACCCATACCGCAGGCTCTGCAATGACCACTATTCCTCCGAACACAAGGGAAAGCACCACCACGAGTACAGGGCTGTAGTTCTGGTATATCGTCTTTCCGAGGAATTTCCCGACATCGGCAAATCCGTAGACAACTCCGGTAAGGAATATTACGATTCCCAGGAAGCTGTAGGCAATTCCGAACATGATTTTCCGGAACTTGATCTTGGGAAAGTGCAGCATGGTGAACTGCATGAAGACGATTATCGCAAGAAGCGGCGCAAAGCCGACAGCGGTCTCCCTTAGGGTCATTCCCAAAGTGGCTCCGAATGAGTCAACGACATATTCTGCTACAGCTGCATCTGCGGTACCGGCTGACTTTGATGAAGTCAACGCCATGAAGGCAACGGCAAGAATAGGTCCTATGGATGCCACTCCGGTGAGACCGAAGCTACTGTCCTGCTGGCGTTTCGTAGAAGCCGAGACACCCAGACCGAGAGCCAGAATGAAAGGTACGGCCAGTGGCCCGGTGGTTGCACCGCTGGCATCGAAGCTGATCGAAGCCATGGACTGTCCTATGATTCCGACAAGCACGAACACAATCAGATAGAAGCCTATCAGAACCCATTTGAGGGGAACCCCGGTAACCGTCCGGAGAAGACCCAGGTCAACAAAGACACCGAGCCCTATCGCTATCATCAGGATCAGGGTTCTCTCGGATATGGCGGGATTGAGGGAATGGACCTGCGCAGCCAGTACGGACACATCGGGCTCGGCCATGGTGATTGCGAATCCGATGATGAAGCCTACCACAAGCATGAACCAGACGTTCTTCTTGTGGGTCAGCACCGATCCCAGCTTCTCTCCCACAGGAACCATTCCGATTTCGGTTCCTGCCAGGAATACCGTGAGTCCCAGTATGAGAAGCAGCCCTCCCAGAAGGAAACGCAGCATCCGCTCGGCACCGATCGGTGCAATCGTGAAGTTCAGGACAATCACGATCAGCATGATCGGAATCACGGATGTCAGCGTCTCCTTCAGCTTCCTTACGAAGTCCATGTCACCTCACTTACCTGGCAAAGGTGTTGTAGATCACGATTGTGCTGGTGATGATGGACAGGATCGTCAGAAGCGGTGTCGCGAACTTGTTGAATCTGTAAAGGAACGAGTTTCTGGCGGCATCAATCGTAGTCTCTGGAGTGATATAGTCACTCTTGGCCAGAGTCTCTCCTTTATTGGTGGTCATGGTGACCTTCTCTCCTGAATTCAGATCCGGATCGAATCCGCCGGCAAGACCGACATAGTACTCCCACGTCCTGTCGGGAACATATGCATATCTTCCGGGAGACCTGACTGCTCCGGAGACAGTCACGAAGAACTGCTTGAACGGAATCACCATGATGTCATCCGGTTCCATCTTCAGGTCATCCTCGTAGTCCGGATCGAACAGCATGTCGTAAAGATCGATGCTGATCCTCTCTCCGTTGCGTGAAACATATGCCCTCTCATAGTCCGACACATCCGTGAACCAGTCCTTGTGGCTCTTGACGAGCTTTGCATATGTCTCGCCTTCCTCGTAGTTATAGCGGATGTTGCGTGTCGCGACCTGTCCCGAGGTTGTTTCCGATATCTGGATTCCTACGGCACCTTGGATGAAGACTGTGTTCTTCAGGCTTGCCTTGCTTCCGATTGATACGGAGTCACGGTCCACGAGAGCATAGTCATCAGACAGCACCGATGCGCCGAGATACCTCACATCTCCGCTTCTCGACACATCCGAGAGGGTCCTGGCGAGCGTGATGTTGTCCGTGTCGGCCATGGGATCAAGTCCTCCGGCATAGTACTGGACAAGCCTCTTCAGGTTCTCGCCATCCTTGAGC
>Ga0310786_10011776_pt1 | contig 10883 bp, 11 predicted proteins | sample AusTroGonzalo_MG_FD_203881 | JGI IMG/M metagenome (GOLD analysis project Ga0310786, IMG submission 203881) | Bovine rumen microbial communities from tropical cattle in Woodstock, Queensland, Australia - Gonzalo_03 (v2) (version 2) | ecosystem: Host-associated > Mammals > Digestive system >...
TACTACTCTTAAAGCTTAGTATGTCCGGCGCAAATGTTCTGATTTTGGATGAGCCGACGCGCAATTTTTCGCCGTTGTCGGGACCGGTGATCAGGCGCATGCTGAGGGAATTTCCCGGTGCGATCATCAGCGTTTCACATGATCGAAAATACCTATCGGAGGTCTGCAACAGAATTTACCGCCTGACCCCCGAAGGCCTGCAATGTGTCAAAGGGGACGGTTCTTTTTGACACATCAATGAATTGTTTCATGTGTTAAATGGGACAATCTTTTTGACACATCAATGAATTGCTTCGTGTGTTAAAGGGAACGATTTTTTGACACATCAACGATCCGCTTCGTGTGTCAAAGGGGTGAATTTCTTTAATACATTAATGATTTGCTTCATGTAGGTCAAAAATGACTTATACGCGTGTGTCAAAAAGAACCGTCCCCATTGGCACATGCGGGAAGAAAGCGAGGGAAATGGAATGAGACTCATTTTAGTGCGCCATGGAGATCCGAATTACGAAAAGGATTGTTTAACGGAGCTCGGGCATCAGCAGGCAAGGGCAGTTGCAGAGCGTTTGATGGAAGAAGGGATCGAAGAGATCTATGTCTCTCCACAGGGAAGGGCGATGCAGACGGCACAAGCGTTCGCAGACCTTTCAGGACTGGGGCCAATGCACATTTTGGATTTTATGCATGAGATCCGGTTTGGCAAAGAAGATGCTTTGTATCAAAGCGGCAACCCATGGTTGGTTTCTTTTGATCTTGTACGTCAGGGAAAAGACCTGCAAAGCCGGGAGTGGAAAAAGTATTCGGAATTCGCTGGAAACACAGCAGCGGTTGACGCAGACAAGGTAATGAATGGTGTGGATGAATGGCTGAAAACATTGGGATATCGACGGGAGGGCTTGTATTACCGTTGCACATCTGAAAAAGAAAATGAGCGTACATTGGTTTTGTTCAGCCATGCCGGATCTTCCACTGCGCTTTTGTCCCGCGTTTTTAATATCTCTTTCCCGCACATGTGTGTTATGCTTGGATACCTTGCACATACGGGGATCACGATCCTGCAATTTGATCCGACCCCCGGCGCATTAACGATGCCGGTTATGGAGGTGGGTGCAGACGCAGGTCACTTGAAGGCATTGAAACAGAATTGAGCAATATGAGCAGACTTTGGATAAGATGATAAGGATGATGGGGCACAAAATTCTTGTACCCCAACGGATGTCATAGGAGGATGAAGAAAATGGTGGTGTTTTTAAGACTTGGACATATCTGATTGCATGAAGCCGGGATAAATGGTTTCATGCTATTTCAACCAACATGTAAACTATTTTATCATAAAGGAGAAAAAATCATGATATTTCAAGACAATGTGATCAAAAAATATTTGGAAAATGTATATTTTATTGCAGGAACGCCATGTGGTGGAAAGACAACCGTCTCACGTGTGCTCGGAAAAAAATACGGGATTCCCGTATATGATATCGATGAGCGATTTGAGGAGCATCAGAGAATGTCTGACGCGGAGCATCAGCCTGCGATGAACAAGCACTTTAAGAATGCGGATGAATTCTTTGGAAGAAGTGTTCCGGAGTATCGGGATTGGCTTTTGGGAGGTACGCGGGAACAGTTGGATTTCGTGTTGCTTGACCTAATGAGGCTTTCCAAAAACGGAAAGATTCTTTGCGATTGCCATTTGACGCTTGAGCAGGCATCACAGGTTACGAATCCTGCACGGATGGCGTTCATGCTAAAGAAGCCGGAGAATCTGGTGGAAGAGTATTGCAACCGCGAGGATCATCAGGGATTCAGTAATTTCATTCACAGTGCGACGGATTATGAGAAGGCAAAGACAGTTTGCAATGAAACTTTGTTAACACTCAATGCCGAATTTTATGAGAATGTCAAGAAGAGTGAATATTTTTGGCTTGAGCGCGATGATACAAGGAGTGTTGAGCAGACGGTAGCTTTGGTTGCTAAGCATTTCGGATTTGAAGAAATGTCTTCAAAGACCGCGGGAGAACAGGATATTGCCGCAGAGTGTGAATCGGAGGATGATACGGCAAAAGAAGTACAAATTATAAAGGTTGAGAAAGATACGCCGTTTGCGGAAGAGTTTCTACGCTTTGTGGAGAACTGCTCATGGATGGAGGTCAGAGACCATATTGCCGGATTGATCCGAAACTGGGAATTTACGGATTGGGAGACCATGTTTGCGGTCGTCATTGACGGCAGGATTGCGGGCATGGCATCGGTTCTGAAGACGGATTATTATCCTTTGCCGCAAATATATCCATGGATTTCCTGCATCTTTGTGGAAAAAGACTACCGTGGAAAGCGCTTGAGTGAGAAATTGATTGACTATGCCAATGCATATGCGATGAAGCAGGGCTTTTGCAAGACTTATATTCCAAGTGAGCATGTGGGACTATACGAAAAGTATGGTTACACTTACATGAAAGATATTGTGAACTATGGAGGCGGGACGGATCGTCTGTATGTAAAGGAACTGTAAACAAAAATCAAACAACCGGAAATCGATAAAGGAAGCATTCATGGAGAAGGAGAGGTTGCATGAATTATTTTATTGAGGGGTTACAGGGCGCGGGAAAAAGTACTTTGGTTTCGCGTCTGGTGGAAAGGTTGCCGAAGTATGAAGTCTTCCGGGAGGGGGATTACAATCCCGTGGAGCTTGCGTGGTGTGCCTATATGACGAAAGACCGGTATGAGAATATTTTGGAAAAATATGACATGATCAGTGAGGAAATCCGGTCGAAGAGTTTTACGGAGGACGACCATAAGGTGGTCTGTTACACGCGAATTCTGACGGATGTTCCGGGATTTCATAAGGATCTGGAGCAATATGAGATTTACAACGGCAGGGTGCCGAGGGAAGAATTTGAGAGCATTATACTTTCCAGATATACGAATTGGCACGGTGAGAATCAGATTTTTGAATGCTCGATCTTCCAGAATATTGTGGAGACACAGATTCTGTATTATGAGATGACGGATGAGGAAATCCTGGAGTTTTACCGGCGCCTTTGCGGAGTACTCGGGGAGCGGGAATACAAGATCGTATATCTTGAGGTGGGAGATGTAGCCGAAGCGATCCGTGTGATACGAAAGGAACGTGTGGATGATCAGGGGAATGAAATGTGGTTTCCGTTAATGATGCGCTATGTGGAAGAGTGTCCATGGAGCAAGAGACATGGAATTAAAGGGTTTGATGGATTGATCATGCATTTGGAGCACAGAAAGATGTTGGAACTCCGGATCCTGAAGGAGGTTTTTTTGCAACATGCACTGATCCTGCAATCAAAGGCTTACGATCTTGGGCAGGTTGTAGCAGATGCCTGATGCGGGAAAAGCGTATGATCGGGGTATATAGAGGAATGGCTACAGTTTGCGTATGACAGTCACAGTATAAGTGATAAGCGGAGGAAAAATGATAAGTTTAAAGCCGGTGACGAGAGAGAATATCGATGAAGTCCTTGCGTTAAGTATTCACGACGATCAAAAGAACTTTGTGTCAACAGTAGCGGAGTCACTTGCGCAGGCGTATGTATATAGCGAAACTGCCTATCCGTTTGCGGTGTATCAGGACGCAAAAATCGTCGGGTTTATCATGATGGCATATTATGATGCAAAGCAGTATTACACGCTGTGGAAGTTTTTAATCGACAAAGACTATCAGCATCAGGGCATTGGCAGGGAAGCACTTAAGCAGGGCATCGCATTTCTGAAGGAGCGTTTCCATGTCAGTGAGATTTATACAGGTGTTGTACCGGAGAACGCCGTGGCAAAGAAAACCTATGGCTCAGTCGGATTTTGCCCGACCGGTTTGTATGAATTTGGTATGGAGGAATGGCGACTGGATCTGCGCGCAGGTGATTGACAGTACAAGGGGAAGTATCTGTAAGGTTGTAAGATACGGGAGGTGCAAAAAAATGGATTTGATCCTAATCATGGGAAGCGGCGCTGTCGGAAAAATGACAGTAGGTCAGGAACTGATGAAGATTACGGACTTCAGGCTCTTTTATAATCATATGATGATAGAGCCTGTTTTGCAGATTTTCGGAGGATTCAACAGAGACCTGGTGACAAGACTTCGCGAGGATATCATAGAAGAATTTATGAAAACTGATTATCAGGGCATGATCTATACATATATGATGGCTTTTGATATTCCTTCTAAATGGGAATATATGAAGGGGCTTGCTGACCGGTTTGAAGCAACAGGAGGGACTGTTTATTATGTAGAACTTGTTGCAGATCAGGAAGAAAGGTTGAGAAGAAACAGAACCGAAAATCGCCTGATGAATAAACCATCTAAGCGAGATCTTGTCTTGTCGGATGACAGACTGAGGCAGGAAGATTCCCACTATCGTCTGGTCAGCAGGGAGGGAGAAGTTCCTTTTGAAAATTATATAAAAATTGATAACACAAATCTGTCTCCTGATACCGTAGCATCCATGATCAAAGAGCATTTCGATCTTCCTGATCGAACCATGGCCGAACTGGAACAAAGGATCCGTCTGATCGAGGTGAAAGAGAGTGAGATTCCGGATCTGCATGCGATGCAAGTGGAGAGCTTTATGCCTTTGTACGAGAAATACCATGACGCCGGCTCACCTGCGATAGAAACGCTGGAAAAAGTCCAAAGAAGATTTGCCGTGCCTAACAGAAAATATTATTTCATCATGAAAGATGACGCCAGAGTGGGGGCGATCAATATCGGACATAATGATCCGAACGAGAAAAAAGTATCCTTCATCAGTCCCTTGTTTATTCTTCCGAGATATCAGAACAGGGGATTTGGGTATGTAGCGATACACAAGGCATTTGCGCTTCTTCCAGAGGTTACAACATGGAAGCTTGAAACGATCCTTCAGGAGCCTGCAAACTGCCATCTGTATGAAAAGTGCGGATTTGTCAGAGTTGGTGAGGAAAAACCGGTGAATGATGGAATGACTTTGATCGATTACGAACGATGTGCCAATGGGGACGGTTCTTTTGAATGATCTGAAACACACTTTAGAACCAACTGAAAGAAAGAACAGAAGTACGGAGGGTCAGGGATTATGGTTGATGACATAGAACAGCTGAATTATGATAAGAAAATTTTTACTGTAAAAGAGAATTCCGAATCTGGTGAGGTGGATAATGATACCTTTTTATATTTTCATCAGGAAGGAAAAACGCTGTGGGGAGAATACTATGGCGGAAGTATTCGGCGAGGCAGTTTGATCGGTACGGTAGGAGATGATGGAGTGCTGAATTTTGTATATCAGTATATCAACAAAGACATGCAGATCAAAGCCGGAAAATGCGAAAGTACTCCGACACTGTTGGATAATGGAAGAATGGAATTACGCAATCAGTGGGAATGGCTGGTTGGTGATCGAGCCAAGGGTACTTCTGTTTTGACGCAAATGCTTAAATGGAGTAAGGATCCCCATTGGCTGGATCTGAATGAAACCGATAAGCAGGAAGCAGTTGAACTGCGATTATATGCACCGGTGGAGGAACCGGTTTGGCTGCGGTTCGATCCTTTTATGCGTTCTCCTATTCCGGGATGGAATCCGAGTTGGGAGGAGTGGCATTGCTACAGGAAGCCACTGGTGATCTTCAAACAGGATTACCAATGGATGCTGGAGTATTTCAAGAAACCGTTTCCCACCAAAGATGCCTTTGACGGAACAGAGGAACCATATTTTGATGTATGTTCCATGACCTGGATTGGGAAAAATGATTGGAAGATCATCATAAAGGAGATTGAAGACGATTTTCAAAACCATACTGCTCAGGAGAAGGAATTCCTCACTGCCTTTTTGGAATGGGTGAAAGAAGCATTGAAATGCACGGACATCATTGTTGTTGATGGGAATCAGTAACAGAACCTCCGCTCAACGTGTGCCAAGGGGGACGGTTCTTTTTGGCACAAGATGGTGTGCCAAGGGGGACGGTTCTTTTTGACACAAGATGCGGGAATTCCCTGAAAAAACTATGAAGATATACGATTTGGGAGATTGCAGTATATGATAAAGTATTACGATATCGGCTTAAATCTGTTTTGTAAACAGTTTCCTAAGCCGGAAAAAATAATAGATGATGCATTTGCTGAAAATGTCAGTTGTATCCTTACCGGATCTGATATGAAAAGCAACGAAAATGTGAATACATTTGTAAAAAAACATGATTGCTATGGTACCTGCGGTATTCATCCCCATGGGGCTGACCGAGCGAAAAGCGAGGATTTTCAAAGAATCCGGGAGATCTTGTTAAATAACGAGAAGATGATCGCCGTTGGAGAATGCGGGTTGGATTATGACAGAATGTTTTCAACACGAGAAAACCAGATCCGCTGTTTTGAACATCACATCAAGATTGCGGAAGAGTTGAACAAACCTTTGTTTCTCCACGAGAGAGAGGCAAGCGATGATTTTATCGCCAGATTTAAGAAACATGGCGAGATCTGTAAACGTTCCGTGGTGCATTGTTTTACAGGCACAAAAGAGACATTGCAAAAATATCTGGACATGGGATTTTATATAGGTATCACCGGATGGATCTGTGACGAAAGACGTGGGGGAGCTTTGCGTGAAGCGGTCAAATATATCCCCATTGATCGAGTTATGATCGAGACGGATGCCCCCTATCTTACACCCAGAAACGTCACGGGTCTTGATCGTACAAATGTCCCGCAAAATATCAAATATGTTGCAGCAGAGCTGGCCAGGAACATGCATATAAATGAAGATGAACTTATTGTGGCAGTAAAGGAAAACACAGAAAAATTCTTTGGAATAAGGGCGTGTAACTAAGATGAACAGAACCATGATATTGCTAAACGGACCCTCCTCTGCAGGAAAATCCACGCTTTCGAGACATTTGCAGAAAAAGCTAAGAGAAGACAATATAGAATCTGTGATCATTTCCATAGATGATTATATGGTTACGGATCCGAAGAAAACCATTTATGAGGATGACATTTTTGAAATCATGCCCAATATGTGCTGTGATGTAAGAAGTCTGCTCGCAAAGGGACAAAATGTTATTGTTGATCATGCGATCACAAGCGAGAGGATCTATGAAATGATGATGGATGCCGCAAAAGATGGAACGATTGTTACCGTGAAAGTGACATGCGATTTGGAGATTTTGCGTAAAAGGGAAAAAGAACGAGGAGACAGATGCATCGGATCAGCGGAAGCTTCCATGGAGTATTTATGGCCGAAAGAAGGATATGATCTAACCATTGATAATGGTAGAATTTCCGTGGAGGAAAATGCGGACACGGTGATAGCATATGCAAAAAAGCAAATTTAAAAAATAGTGTTTGATGTTGCATAAAAAGTTGATGAGGATGGAAATGAAAAAGGGAAAAATTATTTTTCTAAATGGTGTGACCAGCTCAGGAAAGACATCCATTGTGGATGCATTACAAGAGCGAAGAGATGTGTTTTTCTATGTGGTGGCAAACGATCTTTTTCAGGAGATGGTAGGTGAACAGTATCTGCAGGAGAATTATTGGAAATATCTTTCTGAAGTGATTATCATGATGTATCACACCGCAAAGCTCTATTCAGACATGGGGAAAAATGTGCTGATTGATGGTATTTTGGTGGAACGTGATGAAATCAAACCCCATTATGCAAGACTGATTGAAATCATGAAAGACAATCCGCTTGATATTGTGGAGGTATATTGTCCGCTTGATATCTGTAAGCAGAGAAATCTGGAGCGCGGTGACCGTTACGAGAGTCAGTCAGAAGAACAAACGGAACTTATGAATCAGGATATTGTGTATAGCTTCCGGGTGGATACGAGTAAATATTCGCCGGAAGAATGTGCGGATCAGATTATCAATGCGCTATGTTCGAATAAGCAGGAATCTGTTTGAAATTCGCATGCCAATATAGCATTGATGCAGCAAGTTTTGTCGAGCGTGCTAATTGAACAATATAACTGTCGAGTGTCATGTTTGTGTAGTGTGATGTTCAAAAAACATATTTGTCGAGTGCTGTGTTTGTGTAAAGTGTTGTCAAAATGCTGTTGTAGAGACTTGCACTGAAGATTTTGGAATAGCTACAGCTACATCTAAAAACGGGCAAGTGATATGACGCAGCGAATTTAAATCAAATGTGGTAGAAGGGAAAAGGATGAAATATGGAAAAAGTAATGTTGAAAGATTTGAATATGAAAAGTAGAAGTGAAGTTATGGTATTTCTTAAAAAGTTGTGGGGGCAAGAGATCACAGCGTGCCCGATTTGTGGGGAAAACCTGGAGATTTTGCATAATAAGGCTAAGAAGAATGACTGTGATTGGCAATGCAAGCGATGTGGGAAAGTGTTTAGGACAATGCATTTGCTGGACGAGCTAAATGAGAAAATGCCAAAGTAGAATGTGCCAAAAAGAACCGTCCCCAATGGCACACGTCCCCATTGGCACAATGGAAAGTGAAGTGAGAGATTATGAAGTTACCGGAAAGTTTCTATGAAGTTGCAAAGGACTATGGTGTGAAGAAGGAGGAAATCCTTTTTGGTGCCATGGCGGATTTTGATATTGAATACAGATTTGCTGATACGGTGGTTGCGTTGACGAAGGAAAAGCTTTTGGTGGCAGCGTATCCCTATCAGGAAAAGAGGGAATTTAAACTTGGCGGATACGGCGGAATGGATAAGGATCTCATCCTGGATGGGAAGCCTGCGCTGACGATATATCCGTTGGAAAAGGTTGAAAATTTAAAAGTGCTGCGTCAGATCAGTACCGGCGTATTAATCGGTGAAATAGAAGGGACCGAGCGTTTTTTGTGCCAGTTCTCGAATACAAAACAGGGATATTTTCACAAGCTGGAGAGTTTGCTTCGCAAGATGAAAGAAAAAGAAGAGATCAGGGACGAGGATCTTGATGTGGAAAAGGGAAAGGAGGTATGTCCGAAGTGTGGCATGCTCTATCCTGATCAAGAGCGCAAGATCTGCCCGAAATGTCTGGATAAGCGCTCTGTGCTGTTTCGGATCATGGGATATTTCAAACCGTATCGGCTGGAGTTGGCGGTTATGGTGATCTGTTATCTGGGGAATGTTGCGCTGAACCTTGCGTGGCCCTACTTAAGCGGAACGATCCTGTACGATAAGGTCTTGAAGAAGAATCCGGAATTTTTGGAATTCCTAAAGTTGCCGGCGGGAAGCTTTTTCACGGCACTGATCATGGTAGTAATCGCTATGATCGTCGCAAAGATGATCGGTCAGTTTTTTGGTATTCTGCAGGGTGTTATGACGGCAAAGGTTGCCCCGAACGTTGTGGGTACGATCAAGAGCCAGGTGTTTACATCTATGGGAAGACTCTCGATCAGCTTCTTTTCCAGGCGCCAGACAGGCAGCCTGATGACAAGAGTTTGCGATGATGCGGAAGAAATTTCACATTTTTTTATTGATGGAATTCCCTATTTTTTCATTAACGTACTGACCTTGTTAGTGACGATGATCGTGATGTTTGTCATGAGCCCTCTTCTGGCTCTGACCACAATAATTCTGATGCCGGTGCTGGTGGTAATGAGTTACAATATGCTCCCGCATTTGTGGCATTATTATGGAAAGCGCCATCGCGCCAACAGGCGTATGAATAGTCAGATCAACGAGAATTTGACGGGTGCGCGCGTGGTGAAAGCCTTCGGACGTGAAAAGCAGGAGATCAAGCGTTTTGGGAAGAACAACAAGAAAGTTCAGAATTCGGAGATCGATCTGGCACATTACGACAATAAGTTTTTTGCTTTATATTATTCGGTGGAGGATACCATCTCCTTCCTGGTATGGGCAGTCGGGGGTGCTTTGATGATCAGCGGATTTATGGCAAAGGCACAGGGCAAAGAAGGCGGATTATTAGGTACGGGGAATATTTCGCTCGGTTTGCTTTTGACATTTTCGGGTTATGTGGGGCAGTTAAAAGGGCCTTTGGAGTTTATGTCGCATATTGTACGCTGGTACACCAACTGCATGAACTGTGGACAGAGACTGTTTGAGATCATTGATGCAGTTCCGGAGGTACGGGAGGCTAGGAATCCGTACCGACCTGCGGAATTGAAAGGCGATATTGAACTGAAGAACGTGACTTTCGGGTATGAGCCGCACAAACCGATCTTAAAGGACATCAGCTTTCATGTAAACGCAGGCGAGGTGTTCGGGATTGTTGGGCGTTCCGGTTCCGGAAAATCCACACTGGTGAATCTGATCTCCAGACTCTATGATGCGGAGGAGGGAGATATACTGGTAGACGGAACAAATGTAAAGCAATATGGTTTCCGTGAGTTGCGTAAAAACGTCGCAATGGTAAGTCAGGAAACCTATATCTTTATGGGAACGGTTGCGGAGAATATCGCCTATGCGAGACCGGATGCGTCAAGACGCGAGATTATATCTGCCGCCATGCAGGCGAGCGCGCATGACTTTATCTGTAAGATGCCGGAAGGATATGATACGATTCTGGGATCATCAGGCCGATCTTTGTCAGGTGGTGAAAAGCAGAGAATATCAATTGCAAGAGCGATTCTGGCGAATCCGAAGATACTGATTTTGGATGAGGCCACTTCGGCTGTTGACACAGAGACGGAATTGGCGATTCAGAAATCTTTGGAAAGGCTTGAGAAAGGGCGTACAGTGATCTCTATTGCACACAGACTTTCCACGCTTCGAAACGCGACGCATTTGATCGTACTCGATGAGGGAAGGATCACGGAAGCCGGTACGCACGAGGAACTGATGGCAAAGAAGGGAACCTATTTTAAGTTGAATGAACTGCAGACGAAAGCACTTGCAATGAGAGGATTATCATAAGAGACAGAGATATGATATGACAGATGAAAAAACCGGCATAAACGTAAAAATCCT
>Ga0310786_10011777_pt1 | contig 10882 bp, 9 predicted proteins | sample AusTroGonzalo_MG_FD_203881 | JGI IMG/M metagenome (GOLD analysis project Ga0310786, IMG submission 203881) | Bovine rumen microbial communities from tropical cattle in Woodstock, Queensland, Australia - Gonzalo_03 (v2) (version 2) | ecosystem: Host-associated > Mammals > Digestive system >...
GCCCTGAAGAAGGAAGGCTTCCTGATGCGTGACCCGCGTATGGTCGAGCGTAAGAAAGCTGGTCAGCCCAAAGCCCGTAAGCGCTTCCAGTTCAGCAAGCGTTAATCTGGGAAAACTAGTAGCATTAGTAAGACTAGTAGGACTAGAAAGTTTAGTATCCAAACTGCCCGAATGCTCCGCTGCATTGACACAGCGAGCCGCATAGAAAGGCCACTAAATGCAGCCTAATGGACTAACGGACAGTTGGTAAAAGTTTAACAACAAAAAAGGAAAGTAAACAAACATGAACGAACTCAAATTCGAAGAACTGCTCGAGGCTGGTTGCCACTTTGGCCACCTCAAGCGTAAATGGAATCCCAAAATGGCTCCTTATATCTTCAAGGAGCACAACGGCATTCACGTCATCGACCTCCAGAAGACCATTGCCAAAGCCGACGAGGCAGCTGCTGCCTTGAAACAGATGGCCAAGAGTGGTAAGAAGGTCCTCTTCGTCGCCACCAAGAAGCAGGCCAAAGAAGTGGTCGCCGAGATGGCCAAGAGCGTGGATATGCCCTTCGTCACTGAGCGTTGGCCGGGCGGTATGCTTACCAACTTCCAGACCATCCGCAAGGCTGTCAAGAAGATGAACAGCCTCGACCAGCTGATGCACGACAAGGATTTCAACAATATCAGCAAGCGTGAGCGCCTCCAGGTGCAGCGTGAGCGTGCCAAGCTCGACAAGAACCTTGGTTCCATCGCCGACCTCACCCGTCTGCCCAGTGCCTTGTTCATCATCGACATCAACAAGGAGCACATTGCCGTCGCCGAGGCCCGTCGTCTGAACATCCCCACCTTCGCCCTCGTGGATACCAACACCAACCCCGAACTCATCGACTTCCCGATTCCCGCTAACGATGATGCGTCGAAGTCGATTGCTGCCATCCTCAAGCACATGTGCGAGGCCATCCAGGAAGGTTTGAACGAGCGTATGCTCGACAAGGACGCCCAGACCGAGGAAGAGGCTCCCGTCGAGGCTACTGAAGAGAAGCCCGTCGAGAAGAAGACCCGTGCCCGTCGTCCCCGCAAGAGCGAAGAGGCTCCCAAAGCCGAGGAAGAGGCTCCCAAGGCTGAATAATTAACTAACGAAAAAGAAAGGAAAACATACAATGGCAATTACCGCTTCACAGGTTAATGAACTCCGCCAACTCACCGGTGTCGGCATGATGGACTGCAAGAAAGCTCTCGTCGAGACCGACGGTGACATGCAGAAAGCTATCGAACTGCTTCGTCAGAAGGGTCAGAAGATGGCTGCCAAACGCGCTGACCGCGATGCTAACGAAGGCTGTGTCCTCGCCAAGACCACCGGCAACTACGGTGCCATCATCATGGTGAGCTGCGAGACCGACTTCGTCGCCACCAACGCCGGCTTTGTCGAGTTCACCACCAGCATCCTTGACGCTGCCATGGCCAAACACCTTACCACCAAGGAGCAGGTGCTTGACATGGACCTCAACGGCAGCAAGGTTGCTGACGCCATCACTGACCAAATCGCCAAAATCGGCGAGAAGATTGAGTTGGCTCACTTCGAGACCATCGAGGCCGAGAAGGTCTACTCCTATATCCACCCGGGCAACCGTATGGCTTCCATCGTTGGACTGAACAAGGCTGGTTTCGACCAGGTCGGTCACGACATCGCCATGCAGGTCGTTGCCATGCGTCCCGTCGCCCTCGATGCCGAGAGCGTGCCTCAGGAAATCAAAGATGCTGAACTCCGTGTCGCCATCGAGAAGACCAAGGAAGAGCTCATCGGCAAGGCCGTTGACGCCGCTCTGAAGAAAGCCGGCATCAACCCCGCCCACGTCGACAGCGAAGAGCACATGGCCTCCAACATGGGCAAAGGCTGGATCACCGAGGAGCAGGTCAACCAGGCCCGCCAGATCAAAGAGCAGGTGGCTGCCGAGAAGGCCGCCCAGCTCAGCGAGCAGCAGATCAACCAGATTGCCAACGGCCGTCTCAACAAGTACTTCCAGGAAAACACCCTCATGGAGCAGGAGTACATCATGGAAGCCAAGGTGAAGGTGAAAGACTTCATCGCCAAGGCCGACAAGGATCTGAAGTGCACCGGTTTCAAGCGCCTCGAACTTGGTGCTTAAACATCCTCAGCAACATAATGAAAGCGGGACCTTACGGCCCCGCTTTATTTTTTATCGGACGATGACTTTCACGCCCTCGCGCTCAAGTTTCTGTGTGGGCACGTCAGTGCCAAGCTCGTAGTCCGAAGTATCCAGCGGCATCCCTTGGGTAACCACCTCCACCTCTACCAGACCCAACACCATGGCTTCGAGATTGATGGTTCCCATGTCGGTGTCTTCATTGACGTTCATCATGCGCGCCCATGACCGAAGACCCGGTAACTTCACCTGTAATGCATAGAGCCCTTTCGGCACGACCACCTCGAACTTTCCATCGAAGTCGGTACTCACCCTGGCAACAGTGTCACGTCCATAGGGGGTAAGAACGAGCACATTGGCAAAAGGAACAGGCTCTCCGTTCCTTTCTTCTATCACCGTGCCACGCACCGTGACGCTGTCGGCTTGGATGGACATGTCCCGGTAGGTTTCGTGATGGTGACTCGGCGGGTTCGGCGCCGGAAGTTCTTTCTCGGCGGCCTGCGTCGTCGTGGTGGCGGCCAGGCCCAGCGCAAGGCCGGCGACGGTGGCCACCTTGCCGAGCTTCAGCCGCTCCGCCAGCGTGTTTTCCAGATAGCGCACCTCGGCTTCACACTTTGGACAGGTGCCACGGCACTCACCCTTGTAGGTACACTCCTCTATCTCCAAGGGGATATCATTCTCCTCGGCGATGCGCTTGCGCACCGCCTTGAGTTGAGAACAGATATTCTTTCCGTGGGTCACTATTGAACATGTTTTTCGCCGTAGATGGTGGCCACGGCACTGGCGGTGACGTTCTCGTTGAGGTCTTTCATCACCATAGTAACATTGCCCGAGAGCACCTGGGTCTCCTTGTTATAATTCAAGGTACTGCTCTGGATAGTAGCCTCGAAATTCTGCTCCGCGAGCGTAATTTTGTCGGGCGTGATGGTGCCGTCGTTGTTGAACTTGCCGTTCACCGTCACAGCCATGCCATTCACATCAGGCACCGTAATGGCAATGCGCTGACCACCAGGATTGGAGAGAGAGATATCATTACGCTCGTAATGATTATTAATCTCTTCTCCATTGAAGGTGTAGGCGATATCGAGATAGCCGCTGTACTCTCCCACAGCTGCGGCAGCATAGGCGCGAGCCTCAGCCGATGAAATCTCGTCTTCCTTGTCATCATCCTTGCAGGACATCATCGCTCCCATTGCTGCAACAAATAACAGCATGGCCATGATTTTGATTGTTCTTTTCATCTTAAATGCTTGTTTTAAAATTTCCTCCAGATTAACGGGGTTTTTCAGAAAATATTGTATTTACAGCACAATAATTCGCGCGCGATAACGTTGTATGATTTATGTCGAACAAATACGCAGATCGCAGTCGTGTGGTGAGGATTATCTTCATCGTTGTCTTCGTCCTTTTTGTGGGACGATTAGCGATACTACAACTGTTCAGTTCCGAATACAAAGAGAAGGCAGAGCAGCAATCACTGCGCAATATCACGCAGTATCCCGCCCGCGGTTTCATTTACGACCGTCACGGCGAGTTGCTCGTCCATAACGAAGCCGTCTACGATTTGATGGTCATTCCCCGCATGGTGAAAGACCTCGATACCGTCCTTTTCTGTCAAAGTTTAGGAATCACACGCGACGATTTCGAGGAGCGCATGGTCAAAGCGCGTAAATACTCCCCTTATTCGGCCTCCATCTTTATGAAACAAATCTCGAAAGAGGAGTATGCCCGATTCGAGAACAAGATGTTCCGTTTCAAGGGATTTTATATCTCGCAACGCACGCTGCGAATCTACGACCGTCCCATCGCCGCACAGGTGCTGGGCTATGTGGGCGAGGTGAACGACGATGACCTGAAGCGAGACCCCTACTACCGCATGGGCGACTATATCGGCAAGAGTGGACTCGAAAAAAGCTATGAGGAGGTGCTCCGTGGTATCAAAGGCAGAAAGGTGATGCATGTGGATGTCCACAACCGAGAGATAGGACCCTACCGCAACGGAGAACTCGACACACTGCCTGTCGAGGGCAGCAACCTCTATACCAGCCTCGATGCCGACCTACAGGCTTATGCAGAGGAATTGATGGCTAACAAGCGCGGCTGCGTGGTGGCCATAGAACCTTCTACGGGCGAAGTACTAGCCATGGTGTCGGCACCTACTTACGACCCCAACCTCTTGGTGGGACGCATCCGTGGAGCGAATTACGTGATGCTTAATACCGACATCGCCAAGCCCATGCTCAACCGAGCCCTCCTGGGGCAATATCCTCCGGGATCCATCTTCAAGGTTGCCCAGGCTATGACGGCCCTCGATTTAGGAGTCATCACTCCCAACACAGGTTTTGTGTGCGACAAGCATCCCGGATGCCACAACCACCCGTCGGCACGCTCGGTACGCGAAGCCATCAAGATGAGTTGCAACCCCTATTTCTATCAGGTTTACCGCCGTGTTATCCAACAGGGCAAATACAAAAGCATCTACAAGGACTCGCAGTACGGACTCACCGTGTGGCACGACTACATGCTGCGTTTCGGTTTCGGTCAGAAACTTGACATCGACCTGCCCAAGTCGGGCATGTCCACCGGCAATATCCCCGACACCGCCTACTATAACCGTTGGTATGGCAAAGAGCGCTGGGCCTTCTCTACCATCTACTCCAATTCCATTGGCCAGGGCGAAGTAACGGTGGTACCCATCCAGATGGCCAACCTCGCCGCCATCGTGGCCAACCATGGCTGGTATATCACGCCCCACGTGGTGCGCTTCTATGGCAAAGACTCCATCCAGGACGAGAAATACAAAATACACCACGAGACCGGAATCAAGAAAGAATACTTCGACATTGCCGCCGACGGCATGTACGATGTAGTGCATGTGGCTGGCGGTACCGCACGTCGAGCCCGCGTCGACGGACTTGACATCTGCGGTAAGACCGGTACCGCCGAGAACTACGGAAACGACCACTCCGTCTTTATCGCCTTTGCCCCCAAGAACAACCCGAAGATTGCCCTCTCCGTCTATGTGGAGAATGCCCAAGGTGGTGGCGGCAGTTGGGCAGCTCCTATCGCAGGTTTGATTATCGAAAAATACCTCAATGGCGAGGTGAAGCGCAAGGATGTGGAGAAAATGTATCGGGAAATCAACCCCTGCCAGAAGCTGCCACTCACCAGAAGAATCAAAAAGAAGAAATAACGGATGATGTACCAAGAGAAACTGAAATACGACTGGCTGACCATCGGGCTCTACTTCGCCATCATGCTCTTCGGATGGATAAACATCTATGCGGCGGGCTATAGCGAGGACCACACCGCTGTATTCGATTTCTCAGTGCAACATGGCAAACAGATTATCTGGATAGCCATCGCCCTCTTCCTCTCCGCAGTGGTTGTCCTCACCGAACCCCGGGTCTTCTCCAATACCGCCTATGCTATCTATGGCATCGTCATAGTGTTGCTTGTCGTCACCTTGTTCATCGCCACTGTCACCAAAGGTGGCAAGTCGTGGATTGACTTCGGTGCCTTCAAGTTTCAACCCTCGGAATTCGCTAAATTCGCCACAGCACTGGCGGTAGCCAAATTCATGTCGGCCATCGACCTCGATTTCAAGAATCTGCGCACCAAAGTCACTATAGCCTTTCTTGTGGCCATCCCAGCGGCGCTCATCTTCCTTCAACACGATACGGGATCAGCACTCGTTTTCCTCAGCTTCATCTTCCCCCTATACCGCGAAGGCCTCTCTGGAAATTTTCTCGTCATCGGTGTCACCGCCATCGTCCTTTTCGTCTTAGCCTTGCTTATTGACAAGTTCATCCTTCTCGCCGGCATCACCACCATCGTGATACTCTATCTTTTCGTATGGCTCAACAAGCGTACTTCGCGAGACTACTGGCGGACTATTGTCATCGCGGCATGCTGTGCCCTGTTCGTCTTCTCGGTCGACTTCGTCTTCAATTCCGTCCTCGAACCCCACCAACGCGAACGCATCGACGTACTGCTGGGGAAGAGCGACGATATCCAAGGTTCGGGATACAACGTCAACCAGTCTAAGATAGCCATCGGCTCCGGCGGACTTGTCGGCAAAGGATTCCTCAACGGCACCCTCACAAAAGCCGACTTTGTTCCCGAGCAGGAGACAGACTTTATCTTCTGCACCGTGGGTGAGGAATGGGGCTTCATCGGCTGTGTGACGCTCCTCGTACTCTACACTCTGCTTTTGCAACGCCTCATTGTTATGGCAGAGCGACAGCGCTCCACCTTCGCGCGTGTCTACGGCTATTCCGTAGCCAGCATTCTCTTCATCCACCTCTTCGTCAACGTCGGCATGGTGTTGGGACTCGTCCCTGTTATCGGCATCCCTCTACCCTTCTTCAGTTACGGAGGTTCGTCTCTGTTGGCCTTCACCGTCCTACTGTTCATTTTTATTCGTCAGGATGCCTCGAAAAACCAGTTGCTGTGATGAACGTTAAAGGAGCCAAAGAAGTTAAGGACAACTATACAAAATAAAGAACTATTCTAAGATAAAGATAATGTCAAAGAAAACTACAAACGAAGAACACTGCTCCTTCTGTGGCCGTCCTGCCTCGCAGGCTGGCATGCTTTTGGCCGGACTCAACGGCTACATCTGTCACGACTGCTCCACACAGGCCGAAAAAATCTTCAAAGAGCAAATCCAACAGCCTCAGAATTCAAAATACGAAATCCAGAATTCCGATATCCCCGTCCCGGCCGACATTAAAGCTTTCCTCGACCAGTATGTCATCGGGCAGGAAGCCGCCAAACGCGTCCTTTCCGTAGCTGTCTACAATCACTACAAAAGACTCAAATACAACGCTGAGCATGGCGATAAAAACGAGGTGGAGATTGAGAAGTCTAACATCATCCTCGTCGGCGAGACTGGCACGGGCAAAACTCTTTTAGCCCGCACCATCGCCCGACTGCTCAAGGTACCCTTCTGCATCGCCGATGCCACCACCCTCACCGAGGCCGGTTATGTGGGCGATGATGTGGAGAACGTCCTTGTGCGTCTGCTGCAAGCTGCCAATTACGATGTGTCAGCTTGTCAGCGCGGCATTGTATTCATCGACGAAATTGATAAGATTTCTCGCAAGAGCGAGAACACCTCCATAACCCGTGATGTCAGTGGCGAAGGTGTTCAGCAGGCCCTGCTCAAACTCCTCGAAGGAGCCCTTGTCTCCGTGCCTCCCGAAGGAGGACGCAAGCATCCCGAGCAGAAGCTCATCACCATCGACACCCGCAACATCCTCTTCATCTGCGGAGGTGCTTTCGACGGTATCGAGCGTACCATTGCCTCGCGCCTCAACAGCAATGTCATCGGCTTTAAAGGCGACGAGACCCGTCAGGAGCTCGACCGCGACAACATGCTGCAGTACGTGCAGCCCATGGACATCAAGAAATTCGGTCTTATCCCCGAGCTTGTGGGCCGTTTCCCCGTGCTCACAGCCTTGCAGCCGCTGGATCGCGACGCCCTGCGTCGTATCCTCGTCGAGCCCAAGAATGCCCTCATCAAACAGTACCAAGAACTCTTCCGCATGGACGACGTCACCCTTGAGTTCGCCCCTGAAACCCTCGACCTCATCGTCGACCGCGCCGTGAAATACCATCTTGGTGCCCGCGGTCTCCGCTCCATCATGGAGAGTATTATGACCGACTTGATGTTCGACCTCCCCTCGCAGCCCAAGGGTTCCACCTTCACCATTACCCCCGACATCGCAAACAAGAAACTGATATGAAAAAAATCGTAGTATTGACCGGCGCAGGTATCAGCGCTGAAAGCGGCATCTCGACTTTCCGCGACAGCGACGGATTGTGGGAGCATTACCGTGTGGAAGACGTGGCCACCCACGAGGCTTATGTGCGCAATCCTGAGTTGGTGCTCAACTTCTACAACGAGCGCCGTCGCCAGCTCTTCCAGGCACAGCCCAACGAAGCTCACCGCCAGTTGGTGCGGCTTGAGGAGAAATACGACGTGCGCATCGTCACTCAAAATATCGACGACTTGCACGAACGTGCTGGTTCGAGCCATGTGCTACATCTCCACGGAGAACTCACCAAGGGACGTTCCGACCACAACCCCGACCTCATCGTCGAGGTGGGCGACAAAGACATCCTACTGGGTGATAAAGCCCCCGACGGCACCCAACTGCGTCCCCATATCGTATGGTTCGGCGAGGCAGTGCCCAACATCGAACCTGCCGCAACCCTCTGCGAGGAGGCCGACATCTTCATCGTCGTCGGCACTTCCATGGCCGTCTACCCTGCCGCCGGACTGATACACTATGTCCGGCGCGGTGTCCCGTGCTATGTCGTCGACCCCAAAGAGGTGCCTGTCAGCCACCCCGTGACTTTTATCAAAGAGGTCGCCACCAAGGGTGTCACACAATTAGTAGAACAATTAATGAAAGAATAAAATATGAAAACGATAATCCTTATCCTGATTCTAGTGTTAGCAGTTTTATCTGCCGTTGCCGTAACCGGTTGGATACTCTATCTGATAGTGAAACGTTATTTCGACAACCAGCAGAAAGAGCGTCTGCTACAGATGAAAATCGACGAACGACGCGAGACCCTCAAGGTGGTCACACCCATTCGTCTGCAGGCCTATGAGCGCATGGCCCTCTTCCTCGAACGTATCAGTCCCGACAGCTTAGTGCTGCGTTGCTGGCAGCCTGGCATGGACCTCAAACTCCTGCAGGGCGTCATGACCAAGAATATCCGTGACGAGTGGGAGCACAACCTCTCGCAGCAGGTCTACATCGACACCGACACATGGACGCATATCCGCGAGGCCAAGGACGAGATGATCAACCTCGTCAACTCCAGCGCCGTCACCCTCACCGACACCGACGACCCCACGCGTTTAGCAGCCTCCATCTTTGCCTCGGCGGCACAGCAGCGCCCCACCGACCGCGCCCTTGAGATACTGCACAAGGAAATCAACGAACTCTTTTAAACTAAAGGAGTGAAAGGGAGTGAGAGGAAGTGATGAGGAGTGAAAGGACAATAGTTCCAGCCTACAACAAGCATACAACAAATGCAAAGAAAAAGATATAACAAAAAACAGAGAAAAGCGTCGCGACAAACATCATTTGTCCTCTCACTCCCTTTCACTCCTTTTCACTCCCTTTCACTCCTTCTAATACTCCTCCTTTCCTCCTGCGCCCGTCAGGGCTACCCCACCGGCGGCCCTAAGGACGAGGAAGCTCCTGTGGCCCTCGGATGCAAGCCCGACAATGGCAGTCTCCATTTCGACGCGAACGAGTTCTACATCCAGTTCGACGAGTATGTGGTGCTCAAGAATCCCACCAACAATATACTCGTGTCGCCGCCCATGAAGCAGCAACCCGAATACACCACCAAGGGCAAGGGCATCTTAGTAAAAATCAAAGACACGCTGCAGGAGAACACCACCTATCTCTTCCAGTTCAAGGAGGCCATCGCCGATTTCAACGAGGGCAACCTGCTGCCCAGCTTCGAATATGTCTTCTCCACTGGCAAGGACATGGACACCCTCATGCTTGGAGGACGTGTCCTTGAGCCCCGCAGCGGAAAGCCCTGGAAGGAGACAGTAACAGTAATGGCATATCACGATATCGAGAGTGAGGTGGTAGCCTTGGTCGATACCATCGCCACATTCGTACAGCCTGATTTCGTCACCCGTTGCGACAAGCAGGGCTTCTTTGCCTTCCATTACATTCCTGCGGGCCGATACCGTGTGGTGGCTTTCGAGGACAAGAACCGCAACCTGCGTCTCGACCCCACCGAAGCCGCCGCCTGGGACACCGTGGCCTCCGAAGCCAAACCGTCTCTTGACAGCAACCGCGTGTCCACACTCCTTATCTCGCAACCCGAGACACAACGCCAACGCGTCACCTCCAGTTCTTTCATCGCCAAAGGCCGCATCCAGATTGTCACCCAACTGCCCCTGCAACATCCTGTTGTCAGTGGCGAGGAGGTCGAATGGCGCCTCAACGGACGGCGCGACACCATGAATCTCTGGTGTCTCAACCCCCACTGCGACTCCACCATGCTCGTCCTCAGCGACAACGGCCTGCAGGACACCCTGCGCCTGCGCTTCACCGAGCAGAAGAAAGGCAAACGTCAGAAGGTGGGTGCCAAAGAGGAGAAAACGCCGCTGCTGCGACCCCTCTGCGACGGCAACAAAGCCTTCTACGATGACCTGCGCTTGGAAATAACGAACCCCATCTTCATGGTCTCCATTGGTGCCACTGCCGAAGTAATGTACCTAAAAGACAGCACCGTTACCTCCCACTATCTCGTCGCCGACAGCAACGACCAAATAAGGATTGACGCGGCCCTCAAGTCGGGCGAGAAATACCATGTACACATTGCAAAAGGCCTCTTCACCGATATCTACGGGAACACCTCCGACAGTCTCGACTTCGACCTCACTCCCAAAGACTATGGCACTCTTACCCTCCATATCGACAATCGCACCGGCCTTCCCTTAGTCATCGAAGTCCTCGACAAACGCGACACCGTCGTCCAAAGTTCACCTCTCCCCTCCCCTCTCTCCCCTCTCACTTTTAAGCATCTCGCCGCCGGCGACTACACCCTGCGCGCCATCCTTGATGCCAACGGCGACGGCCGCTGGACTCCCGGCGACTACCGTCTGCAACGGCAACCCGAGCAGGTCGTCTTCTTCGAGAAGACCCTCTCGCTACGCGAAAAATGGGAGATGGAAGAGCGTTGGA
>Ga0310786_10011780_pt1 | contig 10881 bp, 5 predicted proteins | sample AusTroGonzalo_MG_FD_203881 | JGI IMG/M metagenome (GOLD analysis project Ga0310786, IMG submission 203881) | Bovine rumen microbial communities from tropical cattle in Woodstock, Queensland, Australia - Gonzalo_03 (v2) (version 2) | ecosystem: Host-associated > Mammals > Digestive system >...
CCGTGAGGTGATGTGTGCCTATCAGCGTTTCGAGGGCAAACCCTGTTGTACCAGCGACCGTCTGCTGATTGACATCCTGCGCAACAAGTGGGGCTACGATGCCATCGTGCTCACTGACTGCGATGCCATCAACAACTTCTATAACCGTGGTCAGCACGAAACACATAAGGATGGCTTGTCGGCCTCTGTCGATGCCGTACTGAATGGTACTGACCTGGAGTGTGGCAAGGTATTTATGTCGCTGGCCGAGGGTCTGAAGAAAGGACTCATCACAGAGGACGAGTTGGACAAGCACCTGCGTTATACGCTGAGTGGTCGCTTTGAACTGGGTATGTTCGACTCTGCCGAGAGCCTGCCTTGGGCTAAGATTCCAGCATCGGCCATCAGTAGCGAGAAGAATAACGACCTGGCCACTCAGGCAGCTCGCGAATCAATGGTACTGTTGGAGAATAAGGGCGTGCTGCCCCTGTCGAAGAGCATCAAGACAATTGCCGTCATTGGTCCTAATGCAGAGGATATAGAACTGCTGAATGGTAACTACGGCGGCACACCTACCGACAACCACAAACACTCACTGTTGGAAGGTATCAGAAATGCAGTACCTGGTGCAACATTAATCTACCAGAAGGCTTGTGAACTGAACGACGAATACCAAACCGTTCACCACCTGCAGGACTTCAATGGCGGCAAGGGTGTGAAGGTAGAGTTCTGGAATTCAGAGACGTCGCCTTTCGAGGGCGAGACGCCTGCTCCTGTGAAGACTGCCTACTACAACGAGCTGAATTTCTCGACATTTGGTGCCTGGGGCTTTGCCGAGGGCGTCAGCAACGATAATATCTGCTTACGCATCAGTGGTACCTATAAGGCTACATTTACTGGCGAGATGAAATATACGCTGAGCTCAGACAACGGCTATGTGCTGAAGGTCAACGGCCAGGTGGTCGAAGAGAACAAGGGCGGCGGTGGTCGTCGTGGCTTCGGCGGCTTCGGACGTAGAGGCGGTGCCGACTACAAGTCGTTCAATGTCGAGGCTGGCAAGGACTACGATGTCGTCATCGAATACCGTCGTGGCAAGGGTAACTTCGCTATGCTGCGTGGTGACATCTGCGAGCGCAAACTCGCCGACTTCACTGATTTGGCCAATGTGACCCGTCAGGCTGATGCCATCGTTATCATCGGCGGTATCTCAGCCCGCATGGAAGGCGAGGGTGGCGACAAGCAGACCATCGAGTTGCCAAAGGTTCAGCAGATGCTGGTCAAGGCCATGCACCAGACGGGTAAGCCTGTTATCTTCGTTAACTGCTCTGGTTCAGCTATCGCTTTCGGTAGCGTCGAAGGTCAGTACGATGCCTTGCTGCAGGCTTGGTATCCTGGTCAGGGTGGTGCCAAGGCATTGGCCGAAGTACTCTTCGGCGACTACAACCCTGGTGGTAAACTGCCTGTCACGTTCTATCGTTCAAACGACGACCTGCCCGACTTCATGGACTATTCGATGAAGAACCGCACCTATCGTTACTTCACTGGTGTGCCACAGTATGCCTTCGGTTATGGTCTGAGCTATACCACCTTCAATGTAGGCCAGGGTAAGCTGTCTGCCAAATCGATGAAGAAGAACGGCAAGGTCACGCTGACCGTCCCCGTCACCAATACTGGCGACCGTGAGGGTACTGAGACCGTTCAGGTATATGTGAAGCGTCTCGGCGATGCCGGTGCTCCCATCAAGGCATTGAAGGGCTTCCAGAAGCTGAGCCTCAAGGCTGGTGAGACCAAGCAGGCCGAAATCACTCTTGACGGTGAAGCCTTTGAATACTACGAAGAGAAGATAGACGAACTTGCCGTAAAGCCTGGCAAGTACCAGATTCTCTACGGCAAGTCGTCAAGGGATGAAGATCTGCAGTCTTTCGACTTTACAGTCAAGTAAGAAAGGACCCTGTTGTGTAATCTTACTTGTAGATTGGACCAAAATTGGCGCAGGCGCGATAGTCTGCGCCTTCTTTGTCCATACCAAATGCGTTCCAGCATGCAGGACGGAAGATGTCCTTATCGGCAATGTTGTGCATGCAGACGGGGATGCGCAACATAGCACAGAGCGTGATGAGATCGGCACCTACGTGTCCGTAGCAGATAGCGCCGTGATTGGCTCCCCAGTTGTTCATGACACTATAGACATCCTTGAAGGCATCCTTCGTGGGGTCAAGACGTGGAGCAAACCACGTGGTAGGCCATGTGGGATCAGTACGCTTGTCGAGGATGTCGTGTGTCTTGGGGTCGAGCTCTACCGTCCAGCCTTCAGCCAACTGTAGTACAGGACCAAGGCCAGCCACGAGGTTCAGGCGCAGCATGGTCATGGGCATACCGCCCTTGGTGACGAAATGGCTCGAATAGCCGCCACCACGGAAGTAGTCGCGATCGGCTGGCATCCACGAGGTAGCTTTCAGACAGGCCTCTACGTCGTTGTTGTCCATCTCCCAGAAGTTCTTGATGGTGGGGTTGCCATCCTTATCGCTCATAGCACCTGTGGCATCAAGGGTGGTAGCACCACTGTTGATAAGGTGGATGAAGCCACCAGCGGCAGAACCGCTCAGCACAGTACCGGTTACACGCTTGACGGCTTCTGGGCTCCAGTAGGTGCGGATGTCGCTGAACATCACGCCCTTGTTAGTCAACAGATGTCCGAACAGCATCGACATACCGTTCAGGAAGTCGTTCTCCGTAGCCAGCGTATAGGCCTCACGAGGTCCGTTCCAGTCGAACGACGTACACATCATCGACTCAGGGAAATCGAAGTTTGGCTTGTAGTCCGTCCACTGGCGCTGACCCTGCACACCTGCTGCGATGGCGTTGTGGCCAATAGCCTCTTCCTTGTAGCCCATCTCCAGCAGTTTTTCTGAGCCCTGCATCAGGTCACGAATAATCATCATGCACTTCACGGTAAACTCCCAGTCCTCGTCCTTTTCCTGACGGTTCTTGCCCTTACCCTTGCCGTTGAACGTCGTCATAGGTACGCCAGGGAACAGCGGGCGGTCTTCGTTATAGTCGTGGCCCTCGTTGGGCTTGCAGTATTTCTCTACCCATGCCATAGCCTTCTCGAACTCCTGCTTGTCGTAGATGCCAAAATCGACACGACGCAGAATCTCGACCAGCGACACATACTCTGTGCGCATGCCTAAGTAGTTCTGTAGGAAGTCGGCATTGACGATTGAACCGGCGATACCCATACAGGTGTTTCCTAACGACAGGTAGCTCTTGCCACGCATGGTAGCCACAGCCTGGGCAGCACGTGCAAAGCGCAGAATCTTCTCAGCTACATCCTCAGGAATCGTGTTATCATCCAAGTCCTGTACGTCGTGACCATAGATGCCATAGGCGGGCAGACCCTTCTGGGCATGAGCAGCCAACACAGCAGCCAGATAGACGGCACCTGGGCGTTCTGTTCCGTTGAAGCCCCAAACGGCCTTCGGATATTGCGGGTTCATATCCATCGTCTCTGAGCCGTAGCACCAGCACGATGTCACGGTGATGGTCGAACCAACACCCTCGCGCTCGAATTTCTCAGCGCAGGCAGCACTCTCGCCTACCCGACCTATTGTTGTATCGCTGATAACGCACTCCACGGGACTTCCGTCACCATTCTTCAGCGTACTCTCAATCAGCTTTTTTACTGCCTTGGCCAGATTCATTGTCTTCTCCTCCAGCCCTTCACGGATACCACCCTGACGAGCGTCAATCGTTGGGCGTATGCCAATCTTCGGATAAATTGTCTTCATACGTTTTTTTGATATGTTTTAGTATTTTGTTTCTAAGTAAAGACGCATCAACACGCCTGTTGTCGTCAGCTTAGTATTCAAGGATCAGTGACTGGCGAGGTTTGAGCGTCACGTCTTTCGACACGTCAAAGTAGCGGCCAGTCAGAATATCCTTGGCACGCTTGACATCGCCCAGCACCTCCTCATATCGCTTCACTTCCAGCTGTGCCTGCGCATTGGTACCATTGAGAATGGTGAGTGCAGTCTTACCCTTATACTGACGGGCAATGACGTAAATACCCTTGAAAGGTATGAACTGAATCATCGTTCCTTTCGTAATGACATTGTTACCCTGACGCCAATGCAGCAGTCGGCTCAGCCACGAGAACATCTGCTGTTCCTGCTTGGTACGTCCCTCACGGGTAAAGGCATTGTGGCCATCACCAGGGAATCCGCCAGGGAAGTCCTTACGCACGTTGCCATCTGTCACGTCCTTGGTGCCGTTCATCATAATCTCTGTACCATAGTAGAGTTGAGGGATGCGACGTACCGTCAAGAGCAAAGCCAAAGCCTGCTTCAGCATCAGCGAGTCGTGCCCATTACCTAAGAATCGGTCGGTATCGTGGTTGTCGATGAAGGCCATCACGTGCGTGGGGTCTGCATACAGATAGTCATAGACGAACGAGTTATAGATGCGATTCAGACCATTCCACCAGGCATCGGTCTCCTCGTTCTTGGCCTGTGACAGCTTATCGAAGAATGAGAAGTCCATCACCGTCTTCAAGTAAGAGTTAGTCTTCGAGAGTTTCGAACCTTTCTGCCAGGCAGCAGTATAGGCAGGCTCGGTCACCCACGTCTCGCCCACGGTATTGAAATTGGGATATTCTTCATCCAGCTCTTTCATCCAACGGGCCATACCCTTGGCATCAGCATAGGGATAGGTATCCATACGGATGCCGTCGATACCTACTGTCTCTATCCACCACTTTGAGTTCTGGATGAGGTAGGTCATCAGGTGTGGGTTGCGCTGGTTCAAGTCAGGCATGGTAGGCACAAACCATCCATCGACAGTCTCTTTCATATCTACCTTCGAGGCATACGGGTCCTTGACGGGTGTCAGCTTGTAGCTGGTTTGCAGGAACGAGGTACCTGTAGGATTACTCGTACCCTTCGATTCCTTCAGCCAGTCGTGCAGGTTCAACCAATCCTTGGTAGGCATATCCTGTGTCCAAGGATGTTCGAAACCAGAGTGGTTGAAGATCATGTCCATCACCACTTTCAATCCCTTCTTGTGCGCTTCGTCACACAGACGACGGTAGTCATCGTTAGTTCCAAAGCGGGGGTCAACACGATAATAGTTTGTCGTAGCATAACCGTGATAGGTGGAGTAGCCACGCTCGTCATCTGGCGAGTCGTTCTCAAGCACGGGCGTCAGCCACAGTGCCGTAACGCCGAGTTCATTGAAATAATCCAGATGCTCACGAATACCGTTCAAGTCACCACCATGACGTAATGAAGGTTGGGTGCGGTCTTCCTTATAGGCACGCATACCCTTTACCTGCGGATTGTGACCAGCCCCCTGTGCAAAACGGTCGGGCATCAACATGTAGAGCACGTCATTAATATCAAAACCCTTACGCTGTTTGCCGTCCATCTCGCGCTGTTTCAACTGGTAGGCGTAAGCATAGGTCTTCACTTTACCCTTCTCGTTCTTTACGTCGAATTTCAGCGTCATCGTACCTGCTTCAGCACCCTTCACATTCAGATATACTAACAGATAATTAGGGGAGTCGAGACGTACCAGGCTATCAATCGTGACACCAGGATAATCCGTCGTAACGGCTTCCGTATTACGGATGCCCTTGCCATACACCATCAGCTGCACCGAGGGATTCTTCATCCCTACGAACCAATCGGTGGGTTCTATACGGTCAATCACTGTGGAAGTTTTCTTGGCTGCACTCATTGTCATCATGTTTGCCATCAGGATAGCAGTTAATAGGAATAATCTTAGCATAGCTTATCTTTAGTTATTGTTCTGTTATTAATCATGCAAAATAAGTGCCGACTGCGGACTAACCGTCGTACGGCGACCGAATATCTTGTCGGTAGAATCCTCGTTTATCTCACCGTCCTTGCAGACCACCGTGTACATGCCCTTGGGAATGTCAACCGTCATCGTCGCACGGCATGGATTGAGGATGACGATGATGTTACGCCAATCGTCACGGCCTGCATAGTTCTTCAGACGGAAAGCGACAACAGGCTGGGGAGCGTCCAAGAACTCCAAGTGTTTACGAACCAAATCAGCATCGCCCAAACGGAAGGCAGGATGGTTGCGACGCAGGGCAATCAGGTCACTATAATATTTGAACACCTTCGAATAACGCTCCTTATTGCTCCAATCGAGCTGATTAATGCTATCTGGTGACTCGAAAGAATTGTGCACACCCTGCTTGGTACGCAAAAGTTCTTCTCCACTAAGCATAAAAGGTACGCCCTGCGAAGTAAAGACAGCCGTCTGTGCCAACAGGTCGAGACGAATCAGTTCGTCCTCCTTCAGTTTAGGGATGCTGGCCTTCAGACGATCCACCAGACACATGTCGTCATGGCAGGACACGTAAGCAATCATTTGGGTAGGTTCTGTAGCCCAGGGTTTCTGGCTGTAGTTCACCTTTTTCATATTAACCTGCGGATGGCTGATACCGCCTACAATGCCAAACTTCAGGCTCTCCACTTCAACACGGCTTTCAAACTGTCCCGGCTTTTTAGTATTCAGACGACCCAGCCATCCTGAGACGGTATCATCGCTGAACGGACCACGCAGGGCATCACGTATCTCGTCGCTAAAGGCAGCAATACCCGGCATCTTGCTGACATTTGCCTTCACACCAAGCTGCTCCGTAGGCAAGGCACATTGTCCGGCACTCCAGCCCTCTCCGTAGATGAAGATAGAGGGGTCCAGTTTGTTAAGTTCAGCACGTATTGCATTCATGGTCTCAATGTCATGACAACCCATCAGGTCAAAACGGAAGCCATCGACACGATACTCGTTATACCAGTACTTTGCCGACTCTATCATAAACTGACGCATCATCGGCTTTTCAGATGCCGTCTCGTTGCCACAGCCTGAACCGTTGCTATACTTTCCATCAGCCGACTTGCGATAATAATAGTCTGGATAGGTACGCTGGAAATTGCTATGCTCGATGTCGTAAGTATGATTATACACCACATCAAGGATAACGGCAATGCCTGCCTCATGGAGGGCATTCACCATCTCCTTGAACTCACGAACACGGCTGTAGGGATCATAAGGGTTAGTGGAGTAACCACCTTCGGGCACATTGTAGTTCACAGGATCGTAACCCCAATTATACTTGTTATCACTGAGACGTGTCTCGTCCACCGAGCCATAGTCATAGCTGGGCAAGATATGGACGGCATTGACGCCTAACGACTTCAAGTGCTCAATAGCCCAAGGTTCTGTGAGGGCCAAAAACTTCCCAGGGTATTTGGCATCGGAACGTGCAATGGAGAAGTCACGATGGTGAAGCTCGTAGATGACGAGGTCGGCAGGCGACTTGATGACGGGATGCGTGTCGCAACACCAGTGTTCGGGGAATGTCTTTTCCACGTCAATGATAGCACCACGCTTGCCATTGATGCCTACAGCCTTCGCAAACACACCAGGGCACTCGCCACGACCCATGTCAAACGTATAGAACTTGTTCATCAGGTCGCCTGCAGCAGTAGCTGTCCACAAGCCATCCTTCTCTGTCATCTTGATGGTTTTCAGAGCCTTGCCACCCTGTCCGTCCTTATAGATACGTACAACCACTTTCTTGGCGTTGGCAGGAGCAAACAGCCGGAACGTCGTTTGCTGAGGCGTATAGGTTACCTCGTCAAACTTGAAATCCTGTGCCTGCACCGTTGTTGCCATCATCAGTAATGTTATCAGTAATAAATGTAGCTTCTTCATCTTTGTTTATCTCTTTGTTCTTTATTCCTTATTCTCTTCTTTCAAAAGACTTTCTATCTTTTCGTCGAGTTTCGAGGGAGACAAGTTGCGCTCAAGAATACGTCCTTTGTTGTCGGCAACGACATTAGCAGGAATATCGCTGAAACCAAACCCGCCAAGCAAAGGAGTCTCCCACATGCGTCCGTCACATATCGTCGGCCATTTCAGAGAGTCGCGCTCCACTACCTCACGCTTGCAATCGGCAGGACTGCCGTCAAGACAGATACTGAGGATAGCCAACTTGTCGCCATACTTTCTTTTCTTATCTTTCAGTCGGCGCTGCATATCCGTACTCTGATAGTTCCACGAAGCCCACAAACTGACTACGTTAACCTTTGCCTTCAGGTCTTTTTCGCTGACCTGACGACCTTTTACGTCCGTTGCAGTAAATGTTGGCAACTGCTTTAGCGAAGCATTTCTCAATAACTTTAGCTGCTTGTCAAGTAGTATCAATTGTCCATTGTCCGGATTAGATTCCAACATCATTTGTGTAAGAATGGCCGCTTTTCGATAATCAGGCTGATTGTCGTTAATGAAATAACGCTTTACCAGATAGACACTTGCCAGTGACGAGCGGTGCTCCTTAATGAAAGCCTCTACGGCCTTAGGAATCTCAGGAGGTGTCAGTCGATTGATGACCATACGTATCTTAGTCATCTCTTTATTGTCGTCAGTACCCTCAACGGTCATCTCCTTCATGTGTGAGGCATCACCTTTGATGACGACCTTCTCACCTGGTTCGCCAAAAACAGCCAACTCCGAGAAGTTTGGGAATATGATGACAAAGGTTGCCTGATCACGCAACATGGTTTCATAGGCAAAGCGTCCCTCACGGACTTGAATGGTATCAATACCTTTGATGCCGCCATCAGGACTGTACACATAGAACTCGCCTTGGTTCATGTGGCGCAGACGACCCTCCAAGCGGAAACTGTTTCTGCCTGGACCACATCCCGTCAGCAACAGCATCATAGCAAAACACAACAAACAATATTGTTTCACGTACGAATCGTTATTTAATGACTAATTGCTTTCAAGACCTGACTTGAGATGGCTTTCATACCCTTCTGATTGGGATGACCAGACTTTTTCTCAATATCCTTCAGTTGGATGACAGGAATACCATAGTGCTTGCAGATAGTATTTGTTGACTCTACAATATCCGCACGTAAGTCCGTATTCTGAATAAAGTAGATACGAACGTTTGGATAACGAGACTGGGCGTCATTCAACAATTTTGCCAATGCCGGACGATAGGTATAGAGGTCGGCACGCTTCCAGTCCTGATAGATATATTCGCCCACCTTCGCACCACACCAGCAGTCGTTGGTATTGCCAAAAATCAACAGGATATCAGGACTGCCCACACGTGGCAGACGGGTAATAAACGAGCGAGGGCTATAGTCATCATCATTATAGCCTGTATAGCAAATCGTTGCACCACTATACGATTCGTTCTTCTCCAACAGATAGCCACCTTCTTTAATGACCTGCCACCACCATGTCTGGCGCACATCACTGACATCCGTATTGCGGGCATCCATCTTTTCAAAATACCAAGGCTCATTCCCCTCCGGAATATAGTTCTGATAAGTGGAATAAGAGTCACCCAGGATACTGATTCTTAGACGCTGCTGAGCGACTGCTGTCATTGACAGTAATAAGGCAAATAAAAAAAAGCTTCTTTTCATCATCATACGAATATGTTGTTTGGGCAACAAAGGTACGAATAAGTGAGCACAAAACGATAAATTTATTCATTTATTATGTTAAATGTTGCTATTTTTTTAAAAATATGCAAATTAAATAATATATTTGGAAACAGAATAAACAAGACGAATCACCAAGAAGGAAAATATGAAAAAGATAGTCGCTGTCAGGTGACATCAAGTTGGGCAACATCGACCATATCTACGAGGAAGGCCTGCGCATGAATGTCGTCGAGGCATCGGCTTACTATATCTTCAACCAGAGCAAATGGCTGGCTCCGTCTACCTCGGCATAAGATTATAGTATTTTCTTCTTGAGCCACAGCATCTGCCCGTAGTTGGTATCGCTACTGGTCCAGTGTTCGTTGATAGGCGTAATCAGCGACTCCTTTTTCGAAGTGATAAGATTCCAGACGATGTAGCTCGTGGTGGGCGGACAGACGTTATCGTTGTAGCCCCACGTCAGATAGACGGGACAGGTGATGCGACGGGCGAAGTTCACCACATCATAATAGGCCAACGTCGCAACCTTCTCAGGGGTAAACATGTTGTTCAGGCGGTTGAAATGGGGATAGCCGCCAGCACGATGGTCCAGATAGCCAGCCATATCCGCAAGGGCAGGATGATTGGCTACGCAGGCCGTCACTCGGGGGTCGAGACCAGCCGTAATCAGCGAGAGGGCCCCACCCTGGCTGCCTCCCTGAACGAAGACGTTCTGACCATCCCATTCGGGTAGCGAACAGAGGTAGTCGATGGCACGGACACAGGCCACATAGACGTGCTTCATGTAGTAGTTGTCGCGATTGTCAAGACCATTGGTCAGATAGCCGTTCTCGTAGTCGAAGGCCGACGTGATCTCTTTAAACTGCTCGTCGGTCATCTCAGGGTTCAAACCGTGAATCTCCATCTCCAATCGGATGAAACCGTTTTTAGCATAATAGGTATTACGCATCGGTTCCTTGATAGTCTTGATGCCAGCACCCGGTGGACAGAGCACGACGGGGTATTTACCATTTACCGATTGACCATTTACCAATTTCGGCTTCGTCAGGTAGCCATAAATGCTGTGGCGGCTGTCAACCTTAAGCTTCAGCAGATAGCAGTCGAACTCATCGGTCGAATACTTTTCCACCTTCTCACTTTTCACTATTAACTTTTCGTTTTTCACTTCTTTACGTGCCGCTTCGACGTTCGCCTGCCAGAATGCATCGAAGTCCGTCGGGTTCTTGGTATAGGGCTTCAGCTGGTCTGGCGAGAAGCCCACCTTCACATGGTGCTGATACTTCTTGTCAGCAACCTTAGCCGTCAGTCGCAAATCGAGGAATCCGGGCTTCTTCATGGTTCCCATGTCTATAACAGCCCTGCCATTCTTCAACATCACCTTGCCTTGCGATGTGGCAGGCAT
>Ga0310786_10011781_pt1 | contig 10881 bp, 9 predicted proteins | sample AusTroGonzalo_MG_FD_203881 | JGI IMG/M metagenome (GOLD analysis project Ga0310786, IMG submission 203881) | Bovine rumen microbial communities from tropical cattle in Woodstock, Queensland, Australia - Gonzalo_03 (v2) (version 2) | ecosystem: Host-associated > Mammals > Digestive system >...
CTTCTTCTTCAGCGATATGATTTCGCCCTCAGTAGGAAATATCTTAAGTTCAATTGGAGTCATGTAAAGGAGGAAAAGAAATGGATTACAGTCAATTTTTGAATATGATTCCCGAGGCAACTCTGATGTTAGCCTTGATTATAGTGTTCTGTGCCGACTTTGCATTGAGCAAGAGCCCACGTAAGACCTACGTGCTGAGCATCCTCACCGGTGCCCTGCTGCTGTGCCAGCTGGTGCCCTGCTTCATGGCCGAACCCGCCACAGCCTTCGGAGGTCTGTATGTCTCGTCGGCCATCGTCAATGTGATGAAGACCGTGCTCACCCTGGGCACCTTCATCGTTGTCGTGATGTCGCAGTCGTGGATCAACAACAACGCCACCAAGATTTCGGGCGAGTTCTACCTGCTGGTCATCTCAACACTCCTGGGTATGTATATGATGATGTCTGCCGGACATTTCCTCATGTTCTTCCTCGGACTCGAAATGGCATCCGTGCCCATGGCCTGCCTCGTAGCCTTCGACCGCTACAAGCAGAAGTCGGCCGAGGCCGCTGCCAAGTATATCCTCACAGCCACCTTCTCGAGCGGCGTGATGCTCTATGGCATCTCGTTCCTCTATGGTGCTGTAGGCACGCTGTATTTCGATGATATGGCCGCACAGATTCAGCTCACCCCGCTCACCATCATGGGCATGGTGTTCTTCTTCAGTGGACTCGGTTTCAAGATCTCGCTGGTGCCCTTCCACTTCTGGACGGCCGACACCTACGAGGGTGCTCCCACACCCGTCACGGGTTATCTGAGCGTTGTGTCGAAGGGTGCAGCCACGCTGACGCTGGCCATCATCCTCATCCACGTCTTCGGACGCCTGGTTGACTTCTGGCAGCCCCTGCTCTGGATTGTCATCATGCTCACCATCACCGTGGGCAACCTCATGGCCATCCGTCAGAGCGAGTTGAAGCGCTTCATGGCCTTCTCGTCAATCTCGCAGGCAGGCTATATCATGCTGGCCGTGGTGGGCAACAGCACCGCCAGTCTCACCGCCCTCACATTCTACGTGCTGGTTTACGTGGCTGCCAACATGGCCGTGTTCACCGTTATCAGCACCGTGGAGGAGAACAACGGCGGCAAGACCCAGATGAGCGCCTACAACGGCCTCTATCAGACCAACCCCAAGTTGGCCCTGCTGATGACCCTTGCGCTCTTCTCTTTGGCCGGCATTCCTCCCTTTGCAGGCATGTTCTCAAAGTTCTTTGTATTCATGAGTGCCGTAGGTGGTCACGAGAGTGCACCCTTCTGGCCTTATTTCGTGGTGTTCATCGCCCTCATCAACACGGTGGTCAGCTTGTACTACTATCTGCTCATCGTCAAGGCCATGTACATCACCAAGGAAGAGAACCCACTGCCCACCTTTCGCAATGGCGCTGCCATCAACTGGAGCCTCGCCATCTGCACCGCGGGCATCCTGCTCTTCGGCATCTGCTCGTGTATCTACGAATGGATTGACAAGGCCGCTGTGGCCTCACTCTAAGAAGTATACATTTAGTATTTAGTTAAGTGCATGTAGCCGTGAGGCTACTCTTTCATGGATTTTTTCCTGTTTTTTAAAAAAATCAGGAGAAAAGATTTTTTTGTTATTTAAACAGTGCAGGAGGCCCGCGTGATGCGTCCCTCCTGCTTTTTTTATTCTGACCAAACCTGGTCTTTTCCGATCTTTTCCGACCGTTCGAGTAGTTCGTTCGGAAATGTTCGGAAATGACCGGAAATTTAAGATTCCATTGCTTTGCAAAACTCCTCTGCCATATTATTCAGAATCACACAGTCGGCACGAGTGATGTGCCGCTTACCAGCGTCGTAAGGCCAAGGATTTAAAATCAACACTCGGCCTGCAGCACAGGCATCAAAAAGCGCATCAGCGGGCTTGAAATATTCGCGGAAACCATTGTCGGCAAGGAGGATAAACGGCAGTTGCTCCTGCAATAATACCTGCATCACCTGCTTTTCCTGCGGCGAGATGAAGGGCGACACCACCACCACGCCCTTGCGAGCCTTGAGCACGCAGCCGTTCATATAGTCGCGAAGGGGCTGACTGTCGCCATTTTCTGCAGTCTTCACCCAGATGCTGCGCACATGCACCACATCATAATGCTGGGCATGCAACAGTGCCACATTGCCCACACCATCGTAGTTTTGACCACCAATCTCGATGCCCTTTTGCACACGGAAAAAGCCAGGCTTCAGTCGCTTGGTGGCCAGTCGCTGTGGGTTCATATCGATATAGCGTATGGTATTGGGCAGTTGGGTTCTTCGTCCCATCGGCCGAATGAAGGGCATCTCTGTGAAAATAGAGGGCAGGTTGTAATAGGCCTCGTCGCCCATATGTTCTTTCAGCCCCTCGGCGAAAGCTTGCAAGTGGCGCGTTGCTTCCAGCAGTTCTTTGAGGTTTCCCCGAATGCCATTCGGGATAAGGGAAGAAGCCCGCCCCAGTTTCTTTACGCCCTGCCAGAATCCGCGCACCATTCCCTTGATGCCTGTGGGTATGGTACGACGGACATACAAAACGGCATGCAGGTGGTCGGGCATCAGGCAGAAGTGAAGCACTTGCACTTCTGGATGGTGGTCGGGGATGTCCAGCAGGCATTCAACCAGGGCATTGCCAAGCGGTGTGCGTCTCACTGTGGTCAGTGTGGGATTGTCCTCTGGGATGTTGAGCATGCCCAACAGCGGCTGACGGTTGGGGATGGTCAGCGTGATGTGGTACAGGCCCACGCCCTTCCAAGCCCTGCCTGGCTCTTGCCATTGCCATTTCTGCTGTTCAGCCATTCTCTGCTATAAAATGAATATGGTTATAGCGTAAAAAATAATCGATATTTTTTTTTCGAGGTGCAAAGGTACTAAAAAAATCCCAATTTCTCTAATCAAAAATCCGGTCTTTTCCGGTCTTTTCCGAACGTTCGGAAATGACCGGAAATTAAATTTGGAAAATCCATCTTTTTTTATATTAACTTTTTTCGCTCAGCGCGGCAAAGGGCGCAAACTGGGCGGCACGGCTCTGCATGGACATGCGGGGATGGTGCTTGGGCTCGTAGTGGGGCAGATTGATGATGTCGTCGTAGTCGTGGGTCATGCCTTGTGTCCTCCTATTTGTTTGTTGCGCTCCTTGGCCGTGGCACCCTCCTCGAAGTTCAAGCCTCGGAGGATGGCGTTCTTGCCAAAGCGCTGTTTGATTTTTAACTGTGCCTCCTGCATGCGGCGCTCCTTGTCGAGCTTGGCCTGCTCGGCCTGACGCTGCTTTTCCAGTGCCTCGTAGTCGGTGAAGAGGTCGAGTTGCTGGGGCGCACTTTCCTTGGCCGTCACGGAGGCCTCTGAAACCACGTGGTTGGCGGTGATGTTCATGCGGCGGATGAGTAGGTCGGGATTCACGCAGCGCTGGAAGAGCTCGGTGGCGCCGTCCATGATCTGTCGCGAGGACGATGTGGGGCGGTCGAAATTAAACGTACCGTGAGCATGCTTGGGCACGGGCTTGCCATAGTAGTTGGTGGTGATCTCACCGTGATAATTTTCGCGTATCTCGGGGCGCGTGAGGCATTCAGCATCGTAGCCCACGGTGAGCACCAGCTGGTCGGTGACCAGATGCTTCGACACGAGGTCGAGCGCCATGCCTTCGGCCATCTCGCGTATCACCACGCGAGCTTTGTTGAAGGTGTAGGGCTCGTGGAGCACCTGTCCGCTGCTCAGCGAGTTTGTCTCTGGGCGATAGGCTTTCACGGCCTCCATCGTGGCGGGTTCCCAGCCCCAGGCGTGGTCGATGAGCAGTTCGGCATTCACGCCAATGAGTCGGTAGAGCAGTCCTTCGTTCTGAATGGACATGCGGGCCAACTTGCCCATGGTGTCGATGCCATGGACGGCCAGTTTCTCGGCTATGCCGCGACCCACACGCCAGAACTTGGTGATGGGTTGATAGTCCCAGAGTTCGCGTCGGTACGACATCTCGTCCAACTCGGCAATGCGCACGCCGTCCTTGTCGGCTGGCATCTTCTTGGCCATAATATCCATGGCCACCTTACACAGATACATATTGGTGCCGATGCCTGCCGTGGCCGTGATGCCCGTGGTGGCGAGCACGTCGCGAATCATCTTGATGGCTAGTTCGTGGGCCGTCATCTTGTAGGAGCGCAAATAGGCCGTGACGTCCATGAACACCTCATCGATGCTATAGACGTGGATGTCCTCGGGGGCAATGTATTTCAGATAGGTTTGATAGACCTTGTTGCTCACCTCAAGATAGTGGGCCATGCGGGGCGGGGCGATGATGAAGTCGACACCGCGTGCCTTCTGATAGACCTCGAACAGACGGGCGCGCCCACCAATGCCGTAGGCCTTGAGCGAGGGCGAGACAGCCAGGCAGATGGTCTTCTCGGTGCGACTGGCATCGGCCACGACGAGGTTGGTGGTCAGCGGGTCGAGCCCCCTGTCCACGCACTCAACCGAAGCATAGAACGACTTCAGGTCGATGGCGATGTATGTGCGTTGTGCCTCTTGCATATGGGGTGAGAAGGTAGGGAAACATCACTTGCCCACGCAGAAATTCTTAAAGATATTTCCTAATACTTCGTTGGGGGTGATCTGGCCGCCGGTGATCTCGGCAAGGGTTTCGAGGGCCTGGCGCAGATCTTCGCTGAGGAGGTCGCCACTGAGTTGCATCTGGAGTCCGTCGACAACACGCTGGATACAGTCGTGCGAGCGAGTCAGGGCATCGTAGTGACGGGCGTTGGTGACGATGATATCGTTGTCGGTAAGGGTAGGGATGTCGGCCGCTTCGTAGATGGCCTGCTCCAATGCTTCTATGCCCTTGCCGTATTTTGCGCTGATAGATACCAACGGAAGATTTTTCAAGTGGAAATCGTAGGCGTCGGCCTTATCGGTCTTGTTTCTTACAACGATAAGTCTTTTGTTTTCAATGCGTTGAAGAATATTTTCTATTTCTTCGCTTGAAGGCTCGCTGTCGATAATCCAAAGCACTATACGGGCTTTGTCGATGGCGGCATAGGTGCGCTCGATGCCAATCTGCTCGACGGTGTCCTGCGTCTGACGGATGCCAGCGGTATCGATGAATCGGAAGGTGACGCCCTGGATGTCGATGGTGTCCTCGATGGTGTCGCGCGTGGTGCCGTGCACGTCGGACACGATGGCGCGGTCGTCCTTCAAGAGGGCGTTCAGCAGGGTCGACTTGCCCACGTTGGTCTTGCCCACAATGGCCACGGGGATGCCTTGTTTCAGGGCTTGTCCTGTTTCGAACGAACGGGCCAGTTGGGTGATGTGCGTGTCAATTTGTTTGCTAAGCTCAAAGAGTTCGCTGCGGTCGGCAAACTCCAGGTCTTCGTGGTCCGAGAAATCGAGTTCCAGTTCCAGGAGCGACGTGAGCTTGAGCAACTGCTCGCGCAGCTGGGCGAGCTTGGAAGAGAAATGGCCTCGCAACTGACTCAGCGCCATCTGGTGGGTGGCCTGGTTGGTGGATGCAATCAGGTCGGCCACGGCCTCGGCCTGCGTGAGGTCCATCTTGCCGTTCAGATAGGCGCGCTGGGTGAACTCGCCCGGATTGGCCATTCGGCAGCCGTGCTGAATGAGTAGTTCAAGCACCTTGTTCAGGATATAGCGCGAGCCGTGGCAGGTAATCTCGGCACTCTCTTCGCCCGTGTAGCTGTGGGGCGCGCGGAAAACGCTGACCAGCACCTCGTCGATGATGGTTTGTTTCGCTTGTTGCTGTGGTACAGCAACTGACTTAACGCACTCAACGATATGCCCATAGTGAACGGTGTTTGGACGGGCGTCCGCAAGACTTTTGGTGAAGATATGAGAAAGAATCTCAAGCGACTGGGCGCCTGAGATTCTGATGATTCCTAACGCGCCACCAGGGGCGGTGGCCAACGCACATATTGTTTCGTTCATTTAAATGCGGTCGAGTACTTTCTGAATCAGGGTGTCGATAGAGTTCTTGTATTCGGTGTTCATCTCTTTGGCATAGCGGTTGGCAATGACCATACAGCACGTCATGCAGCGGTGGCCAAGGATGGCGCCAAGACCGGCAAGGGCCGACGACTCCATCTCGAAGTTGCAGATCTTCATGCCGTCGTATTCGAACGACTCAATCTTCTCGTTCTGCTGCGGGTCTGAGATGTCGGCACGAAGCTGGCGTCCCTGAGGACCGTAGAAACCGCCACACGACACGGTGTAGCCGCGAACCATATCGTCCTGGGCAATCTGGTCGATGAGGTCGGCATCGGCCACAGCCACATAGGGCGCTCCCTTGATGGGGTCCCACTTCATGTGCTCGGTGAAGGCCTTCTCCATGGGCACGTCGCACACCACATTGCGTCCGGCATAATAGTTGAGCAGGCCGTCGAAGCCGATGCTCTTGACCGAGGCCACGAAGCATCCCGTGGGCGTGAAGGGCTGCAGACCGCCGCAGGTGCCGATGCGCACCATAGTGAGGGTGCGATGCTCGGGTTTCTCCTCGCGGGTGTTGTAGTCGATGTTGGCCAGCGTGTCGAGCTCGTTGATCACGATGTCGATGTTGTCGCAGCCAATGCCGTGACTCTGACAGGTGATGCGCTTGCCTTTATAGGTGCCGGTGATGGTGTGGAACTCGCGACTGCTCACTTCGTTCTCGATGGTGTCGAAATGGGCGGCAACGGTGCTCACACGGGCGGGATCGCCCACGAGTATCACTTTATCGGCCAGATGTTCGGGCTTCAGATGAAGGTGGAAGCACGATCCGTCTTCGTTGATGATCAGTTCGGAGGGTGCAAATGTTTTCTTTTCGTTTGTCATAGTCTTATAAGGATTTGTTAGTTGTTATCTTTATATTTGATTGCGTTCTGTTTCTTTTCTTCCTGACGAATCTGCAGTTGAAGGGCTTCCAACTCCTTTTCGCTGGTCAGTATCTCGTGGCGCAGGGTCTGGCGCTCGGAACTGGTGGCGCGAGCATAGTATCTGCGGGCCAGATCGAGGGCTTTTTCCAGGGTCTCGGCCTGATGACGAAGCGACTCCAATGGTGTGAGCTTCGTGTTGGTCTGGGTGGCTTTCGACTGTTGCTGACGGGCGGCATAAAGGCGGTTCAGGGCCTCGTTTCGCTGCACCTTGTTGTCCCAGCTGTCGGCAATGCGTTCGATGGCTGCCAAAGAGCGAAGCTGGTCGTCGGAGTAGGTCTCCGAGGGATAGACCTTGCGCGTTTCGTTGGGGATGAAGACGTAGATGCACACCTTGCCTGCGGGCTGGCGGCGGTCGGTTACGAAGTAGCCCAGGTTGTTGGCCTCGTCAATGGCATAGAGATAGTCGTTGGCCGTCGACGAGAAGGGCATACCCAGGTTCTCGGCCTTGAGATAGGTGCCCGTGTCGCTGTCGTAGCGTGTCACGAAGATGTCGTAGCCGCCAATGCTGTTGGGTCCTTGCTGGGCAAAGTAAAGGGTGATGCCGTCTGACATGAGGAAAGGGAAATTGGCCGACGCGCTGCTGATGCCTTCCAAGGGCTGCGCTGCGGTCCATTTGTTGCCAATATAATCGCTCTGTGAGATGTGGCAGGTGGAGTCTTTCGCATCGAAATAGGTGGTGAGACGGTGGTCTTTCAACTCGTTGGTAAACTGTCCCAGCGTGTCGTTCTGCTCCAGGTAGCCGGCATCGTGCGACAGGGGGATGCGACTCAGGAAGTCCTTCTTGCTGGCCACGATGCTGTCGATGAAGACAATCTTTTGGGTAGAGGCGAGCATCTGCTGGATGCGTGGGTCTTCCACCACAACGGGCTTGGCCGCTTTCTTGGCGGTTTTCTTTTTGCGCTGGGCATCGGCAGCAGCTGGCCACAGCATGCATAAAGCGAGAAGGATTATCGTGTATCTTTTCATTTTTCTTTTCATTTTAAAAAAGCAAAGATACGATATTTAATTGAATATTGGTGTGGTAGGAATGGATAATTAACTGAATTTAAGATATGTCGACCAGTTTGTCGGCTCTGACCAGCGCATTCCACAGACTGTGGCGGGCTTCTGGGTTCTGCTGCTGGATGCGCTCGAAGAGGGCGCGCATGTCGTCGCGATGACTGTCTTTCTCGTAAGGACAGAGTTTTACTTGCTTCTCGTAGCCGCGCAACTCGGCATAGTGGCGGATGTCAGTTTCTTCTACAAGACACAATGGGCGAATGATGCTGAGGGGCATCTTGCGCATCTTCAAAAGGGCGGGCATGGTGTCGAAGCGCCCCTGATAGAAGAGGTTCATCAGACTGGTGTGAAGCAGGTCGTCCTGATGGTGGCCCAGGGCTATCTTGTTGCATCCCAACTCCTGAGCCAAGTTGAACATCTGCTTGCGGCGGTTCCAGGAGCAAAGAAAGCAGGGCGGCTTCTGGTCGGAGGGCTCGAAGCTGGTGGTGACAACATGAAGGGGCACGCCGAGCTCGTCGCAAAAATGCTGCAGATAGTCGGTGGAGGTTTCGTAGGCAATGTTCTCCATCCTCACATGCAGGGCCTCTACCTTGAACTGGGGTTTGTCAATTTTAGCGCGTTTGCCCAGCATCTCGAGTAGGCACAACGAATCCTTGCCGCCCGAGAGGGCAACAAGCACGTGATCGCCATCCTCAATGAGATGATAGGTTACAAAGGCTTTGACAAAGCGCTCGCGGATGCGCTTCTCCAGTCGGTCTACTTCTGTGCGCATGACTCGCGGTTATTTCATAAACACCAGATAGACAGCGCAGATGATGAGCAGGAAGGCCAGGATGTGGTTCCAGTGCAGACTCTGTCCCTGGAACATGATGTTGGCAATGATACAGAACACGGCCAACGAGACGCACTCCTGAATGACCTTGAGTTGAATAAGGTTGAAAGGACCGCCGTTTTCAATAAAGCCTAAGCGGTTGGCGGGCACCTGACAGCAGTATTCGAAAAAGGCGATGCCCCACGAAAACAAAATGACTCCAAGCAGGGGCCAGTTGCTTGACGTGCCCGACTCCTGAAGTTTTAAATGCCCATACCAAGCAAGGGTCATGAAGACGTTGCTTAGTATGAGCAGTAAGATAGTATATAATCCGTTCATTTCTTTAAATATGCATCCATATTCAGAGCCGCACGACGACCGTCGCCCATTGCCAGGATGACCGTGGCACCACCACGAACGATGTCACCTCCGGCAAAAATCTCTGAGCGGGCCGACTGCATGCCTTCGTTCACCACAATGGTGTTCTTGCGACCCAGTTCGAGTCCCTCAATGCTCTTGGGAACCAATGGGTTGGGACTAACACCTACGGCCACAACCACCTGGTCGACGTCGAGTGTCACGGTCTTGCCCTCAACGGGAACTGGACTGCGACGGCCACTGGCATCGGGCTCGCCCAACTCCATCACCTGAAGTACGGCTGCCTTGACGGCACCATTCTCGTCGGCCAGATATTCTATGGGGTTGTGGAGCGTGAGGAAGTTGATTCCTTCTTCCTTGGCATGCTTCACCTCCTCCAAACGGGCGGGCATCTCCTGCTCGCTGCGGCGATAAACCAATGTCACTTCGGCACCCAGACGCTTGGCTGTGCGGCACGAGTCCATAGCGGTATTTCCACCGCCCACAACCAGTACTTTCTTGCCCAGGTTGATAGGTGTATCGGTGGTGGGGTTGGCGGCATCCATCAGGTTGACACGCGTCAGATACTCGTTCGACGACATGATGTTGATGGCATTCTCGCCAGGGATATTCATAAAGTTGGGCAGACCGGCACCAGAGCCAACGAAGATGCCCTTAAAGCCTTGCTTCTCAAGCTCTTCTACGCTGATGGTTTTACCAACGATAACGTCGGTCTGGAAGTGAACGCCCATCTTCGATAGGTTCTCAATCTCTACGTCCACAATCTTGTTGGGCAGGCGGAACTCGGGGATGCCGTACTTCAGCACACCGCCAATTTCGTGAAGGGCCTCGAAGACATAGACGTCGTAGCCTTTCTTCACCATATCGCCAGCGAACGACAAGCCTGCAGGACCAGAACCCACGACGGCAATCTTGATGCCGTTAGAGGGAGCAATCTCGGGCAAAGAGATGTTGCCGCTCTCACGCTCGTAGTCGGCAGCAAAACGCTCCAGATAGCCAATGGCCACAGCGGGCTCGTTCATCTTCAGGTGGATACACTTGCTCTCGCATTGCTTCTCCTGCGGACAAACACGACCACAGACAGCGGGTAGGGCAGAAGTGTTCTTCAGTACCTTGGCAGCAGCCAGGAACTGACCACGCTCGATGTTCTTGATGAATGAAGGGATATTGATATTCACAGGACAGCCCTCGACACAAGAAGGTTTGGCGCAGTCGAGACAACGCTTGGCCTCTGTCATTGCCATCTCCTTGGTGAGTCCGATATTGACTTCCTCAGTACGGGTAGTAGCACGATAGACGGGATCGAGCTCAGGCATGACGACACGTTCAATCTGCGTGCGCTCCTTCGGTTTCATGCTCTGCTGCAGCTCCTTACGCCAAGGGGCGTTGCGATCCGTCAGCACCTCGATGCTATCATTTGTCGGGTCGCTATCCATCACAACATCTGTAGCCTTTTCACTCTTCACTTCAATCTTTTCACTTCCATCCAGATGCTCTTCGTAGTGGGCCAACTCCTCCTGCTCTTCACGCTTGAAGGTTCCCATACGCTTGAACATCTCGTCCCAGTCAACGAGGGCACCATCAAACTCAGGACCATCGATGCAGACGAACTTCGTCTTACCACCAATCGTGAGTCGGCAGGCACCACACATACCTGTACCATCCACCATAATTGTGTTCAGTGATACCTCACAGGGGATATTATGCTTCTGAGCAGTGAGGTTAGAGAACTTCATCATGATTGGAGGTCCGATGGCAAACACCTT
>Ga0310786_10011782_pt1 | contig 10881 bp, 8 predicted proteins | sample AusTroGonzalo_MG_FD_203881 | JGI IMG/M metagenome (GOLD analysis project Ga0310786, IMG submission 203881) | Bovine rumen microbial communities from tropical cattle in Woodstock, Queensland, Australia - Gonzalo_03 (v2) (version 2) | ecosystem: Host-associated > Mammals > Digestive system >...
TTTGCAAAAATAAAACTTTTTTCAATGCTGCAACTCAAATCGAACAATAAAACCTTTGTTTTTGACCGCCCCGCCGTCATGGGCATCCTCAACGTCACGCCGGACTCGTTTTCCGACGGTGGCCGTTTCAACCAGATGGACAAGGCCCTGCAACATTGTGAGCAGATGATTACTGACGGCGCCGACTTCATCGATATCGGCGGCTGCTCCACGAGGCCCAACAACGCCATTGCCACCGAGAGTGAGGAGATGGGACGCATTGTCCCCGTCCTGAAAACCATACGCAAGGCCTTCCCCGACACTTTGATTTCCATCGACACGTTCCGGAAAAATGTCGCCGAGGCCTGCATCCACGAAGGTGCCGACCTCATCAACGATATCTCGGGCGGGCTTTTCGACGACGAGATGCTGCCTTACATCGGCAAGAACCACATCCCCTATGTGATGATGCACTGCATCGGCACTCCCGAGACCATGCACCAATACACCCTCGGCGGCGACATCCATCAAATTGTCATGGACTTCTTCGCGTTGCAATGCAAGACCTTGGAAGCCTTCGGTGAGCAGCAAATCATCCTAGATCCTGGCATCGGCTTCGGCAAGAGCCTTGAAGCCAACTACCAGCTGCTCAGCGACTTGAACCGCTATCGCTACAACAATTTGCCCATCCTCATCGGCATTTCGAGGAAATCGTTAATCAACAAGGTGCTGCACACTACGCCCGATACCGCCGAGAACGGGACGACGGTCCTCAACACCCTCGCCCTGCTCAACGGAGCCGATATCCTACGCGTCCACGACGTGAAAAATGCACGCGAGACCATAGAATTGGTGAGGACTTTTTGTAATTTTGCGCCAAAATTCGAATCATGATCGATCTATTCATACAAATCCGTGTCTTCGACATCATCGATATCATCCTGGTGGCGGCCTTGTTCTTCGGGCTGTACCGACTGCTGAAAGGCACCTCCGCCATGAGCATCTTCATCGGCATCGTGGCCATCTTCCTCATCTGGCAGCTGGTCAAGTTCCTTCAGATGGAAATGCTGACCGCCATCCTCGGCGCCTTCGTCAGCGTGGGCTTCATCGCGCTCATCATCATCTTCCAACCCGAGATAAGGCGATTCCTTTTCACCATCGGCGCCCAAGCCCAAGAAGGCAAGCTTTCGAGAAGGTTCAAGTTCTTGAAAGTCAGAAGCAACGTGGATTTAGACATTGATGCGATTGTCAAGGCCTGCAGCAACATGTCGGACATCAAACAAGGTGCCCTCATCCTGCTGACCCGCAAAAACGACATGGATGACATCGTCGCCACGGGTGTGGTGGTCAACGCCGACATCAGCCACTCGCTGATTGAGAATATCTTCTTCAAAAACAGTCCCTTGCACGACGGCGCCATGGTCATCCGCCACAACCGCATCACCGCTGCGCGATGCATCCTTCCCGTGTCCAACAAGACCAACATCCCCGGCCATTACGGCTTGCGTCACCGCGCCGCCATCGGCGTGACCGAAGTCAACGATTGCATTGCCGTCGTCGTTTCGGAAGAGACGGGCAATATCAGCATGGTCACGGGCGGTGATATTAGGACCGTCAATGCATCAACGCTGAAAGAAGAAATCGAAAAGGAGTTGAAACTATAAGTGTTAGTTTCTTCAAGTAAGAGCCTTATCAGTTGGCATCACGGACAAGACGCACCGATTGTCCTTGGCAACGGATACCTTGATATATGTCAACTCCATATTGGCTGAATCCAACATTAAAAGCCCCTTTTGAATCACCGACCGCAGTATAGTCGGTCGATGCCGTCCAATAAAGGCCCGAATCATAACTCATAAAGATAATCATGTGGCCATCGGAATCTTGGGTCTTGTATCCGGCTGCAGGGAGAAACATTGCTCCGCTTTTCTCAATGATGTCTTTCCAATAGGTCAAACTGACAGTATTGACATAGCCTGTTCCCGATTCGTTGATTCCACTAAAATTAAAGGTGCTTGAATCCCAGTTGTCAGGCATAACGATCAAACCTGCCATATTATTAATCACGGCTTTCACAAACCTAATTCCAGATGCAGTGTTTCTTGTGAATAGCAAATAATTCCATTCTTCCTTCGTCAAAGTACGCCAAGTGTTTATTGTGTTGCCTCCATTTAAGATGGCATTGTAACCCCAATCGGCTTGTCCAGTCTGATCCCCTAGATTGTAGTTATAAGAGCCATACGCATAGTAGCCAGTATTCCCTCCGCCATAATTATAATAGTTCTCCCAGCTCCACGGCTGATAATGAATCGCACCATGATCGTAACCGCTTGTACCCCATGCAAACAGGTCTATCCATCCGATGTAACTTGATGATGCATTGGCATTTGAACCTGCAATAATGTCCATTTGGTCTTCGGCGAACCTCCATGTATTTGTTGAAGCCTGATATTGAAGGTTACCTTGCGAGAAATATACCTGTTTATTGGCACTCACCGAAAACAGGCCGTTGATAGCTCCTGTGGGAGCGACCGTTTGTCCACCGTCATCGCCACCACCGTTGTCGCCGCCATCATCTCCTCCATTGCCGCCGCCATTACCGCCACCGCCTCCTGAACTTAAAGTAGTAAAGGCGACCTGTGAACCGTAACTAATGCCAACGTTGTTGAGGGCATAGGCACGCACATAATAAGTAGTAGCCGATGCCAAGCCCGTGATTTCACATGTAAACGATCCAATTCCAGCACCTGCGGAAAGATGGTTCACACTGATATCCGGATTACTTTCCCTTCCCCAGCACACACCACGCTCTACTACAGCGCTATTGCCATCAGATGTAACCATGCCACCAGCGGTTGCCGTCGAGATAGTCGCATTGGTCACTTGTGAGGTTTCCACCTCTGCCATCTTTTCCTTTTTGCAGCCTACGATCAACAAAGCTGCCGTTATCAGCATCAAGGATGCCATTGCCTTCATTGTAGTTTTCATAGCGTTTCGTATTTATTTTTGTATATTTTGTGTTCGTTTCAATAGATGCTCACTTAAAGCCCTCTCTTTTATTCCACCAACTCGACAAAACGATCCTCGTCCTCCATATAGCGGAGCTTTTGTTTATATGGGTCGTAGCGCAGCAGGAGCTGATAGTTGTAATCCCTCTTCTTCAGTTCAGCACCCACATAGCTATTCATCATGTAGTCGTAGGTATAGCCTGCATAGAGCTTGCCCAGATACACAGCGTAGTTGTATACGTCCTTGAGTTCAAGGGTGTCGATGGAATACTTATAGTCTATCTTGTTCTCCCAGAAGGAATAGTCCGTCTTTGAGTCGAAGCCATCCATGAGGTTGTGCTCGCAAAACAGCACAGGCCTCCATTCGCCGTCGTTGACCTCGAACCACGAAGCTATGTTGACGGTATTCAATGGGAACTTGTAGCGATACTGGTCCGAGTCGCTGAAGAGATAATCCTCATATTCCGTGATGCGTCCCGAAACCTCCACCCGCGACAGCACCACCATCCAATGCGTGGAATCCACCTGCACCTGCTCAGGATCTTCGGGCACGTACACCTCAAGGCTATAGTCGCCCAATGCCTCGGCGTATGCGTTATACATGACATCGAGGAACAGGTCCTGGTTGAAGCCGTTCAGCACCTCGGTTTGCTGGCCGAGCTGGGTGTTGTATTCCACCTTCACGTCAGCGCTTTCAGGGAAATAGACCGCCACCTGGGTGTTGGCTTTCTCCTCGATGAAAGTCTTGGCCAATTTCAGTTCTGTCTGGCAACTTGAAAGCGCCAGCGCACACAATAATCCTATGGAAAACAGCCACTTTTTCATTCCAATTCGCCTCCAAACAGATCCATCTGCACACCGTCGCCCTTGGGCTCCACGATCTCCAGCGGCACATCGGCGGGATTCACCGTTATCTTATCGGTTCCCTCTTCCTCGGGCTCCGTCGGTTCCTCTGGTTCGGGTTCTTCATCGGTCGGCTCGGGCTGATAGGGCTCAAGGAATTGCCAGCTGTCAATCTCTCGTGTTGACAGGCGCTTGCCCTTGGCCTTATAACTCTTGATGCCGATGAGCTCTTCCACGTTGACCTCGTCGTCGGGGAAGCTGTTGCCCGCATCACTCACCTTGTAGCTCAACAGCAGACGCGGCATGTCGTCGGTGCTCATGCCCAGATACTTGGCATCGGCACTCTCGCCGATGAATGAGGCACGGGCGTTCAGCTTGGTCTCGGCCTCGATGCAGAAACGCTTCAGGTAGTGCTTCTGTGTCTCGCCTTCGATATAAATCACTGAGAAAATCTCATCCGGGTCGAACTTGCGTATTTCCACCATGTCGTCGTCGAAGTGGGTGTTGAGGTCGAAGCCCGAAATCTTGAACTCGCCGTTGCTGAAAATCTGCAATATCTTATCATCGCCTTGGAAGGCACCTAGATGCTGGCCACGCTTGTCAGAGTTGAGGCGGCGCACCGTGTCGTCATACCAGATGTCGCGGGCATTGAGGGTGGATACACCTTCCCCACTCTTCTTGATCTCCTTCACCTCATACTTGGTCAGCAGGTTGCCTCTCGAAGCACGGCCTTTCACAGCCAACTCGGCGAAGTCGTAGTCGACGGTCTTCTGTTTCTTGCTAAACAGCACCAACGTCACCTTGATAACCTCGGCCTCACCATTGGGATTCGACGAGAAATAACGCACCTTCGAGGCAGGTTTGCCCTGTGTGAGGTCGTATTCCTTGTCGCGGGTGACACCCATCACGGCGAAGCGCTTCACATAATGCGGAGCGCCGTTCTTGCCGTCACGATACACGGCGTTGTAAGTCGTGCGGTCGTCGTTCTTGTGGAACACATCCACATGGATGATCTTCTGACCCACAAAGAGCTTGGGCTGCAGCTTGGTCACCATGTACTTGCCGTCCTCGTGGAAGACGATGATGTCGTCCAAGTCGGAGCAGTCGCACACATATTCGTAGGCTTCCTTGTTCTTCTCACGCTTCAGGCCCTCGCCCGTGCACACGAAGCCTTCGTCCTTGTTAACGTACAGCTTCTCGTTGTTGGCGGCCACTGCCGCGGCTGAGATATTGTCGAAGTTGCGGATCTCGGTCTTGCGCTCGCGGCCTTCGCCGTACTTCTCTTTGATGTGCAGGAAATAGTCGACGGTGTAGTCCACGATATGGTCGAGGTTAAAGTGAGCCTCTTCCATGCGTTGTTCAAGGTCGGCCAGCTGTTCGTCGGCCTTCTTGATATCGAACCTCGAAATCTTGCGGACGGGTTTCTCGCAGAGTTTCTCCACGTCTTCACGCGTCACCTCACGTTTCAGCAGCTTACGGTATTTGTCGAAACGGCGCTCGATGCCCTCATACATGGCATCCCAATCCGCGTATTCCTTGCTTTCCAGTTCCTTGTAGATGCCTTTCTCGAAGAAAATCTTCTCCAGCGACACCCAATGCCAGCTGTTCTCCAACTCGTCGATGAGGATGCGAAGCTCGAGGCTAAGCAGCTCCATCGTGCGGTCGGTGCTGAGTTTCAGGATCTCGCTCACTCCCATGAAGGCCGGATGTTGGTTGACGATGACGCAGGCGTTAGGCGAGATCGACACCTCGCAGTCGGTAAAGGCATAGAGCGCGTCGATGGTCTGGTCGGGCGAGACGCCTGGATTCAAGTAAATCACAATTTCGCACTGTTCGGCAGTGTTGTCGTCGATTTTCTTGATCTTAATCTTACCCTTGTCGTTGCACTTCACGATGCTGTCGATGACGCCGCCCGTTGTGGTGCCGTATGGGATCTCGCTGATGACCAGTGTCTTCTTGTCCTGCTGACTGATGCGTGCACGAATGCGCACCTTGCCACCGCGCAGACCATCGTTGTAGTTGGTCACGTCCATCAGGCCGCCCGTCGGGAAGTCGGGATACAGTGTGAAAGGCTCGTCGCGCAGGTAGGCGACGGAGGCGTCAATCAGTTCGTTGAAGTTATGCGGCAGAAACTTGGAGGCCAGACCCACGGCAATGCCTTCGGTGCCTTGTGCCAACAGCAGCGGGAACTTCACCGGCAGCGACACCGGCTCGGCGTTACGGTTGTCGTAGGATCGGGTCCAGTCAGTGGTCTTATGGTTGAAGACGACTTCTTTGGCGAACTTGGAGAGACGTGCCTCGATGTAACGCGGGGCAGCGGCATCGTCGCCCGTGAGGATGTTGCCGAAGTTACCCTGCGTGTCCATGAGCAGGTCCTTCTGTGCCAGCTGCACCAGGGCGTCGCCAATGGAGGCGTCGCCATGCGGGTGGTATTTCATCGTGTTACCCACGATGTTGGCCACCTTGTTGAAGCGGCCGTCGTCGAGCTCATCCATGGAGTGCAGGATGCGGCGTTGCACAGGCTTCAGGCCGTCCTCGATGGCGGGCACGGCGCGTTCCAAAATGACATACGAGGCATAGTCGAGAAACCAGTTCTCGAACATGCCTTTCAGCGGTATGACGTGATACTCATCTTCGTGAGCCTGAGCATCTTCCATCCCTTCCAAAGTCTCGTCAGCGGGCACTTCGTTCAGTGCGTCCTCGTTTTCCAATTCCGTCTTTTCTTCGATATCCATAAGCGTTTTTCAAGTGCTTGCAAAGATAATAAAAAATCACTTCCAAAACCGCAACACGGCAATTTCTCCCAGCAGAGCCAGCAAGGCGATCAGCACGAAGAGCTTCCATTGCGAGGACTGATGCGCCATGGCCTCCACCAGGTCGGCGGTGGCGAAGTCAGCGGTGTCGAGGACGGCGGCCACGTCGAAACCGGCTTTCTTGAATGCTGGCTCGATGGCGTCGCGCTCGGCGAAGTCCATCTTCGACTCCACACGGCTTTCGTTCCATGCCGTCACGCGGTTCACCGTGTCGTTGACGAGCAGGTCATAGAAGCCCGCCACTGGTAGGTTGTCGTTCAAATAGAGATATACCTTGCCGTTGCGCACTTCCGAGGCGGGCATCAGTTCGTAGTTTCTCTCGGCGTTGGCGAAGAGGAAGTGATGGTCGCCTTCGAGGCTCATCTCGCTCAACACCAACATCTTATCCTGTCCTATCGTATAAGCCAGCTTGTCCAACTTGCCGCCCATGAAAGCCATCTTGACCATCATCGGCACGAAGAGGGCGTTGTCGGCAAGGTCGCTCCAACGGGTATCCAACGCCGTGGCCATCACGAAAACCTGTCCCTTCCCCACCGACTCCATCATCAGTAGCGGGTCGCCGTTCTGCAAGGTCAGCAGAGGCGTGGCCAAGCCGTTGGGGCGCATCCTGACGTGCTGTTTCACCTTGGGCAGGTCGGGATGCTGTGGCAGATCCAGGATCACGTCGCTGAAGAAGGCATGCTGCTGGGCTATGTTCTCCACAGCCGTGGTGTTGGTGTCGACCACCATCAAGGTCAAGCCGAGTTTATTGTAAAGATAGCTATTGTTTTTCGGTTCGTCTATCGAAGGGAACACCACGAGGCTGGCGCCTTCGCTAACGGCATCCAGCAGGGTCTGCTGCAAGGTCTCGTTCATCACGGCGCTTTCGTTCACAATCAGCAGCTGGGCTTGGGCGATTGCCGACAAGTCGAAGCGCGAAGGCTCCATCAGCGTGTAACGGAACTGCTCGTCGTCGTCAAACAACAGGGCGCAGTTGGTGCCTTGGTGGCCCAGCTCCACCACCGAGAGACTCGGCTTCACGCTTAAGACAAAGTTGTAGGTGTCGTCAAAGACGATGGGATGGTCGGTCAGCGCCACGCTGCAACGCTGGTCGCCATTGGCCTCCACCACAAACTGCATCTCGACATCGGCCGTGCCGTTTTTCTCAATGTCCACCGTCGTGGAAGCGGTCATCGCGCCGTTCATGGTGAAGTTGACAGGCAGACCTTTCACTTCCTTGTCGCCTTGGTTGACCACACGCGCCATCAAATCATTGGTCAGTCCAACCTGCACGATGGGCGATGCCAACCACACGGTGTCGATATAGAGGTTGGTCTTGAACTCGGGCGTCATCGGCACCACCACCACTTGCATGGCGGTGTCAGCCTTGGCCGCCGACAGGTCGAAAGTGTTGTTTTGGAAGTCGGAATAGACGAACAAGGTGGAAGAGGCAAAGCCATGTTGCCTGCACAGCATCCCAAAGCGGTCCATCACCTCACCCATGGGCAAGGGGGCGCCGTCAGGGTTCATGCGGTCGAGTTGGTCGAGCATCTCCTCCTGGTTCATCGGGTACTCGTTCTGGATCTCGAAGCTGTTGGTCATCAGCAGGTAACGGTTGGAGGGATTGAGTTTGTGTACCAAATCCCGCGCCGACTGCCGCGCGTCCTCAATCAAGGTGGTGCGCTGCGACTGTCCCTTCATGCTCATCGAGTTGTCGATATACACCCCAACTAAGCTCTCAGCTGTATTGATATTCAACTGTTTCTCAGGACGATACGGGAAAGCAAAGGCCAACACTAACGCCGCAATGAACAGACAGCGCAACAACAATGTCACCAGATACTTCAGTTTCCTTGTCTTGGCATTCTCCTGTTGGATGCTTCGCAACACAGCCGTATTGCTGAAATACACCAACTTATGCCGCCTGAAATTGAACAGGTGGATGACTATCGGAATCAATAGGGCGAGCAAGCCCCATAGCATATTGGGATAGAGAAATCGCATATCCTAAAATGAGGCTGCAAAGGTAAGCAAAAATACTCAGGCGAACATCTTTTCAATCACGTCCTTGTACTTGTTGGTGATTACCTTGCGCTTTGCTTTCAGCGTGGGTGTCAGCAAGCCATTGGCGATGCTCCATTCGTCGGCAAGCAGCACATACTTCTTGACCTTCTCGGTCTCGCCCAAGCCCTTGTTCAGCTCGTTGACTTCCTTGGCAAAACGTTTCAGTACCTCAGGATTCTCAATCATCCCCTGATTCGTCGTGTAAGGAATCTTCTCCTCGGTACACCAAGCCTTCAAGTCGGTGAAACTCGGGATGATGAGGGCACCAGCAAACTTCTGGTTCTCGCCCACCACCAAGACCTGCTCAATCAGTTTGGAAGAGCTGAACTTGGCTTCGATGACATCGGGATTAATGTATTTGCCGCCCGAAGTCTTGAACAAACTCTTGATACGACCCGTGATTTTCAGTTGGTTATACTGATTGAACTCGCCCATATCGCCTGTGTGGAACCAGCCCTCCTCGTCGATAACCTCCTTGGTCAGTTCGGGATGCTTGTAGTAGCCCATCATCACGTTGTGGCCACGGCACAGGATTTCGCCGCTATCGGCAATCTTCACCTCAGTGCCTGGCAGCGGCTGACCCACGTAGCCCACTTCGCGCCCATGCGGGTTGCGGTTGCTGACGGCGATAACGGGAGAGGTCTCGGTAAGGCCATAACCCTCAAAAACCGGCATCTTGATGGCCGAGAAGAAGCCAGCGATCTTTTGTGAGATAGCGGCGGCACCCGACACGATGATGTCGAAGTTCTCAGCGCCTATGTTAGCCCTGATCTTACTATAGACCAACTTATCGGCAAGTGCGAGCTTCTTGTCATAGAACCAATTGCGGTTAGAAGCATCAATCTTGTAGCGTTCACCGAGGTGCAAAGCCCAGAAGAAGATGGCCCTGGCGATGCCCTTCTGCTTCTTGCCCGACTGGTAGATGGCTTCGTAGAAACGCTCCAGCACACGCGGCACAGCACACATCATTGTAGGATGTATCTCGCGCATGTCGTTGGCGATGGTGCCCAAACTCTCGGCATAATAAATCGACATACCGCGGTATTGGTAGCAGTAGTTCAGCGCGCGCTCGTAGGCATGGCACACGGGCAGGAAGCTGAAGGCCTTGTTGGACGTGTCGCTAATGGTATAGTGGAAGTTCGGGAACTGGTTCATCAAGTTGTGGTGCGAGAGCATCACGCCCTTCGGAGTGCCAGTGGTGCCCGAGGTGTAGATGATGGTGGCACAGTCCATTTCATCGACAGCGGCCTTGCGGGTTTTCAGTTCTTCGACATGGGGATGGTCCTTACCCAGTTGAAGCAGTTGGTCGAAATAGGGATATTTCTCGCGGTCGATCATGGTGTAGACCAGCTTCACGTTGGGTGCATCCGGCAGGATGTTGGTCACCTTGTTCATCACGCTGAGGCCGTCGATGATGACCATCTTGGCATCGCAGTCAGCAAGGATGTAACGATAGTCCTCTTCGCTGATGGTGGGGTAAACCGGCACGTTGATGGCACCGATTTGGCTGATGGCCATGTCGAGCATGTTCCATTCGGGGCGGTTGGTAAGGATCATAGCCACCTTGTCGCCTTTCTCGATGCCCAACTCGATAAGGGCATAACTCAAGGCATCAGCATGTTCCTTATAAGATTGTGAGCTATAGTTGACCCATTGTCCGTTCTTTTTGCCAGCAAGGGCCACCTGTTGATTGGGATACTTCTCCACATAATTGTCGAGAAGATCAAAGACTCTTTTTATTTCCATATCCAAATCATTTTGACTAAAGACGAATCTTTCGATTCAATACAAAAAGAAAGTGCAAATATATGAAAAATACATTTGCACTCGCTTTTTCGAACCGAAAACTGGAATTATTTCAATGTTTCGATTTCTTCCGTTTTCTCAATAGATAGGCTCCGCCAAGGGCGGTCAACAACAACACTCCATCGCCGAGGGGAAGGTATTCGTCCCAATCGGTGCCCTGATATGGAACAGGTACCACAAAATCGTCCGCACCTAGTCTTATGTTCCCTTCAACGTCTTCGTCCATAATAAACACCTGGGCGTGAACTGGACACGTCATAACAAGTATCAAACCTATTACAGCTATGAATCTCTTTATTGTATCTTTCATCCTGTTGTTCATTTTTAAAGCTCCTTGTTGTTGACTCATTTCACAATAATCTTTTGAACCTTGGTCTCGTTTGAGTTCA
>Ga0310786_10011783_pt1 | contig 10880 bp, 7 predicted proteins | sample AusTroGonzalo_MG_FD_203881 | JGI IMG/M metagenome (GOLD analysis project Ga0310786, IMG submission 203881) | Bovine rumen microbial communities from tropical cattle in Woodstock, Queensland, Australia - Gonzalo_03 (v2) (version 2) | ecosystem: Host-associated > Mammals > Digestive system >...
GCGGCTTCCGAGACCGAGTATATCTTCTGCCGTACCCTCATCGAGCAGGGACTCATCCCGGACGACGTTACCATACAGGTGCTCACGCAATCCCGGGAACATATCATCGAAAAGACATTTGAGGCTATAAAAGGCTGCAAGAACGCTATTGTCCACCTCTATAACTCCACCTCTCTCGCACAGAGGGAACAGGTCTTCCGCAAGAGCAGGGAGGAGATAACTGCCATAGCAGTCGAAGGCGCAAGGCTCTGCAAGGAGTACCGTGAAAGGTATGAAGGAAACTTCCGGTTCGAGTATTCGCCGGAAAGCTTCACCGGAACGGAACCCGAATTCGCACTGGAGATATGCAACGCCGTTCTCGATATATGGAAGCCGGCTACCGATGACAAGGTCATAATCAATCTGCCGGTGACTGTACAGCTCTCCATGCCGCATATCTACGCCGATCAGGTGGAGTATATGTGCGAGAACCTGAAATACCGCGAGAACGTTATCGTCTCGCTCCACCCCCACAACGACCGCGGCTGTGCTGTTGCGGATACTGAAATGGGACTTCTCGCCGGTTCCGACCGCGTTGAGGGAACTCTCTTCGGAAACGGTGAGCGCACAGGCAATGTTGATATAGTGACTCTTGCGATGAATATGTACTCACAGGGCGTTGACCCGGAGCTTGATCTCAGCGATATACCGTCAATAGCCGAGCTCTACACAAGAGTTACGCAAATGGAGATATACGAACGCCAGCCCTATTCGGGAAAGCTCGTCTTTGCGGCATTCAGCGGCTCGCATCAGGACGCTATCGCAAAGGGTATGAAGTGGCGCGAGGAGACCGGCGATACAGTCTGGAACGTCCCGTATCTCCCAATCGACCCGACAGATATCGGCAGAGAGTACGAAGCGGACGTTATCCGCATCAACAGCCAGTCCGGCAAGGGCGGCATAGGCTATATCCTCGAGACACGCTTTGGCTACGACCTTCCGAAGAAGATGCGCGAGAGCTTCGGCTATCTCGTCAAGAGTATTTCCGACCGCAAGCACAAGGAGCTTCTCCCGGACGAGGTCTTCGGGATATTCAAGGAGAACTATGTGGATATCGAAGTGCCTGTCCGCATCACGGAGGTACACTACGTCCAGCAGAACGGCATAGAGGCAACGGTACATCTCGTATGTAACGGAAAGTCAGCCTCCGCGACCAATAACGGAAACGGACGTCTTGACGCTGTCAGCAACGCTCTCCGTTCATATACGGGACTGGATTACAGCATCAACACCTACACCGAGCACGCCCTTGAAGTCGGCTCGGCATCGCAGGCGGTATCATATGTTGAGATAGTCAGCGGCGGAAACAGCTTCTGGGGAACGGGTATCGACAACGATATCATCACATCCTCAATAAAGGCGCTGGTAAGTGCAGTTAATAATCTTCTGAAGGCATCTAAATGATCGTAGGAGAACGTCTATTTTAGCCGTCACATTCCACAATATAGACTGTTGAAAACGTGCATATCGCCCAAATTATTATAAAAAGCTCTGCTCCTTATTGATTTTATATCCGGAAAGTGATAGAATTATATTATATAATTCAGTAAGGAGCAGTGTATGATGAGATCGGTCATTATTTCTTCCGGTACAGTCATTATTACAGGCGCGGTCGTGAATAGCTCCGTCCGCAGTCTCGCTTCATTCTGCCAGAATTGCTCCCTTGCTTGATGTTTTACCATATCACTGTAAGTGCGGCCTCCGGCAGTTTGTTACCGGGGGTCTTTTGTTATAATGAAAAAGATTTCCAGAAAGGATCTATTCTATCATGTTGATTTCAGGTGCAAGGATAGTCGTAGAGACTCTTATCGAACAGGGCTGCGACACTATTTTCGGTTATCCCGGCGGTCAGGTCATCAATATCTTCGATGAGCTCTATCTCGCCAGCGACCGCCTTACCCATATCCTCGCCGCCCATGAACAGGGCGCGGCTCATGCCGCTGACGGCTACGCAAGAACTACCGGAAAAGTCGGAGTCGTTCTCGCAACTTCCGGCCCCGGCGCTACCAACCTCGTAACAGGTATCGCCACAGCCTTCCTCGATTCCGTCCCCATGGTCGCTATAACAGGAAATGTTCCTACCGAGCTCATCGGACGTGACAGCTTCCAGGAAGTCGATATCGTCGGTATAACAATGCCGATAACCAAGCACAATTTCATAGTCAAGGACATCAGCGAGCTTGCGGATACTCTCCGTATGGCTTTCAAGATAGCCAAGTCCGGCAGACCGGGACCTGTTCTCGTGGACATCCCCAAGGACGTCCAGATCGCAAAGTGCGAATTCGAGCCGAAGGCTCAGCCCGTTATCCCCTATCCTATCATTTACGCTGCCGAGAACAAGCTCAATAAGGCCGCCGAGATGATAGACTCCTGCGAGCGCCCCTACATATACTTCGGCGGCGGCATCATCACAGGAAAGGCTTCCGAGGCTCTCATCGCCCTCGCCGAGAAGATCGACGCACCTATGGGCTGCTCCCTTATGGGACTTTCCGCAGTACCGGCCGATCATCCGAAATTCCTCGGTATGCAGGGTATGCACGGTCACTATGCTTCCTCTATGGCTGAGGACGAGGCTGACCTCGTTATCGCTCTCGGAGCACGTTTCTCCGACAGGGCCACCGGCAACAAACAGCGCTTCGCACAGAATTTCAAGATAATCCACATTGATATAGACGGCGCCGAGCTTCACAAGAACATCCCAGCAGATCTCGCAGTAAAGGGCGATATCCTTGATGCTGTAGAGCGTCTCACCGCTATGGTCGAGCAGAGAAACAATCCCGAATGGCAGGCGCGTATCGCCGAGCTCCGCGAGGAGGAGAAGCGCCGCACTGAGGCTGCTCTCGGTCATACCGCGGACAAATCCTGCGAAAACTGCTCCGTACCCTGTGCAAAGCCCGGTGTACCGGCTTCCCAGAAGCTCACTCCCTACGATATCATCGACATCGTAAGCTCTCGCGCACCCGAAGATACAGTCATTGCGACCGATGTAGGTCAGCATCAGATGTGGACAGCCCAGAGGTACCCCCTCAAAAAGCCGCGCACATTCCTTACAAGCGGCGGCCTCGGAACTATGGGCTTCGGAATGGGCGCTGCTATCGGCGCAGCTGTTGCTACCGGCAGACAGACCGTTCTCTTCACAGGTGACGGAAGCTTCGGCATGAACCTCAACGAGCTCGCTACCGCTGTTACGAATGGCCTTCCCCTCGTTGTTGTCATCATGAACAACGGCGTCCTCGGAATGGTACGCCAGTGGCAGTCGCTCTTCTTCAACAAGCACTATTCCAACACAACGCTCTCCCGCAAGACCGATTTCGTAAAGCTTGCGGAGGCTTTCGGCGCACAGGGCATTCGCTGCTCTACTGCGGAAGAACTCAGAGCTGCCTGTGCCAAGGCTTTCTCGGACGGCGGCACATTCGTTATCGACTGCGCTGTTGACTGCAACGAATTCGTTCTGCCTATGCTGCCCCCCGGCGGCTCTATCGACAATATCATCACAGAGATAAAGTGAGGTGAGGAGCATGGAAGACAATAAATACATCATAGCTGTGCTCGTTGCGAATATCGCCGGCGTTCTTTCAAGAGTATCCGGAATGTTCACACGCCGCGGCTTCAATATCGACAGCCTTACCGTGGGCGAGACGGAATCAAGCGGATTTTCGCGAATTACTATCTCCTTCCACGGCGATAAGGACATAAAGGAGCGTATTCTCCAGCAGCTCCAGAAACTCCATGACGTCCGCGAGGTAGAGGTCCTCAATGCAAACGAGACCGTTATCCGCGAGCTTCTCCTGATAAAGGTGAGGAACAAATCGGAATCCCGTCAGGACATCATGACCGCTGTTGAGATATTCCGTTCAAAGATAGTTGACTATTCCCCGACAGCTCTCGTATGCGAGCTCACGGGCGAATCATCAAAGATAGACGCATTCATCGAGCTTCTGAAACCCTGCGGCATCATGGAGATGTGCAGAACGGGTCTCGTAGCCGTTGAAAGAGGCGAAAACTGCCTCAAAACCGTTAAATAGCCTTTAGCTGAGAGCCATTAGCCTTTAGCTTTTCGCCCGGTGACGGACTGACAGCTAATGGCTAAAGGCTGACGGCTAACAGCTTAAATATATTCAAAAAGGAGTAATTCACAATGGAAAATACTGCAAAGGTATTCTATGAACAGGACTGCGATCTTTCGCTCCTCTACGGCAAGACTATCGCCGTTATCGGCTACGGCAGCCAGGGTCACGCTCATGCTCTCAACGCTAAGGAATCTCTCGGCGACAAGGGCAGAGTTATCATTGGTCTTTACGAAGGCTCCAAGTCATGGCAGAAGGCTGTTAAGCAGGGCTTCGAGGTATTCACTGCTGCTGAAGCTGCCAAGCAGGCTGATATCATCATGATACTCATAAACGACGAAAAGCAGGCTGCTCTCTACAAGAACGACATCGAGCCCAACCTCAAGCCCGGCAATATGCTCATGTTCGCTCACGGCTTCAATATCCACTTCGGCTGCATCGTTCCCCCTGCTGACGTTGATGTTACAATGATCGCTCCCAAGGGACCCGGACACACTGTAAGAAGTGAATATCAGGCTGGCAAGGGTGTTCCCTGTCTCGTTGCTGTTCATCAGGACGCAACAGGCAAGGCTAAGGAGATGGCTCTCGCTTACGGTCTCGCTATCGGCGGTGCCCGTGCAGGCGTTCTCGAGACAACTTTCAGAACCGAGACCGAGACTGACCTCTTCGGTGAGCAGGCTGTTCTCTGCGGCGGCGTCTGCGCTCTCATGCAGGCAGGTTTCGAGACTCTCGTTGAGGCCGGCTACGATCCCAGAAATGCTTACTTCGAGTGCATCCACGAGATGAAGCTCATCGTTGACCTCATCTACCAGAGCGGTTTCGCAGGAATGAGATACTCCATCTCCAATACAGCTGAGTACGGCGACTATGTAACAGGTCCCAAGATCATCACTGAGGAGACCAAGAAGACAATGAAGCAGGTACTCAAGAACATCCAGGACGGCTCATTCGCTAAGGAATTCCTCCTCGATATGTCCTCCGCAGGCGGTCAGGTACACTTCAAGGCTATGAGAAAGCTCGCTTCCGAGCATCCTTCCGAGAAGGTCGGCGAAGAGATCAGAAAGCTCTACAGCTGGAACAACGAAGAGGATAAGTTCATCAATAACTGATAATATCCGGATATACCGATATTCCCCGCCCGGACCGGGCGGGGATATTAGTAAATGCATCAGGCTGAGAACTCAGAGCGGAGAGTTGAATTGCCGCTATGCGTGTTCTTGATAAGTCCGCCGTCAGGCAGACACATTAACTCTCAGCTCTGAACTCTCAACTAAATAAGATCTATATAATATGAGGTGATAACTATGAGTGGAAATTATTTCTGCGAAGGAGTTGAAAAAGCTTCACAGCGCTCCCTTTTCAACGCGCTTGGCTTTACAAAAGAGGAAATGGATCGTCCTCTCGTCGGCATCGTTTCGTCATACAACGAGATAGTCCCCGGACATATGAACATCGACAAGATCGTCGAGGCTGTAAAACTCGGCGTTGCAATGGGCGGCGGTACTCCTGTCGTATTCCCGGCTATCGCTGTCTGTGACGGCATCGCTATGGGACACAAGGGCATGAAGTATTCCCTCGTTACCCGTGATCTCATCGCCGATTCCACTGAATGTATGGCTCTTGCCCACCATTTCGATGCCCTCGTAATGGTGCCTAACTGCGATAAGAACGTTCCGGGTCTGCTCATGGCTGCAGCTCGTCTCAATCTGCCTACTGTATTCGTAAGCGGCGGTCCTATGCTTGCCGGTCATGTAAACGGCAGCAAGAGGAGCCTTTCAAGTATGTTCGAAGCTGTCGGCGCTTATACTGCCGGAAAGATGTCCGCTGAGGACGTAGAGGAGTTCGAGAATAAGGTATGTCCCACCTGCGGTTCATGCTCGGGTATGTATACCGCAAACTCTATGAACTGCCTCACCGAAGTGCTCGGTATGGGTCTGAAGGGCAACGGCACTATCCCGGCTGTTTACTCTGAGCGTCTGAAGCTCGCAAAGCAGGCTGGTATGCAGGTAATGGAGCTCTACAGGAAAAATATCCGTCCTCTCGACATAATGACGAAGGAAGCCTTCTACAATGCTCTCACAGCGGATATGGCTCTCGGATGCTCAACTAACAGTATGCTCCACCTTCCGGCTATCGCCAACGAGTGCGGCATCAGCATCGACCTCGACATGGCAAACGAGATAAGCGCAAGAACACCTAACCTCTGCCATCTCGCACCTGCCGGTCACACATACATGGAGGACCTCAACGAAGCCGGCGGCGTTTATGCTGTTCTCAACGAGCTCGCAAAGAAGAACCTCATCAATACCGATTGTATGACTTGCACAGGCAAGACAGTCGGTGAGAACATCAAGGGCTGCATCAACAAGGATACCAACACTATCCGTCCGATAGATGATCCATACAGCGAAACAGGCGGAATTGCCGTTCTGAAGGGAAATCTCGCTCCCGACCGCTGCGTGGTAAAGAGAAGCGCAGTTGCTCCGGAAATGCTCGTCCACAAGGGACCTGCCCGTGTATTCGACAGCGAGGAGGAAGCTATCAAGGTCATTTACGCAGGCGGTATCAACCCCGGCGATGTTGTAGTCATCCGCTATGAAGGACCTGCCGGCGGCCCGGGAATGAGAGAGATGCTCTCACCCACATCGGCTATCCAGGGCGCAGGTCTCGGCTCAACAGTTGCCCTTATCACAGACGGGCGATTCTCCGGCGCTACAAGAGGTGCAGCTATCGGCCACGTTTCCCCTGAGGCTGTTAACGGCGGTACTATCGCCTATGTCAAGGAAGGCGACATCATCTCGATAGACATCCCGAATTATTCCATTACCCTTGAAGTTTCAGACGAGGAGCTCGAAGAGCGCAGAAAGACTATGCCGATAAAGCGCAAGGAAGGCATAACCGGCTATCTCAAGCGCTATGCACAGCAGGTATCCTCCGCCGACAAGGGCGCGATAATCAACAAATAATAAATCCGGAAACAATAAAACCGTGAGGGGGGGCTGACTACGGCAGTCCGCATATACTGCACAGATGCTCAAAGGGGCTCCCCTATACGGAATAACGCACCCGGACAAGCAAAAGAGGTCGTTAATTATGGGTATGACAATGACTCAGAAGATACTTGCGGCTCATTCCGGACTTGACGAAGTCAGAACAGGACAGCTCGTTCTCTCTGACCTCGACCTTGTCCTCGGCAACGATATAACGTCGCCGGTAGCTATCAATGAGTTCGCAAAGCTCGGCAGGGACAGCGTGTTCGACAGAGAAAAGATCACAATGGTCATGGACCACTTCGCCCCGAATAAGGATATCAAGGCTGCACAGCAGTGCAGACAGTGCCGGGATTTCTGCGGGGATATGGGCATAACCCATTTTTACGATGTGGGTGAAATGGGCATAGAACACGCCCTTCTCCCCGAAAAAGGTCTCGTCACAGCCGGCGACCTCGTTATCGGCGCCGATTCCCACACCTGTACCTACGGCGCACTCGGAGCATTCTCCACCGGTGTCGGCTCCACCGATATGGCTTTCGGCATGGCTACCGGAAAGGCTTGGTTCAAGGTGCCTTCCGCGATAAAGTTCAACCTGACAGGAAGTCTCAGGAAGTACGTCTCCGGCAAGGACGTGATACTCAGTATCATAGGAAAGCTCGGCGTTGACGGCGCACTCTACCGCTCAATGGAGTTTTCCGGCGAGGGACTTTCCGCCCTCGGTATGGCTGACCGTCTCTGCATCGCCAACATGGCGATAGAAGCAGGCGCAAAGAACGGTATATTCGCAGTTGATGATATAACGCTCGATTATATCAAGGCTCACGGCGGCAATGCTCCTAAGATCTTCTCCGCCGACGAGGACGCACAGTACGACGAGATCATCGACATTGATCTCTCCGGCATAGAACCGACAGTAGCCTTCCCCCACCTTCCGGAAAACGCCCGTACCTTCGGCGATATCGGCGATATCATGATAGATCAGGCAGTTATCGGCTCATGCACCAACGGCAGGCTCGAAGATCTTATCGCTGCAGCTGAGATAATGAAGGGCAGAAAGGTCGCAAAGGGCGTCCGCACTATCGTTATCCCGGCTACCCAGAGGGTCTATCTCGAAGCTATGGAAATGGGACTGCTGAAAATATTCATCGAAGCCGGAGCTGTTGTCTCCACCCCGACCTGCGGACCGTGTTTGGGCGGACATATGGGAATTCTCGCTGAGGGCGAACGTGCCGTAACCACCACCAACCGCAACTTTGTGGGACGTATGGGACATCCCACCTCCGAGGTCTACCTCGCAAGCCCTGCCACAGCTGCCGCAAGCGCTGTTACCGGCAGGATAACAAGCCCCTGGGAGGTGATGGGAATATGAAGTACACCGGAAACATCATAAAATACGGCGATAACATGGACACAGACGTTATCATCCCGGCACGTTATCTCAATACCAGTGACCACAAGGAACTTGCCTCACACTGCATGGAGGATCTCGACACGACTTTCGTGAGCCGTGTGAAGCCCGGAGATATCATCGCCGCCGGATATAATTTCGGCTGCGGCTCTTCACGCGAACACGCTCCCATTGCGATAAAGGCAAGCGGTATCTCTCTTGTCATCGCAAAGAGCTTCGCAAGGATATTCTACCGCAACGCTATCAACATCGGACTCGCTATCGTGGAGTGTCCCGAAGCAGCCGAGGCTCTCGCTGAGGGCGATACCGTTGAAGCTGACCTCGATAACGGCATGATCCGGGATATCACGACAGGCAAGGAATTCCGCACAGAGCCATTCCCGGAATTCATCCAGAAGATCATTGAAAGCGGCGGACTTATGAACGCAGCCGCAAAAGGCAGTATTTAACAGGATAATAATTCTCAATTTATAAGCTCCAACCAAGGAAAGTGAAGATTATGGAATACAACATCGCATTGCTCAGAGGTGACGGCATAGGTCCTGAGATAGTGGACAGCGCCGTTCGCGTCCTCGAAAAGACCGCAGCTAAGTACGGACATAAATTCACATTCACACCTTATCTGATCGGCGGCTGTGCCATTGACGAAACGGGGATCCCTCTCCCGGAGGAGACCGTAAAGGGCTGCCTTGCCAGCGACAGCGTCCTCCTCGGAGCCGTCGGCGGTCCCAAGTGGGATGACCAGCCCGGAAACAACCGTCCCGAGAAAGCCCTCCTCGGCATACGCGAGGCTCTCGGGCTCTACACAAATCTGCGCCCGGCAAAGCTCTATCCGGCACTGAAAGCTGCCTCGCCCCTGAAGGACGAGGTCATCGGAAAAGGCTTTGACATAATGATAGTCCGCGAGCTCACCGGCGGCATCTACTTCGGTGAACGCGGTTTCCGCGAGGGCAGATACGGTCAGGAAGCATTCGACACCGAAGCTTACAGTATAACCGAGATCGAACGCATCGGAAGAGCTGCCTTTGAGACTGCAATGAAGCGCCGGAAACGCCTTTGCAGCATCGACAAGGCAAACGTTCTCGAAACATCACGTCTATGGCGCAAGACTATGCACCGTCTCGCCGAGGAATACCCTGAGGTGCAGCTGACCGATATGTTCGTCGATAATGCCGCCATGCAGCTTATCCGCGATCCTTCGCAGTTTGACGTCATAGTCACATCTAATATGTTCGGAGATATCCTCTCAGACGAGGCTTCACAGATGACCGGCTCGATAGGTATGCTCCCCTCTGCTTCCCTCGGAAGCACAAAACGCGGTATGTATGAACCTATCCACGGCTCTGCACCGGATATTGCCGGTACAGGCAAGGCTGACCCCATAGCTACGATACTCTCTGCAGCAATGATGCTGCGTTATTCCTTCGGTCTCGAAACCGAAGCTCAGGCTATCGAAACAGCCGTTGACAAGGTGCTGGAAGCCGGATGCCGTACCGCTGATCTCATGGGCGCTGACAAGACAACGCCCCTCACCTGCAATGAAATGACCAATAAAATTCTCGAGGTATTGATATGAATGATAAGCTTATAAAATTATGCCGCAGCCGCGATCTGGTTGCGATATTCAGAGGCCTCGCACAGGACGAGGTCTTCCACAGGCTCATGATACTCATAGGCTCCGACAGCCGCAGGCTCTCGAGCTTTCTTGCGGACTATTCCGATTTCGTTTCCGCGCTCTACAACAAGGGAACTGTTGATCTGAGCAGCTACCTGCTCCGTCTTGTCCTTGAAGACGAGAATATCTACATAAAGACTTTCGCTTCCGGCGAAAAGCCGCCGAAAGAAATGCAGGAGTGCCTTATCCACGAGCTCAACTTCCTCCAGGAAGTATCACAGCTCAAGCCCGAGGATTTCGCAGGCTCGATCGACTATACAGGACATCTCCCGCGCTGGACCACTTCACCTGCCGATTTCGTCAAGACCTATCAGAAGAGACTCACCGGCGTTGCTAAATACGGCTACGGCAAATGGGCAAGGTCTGATATGTTCATATTCAGAGAAGGTGAGATAGTCCCCCTTGATCATCCCGATCCACAGAAACTGAGCGACCTATTCGGCTATGAGGAGCAGCGTAAGGCTGTCCTCGAAAATACACGCGCACTCATCGCAGGCAAACCTGCCCTTAACGTTCTCCTCTACGGTGACGCAGGAACGGGCAAATCCTCAACTGTCAAAGCGATAGTCAATGAGTACGCTCCGCAGGGTCTCCGTCTCATCGAGATAACAAAGGACCAGCTCCGCTATATCCCCGAGATAATCGGTGAGATAAGCACAAATCCGCTCAAATTCATCATATTCATCGACGATCTCTCG
>Ga0310786_10011784_pt1 | contig 10879 bp, 9 predicted proteins | sample AusTroGonzalo_MG_FD_203881 | JGI IMG/M metagenome (GOLD analysis project Ga0310786, IMG submission 203881) | Bovine rumen microbial communities from tropical cattle in Woodstock, Queensland, Australia - Gonzalo_03 (v2) (version 2) | ecosystem: Host-associated > Mammals > Digestive system >...
ATCGAATGAAAGTATATTCACAAAAAGCACAATAGATAAAAATGTCGCAAGTGCTTTAAATATGTTCTTTTTCATTTTTGCCCCTTTTGTTGATAAACAACGATTATGTAATTATTCTCAGAAATATTATATCACCCTTTAACATCAAAAGGATAAAATAAAATATATTTAAAGATAAAGGGAGGTATTTCCATGAACGACAAGTATCCTATGCTCGGCTTTGGCCTTATGCGTCTTCCCGAAAAGGACGGGGTGATCGACTTCGATCAGGTCTGTAAGATGGTTGACAAGTATCTGGAATCGGGAAACACATATTTTGATACCGCTTATGTTTATCACGGCGGCAATTCCGAAAAGATCGTTAAAGACGCCATAGTAAAAAGATATCCGAGAGACTCCTTTACACTCGCCACCAAGCTTCCTGCATGGTCGATAAAGACTATGGAGGACAGGGATAATATCTTCAATGAGCAGCTCGACAGAATGGGCGTTGACTATGTGGATTACTATCTCCTTCACAGTGTGGAAGACGGCAACAATTATGATATCTACGAGAAGTTTGACTGCTTCAACTGGGCAATGGAGAAAAAGGCCGAAGGCAAGATCAAGAACTTCGGTTTCTCATATCACGGCACACCTGATCTTCTCGAGAAGATCCTTGATAAGCATCCTGAAGTTGAATTTGTTCAGATCCAGCTCAATTATGCCGACTGGGACAGTGCCCTCATCAATTCAGGCAAGCTCTATAAGATCCTGTCCGGAAGAAACATACCGATAACCGTTATGGAACCTGTAAAAGGCGGAACTTTGGCCAAGGCTGACGAGGAGACAGAAAAGATCTTAAAGGATATGCGTCCGGATATGTCGATCGCTTCATGGGCCTTGAGATTTGTAGGAAGCCTTCCGGGAATAAGGTTCATATTGAGCGGTATGAGCAACGAAGAACAGATGGAGGATAATCTTAAGACATTTACTGATTTTGAACCTCTGTCCGTTGAGGAGAAAGAGACATTGGCCAAGGCAAAAAGATCGATGTTCAAGACCGAGATCGTTCCTTGTACCGGCTGCAGATACTGTGTTGACGGATGCCCTTCCAATATAAGTATCCCTGATATCTTCTCGGCTCTTAATGACAAGAGAAAAGTCCCTCAGGATATCAGGCCGAACTTCTACTATAACGGCTTGACTTCCAAATACGGCAAGGCATCAGACTGTCTCGAGTGCGGTCAGTGCGAGAGCGTATGCCCTCAGCACCTCAACATCATCGAGCTCCTCAAGGAAGCATCTTCCAAGTTTGATGATTTCAAGATCTAGAGCATTACGGGGGAATTTCGAAGATCATGATCTTCGATCAGGTCATTGATCAAATAGGAGTATCTCTCGAGATAATCTCCCGTATCCTTTAAGCCGTATGATTTTACAAGGTGATCCTTAATAAGGCTTGAGGAAGATCCTATGAAATCCCCCGCATTTAAGGGATCCGTCAGGGCTTTCTCTATATCATCCTTCAGATCGCCGTAATAACCAAGATCACTGATCGCGCGCAATGCCCATTTATAATACGGCATATGCGCGCGGTTTATTATGTAGACAGCTGAGATCAGGGCATTTATATAACCGTTCAAAGTCAGTACCGCAGCACCTTTTTCGCCGTGCCTTAAGCATCTGTCATAATTATACTGTCCTTTCTGAGCCATCTCGAAAACATCGCTGGCCAGTCTTTTTTTCCAGACATCTTCAGGGACATTATGTAAGATCTCTTCCCTTATCTTCGTAAATTCTCCCAGAGGGTCAGAAAAGACCTCCCCGTTGGTCGCTTCGGCAAGATAAAATGGCGGGATCCTAAGCCATTCAGCAGGTGTAACCGGAAGTCTTCTCATTCCGAGATAATAGGAATAGAAATCCCATATGGTATGTACTCCCCTTCCGCGCGTACCGTAGATACTCGATTCCTTGAGCTTAAGACCCTTATATTCCTTCGGGAGCTTCATATATGCCCTCATAAGACGGAAGCCGAATTCCCTGTCGTCTTCATCGGTAAGCCATATACAAAACCCGGGCTCGAGATCGTGATCTGACGATACTTCATCATCAAAACCGAAGCATTCCGAGCCGTGACCTGTAAGGCCCGCAGCGATCCTCCCCATCTCTTCGCCGAATTCCTTCAAAAGCATCGGAAGGCCGTATTCATGATAAAACTCCCGGGACAGCTCAAGACCCTTGATATATCTCATCTGCCACCTCCATAAGAGCTTTTGCTTCAGTCACCCTCCCGAAATACTCGAAGGACGGTGCACATTTACTAACCGCAAATGCATATTCGCCGCCCCTCGGGAAAGGCTCATTATTAAGTTCCTCCCAGGCAAGATCCAGAAGCCCCTCGATCCCATCCTTTTCGCCGCTCCTGTCCAGAACATGCGCTTTATTGACATAAGATACCGCGATCTGACAGTTTCCACAGCCGCGCTTTTTGAGTACATCGACTGCCTCGTCGAACGAATCACACGCTTCCTTAAATCTGCCGAGATCAGAAAGGCATGTTCCGAGATTATTAAGAAAAGCCGCATATTCATAGTTTTCCGTCATCTCATACTTTTCAAAGAGTCTCTTTGCCCTGTTAAAATATTCCAGAGCGAGTCTGTCATCACCGTAGGACTTAACGGTCGTAGCGATATTTACGTAGATTACCGCAAAGGAAGGCTCTTCATCCTTCATGAGATTTAATGCAGTGCTTATCGCCCTTTGTCCTTTTTCTATATCCCTGTTTCTTCTGTAGAAACCGATCTGTTCGTTCAGGACGGACAATAATCCCCTGTTATCCCCTTCCTTTACAGCTTCATTCTCCCAATATAAAAGAAGGTCTTCCGCAGCCCTTGTATCGTTATGCGACAGATATCCGTCGAGCTTTTCTATTATCCTGTTTACGGGAATGGGCATAAGGACCTCCTTTTTATCTGATTTTACCATTAGTTACGAATGTCAGTAAGTCTCCGCATTCTTGACGGTGCGGTTACCTGCAAAGGCACAGCAGAGAACGTTATCAGCTCCGTTTTCGAGAAGGACCGAAGATGCTTCATGAAGCGTGTTTCCCGTCGTCGCGACATCATCAACGAGAAGGATCGTCATGCCGTAAACGGAATAATTCGGATTGAAGGAAAATGCCCCGCTTATATTCCGGGCCCTTTGGGAATCATCAGTAAGTTCCGCCTGGCGCTTTGTCTCTTTGGGTCTTGAGATCACTTGAGTAAGGACCGGAACATTAAGGATCCTCGATATCTCGATGCCCATCTCCTCTGCCTGATTAAAACCTCTTTCCATGAGTCTTCCGTAAGAAAGCGGAATGGGGATCACTGCATCGACAAAGACACCGTCCGCCTTAAGGCTGTTCCCGGTCAGATATCCCATCATACGGGCAAGTTCTGCCTTCTGACCAAACTTGACCCTGTGGATCAGATCAGTCACTTTCCCCTTATAGACAAAGCATATATATAACGGCAACCCGGGATATCTGTCGCCCTTATAGGGTTCCGACAGACAGAACTGCCATCTTTGGTACTTCGGGATCAGGACCATGTCAGCAAGGCACTTCTTGCAGACAGGCACTTTGTTGATCGAGACATCGGACATCTTTCCGCAGATAAGACAGCATTGGGGAAACAGGATATCAAGAGCCTCTTTAAGTATCTTCATCAGCCTTTTTCCTCTTGTTGTCGATGATCTTCAGAAAATCCCTTAAAGAAGTATTCCTGAGATCTCTGTCGGAAGATCTGATCATCTTATCCAAAGTCCCGAAAGTGTCGATAATAACAACATTTTTCTTGCCTCTCGTGACTCCCGTATAGAGAAGTTTCCGGTTAAGGAGCTTGGGAGACATCCTTCCTAAAACGATCATTACGGTATCGAATTCGCAGCCCTGGGATTTGTGGACAGTCATGGCATATGCAAGATCGATATCGCTTAAGGTCTTTCCTTCATAGATTACTTTCCTGCCGTCATCAAATATCGCTTCGACCGATCCGTCAAGATCACCGATCTTGGAGATATAACCAAGTTCGCCGTTATATACGCCTGTCTCTACCTCGCCTGTTAAAGGATCGATGCTCTCTATGTTGTAATCATTCTTGATCTGCATGATGCGGTCATTCTCGCAGTACAGATCCGAGCCTCCTACGGTAAGAGAATTGCGTAACGGATCGGATGCGATCGCCTGCAATTCCTTATTAAGAGCTTTGGTGCCGAGAAAGTTCTGCTTCGTAGGTGACAATATGACCATATCGTCATCTTTATATCTGTCATAAAGTTCAAAGATCGTCTCTTTGGCATCTTCTTCATTCTTTGCCTTGATTATCCTGAAATCAGTGTCATTTCCGATCAGCTGTTCACCCTGTAATATCCTGTATGCATTCGCGGCTATGGAACTGTCGTTATCCTGTCTGAAGACATATTTAAGTTCAACTCTCGGGATCGAGCTGCATTCCAGAAGATCAGACAGGAGATTACCCGGGCCGACTGACGGAAGCTGGTTGGGGTCACCTATCAATATCACGGAACTGTCGGGCTTGACAGCGCGAAGCAGCGACAAAAAGAGCGCATTATCGACCATTGAGGCTTCATCCACGACAATTACCCTTGCATCCAACGGATTGTGGAAGTTTCTTCCGAACACGAATCCCGATTCCCCGTCAACAGGTCTGACCTCAAGAAGCCTGTGGATCGTATGAGCAGAATGTCCCGTAGCTTCCGACAACCTCTTTGCAGCTCTTCCCGTAGGCGCACAGAAAAGGCATTTGATCTTCTGCTCCGTAAAATGGGAAGCAAGGATCCCCGTTATTGTTGTCTTGCCGGTTCCGGGGCCTCCGGTAATAATCGAGAAAGGCTCATTAAAACACATCCTTAATGCTTCTTTCTGAAGCTCGTCAAGTCCGATGCCCCGGTCCTCCGAGAGCTTCTGTATCCTCATATCAGCTTTCTCGATATCGAAAAAGACCTTGCCTGCATTTACGAATGTCTCTATCTCTGATTTGATCCCGGCTTCTGTCCTGAATATCTTCTTCAGAGCTGCCCTCGATCCTTCATCATCTTCTCTGCAGCTCATGCATTTATTATCCGAAAACTTATAGATGACGATATCATCTGCGCTTATTCCGAGCCTTAGAGCTTCCTCATAGGATATCTCAAATCTGCTGCAGGAATGATCATCCCTGTCACAATCAGAGCTCTTTTTGCAGGTATCACAGATACCGTCCCGGAAGATCAGTTTTCTTACATTATCCTTAAGGATCTGAGGGTTCATATATGTATGTCCGGATGTATAATGCACCTCATTAAGGATGCTTAAGACCGCACCTAATATCCTCATTGGATCAAGCTTGTCGATATCGAGTTTTCCTGCAAGGTATTCGCATGTTTCAAAACCTATGCCGTCAACACGCAGGAGCTTATAGGGATTTGCCGATATCTCGTCATAGGAAGTCAGTCCGAACATATCATATGTCTTGGAAGCCTGCTCTTCCGTTAGTCCGAACAGCCGGAGTCTTAGTATGAGTTCGAGATAAGGTCCTTTCTCGGTGATGATATCCGACATCGATCTCGCCCTCTTTTCGGAAAGACCCTTTATCTCCTTGGAAAGCGTCTTGGGGCGCTTCTTTAACTCCTCCAGGACATCTTCACCGTATTTTTCAGCTAAGAGAAGGCCTGTCTTTTCACCCACTCCGTCAAAATTGCTCCTGATGAAGGAAGCTATGACCGGAGCCTTGAGATCTGATTCCTCGGAAAGTTCGATAGAGGAAGCACTTATCTGGACTATCCTTCCGTAAAGGCCTATCTGACCGGATATCTTATACTTAAGTCCCGGGACAATGCTTCCCGCAAAGTTTCCCTTGACCGAGAATCTTCCGCAGTAAAAGATGACAAAACCGTTCTTCTCGAAAACAACGGAAGTCGGGATAACAATAACGCCGGATACGTTAGTTCCGACGTCTTGTTCTTCAGGTCTATAAAGATCTTTTTTGTCTTTGTCGCTCTTCATAAGAAGAGGTTAGCAAACTTTTGTTTGCTTTTCAATGACCAATTGTAACTAAAACGGACTTAATTTACTTTAACCGTTCCGATCGAATTATCGTCCCAGTCATAGAGTGTCATCTCTATGCTCTCGCTCTCATCTTGAAGAGTGATATAAATAGGTACGGGATTAAGGAACGTCAGGTCGTCCTTCTTCTTATACTCTATCTTCATCTCATGACCGTCTTCATTTACGACGAAATAGGCAACATCCTTTTCGTCTTTGATATCAACGGTTATAAATACTTCCGATCTGTTCATGTAGGTATTGACTACCGTATCTCCGAATTGGCTCTGTGATTCCTTCAGGATACCGTCATTACTTGTTACGTAATACTTCCCGTCCTTCTCCGTGATCTGAAGCACTGAATCGTTATAAGACATGCTACCGGTACTTGTATTGAACTTATATCCGTATAAAAGGAATGCCACAGCTGCCGAAGCGGAAATGAAGATAAAAAGACTTATAAGTATGACCGCGAACGGAGGAAGCCATTTGCGGAGCTTGACTTCCGATGTGACTGCCTTTGTCAGATGTTTGTTATAAAAGAACTTGTATATAAAATATACGGCAAGTGTCAGAGCCAGGCAGACCGGCAATGCCAGAATTAATAAGATTAAAAACAATGATGCAACACTCATAATGTACCTCCTAGATTCCAAATACTTCTTTAAAATGATAGTAATAAGATCTGGTGACCTCAGTCTTTGAACCATCACTCATGTGAAGGGTAAACTTTTGGAATACCGAAGCCTCGATCCTTTTTATCTGTTTTCTGTTAACGATAGTTGAGTTGCTTATCCTCAGGAAAACATCACCGTCAAGGACCGTCTCCAGATACCTCAGGCGCTCGCGCGAGTTATAGCTGTCGCCCTTGGTATGAATGACCACATCGTGGCCGAGGCTCTCAATGAAAACTATATCCTTGACATCGACATAAAACTGCTGTTCCCTGATCTTGCCCTGAATATAATTTACTCCCGTGTTCCGTCGTGTTATCTGATACTCGGCATTGCCATCTTCCTCTATCCCCAAAGAAGCGAGCTGACTTCTTATAGGGTCGTCCGGATCAAGCAGGTATTTCAGTTTCATGTCTTCACCTCTCGTTTTCTTCTGAAAAGCTTTTCAATATCATCATACCTGTAATCAAGTCAAAAACCACTTGTTTTGAATATCTTGCAATAAAACAAGCATAACTTGCATAAACCCGATCATCAGGAGGTACATTTATAGTATAACAATATAGTTTTCGAAAAGAAAAAAGGCCGCCACAACTGAAGTGACGGCCTTTGGTCTATATCATATTATCAGATCCCGGCATCTTTTCTTAAGATATCAGCCTTATCGGTCTTCTCCCAAGGAAGCTCGATATCGGTCCTTCCGAAGTGACCGTATGCGGCAGTCTTCTGATAGATAGGACGGCGAAGATCCAGATCCCTGATAATGGCTGCAGGACGCAGATCAAAGTTCTTCTTGACGATCTCCGTGATCTTCTCGTCCTCGATAACGCCTGTACCGAATGTATCGACCATGACGGATACCGGCTTTGCAACGCCGATCGCATATGCAAACTGAACCTCGCACTCCTTGGCAAGTCCTGCCGCTACGATGTTCTTGGCGATATATCGTCCCATGTAAGCTGCGGAACGGTCAACCTTCGTCGGATCCTTGCCCGAGAAAGCTCCGCCACCGTGACGGCCGAATCCGCCGTATGTATCAACGATGATCTTACGGCCCGTAAGACCCGAATCACCCTGAGGACCGCCCACAACGAACCTTCCTGTAGGGTTAACGAAGAACTTCGTATCGGAATCGATAAGCTCTGAAGGAACAACAGGCTTTATAACCTGTTCGATAATGAACTTCTCGAGTTCCTCATGAGTCACGTCTTCTGTATGCTGAGTGGAGATTACGACTGCATCTACTCTCTTGACCTTATTGCCGTCATACTCAACGGTGACCTGGCTTTTTCCGTCAGGACGAAGGAAATTGACTGTCTTGTTCTTACGTACCGAAGTAAGCCTCAGTGTGAGCTTATGAGCAAGTGATACCGGAAGAGGCATGAATTCTTCGGTATCGTCATTTGCATATCCGAACATCATTCCCTGATCGCCCGCGCCCGTATCGAGAGGATCCGTATCGCCTTCTCTTGCTTCAAGAGACTTGTTAACGCCCATAGCGATATCAGGCGACTGCTCGTCGATCGAAGTAAGGACTGCGCATGTCTTGTAGTCAAATCCGGAATCCGATCCGTCATAACCGATCTCCTTGATCGTGTTTCTGACTATCGTAGGGATATCGACATAAGCGGATGTGGTGATCTCACCCATAACAAGCACCATACCGGTAGTACAGCATGTCTCGCAGGCAACCCTTGCCGTCTTGTCCTGAGCGATGATCGCATCAAGAACACCGTCGGAGATCTGATCGCAGATCTTATCCGGATGTCCCTCGGTAACCGACTCTGAAGTAAAGAGCCATTTGCCAACTTTGTTTCTCATAAAAACCGCCTTTCTCCGTTCATTCTTACCTTCAGCAAAAAAGCCTTCCCCGAAGAGGAAGGCTTTGTAAGTTATATATTTGCCTCTCATCTTTCAGGTTTCCCTGCCGGATTTGGCACCGCTGCTTTCCGCGGTTGTCGGGTTTCATAGGGCCGGTTCCCTCCACCACTCTTGATAAGTATGAACAATCTAAAAAATTCAATCAATTATAGTGTTTGTTTCCTTCATTTGTCAATACATTACATGAAAGTTGAGACTTTCGTATCTTTTAGGACGAATTAACAGAAATTGTCGACACTTTTCCCTTCCGAAAACGTATAAAATACCCGCACAAACAAAAAAGAAACGGAGGTACATCATGAAGCGCGGAATCATAATCTTCGAACGGGAAGACTATATCTATAAGTTATTGAAGTTCAGGCTTTCCAACTACTTCCCCGACAGTTACATAGTAAGAGGCAAAAAAGGCAGGATCGATTCTTCCGATATACCTCTGGCCGAATGCATCCATATCCTTTATGACAGCGACCAGTTCTCATACGAACAGATCTGCAGGGATTCTGACAGTCTGGATATCCCTGTAACGATCTCAGGTCTTTGTAATGAGGAATACAAGAACGGCAGGATAATCGACTGTAAATATCTGGCTAATAAGATAATCAACAGCGATCCTTCATTGCCGGTCCCTTCATTCGTAGGTAATCCTTCCGAACATAACGGCAGGATCATCCTCCTCATCCCTTACGCCTATATGGACGAACGGGAGAATATGATCGGCACGGAATTCGATTATCTTAAAAAGAGTACTAAGATGTGCCTTCGCATAGACCTGATGTCAGGGATCAGGATGCCCGTAACATTTTCGGGTGTCGATAATTCATCGGGCGGATTAACTGAGATTCTTGATCTGGCATCCAGGAACGAACTTAAGCCCGAAGATATTATGGCCTACAGCACTCCCGATACCAACGGATTCATTACTCCGGGAAGACCTCGCCATTCCGATGATGTCTTCGATTACGGGATCGATGCAGTCATAAATCTCATGGAAGAAGCATATGAACTTACGACGGATCCCGCCTTTCCTCTGAACGTATTGATCGTAGCTGAAGGCTTCAGGATAAAGGAACTTATCCGCATCGCATCTCACGCGGGCGAAGTCCATTTTCTTCTTCCGGAACGCCTCTTAGATGAAGATACGGGTTTCAGATCCGAGATCGGAACGATAACGAGATCTCTTCCTCACGACATACCGGTAACAATGCACTATTGCGACAACATTTTAAGAAACAGGAATTATGAAACAGTTAAGATATGACACGGAGATCATAAAGGAACGTATATCCAGATGCGTATTAAAGCTCCTTAAGAACGAGGGCGAACCTGATGATGCCCGTCTTAAGGAGATAATCGCAAATGTCATAAGCGAGGATCAGGATAAACTGATGCTCAGCTTAAATGAGAAAAGAGAACTTGCGGTCAATGTATTTAACAGCCTGAGACGTCTGGATGTTATAGAACCCATGATGCAGGATCCGTCCGTGACCGAGATCATGGTCAACGGTCCCGACAATATATATTTCGAAAAAAACGGTAAGCTCTTCAGATCGGAGATAAGGTTCAAAGACAAAAATTCTCTTCAAACATTAATATCTTGCTTTTTTGCAAACTCCAACAGACCACTTAACGAAGCTAATCCTATCTCCGATCTGAGGCTTCCTGACGGCTCTAGAGCAAATGCGGTTCTTCCGCCTGTTGCTCCTGATGGTCCGATAATCACGATAAGGAAATTTACGGGAATAAGGCATGATATAGCCACCCTCATAAGACAGGGATTCATTAACGATAAGGAGGCCCGATTCCTCTATGAATGCGTCAGGAACAAAAAGACCATCTTCCTTTGCGGAGGAACAGGAAGCGGCAAGACAACCTTCCTTAATACCCTCTCGTCATTCATCGGCAAGGATGAACGTGTAGTTACAATAGAAGACTCGGCTGAATTAAGTCTTCAGGGAATAACAAATCTTGTCCGCCTTGAAGCAAGACTTCCGGGGCCTGACGGAAACGGAGAGATCACGATAGGAGCTCTTATCCGTGCCGCCTTAAGAATGAGGCCTGACCGGATCATTGTCGGGGAAGTCAGAGGTACTGAAAGCGCCGACATGATGCATGCGCTTAATACAGGCCACCCGGGTTCCATGTGCACGGGACATGCCAACTCCTGCGGCGAGATGTTAGACCGCCTGACGGTCATGGTCATGTCAGGGTCCAACCTTCCCTACGAGGCAATCGTCTCCCAGATATCCATGGGGCTGGA
>Ga0310786_10011785_pt1 | contig 10879 bp, 11 predicted proteins | sample AusTroGonzalo_MG_FD_203881 | JGI IMG/M metagenome (GOLD analysis project Ga0310786, IMG submission 203881) | Bovine rumen microbial communities from tropical cattle in Woodstock, Queensland, Australia - Gonzalo_03 (v2) (version 2) | ecosystem: Host-associated > Mammals > Digestive system >...
ATGAGAGATGTAGTATTAAATGGAGTCATTGGAAATGATGTCGAGAGTGTCGGTAGGTTGGACCTCAAGGGAGTCGATCTGTTCGACGGGTTCGGGGCTATGAGCGTTATCCATGCCAGTGCAAATGAAGAGGATGACCAGATTCAGACACAAAAGGACGATGGATACGATACTGCCCAAGAAGATGCCGAGAGCGTGCCACCATTTGCGCTGAATCAGGGCGCTGAGGAGTAAAACTAACTGGCAAAGCAAGAGCAGGAAGCCGATTATCAGGAAGGCGTTGAATAGCCATCTAGGCAGGATGGCGAAGAAGAAAGAGCCTGCGCCGGAGATGACGAGGGTAAGCAACGGCGGCAAATACCACCATCGTGTCAGTGTTAATGGTTTTTCTGCCATACTTCTATAAGTTGATTTTCTAAATAGCGTTTGATGGCTGAGCAGCCGTGTGAAATATCTCTGGATTCAGATGCCGTGTAGATTGTGCCGCCTTCCAGCTCACAGCGGAAGCTCCACGATGGTGGTCCGCCCAGCATATGAGGAACTTCGGGGAAGGATGGCGGGGTGGGGTAGTCGGTCAGTTCCTGATAGATTTTATATTCTTCTATCATGGCACGGACCCGTTGCAGGACGCTGTCTGCGACGACAGTCTTGACGAGCTCTTCCCGCACATAACCGCTGAGTATCATCGCGTCTGATGCTGTATCACGCTCTATTTGACGGAGGACGGTGGTGGGTCTCGACGATCCGGACTCTTCATAGAAGAGGCTTAGGATGTTTCCCGTCGGCATCGTGCGCTGTTGGGCTTCCTGGCGACGCTGGAGCATGAGGTCGCAGTATGTTCTCAGCTCAGAGTAGCGGCTCCTCGCTTCCCACATCTGCCGACTAGTATATTCATAGAGCTCCAGCAGCTTGTTCCTGTCATAGTTCTTGAACTTCTTTTCGTCTTGAGGTTCTAAGATCATCTGGTGATCCCTGATCCACTCTCCTTCGCGGAACCATTCCTCAATGACAGCCGTGTCCTGTTGATATTCCTCTGTGGAGCGTGAAAGGATTTTTTCGCAATAGCTGTAGGCGCGTAGGTCTGAGGCAATGATGTCTGGTGCGGACTTCAACGGAGCATTGGCCAAGGAAATCAGACGTTCCACCGTAGCTTGGAATTCCTTTTTTTGCTCTTTCTTGCTCTTGGCCTGACCAAAAAGTGTCAAGGGTAGCATCATGGATAGCAGGGCTAAAGTAATAGTCAAGAAATGTCTTTTGCTCATAAGAAAAATGTTTTGATGGCGCAGATAACATCCTAAGGATGATGCGTCAGAATGATTTTAAATGTTGTTCAAACCAATTGGCGATACTGCGATAAAGGTGGAGGCGGGTGTTGCCGCCGTAGATGCTGTGATTGCGGTTCGTATAGACGAGCTGCATGAAGGGCTTGTCGGCTTGTACAAAAGCCTCGGTGAGTTCGGCAGTATTGCGTAGGTGTACATTGTCATCGGCGGAGCCGTGGCAGAGAAGCAAGGCGCCGCTGAGCAGGGGAGCACGGGTGATGGGGTTGCGGTCGTAGCCTGTGGGGTTCTCCTTGGGCGTGCGCATATATCGCTCGGTATAGACGCTGTCATAGAAACGATAGCTGGTGACAGGAGCCACAGCCACACCGGCGGCGAAGACGGCACGTCCCTCGGTCATGGACATGAGGGTATTGAAACCGCCGTAGCTCCAGCCCCAAATGCCAATACGGGCTTTGTCGATATAGGGCAGAGACCCGAGGTAAAGGGCTGCCTCCACCTGGTCCTTGGATTCGAGGATGCCGAGGTTCAAGTAGGTCTGTTTCTCGAAAGCAGCACCACGACCACCCGTACCGCGACCATCTACGCAGACGCAGATGAAGCCCTTTTGTGCCATCAAGTGCTCAAAAAGACATCCGCCCATATTGCCGACACTCCACGAGTCGAGTACCTGTTGGGAACCGGGGCCGCTGTACTGATACATGATGACGGGGTATTTCTTGGATGCCGAGAAGTCGGCAGGCTTGACCATATAACCATTCAACTCCACGCCCTCGCCAGTCTTGAAAGTGAAGAACTCGGGCTTTGCCAACTTTAAACCTTCAACTCTCAGCTTTAAACTCTGATTGTCCTCCAGTGTCTTCAAAACCTTACCCGAACGGGCATCGTTGAGGGTGGTGACGGGTGGTGTGAAGATGTTGGAATAGACGTTGAGGAAGTATTTGAAGTTCTTGGAGAAGATGGCACTGTTGGTGCCTTGTTCTTGGCTGAGTTTTGTCATCTTACCCTTAGAGTCTGTTTTATAAACTGATTGATAAATAGCTCCTTCGGGGTTGGCTGCGAAATAGCAGTCTCCGGTCTGAGGATCGTAGCCATAGAATGCTTTCACGACAAAATTGCCTTGGGTGAGCGGTCGCTTCAGTGTGCCGTTGAGGTCGTAGAGGTAGAGTTGGTTGTAGCCGCTGCGCTCGCTCATGAGCACGAAGCCTCCATCGAAGAGCTGCAGGTTCTTGTAAGGATCTTCGGTGACGTAGTTCTCGATCTGGTCGCGCACGATGAGCTTACATTCTGTGGAGCGCGGGTTGGCCGTGTAGATGTCGAGGCGGTCCTGATGGCGGTTCTGTGTGAGCACGAGCAGGCGCTCAGGGTCGCTGGTGAAACGGATACGTGGAATGTAGCCGTCGGCGTCGAGCGGCAGTTTCATCTGCTGGATGCGGTGGCTCTTGATGTCGTAGGAGTGAACGCTAACAATGGCATTCTGCTCGCCGGCCACAGGGTATTTGTAGGAGTAAGAGCCGGGATAGGTGGCGAACTCCTCGTGTTCAGGGCTGCGCCCACGATAGAGCGGGAAGGCGAACTCGGGAACAGCGCTCTCATCGTAGCGGATCCAGGCAAGCATCGTGGCGTCAGCATTGAAGTCAAGAGCGCATGAGAACGAAAACTCTTCCTCGTTGACCCAGTCGGGTTTGCCGTTGATGATTTTGTTGTATTCTCCATCTTTGGTCACCTGCAGCTCGCTGTTGCCGAAAAGCAGCTTCACGAGGAAGATGTTATTCTGGCGCACGAAAGCCACCATGGTGCCGTCGGGTGAGAACACCGGCACCTCCTGCGGTCCACCTGAGGAGAGCGGCTCGAGGGTGTGGTTGCGCACATTATATATATAATAGGTAGCCGTGAAAGAATGACGGTAGATGCGGTTGGTCTCTGTCTGGATGAGGATAGTCTTCTCATCGGGACTCATGATGTAGCCGTCGATGTGGTCAATGCGCACATCGCCTCGGGCTGTTGCGACATCAAAGAGTACCTCGGCCTGTTCACCTGTCCGGAAAGAGTACGCTACAATCTGTCGGGCATCTGCCGAGATTTGGCTATAGCGTTCGCCGTCTGTCAGCGGGCGTACACCGGTGATGGTTCGGGCGGCGTATTGACCGCGTGTGAGGGCTTCAAGGCTCAGTGTCTCAGCCATTGTGGGCATAAGCCATGTGCATAAAGCCAATAGGGAGAGAAGGAGTCGTTTCATTGTATAATTGTTTAACGTTAAACGAATTATTTTTGGCAAAGGTAATGATAATTTACGGTTTTACGATTTACGATTTACGATTATTTGATAAAAGAACCCTTTTTTTATGTTTTTTTCTTTGTCGATTCAGCGGAAAGAGGTATTTTTGTCGAGCATAATCAACTTTACAACCTTACAACTACAAAACCTTATAACCTCAAAACCTCATAGTATGAAGATTGAAACTATTATGGCGAACCTGGAGGCTAAGCATCCGGGCGAGAAAGAGTACTTGCAGGCTGTGCGCGAAGTGCTCATGTCTATTGAAGAAGTGTATAATCAGCATCCTGAGTTCGAGAAAGCCAAACTCATTGAGCGTCTGGTGGAGCCCGAACGTATCATCACGTTCCGTGTGCCGTGGGTCGATGATAAGGGCGAGGTGCAGGTGAACCTCGGCTATCGTGTGCAGTTCAACAGCGCCATCGGTCCCTACAAGGGCGGTTTGCGTTTCCATGCCAGTGTGAACCTGAGCATCTTGAAGTTCCTGGGCTTTGAACAGACATTCAAGAATGCCCTCACGACCCTGCCCATGGGCGGCGGCAAGGGTGGCTCTGATTTTAGCATCCGTGGCAAGAGCGATGCCGAGGTGATGCGCTTCTGTCAGGCTTTCATGAGTGAACTCTATCGCTACATTGGTCCGGAGGTAGATGTCCCTGCCGGTGATATCGGTGTCGGAGCCCGCGAAATAGGTTACCTCTTCGGCCAGTACAAGAAACTGACACGCGATTGGAGCGGTGTGCTCACGGGCAAGGGCTTGGAATACGGCGGCTCGCTGATTCGTCCCGAGGCTACGGGCTTCGGCGGTCTCTACTTCGTGAATGAGATGCTGAACACCCACGGCAAGGACATCAAAGGCAAGACAGTGGCCATCAGCGGTTTCGGCAATGTGGCCTGGGGGGCTGCCACGAAGGCTACGCAGCTGGGTGCCAAGGTGATTACCATCAGCGGTCCAGATGGATATATCTATGACCCGACAGGTATCAGCGGCGAGAAGATTGATTATCTACTGGAACTCCGCAACAGCGGTAATGACATCTGTGAACCCTATGCAGAGGAGTTCCCCGAAGCCAAGTTCTTCGCCGGTAAGAAACCTTGGGAAGTGAAGTGCGACATCGCCCTGCCGTGTGCTACGCAGAACGAGCTCAACGGCGAGGATGCCCGTCAGCTCATTGCAAACGGAGTACAATGCGTAGGCGAGATATCAAACATGGGTTGCACGCCCGAGGCCATCGATGCTTTCATCGAAGCCAAGATGATCTTTGCTCCCGGTAAGGCTGTGAATGCGGGCGGTGTGGCCACATCAGGTCTTGAGATGAGCCAGAATGCCATGCACATCAGTTGGAGTGCCGAAGAGGTGGATCAACGCCTGCATGGTATCATGCATGCTATCCACGCCCAGTGCGTGAAGTATGGCACCGAACCCGACGGCTATGTCAACTACGTGAAGGGCGCCAACATCGCCGGTTTCATGAAGGTGGCCAAAGCCATGATGGCTCAGGGAATCGTGTAATAGCCTTTGGCCTTGATTTCTGCCCATACGCGGGAATCAAGGCCAAAGCCGTTGTACGCGGGGTCATGAACAATGGCCTCGCGAATTTGTGTGGAGGAGATATCGAGCAGAGGCGTGTTGACGAGCTTCACCCCCTCAGGCAGGGAACTCTCATCGATAGGATACTCGGGACGAGGATAGATAAGGAGGCGATGGTGTCGCAGAATCTCTTCGGCCTCATACCACCGTGGGAAGCGATGCCAGTTGTCGGCTCCGATGACGAGCACAAACTCATGCTCGGGGTGGGTGGCCCGTAGTGCTTCCAAGGTATGCACCATATAGGAGGGGCGGGGCAGATGGAACTCGAAGTCGCTGACCTTGAGGTGACGTTTGCGTCCAATAGCTATCCGTGCCAATCTTAATCGTGCGGCATCATCCAATAAGCCCTCTGCAGGCTTCAACGGGTTCTGCGGTGACACTAGGAACCATAGCTCATCCACAAGATGATGTTGCACTAGCCATTGCCCAAGGGCGATGTGGCCGGTGTGGATGGGATTGAAGCTGCCGCCGTAGAGACCGATGGTCATGATGATGGGCTAACGTTTATAGTTTAAAGTTTATAGTTTAAAGAGGTTTCTAGTCACCTCAGAAGCCCCATAAACCTTATTCTACAAAATCTTGAACAGCGCGATAGGCTTCTGCTTTTGCCGTTTCCAGGTCATCGTTGATGATGACACGGTCGAAGCGTGGGGCATAAGAGAGTTCGTAGGCGGCGCGGTCGAGGCGCTGCTGGATGACTTCGGGCGTGTCGGTGGCGCGTCCTTCAAGGCGCTGGCGCAGGGTTTCGATGCTGGGAGGTTGGATGAAGAGGCTCAGAGCCTGATTGCCGAAGTATTCTTTCAGTCGCATTCCGCCGTGCACGTCAACATCGAAGACCACGTTCTGCCCAGCTGCTAATTGTTTCTCTACTTGCGTTTTGAGTGTTCCGTAGAAGCGGTCGGTATAGACTTCCTCGTATTCGATGAAATCATCGGCGGCAATGTGAGCGCGGAACTCTTCGGGCGAGAGGAACAAATACTCCACGCCATGCTGCTCTTGTCCACGCGGAGGACGCGTAGTCGCTGAAACGGAAAAGAAGAGATTCAGTTCCTTGCGTGGCATCAGGCTGCCGATGATGGTGCTTTTGCCGCTTCCCGAGGGGGCGCAGAAGATAATAACCTTGCTCATATTACATCACATTCAAAACCTGTTCCTTAATCTGTTCCAACTCATCCTTCATCTTCACCACGATGTTCTGCATCTCGGCGATATTGGATTTACTGCCCGTTGTGTTGATTTCTCGACCCATCTCTTGCGCGATGAAACCGAGCTTTTTGCCCTGTCCATGGCCACTTTCCATGGTCTCTGTGAAATAACGAAGATGATTGGCCAAACGCTGTTTCTCCTCGTTGATATCGAGCTTTTCAATATAGTAAATCATTTCCTGTTCAAGGCGGTTCTTGTCGTACTGTGCCTCGGGGATAGACTCCAGTCCCTCGACGATGCGGGCGCGGATTTTCTCCACGCGTGCCTTTTCGTAAGGCTCGATCTGCTGGAGCAAAGCTCCGATATTGGCAATTTTTTCTGCAAACTTCTGTTGCAGGGCGGCACCCTCTTGACGACGGAACTCCATGAGCGCGTTGATAGCCTGTTCCGCTACCCCTCGGGCAACAGTCCACTCGTCCTCGTTCAGTTCTACGGCCTCAGTGCGGGTGAGGACATCGGGTAAGCGAAGAAGGGTGGGTATCCAGTGCTCCTCGGGGTCTTCAAGGGCAAAGTCCTCGGAGAGCGCACGAATCTGTTCGATGTATGACTTCACGACGGCACGGTTGATGGGCGCTGCTGCGTTGGCATCGTCGCGCTCGATATAGAGGCTGAAATCCACCTTGCCACGTTCCAATGTGGTGCTGATGATGGAACGGAGTTCCATTTCTTTCTCGCGATAGATAGGGGCAATGCGCGTCTGCAGGTCCATGGCTTTGCTGTTCACGGACTTAATCTCGGCGGTAATCTTTTTGCCGTTATACTCGGCAGAGGCCTTACCGTAGCCTGTCATGGATAATATCATTTGTTCAACGTTAAACGAAAATCTGGTGCAAAGGTAGTAAAAAAACGTAAAACGGCCATTTAAATCATAAATAATGTGTATCTTTGCGCCCTAAATAGTAAATCGTGAATCGTTAAATCGTCAAATCGTTAAATATCTTGGCTTGTATTCTGCATATTGAAACCAGTACGAAGGTCTGTTCGGTAGCCGTGAGCGAGGATGCTCACGTGATTTATGAGCAGACCGATACAGACGGTCCTAATCATGCCACCAAATGCGCAGTCTTTGTGGATGAGGCGCTGAGTTTTGCCGAGAGTCATGCTATCCCCTTGGATGCTGTGGCAGTGAGCCAAGGCCCTGGCAGCTACACGGGTTTGCGCATCGGTGTATCGATGGCTAAGGGCGTGGCTTATGGACGTGGCGTGCCCCTTGTGGCTGTGCCAACCTTGGAACTGCTTTGCGTGCCTGTGCTGCTCTATCGTGAAGACATTCCCGATGAGGCCCTGTTTGTTCCGATGATTGACGCCCGTCGCATGGAGGTTTATTCAGCTGTCTACGACCGTGCCCTGAAACCCTTGCGTGGCGTACAGGCTGACATCGTGGATGCCGACACTTATCATGAGTGGCTCGATCGTGCACCCGTTTATTTCTTCGGTGACGGAGCTGCCAAGTGCAAAGAGGTGATTACACACCCTAACGCCCATTTCATCGATGATGTCCACCCGCTGGCCAAGCATATGTATCCGCTGGCTGCCCGTGCCTTGTCACGGAATGAGACCGTGGATGTAGCCTACTTCGAACCTTTCTATCTCAAGGACTTTGTGGCCACAAAACCCAAAGATTTGTTACACTCGTGATTCTTATGAGTCCTATGCACTCTATTAGAAGCCTTATCAGCATAAATTATCAACTATGACATACAACACCCAACGCGAGAAACTCATCCTGCCAGAATACGGCCGCACCATTCAGGAGATGGTAGATATCTGCGTGAACATCGAGGACCGTGCAGAACGGCAGCAATGCGCCGAGAGCATCATCGCCATTATGACAACTATGAATCCTAATGTCCAGCAGCAGCCGGATTACGAGCATAAGCTCTGGGATCAGCTGGCCATCCTCTCCAACTATCAGCTTGATATCGATTATCCTTTTGAGATCGTAAAGCCCGAGGAGATTACGGCAAAGCCCAAACCCCTAAAGTACCCGATGCACCGTATCCGTTATCGTCACTATGGCCATCTCACCGAGGAATTTGCACGCCGTCTGAAGGATATGCCAGAGGGTGCCGATCAGAAGGAACTTACGACCATGATGGCTAACTTCATGAAACGGAGCCTCTATAATTGGAATCGTGACGCCATGGATGAGCGCAAGGTTCGGACAGACTTGGAACACTATACCGACAGCAAGGCTACACTGCCTGATGACTTCCATTTTGCCTCCGTCAGCAACGGACACCTGCCCGGCAGCAATGCCAGCAAGAAGAGGCGCAAGCGTTAACGTCCTTGTTTAAAAGAATATAGCAATGAGTTCATTCCAGATCGAAGGCGGCCACCGCTTATGCGGTACGATTACTCCTCAGGGCGCGAAGAATGAGGCCCTGCAGGTGCTCTGTGCAGTGCTGCTCACCGATGACCCCGTGCGGATTCAGAATATCCCGGATATCTCTGATGTCAACAACCAGATTCAGCTGCTTCAGGACATCGGCGTGAAGGTAACAAAGAATGCCAAGGGCGATTACACATTCCAAGCCGACAGCGTGGATGTCAGTTTCCTTGAGAGTGACGATTTCCTGGAGCGCTCGGCCCGGCTGCGTGGTAGCATCATGCTCGTGGGGCCGTTGCTAACACGTTACGGGCGTGCTTTGGTGTCGAAGCCCGGAGGCGACAAAATCGGTCGCCGCCGCGTAGATACTCACTTCCTGGGCATGGAAAGCCTCGGCGCCAAGTTCCGCTATGATTCCGAACGCAGTCTTTTCGAGATGACGGCTCCGCGTCTCAAGGGCTCTTATATGCTGCTGGACGAGGCTTCTGTCACGGGTACGGCCAATATCGTGATGGCTGCCGTGATGGCTGAGGGAACGACCACGATCTATAATGCTGCTTGCGAACCCTATATCCAGCAGCTCTGTCGGATGCTCAACCGCATGGGTGCTCGCATTGAGGGAATCGCTTCCAACCTCTTAACCATTCACGGCGTAGATAGCCTGCATGGCACCGAACACCGCATCCTACCCGATATGATTGAAGTCGGTTCATTCATCGGTATGGCTGCCATGTGCGGCGATGGCATCCGTATTAAGGATGTCGGCTACGATGACCTCGGCATCATTCCTTATACCTTCCGTCGTCTTGGTATCACTGTGCAGCGTCAGGGTGATGATATCTATGTCCCCTGTCACGACCATTACGAGATAGAATCTTTCATTGACGGTTCCTTTATGACTTTCAGCGATGCTCCGTGGCCAGGTCTCACGCCTGACCTGTTGAGCGTCCTGTTGGTGGTCTCTACCCAAGCCAAGGGCTCGGTGCTCATTCACCAGAAGATGTTCGAGAGCCGCCTTTTCTTCGTGGATAAACTTATAGACATGGGCGCCCAGATCATCCTCTGCGACCCGCACCGTGCGGTGGTTGTAGGCCACGACAATCAAATCCGTCTGCGGGCCGGTCGCATGACTTCGCCTGATATCCGCGCCGGTATCGCTCTACTGATTGCAGCCATGAGCGCTGAAGGTACGAGTGTTATCAGCAATATCGGTCAAATAGACCGTGGTTATGAGGACATCGAACATCGTTTTAATGCTCTAGGGGCAGTGATTACAAGAATTCCTTAAACACACAACAGTGACGGAATAAACGTTAAAGGCTAACCGTTAAACGAAAAATGGTCTCGGACAGTGATGTTTATCAGATAGGTGTGATAACCCGTACGCATGGCGTGCGAGGAGAGGTCGCTTTCCAGTTCACAGACGATGTGTGGGATCGTGTGGAAGCCGATTATCTCTTCTGCAAGATGGACGGCTTGCTCGTTCCTTTCTTCTTGGAGGAATGGCGCTTCCGTTCCGACACGACAGCCTTGCTGAAGTTTGAGGACATCGACAATGCCGATGCGGCTGCACGCATGGTCGGTGCTGAAGTCTATTTCCCAAAGGCTCTGACCCCTTCTGAGGTGGACGAAGAGGATTTGACGTGGCAACACTTCACGGGTTTCGAAGTAATCAGAGCTCTATCCATCACGGGGGATCGGGGAGAGGGCCTATTCTTGGGCACCGTCACCTCCGTTCTCGACCAGACAGCCAATGTCCTGTTGGAAATTACGACACCCGAGGGTAAGAGCATCCTCATTCCGGCTCACGAGGACTTCATTCTCCGCGCCGACCATCGTGAGCGCCGCCTCTATGTCGATGTGCCCGACGAACTCCTTACATTGAACAGCTAACATATATGAAATATACTCCACAGTCAAAGGTAACCAATCCCTTCTCTACAAAAGAGGGGCAGGGGAGGGGCTCCCTCAAACAGATTGCCATCCTCGGTTCTACAGGTTCCATCGGCACACAGGCTCTGCAAGTCATTGCCGAGCACGCCGATCTCTTTGAGGCGCGTGTCCTCACGGCCAATAACAAGTGGGAACTGCTGGCACAGCAGGCACGTCAGTTCCGGCCTGCCACCGTGGTCATTGCCAACGAGGCGCACTACGAGGCTTTGCGCGATGCCCTTGCAGATTTGCCCATCGCTGTTTAT
>Ga0310786_10011788_pt1 | contig 10875 bp, 7 predicted proteins | sample AusTroGonzalo_MG_FD_203881 | JGI IMG/M metagenome (GOLD analysis project Ga0310786, IMG submission 203881) | Bovine rumen microbial communities from tropical cattle in Woodstock, Queensland, Australia - Gonzalo_03 (v2) (version 2) | ecosystem: Host-associated > Mammals > Digestive system >...
ATGAGCAATCCTGACGACCTCAATACCTATCACCCAGTCAGCACTTTGGCTCCGGGAGTGGCGGGAAAATGGCAAAGGGGACTGGTGGAGTTTAGCAGCGCACCTGACGATGCTTTGTTCTTGGTGCTGTATGCCCGTAGCAATCACCTTTCAGCAGGTAGGTCTATCTATGTTGATGATATCTATTTGGACACAAGTGTCGCCTTTGACCTGCGTGTGGCGGATATTGCGAGCAACTCGTTGACACTTGACTGGGAGCAAATAGGAAATCCAGATGTTACTGTCACGGTGATGGACGACAATGCAATCATGGGGACCTATCTTCATGCGGAACCTCCGTTGTTGATAGAACCGTTGAGTATCCGACACTATTATACCATCCTGTTTGAAGGTGTGTCCGGTTCAAGTACGGATGATTGTAATACCAACTTTTATGATACTCTTTCGTTGATTACTCCAGCACCGGGTGTGGGATGTATCAATGCAACAGATCTGACGTCGCCGCAGGCAGTCTTCTTTAGTGGTACCTACAACAATCCTTACTCCCAAGCCGGAGCCATCAATTATGGTCCGCTGCATCCCGACAGCCGTCACACGGTATGTTACGACACCGCTCAGCGTGACCCTCGCACGGGTAACCAACTGCGCACCATCCCAGAGGGATACACCTCGAGTGTGCGTCTAGGCAACTGGAGTACCAACTACTTTGAACCCGAGGCCGAAGGAGTTATTTATGGACTCTATGTCGACACCTCAAACTTCGAATTGCTATTGCTCCGCTATGCCGCAGTATTGCAGGATCCCCTGCATGCTGTCTCCGACCAGCCTCGCTTCCGCATGGAACTGCTTGACACAAACTATAACATCATTGACTCGGCCTGTACCTCGGCTGACTTTATCGCCAATCAGGCGCTGGGGTGGCATACTGCCGACGACGGGGTGCTGTGGAAAGATTGGACGGCGGTGGGCGTGGACCTCAGTAACCATGCCGGCGAGCAGGTATACTTCCGCCTGACGACCTACGACTGTAATGAGGGTTCGCACTACGGCTACGCTTACTTTACGCTGGAGTGTATGCGTAAGAACATGAATACCGTGTCGTGCGGCGACGTGGACAGCAACACCCTTAGTGCCCCCGAGGGCTTCCACTACCGCTGGTATACTTCGCAATCCAGTACCACTATCAGCACGGCACAGCAGATTAAGGTGCCGTCGGAGGACGTTACCTATATGTGCGATGTGACCAAGCTGGATAACTCCAGCTGTGGATTTACTATCAGCGCTTATGGCGGCACGCGCTATCCGATGGCTGCATTCGACACTTCAATAGTGGTGGATAGTTGTCAGTTCTATGTTAACTTTACAAACCGTAGCGGTATCAGCCGTGACGGCGTCAACTTAATTCCAGGAGAAGATTGTGAAACCTATTATTGGGACTTCGGTAACGGGGCAATATCTACCAGTCGCAATCCTCACACGATGTATCCTTTGCCGGGAACATACACCGTGAGACTTATCAGCGGTATCGGTATGGATGAATGCATGGATACTGCATTGATGACGATTGTCCTTGAAATACCAGAAGGAATGAGGCCTGCTGATACTATTGTTGCCTCAATTTGTGACAATCAGAGTTACACTTTCTTTGGCCAACCGTACACGGATGCCGGTCAGTATTTTCACCTTGTCAGCGTACCAGGGCAATTATGCGACAGCCTCTATATGCTGCAACTTACCGTGAGGGCCACTACGTGGAGCGACTCTGTTGTTCAGGCCTGCGATAGCATTTTCTGGCGTGGACAAAACTATACTACCGACGGAACTTACTCCTCGGGACCTATAGGTCTCAACGTGGCGGGATGTGACACTTCGGTCAATCTGGTCCTGTCGGTATTCCCCACCTACGACACGGTCGACACGCTCGTATTCTGTCCCTATCGTCCCTTTGTCTATCGGGGTGTGGACTACGGTGGTCCGGTGGTGTTCGACACTACGCTTTACACGGTCGACAACTGCGACAGTGTGGTCCATGTCAACCTCAGGCCGCGCGATTCCTCGTACCATCTGGTTCCCCGGTACAATTTCGACAGCACCGACTGGATTGTGCCGGACAGCATGATTGCTGGCTGCGCGCCGACAAAGGTCTACCTGATTGACAGTACCGAAGGTGCAGTCCAGTGGGACTGGATGCTCTTCCTGCCCGATACCACGCTGACGTTCACCACGCAGGAGATAGAATATGCATTCCCCGAGGGAAGCGATAGCTTGGCTGCATTGCTGAGCCTGGTGGTAACCAGCAACGAAGGATGTCTCGATACCGTGGGATGGCCGCTCTTTGTGTTCCCGAGTCCGGTGCCCGACTTCCAGTGGGAGCCGCTGCTGCCCTCGATTAGCAGTCCGCGGGTGCAGTTCGAGAACCTCTCCAACCCTTTGGCCGAACAGATGGAGGCCAACCACAGTATGGCTTACCTCTGGCGTGTGCAGGTGGTCGAAGGGGGCTCATTCGACACCTCGTCGGACGCCAACCCCGTCTACCGCTGGGGTGAGGAGGGCGATAACATGGCCGGCGACTATGTGGTGCGCCTTATCAACGAATGGACCCATCAGGCCGATTCGTTCAGGGTGGCCGACTTCGCATGGGCCGACTCCACACTGTTCCCAGCCTGTCTCTACCCGGTGCTGCACCACACCTGTGTCGACTCGGCCGAGCATATTGTTACCATCACCAATGAATATCTGCAGTTCCCCAACCTGGTGACACCCAATGGAGATGGGACCAATGACCGATGGGAGGTTGTGAATCTGTTGGAGTTCGGGAACTACTCGATGAACGAGCTTTGGGTGTATGACCGGACGGGTGCCCTGGTGTACCATGTGAAGAATATACGGCGTTCCGACCAGTTCTGGGATCCGGAGGCGACACGCAGTCCTGACGGGACCTACTATTATCGCTTCGTTGCCGAAGGTCCTTATGGCGTCGTGAAGCGTAACGGTACTATCGAAGTGCTCCGTAAATAAGGGTTTGCCATGCAGCACATACTTGTAGTCGACGACGAAGAAGACCTGCGTGAGATTCTGCGCTTCAACCTGGAGGCCGAAGGCTTCGGGGTGGAGACGGCCGCGAGTGCAGAAGAGGCGCTGGGAGTGCTCTCGTCGCACTTCGACCTTATCCTGTTGGATGTGATGATGGACCGCATGTCGGGCTTCGAGATGGCACAGCGGCTGCGTGAGTCAGGAGACAACACGCCCATTATCTTCCTCACGGCCCGCGACGCGCACGACGACCAACTGCAGGGTTTCGGCGTGGGCGCCGACGACTATATCACCAAGCCGTTCTCGTTTGACACGGTGCTGGCGAGGGTGAAGGCGGTGCTGCGGCGGAGTAACTCAACTAGTATTTCTAGTTCAACTAGTATATCTAGTCTGACGAGGAGGGAGCACCTTATTCTGCAGCTCTTTCAGGAGCATCTGGGGAAGTTCTTTACCCGCGAGGAGATCATCGCCGCCGTGTGGCCCGACGACACCTGTGTCACCGAGCGGTCGGTGGATGTGCATATCGCCCGTCTGCGCAAGAAGATGGGGTCTGAGGGACAACGGATTGTAAACAAAACAGGGTTTGGCTATGGATTGGTCTGATGTGATACTATTGATATTGGTGGTCACCATTATGGTGCTCTACCTCCGCCTGATGCTAAAGAACAAGCGTCTGCGGCTGATGGCCGACGAGGCCAATCGTCTGCGCCTTGAGGCTACTGAAGCCGAGCGCCGCAACCGCCAGCTGAAGCAGGAGATGACCTCCAACATCGCCCATGAACTGAAGACGCCTGTCAGCTCCATCCGCGGATACCTTGAGATACTGCTCGGCGACAAGCCTGTCGATGACGAGCGGCGCCGCCACTACCTGCAGCGCAGCTACAGCCAGACGTTGCGTCTCTCCGACCTGATACAGGATGTTTCCATCATCAACAAGCTGGAGGAGAGCGCCGACCTCTTCCCACGCACGGCGGTGGACGCCTGCGAGGTAGCCGACGAGGCCATCGGCGACCTCGGCGACAAGGCCGAGGCTGCAGGTATCACCATCAGCAACCACCTGCCCGCCATGCCGCTGCAGGGCAACCACGAGTTGCTCTACTGCATCTTCCGCAACCTTGTGGAGAACAGCATCGCCTACGCCGGCGAGGGTGTCGGCATCGTCCTGGAGACCTACCGCGAGGAGCCCGACCATTACTTTATACATTATTATGACACCGGTAAAGGAGTGGCCGACGAATACCTCTCGCGGCTTTTCGACCGCTTCGTGCGCATCGACGAGGGCCGCTCGCGTCAGAACGGTGGCACAGGCCTCGGCCTCAGCATCGTCAAACATTCCGTCCTCTTCCACGGCGGCGAGATATACGCCAAGAATAGAGCCGAGGGCGGCCTGGAGTATTTCTTCTCTTTGAAAAAACAATAACCATGCATACAACACCGATTCAAATAAGATTCAACGATGTGGACCAGATGGGGCATGTGAACAATGCCGTCATCATGGAGTATTTTGACCTCGGCAAAGATGCTTTTTTCTCCAGCCACGGTATTCCTCCGACCAAAGGTGACTTCACCGTCATGGTGGTTCATTACGATGTTGACTTCAAGGCGCAGATACGTTACCATGACAGTATACAGGTGGAGACTGAGATAGAACGTTTCGGCACCAAGAGCCTTACCGTGCTGCAGCGTGTGGTGAATAGTGAGAACAGCACCGTCTGCGTCGAGTGCCGCACCGTCATGGCCGGCTACCGCCGCAGCACCTCCAGCTCCGAGGTCATCCCCGACGAGGTGAAACGGTGGCTCACCCGCTGAAGAGTGAAACGGCCTCCGCACAGGTGCGGGATGCCGAAGCAGCCGTGCAACGCGCCCCGCATATATGCGAGGTCAAATTGCAGCCGTGCGACGCTCCCCGCATATATGCGCGGTCGGTTTGCAGCCGTGTAATGCGCTCCGCATATATGCGCGCCCGTTTTGCAGCCCTGCAACGCCAAATTGCAGGTATGCGCGGTGAAAATGCAGAAATGAAACAACAAATCGAACGGAAACAATAAAACCAAACACACTATGGAGAAGAAGCCGCTTTATCGAAAAGTGAACAAAATTACGCATAACGGATTTCGGTTTTACAGCCAAGAGACGGATAGGTACAGAAACGAGCGCCACATGAAACAAGATGTACTGCCGACGCAACTGTCCATCAAGCGAAAGCAGAGCAGACATGACAATGACTACGCTCCATTATACAAGTTTCTTTTGTCTCGGGTAGGCTGCAAATGGGATGAAGCGTTTAGCGAATGTGTTTCACGATTGGACAAAGCCGAGCCAATATTCGATATGGTTGTCAATGTGAACCCTAAAGGCATGGTCGTTGACAAGGCACTCGAAGACCTACCCAAAGGATTTCACGACTACAGAGCATGTGACGATAGCCGTACATATTGGTCAACATTATATGTTGATGACAACGGGACGTTGCAGTTCGTTGATGAGCATTATGTCATTGATGTTGACGACGAACTATACGGAATATTGACCGCAAGCTGGAATGGCAACCCCATTTACCCATCGCAAAAGAAATAACATTACATACACTCTACAAAAGACAAACGGCTGCCATCCTTGCGGACGGCAGCCGTTGCTGTTTCTCTCTGTGTGTCTACCCCTTCATTGCTTTGAGCTCTTCTGCGAGGTAGCGGCCGGTGAAGTTGTCCTTTTGTTGGGCTAACGCTTCGGGGGTGCCGCAGAAGGTGATGTTGCCGCCGGCACGGCCGCCGTCGGGGCCGAGGTCGATGACCCAGTCGGCCACCTTGATGACGTCCATATTGTGCTCGATGACCAGCACGGTATTGCCTTTGTCCACCAGCTTCTGCAGCACGCCGAGGAGGATACGGATATCCTCGAAGTGGAGGCCCGTGGTGGGCTCGTCGAGGATGTAGAGTGTGCGGCCGGTGTCGCTCTTGCTGAGCTCGGTGGCCAACTTGACGCGCTGCGCCTCACCGCCGCTGAGGGTGGTGCTCTGCTGTCCGAGGGTGATGTAGCCGAGGCCCACCTCCTGCAAGGTTTTGAGTTTCTTGTGCAGCTTGGGCATGGAGGAGAAGAAGTCCACGGCCTCGTTGACGGTCATGTCGAGCACGTCGCTGATGGACTTGCCTTTGTAGCGTATCTCAAGGGTCTCGCGGTTGTAGCGCTTGCCGCCGCAGACCTCGCACTGCACGTAGACATCGGGCAGGAAGTTCATTTCGATGGTACGGAGTCCGGCGCCCTTGCAGTGCTCACAGCGGCCGCCGCTGACGTTGAAGCTGAAGCGGCCGGGCTTGTAGCCGCGGATGCGTGCCGACGGCAGCTCGGCGAAGAGGCGACGGATGTCGTCGAAGAAGCCCGCGTAGGTGGCGGGGTTGGAACGCGGCGTGCGGCCGATGGGGCTCTGGTCTATCTGGATGACTTTGTCGATATTCTCTATTCCCTCTATCGAAACGTATGGCAGTGGAGCGCGGAGCGAATGATAAAAATGCTGGCTGAGGATGGGCTGCAGGGTGTCGTTGATAAGGGTCGACTTGCCGGAGCCTGAGACGCCCGTCACACAGACGAACATGCCCAGCGGCAGGTCGAGGTCGACGCCCTTGAGGTTGTTGCCGGTGGCGCCGCGGAGGAGGAGGTGCTGGCGGCCGATGTTTATTCTGCGCTCCGGCAGGGCGATGTCGCGCTGGCGCGAGAGGTACTCTAGCGTAAGGCTAGTAGGACTAGTTGAACTAGTTTTACTGGAGAGACTAGGTTCTCCTGCGAAGAGCACCTTGCCGCCGTGGATGCCGGCACCAGGGCCGATGTCGACGAGGTAGTCGGCGGCGAGCATCATGTCGCGGTCGTGCTCGACGACGATGATGCTGTTGCCGAGGTCGCGCAGCTGCTTGAGACTCTCTATCAGGCGCTGGTTGTCGCGCTGGTGCAGGCCGATGCTGGGCTCGTCGAGGATATAGAGTACGTTGGTGAGCTGCGAGCCTATCTGCGTAGCCAGGCGTATGCGCTGCGCCTCGCCGCCGCTGAGGCTGCGGGCGCTGCGGTTCATGCTGAGGTAGCCCACGCCCACGTTGTTGAGGAACGACAGGCGTTTGAGTATCTCCACCAGCACCTCGTGCGCCACCTTGCGGTCGCGCTCGTCGAGCTGTGGTTCGAGGTTGTTGAGCCATTCCTCTAGTTCCAGCAGGTCCATGTCGGCCAGTTCGCCGATGTTCTTGTCGAGGATGCGGAAGGCCAGGCTTTCGGGTTTCAGACGGTGTCCGTGGCACTCGGGACAGGGCACGGTGTTCATGAACGAGGCCGCCCACTTCTGCAAGGCTGCGGGACTCTCGTCGCTGGCCATACTGGTAATATAGTTGATGATGCCTTGAAACTCGCTGAGGTAGCCCGGGTCCTCGGGGTCCTCGATGCCGGCGAAGTGGTTGCTGCCGTAGAGGATGGCGTTGAGGGCCTCCTCGCTGAGGTCGGCGACGGGCGTGTCGAGGGTGAAGTCGTAGTGCTTGCCCATCAGCTCCAGCTTGCGATAGACGTAGTTGGTGGGCGAGTATTTCCCCAGCACCTCGATGGCGCCGTCTTTGATGCTCTTCTTCGGGTTGGGGATGAGTTTTTTCATGTCTATCTGCGCCACCTCACCGAGTCCGTTGCAGTGGGGGCAGGCACCGTAGGGCGAGTTGAAGGAGAAGGTGTTGGGCTCAGGCTCGGGGTAGGAGAGACCGCTGTCGGGGTCCATCAGCATGCGGCTGAAATAGCGGATGTTACCGTCCTCGTTGTTGAGCACCATGAGGATGCCCTTACCTTGGCGGAAGGCGGTCTGCACCGCCTCGCGGAGGCGGGTGGCGTTGCGGTCGGCCCGCAGGCGGTCGATCACCAGCTCAATGTCGTGCACCTTGTAGCGGTCCACCTGCATCTTATAGGTAATCTCCTTGATCTCGCCGTCCACGCGTACCTTCAGAAATCCTCGTTTGGCCACCTGCTCGAACAACTCGCGGTAGTGGCCCTTGCGGCCCTTGACAAGTGGCGCCAGTATCATGATGTCGCGGCTGCCGTATTCCGAAGTGATAATCTCCAGTATCTTCTCTTCGCTGTACTTCACCATGGGCTTGCCGCTGACGATGCTGTAGGCTTTGCCCACGCGGGCGTAGAGCAGACGCAGCAGGTCGTAGGTGTCGGTCAGCGTGCCCACCGTAGAGCGCGGGTTGTTGCTAGTGCTCTTCTGCTCGATGGCAATGACGGGTGAGAGACCCTCGATAAGGTCGACATCCGGCCGCTCCATGTTGCCGATGAAGTGGCGCGCGTAGGCCGAGAAGGTCTCCATATAGCGGCGCTGCCCCTCGGCATGGATGGTGTCGAACGCCAAGCTCGACTTGCCGCTGCCGCTGAGACCGGTGAACACCACCAGCTTATTGCGTGGTATCTCGAGGTCCACATTCTGCAGGTTGTGTTCCCGTGCGCCTAATATCTTAATCTTCTCGTCGTCCATTAGATGCTCTCTATCACCGTCGTGTCGTGCTTCCCTTTGACGATGGTGTTGTATTCGGTGCCTTTCTTGGTGGGGATGCGCACCTTGTAGCTCTTGCCGCTCTTGTTCTTGAGGTTGTCGGTGGTAATCCAGGGGTTCATCGTGCGCAGCATCTTGTAGCTGGTGCCGTGGTCGACGGCGAACTGAACTAGGTCGACGTTCTGCCCGCTGAGAGTCACCTCTTCGTAGGGCAGTTCGGGGTAGGTGTCGCAGCGGCGTACGGTGTAGCCGTAGTCCTGCGGGTGCTGCATGATGAGTTTGAGCGCCAGGATGCGGTAGACGTAACGCTGTGTCTCCTTGTTGAGCAGCAGTTCGTAGTAGCTTTGCTGACGTTGGTTGTTGAGTCTCTTCTCGAGACCGTTCTCGCCGCAGTTGTAGGCGGCTGCCGCCTCGGTCCAGCCGCCGAAGCGTGCCTTGAGCGACTTGAGGTAGCGGCAGGCGGCATGGGTCGATGCCTCGAGATTGTTGCGCATATCTATCTCGTCGCTTATCTCTAGGCCGTACTTCTGTCCGGTGGCTTTCATGAACTGCCAGTAGCCGTTGGCACCGGCCGGCGAGGTGACATTCTGCAGACCGCTCTCGATGACGCAGAGGTACTTCATGTCCTCAGGCACCCCCTCTTCTTTCAGGATGCGCTCTATGGTGGGGAAGACCCGTGTGGCGCGCTTGATGTTGAAGAGCGTGCTGCTTTGGTAGTACATGTTGGAGACCAGTTCGCGGTCCAGTCCTTCGCGCACATACCACAGGTTCAGCGGCACCCGTTCGCCGCAGAAGGTTAGCGTGTCGGGAATGCTGGGTGCGTAGATGTGGTAGTCGGCCTTGATGGCGCGGGTATGCAATTCTTCGCTATCGTCCTTGTGGGTGGCGAAAATAAAGGCCTCGCCGGCAATTGCCACGGAGGCCAGTATGATGGCGATAATGCTGAGTTTTTTCATGGTTATGGCTTAGGAAGTTATTGTTTCAACAATTAGCCGGGCTACCTCTTTTTTGCTGAGCAGGGGACTTTCTTTGCGGCTGCCGTCACGGCCGAGGATGGTCACCTTGTTGGTGTCCACGCCGAAGCCGGCGCCTTGGTCGCGCAGCGAGTTGAGGACGATATAGTCGAGGTTTTTCTTCTCCAGTTTATGCTGGGCGTTGGCCTCTTCGTTATCGGTCTCCAAGGCGAAGCCTACCAGGGTTTGCCCCTCTTTCTTCATTGTGCCGAGGGTGGCCAGGATGTCGGGATTTTGTACCAGGGTGAGCGTCATCCCATCGTCGCCCTGTTTTTTCAGTTTATGGTTGGCGCATTCGCTGGGGCGGTAGTCGGCCACGGCGGCCGAGAGGATGGCTCCTTCGCACTGCGGGAACAACTCGGTGGCGGCGGCGTACATCTCGCGGGCGCTTTCCACGCGGTGAACGTTGATACGTTGATGTGATGACACGTCGAGTGAGGTGGGGCCGGTCACCAGTTCCACCGTGGCACCGGCGGCGGCCAGCGCCTCGGCCAAAGCGAAGCCCATCTTGCCCGACGAGTAGTTGCCTATGAAGCGGACGCTGTCGATGCGCTCGTAGGTAGGTCCGGCCGTGACGAGCCACTTCTGAGGTGAAAGGTGAGAGGTGAAAGGTGAAATATTTTCTACCTCCGCGGCTATCGTTTCCGGTTCGCTCATGCGGCCCACGCCGTTCACGCCGCAGGCCAGCTCGCCTTCGGCGGGGCCCACCATGTGGATGCCCCAACTTTTAAGTGTCGCGATGTTGCGCTGCACGGCGGGATGCGCCCACATCTCGCAGTTCATGGCGGGGGCCATGACGACGGGCTTGTTCGAAAACGCTAGCAAGAGCGTTGAAAGGGCGTCGTCGGCGATGCCCGAGGCCACTTTGCCGATGATATTGGCCGTGGCGGGAGCCACCACCAGCATGTCGCCCCAGTCTTTGAGCGAGATATGCTCGGTGCGGCCCGCGGCAAAGAGGTCGGAATACAGAGGTGCGCCCGAGACCGTCTCGAGGGTCACCCGCGTGACGAACTCCAGCGCATGCTCCGTGGCGGCACAGCGCACCTCGTGGCCCGCCTTTTTCAGCAGACGCACCAGCTCGGGCGCTTTATAGGCCGCGATACCTCCCGTGATACCGACGATAATGCGCATTTACATCTCTTTGATTACCTGCTCTTCGAGCTCCTCCAGGTGACGCTTCTGCTGGTCCTCCTTGGCGGGGTTGCGGTAGTAGATTTGGCCTTCGAGATACTCTTCGGTGGCTTCGAGGGTAGGTTTGGGCAATTGCTCGTAGCGGCGCACAATCTCCACTTGCTCGCGGTTCTCGTACATCTCGTCCAG